>Ga0316602_10000027_pt1 | contig 169488 bp, 237 predicted proteins | sample OWC_soil_day10_C_FD_203103 | JGI IMG/M metagenome (GOLD analysis project Ga0316602, IMG submission 203103) | Wetland soil microbial communities from Old Woman Creek delta, Ohio, United States - OWC_soil_day10_CT | ecosystem: Environmental > Terrestrial > Soil > Wetlands | place: USA: Ohio...
AATGCCATAGAGCAGCAAAAATATGACGTTCTTGTATTAAATACAGATGATAAAGCGGACGATTATAATTCTTGCGATGAAGATAACTGGGCTATGTCGGTAGAACTTTTACGGCTTGCTAAGTTTGGGGAAAAAATTGAAGAAAAAATTGATAAATATTGTGGTGCTAAATACAAAGGGAATAAATGTTTATCTCCAGATTGTTGTATGGAAGATTTATGCCGCTTACGTAGCCAGGAGAGCAACAATGAGTAAATACAACGATAAGGCTATTGAAAAAGTGATAAAAGACATATGTGTAGACCTATTTTGTCCTGGGGACATAGATTTGAATAATGGGCATTGCGTGCGAAGAAGAAACTTGCAATGAGTGCTGGCAAAAAGCTTTAACAGAGCCGGAGGTAGACAATGTTGGATAGAATATTGGTTAGGAAGGGGACGGTAAGTGATGGCTGAGTGTAAACATAAATTTCAGACTACAGGGACGATACTGTGCAAAGAGTGCGGCATAGATTTGGTTGATTATCTCAACAGCCAAAATGAACAATATGAGGCTACAAAAGCGGCTATGCGTGGAGCCTTGGAAGTATGTAGAGATTCTATTGATGAATACTTAGAACCAGAAGTTGTACCTGCTATTGATAATGCCTTATCAACCACAGCAGGAGAGAAACTGCTCGAAAAGATTGAACGGTTGGAGCGCGAGAATAAGACTATGAGAAATTGTGCTAATTGCAATCATAGTGAATTCGGTTATGAAGGACCAGAATGTAAGCTAGATTGTAGAAGATCATATGAATGTGAAGATAACGATTTAAAGTATTGGCAAATAGCTGAAAGGTTGGTGGGTAAGCAATGAATTGGACATTTAATGATAAAGAAGACGGCATTTGGGACAATGATTTTTTTAGCACAAAAGAAGAAGCAATTGCGGAAGGTATAAAATATGCCAAGGATGAAAATTGGCTTGAATTATATATAGGTCAAATGACTGAAATTCCTGTAGAATCGCCTATTGATGCTGATGAGATTATAGAAAAAACAGCAGAAAACATAGACGATAACTATGGCGGAGATTATGAGCCGGGAGAACAGTTTTTAAGCAATATACAATGTGGTGATTCTGCGCAGTTGCAAAAATTGCTGGATGAAGCTTTCGACAAGTGGGTTAAAGAGAAAAATATCAAATGCCTATGCTTTGTAATCGAAAATATTGAGCGTGTTGATATAAAGGCTGGTGAATAAGGGTGAGTAATTGTACATGTGAAGAATGCAATTTAGGTTGCCCTGTAAATAAACTCATGGATGGCTTACGAACCCAAACAAATAGAGCAAACAAGGCAGACGCTAGACTGACTAAATTGGTTGATGCGCTTGAAATGGCCAAGTTCGAGATTAATAATTCAAAAGAAAACGTTGCATTAAATATTGCGCTAAAGTGGATTGAAAGAGGACTAACCCAAGCAAAGGAAGGTAATGATGACTGAGATAAAAAAGAGTCGTTTTAATTGCTGCAACCAAGAACAAGAATTTAGGCAGTGGATTAGTACAAGTGAGCGGCTACCGGATAGTGCTGCTGATTTTCTGGTTTACACGGAAGATGGCTACATGGATTTAGCATTTTTCAATATGACAGGCGGCGAATTTTGGAAAAAGGTTATCTATTGGATGCCGCTTCCTCTTCCTCCAAAGGAAGCTAACATGGAAAATGCATCAATCATTATTCGATAAGAGAACACCGAATTACGCCAACAATTACAGCAACAACAGGCAACAATAACTGATATGTATAAAATACTGAAAAAAGCGCAGAACATAATGGAATTCCATGCAATGCGTTGCCCACTGAACATTCCCACTAATTTTAGCGGCAGCGAAGAACATTTAGCGGAGTATAGAAAAATTTATCAAAAGAAAATACCAGAGATTTTGAAACTAAACGAAATTAATTATTATAATGAAGGGTCGATGAATAACGGTGAGTAAAATCCCTCGGGATGCGCATGAAGCGACACAACAAATATTAAATTGTCAGAGAAGAATAAACAGTTCATTACCAGCAAACATACAAAATGAATTAAAGGTATTAAACAAAAAAATAATACTGAGAGTATGTCCTTGTATACGCTAAAAATTAATAAAATTTAAATAACAACACAAAAACATAATTTTTAATGAAGCCGAGAGGAGTCTTAAATAATGTCAGAAGAAAAATGTTACTATTGCAACTCAACAAACATATCAAAAGGGAAGCATCTAACAGCTTATGATTCGGGTCGCACAGGATTAGCTTATACAGAATTACCTCCAAATGCGAGCATACTTCGCAAATGCTTGGAAGCAAGACACGAAGTAATCATTTTAGCTGATATCTGTGAAGACTGTGGTTCAATTCATTTGTATACGCCAATAACTAACAAGAACTGGTATTAAAAAATTATTTTACCTAACTGGTTCACTAACAGTTTGTTAATGATCATGCTAATATTATCATTTGGTTGAAACTAGTATTTATCGTTGACATTAAATTATTTTTTGTAATAAGAAGGTGTTTTAAATGATAACAACAGAGAATGAAAGAGTGACACTAATATTTGGTCAAGGAACTATTGTCGTAGGAGCAGATCCTTTAGGTTTAAGATTATCTACAATAAAGCCGCCCCAAGAAATAGGCAAAATAATATCGATTAAAGATAAAAATATTTAATACGGAGAAGAAATTTGTATATCAGATTTAAATACTGTACTTAAGTTACACAATGAGATAACAAGCCAACTAAACCTCAACGCGGATTATGAACAAGAATTAAACATAGATAAGTACAAATTTATATTTAAAGCTAATTCAGAGAAATCATTTAATGTACTACTAAAAGGTATAAGCAAAACAGTAGATTTCTTACTACTTCCGTTAGCTTGTTAATTAAAAAGCAATTGATAAAAGGGGTACTTAAGTATGTTTAAATACCTCCTCAATAGTAAACAACCAGAAAAATACGGTTGCATAGATTAAAATATGGTATCAAAAAAGGTAATTTGCTCAAATTACCACAATGGCAAATGTCTCTTAGGCCATTGTGGCTATATCTACGAACCTCCAGAACACGACTCTTGTTGCCTAACCTGTAAAGAGTATAAACTGCTTTGCTCCAGTGCCTGCCTCGGCCCTGACCAAAACAAAATAGAAGAGGAGCGACTATGAATAATACAGAATGTAATGATCCTAAAAACTTTAATCACCTACCTATCAAAGAACAGACAAAATTACTTGAATGGATAAAGGCAAATATTAAACCCAGAAAAACAGTAAATGACTTACATTCATCATATGGTCTTAAGCACATCTATGAGAGGAATACCAATATTTACGTGGACAATGGCACTTTTAAAGGGGCTATGCAGCAAGCTGGTTTTAAACCGCATAATGCAAATGACCTTAATTGGATTTTTTGTTTGTCAAAAAAAAGTCCGGCTTTTAAACTGCCACTAATGTAAATTCCATTAACATATATAATTAAAGGAGACATATATGAGTTTAATGAAGAATCTTTTTTCTTCAAACAATAATATTTGTAAACACGCCAGTAATCCTTATCATACAGATCAACCCGTACAAACAATCACCAAAACTTACCCTATTCGGTTACTTTTTTGGGATAGGGGCGTATTGTGTGTTGTTTTTGAAGATACGGAAGGGAAAGCTAAAATAGCTTATGCTACTCATGAAGAAAAGGGTGAAGATAAAGAATGGGTGATTCTTCCCCAAATTTGTTTTGTTAATGATGAGAGTGTATTTGTATGTAAAGTAACTCAAAACGGTGATGAAATAGAAGAAGAATGTGAAGAGATTCGCATCAACTGCAACTTTCAATTCCCACTAATATTAAAGGAAATGAGTAATTAATTCTTCAAAACATAATCAACGAGTATTTTAAAAAATAAAGGAGCCTCCAATAACAGAAAAAGGAAATTGAATTATGGATATCGGTAATGATATTGAAAGAGATATAAGGCTAATTTTGATTTTGTCAACAATCTTGTGTGTAGTAACATACCCTTTAATCTGTTGGTTTAACGATAGATGCAAAGAATTTGAGCAAAAATATGCTGCTAAAAAGGAGTTTATCAAATGATTAACGACATTGCCGCACTCAAAGCCGAACTGGACCACCACAACCACCTTTACTACAACCTCGACACCCCAGAACTTTCCGACGCTGAATACGACGCTTTAAAAGACCGTTACATAGCCCTAACCGGCAGTGAATACAACTTCGTTCCAGGCGTTGCCCAACCCCAATTTGAAGACTACGAACATACTTACCCCATCCTATCATTAAACAAAATAAAAACAGAAGAAGATCTTCGAGCAGAATTAATTCGTTTAGCCCCAGGAATCATTGAACCGAAACTAGATGGTCTTACCGTAGTATATTACCCCGACGGCAGCTTCGTATCGCGAGGCAATGGCTATATTGGCGAACGACTTTCAAACGTTGATAAGAAACTCCCAGAAATCCCAAAACCACATACCCAATACCCAGTGCGCATGGAAGCTTTCATGACGCTTTCCTCGTATGCCCTCGAAAACGCTAAAAGAGTTAAAAATGGTGAAAAACCATTAAAAACTTCACGAAACGCGGTGGCGGGTCTCCTTCGTAACACTGATCCGATGAAAGTTTCCGGCATAACCTACCTTGTTTACAATATCGTTGGTGATCCCCATTCCGAAACCGACCAACTCGCCGAGCTTCGGCAACTCGGCTTCCAAATCGTCCCGTACTTTTCTTACGACGAAACCACTATTGAGGACGCGGTACAGTATTGCCTCAACTTCGACCGCAGCGCCCTTGAATATGAGATCGACGGCTTAGTTATTAAAACCAACCGCCCCAACGCCTTGGCCTATTGGGGCAAAACTGAACATCATCCCAGATCACAAGTCGCGTGGAAATTTCCTAGCGTAGGGAAGTGGACCACTCTTCAAAGTGTTACGAATCAAGTTGGACGAACAGGCAAAATAACTCCCGTCGCCGAAATTGCTCCGGTCGACATCGGAGGTTCCACAATTAGTCGCGTAACACTCCATAATTACAACTTCATTAAGACCATGGAAATAAAACTAAACAGTAAAGTCTTCGTTGTAAAATCAAACGACGTAATTCCGGCCATTACCGAAATAGAAGATACTCCCAATTCCCAGGAAATTATCTTACCAAGTACCTGTCCAGATTGTAACAATGTACTTCAAACTATAAACGATCTTCACTATTGCGTTAATACGGCCTGCCCTTCAAAACTCTTAAATAAGATTACCCACTTAGCCAGCCGCGACGCCTTAGACATCGAAGGCTTATCTAACGAAACCGCTCAAAAACTTATTGATACCGGTAAAATTTCTTATATGTTTGATATTTTCTTATTGAGCGCCGACGACATTCAAAACTTACCGGGTTTCGCTGAAAAATCCGCCTTAAAACTTTACACTGCCATTCAAAAAGCCCGTAATACCGACCTAAACCGCTTTATCTACGCCCTTGGCATTTCTAACGTAGGAAAAACCGCCTCCCGTGACATCGCCCAAAGCCTCGGCACATACCAACGGGTAGTTGAAGATATTGAAGCTGGTTGCCCACTCATTAGCCAAATTGACGGCATCGGTCCCGTCGCTATCGAAGCTCTCAAAGAGAACTTCCTTCAACTAATAAAACTGCTTCGCTGGGTAACCCCAGAAGACGCTAAAACCAAACCCCAATCCGCCTCTAGCGAAGCTAAAACCTTCGTCATCACCGGCACCCTAAAGCATCCTCGTTCCCATTATGAAAATCTCATCCTCGCCGCCGGACACAAAGTCAGCTCCAGCGTAAGCAAAAAGACCTTCGCCGTCCTTTGCGGCACCGACGCTGGTAGCAAAGAAACCAAAGCTAAACAACTTGGCATCCAAATTATTTCCGAAGATGAATTAGAAAAATCTTTACATATATAAAGGAGCAGTTATACATATGAACCCAACACTTTTAAAGATCGCTAGTATAGAATGCATAGTATTCATAATATTACTATTTGCTACCATACTGATGTATTTTAATCAAAAACCGGCTTCTGACGCTCGATCAGAGTATATCGAAAGTATTCGTCAAGCATCTTATGATATGGTAACAAACATCCCTGAAACACGGATAGATAATGGACTTCTTCTTAAAGTTACTACTCAAAATATAAATGAAAATCAAAAACAAGTCTTAATAAAAGTATCCAATGCCCCTGATTCTGGAAGGCTCCCACTTTTCGCCGAAGCTACCTTAATAAAAATACGATAATAAAAGGACGAAATATCTACACATCAAAGTCTCGAACGCTCCTGATTCAGGGAGAAATCCATATTCCACCGAAGCCACTCTTGTAATAATAAGATAATCAAAAGGGGAAAAATATCTTCATGATAAAAAAGATTAGCTTAACATTAATAATAATTGGAATATCTCTATTTATATGGTTATTAGAATATGTGATGTCAATAGCGCATGGAATACTTCCATGTAATAATCCAGTACTTATTATTTCTTGTTTTATGGCAGTACTATTGTTAAGTATGGATGCATATTTAGCAGCGTCATGGAAAGATGATCTTTTAAGTAAAACTAAAGTGGTTTCTGTCCATATAGTTGGGTGTTTTCTCTTAATAGGTTGGATCTATTTACCGTTTCCATTAACAAGTTCCTATATTAACGAAAGTATAACAATTAAAGACATTGCCCATACCATAGCTCCAGAAGCCGCTCGTGCCGCCAACCCCGAAGAATACGCCCAAGAAGCTGTTCGAAACTTACTTGTAGAAAAAGGACAAGACCCCAATAAATACACTGTTGAAGTAACTCTGCCCAATGGCTATGAATACCAAAAACCTCTAAACCTCAAAATAACTTCTCCCATAGAAGCAAACACCATCGCCCGTTACATATTAGGTGATCACCTCGAACAATCTGCCACTGAACTCCTAAACGGCCCAAATGCACTAAAAACGACCTTAGATAAAGCTAAAAAATAAGCTGCTATTGCGAAAACGGAGAAAGGCCAACCATAGAAAGGAATGGGAGTTTCATGATAAACGAACAGGATGGAATTAAAAACATAAAAGCAACTTTAAAAGTAATGGGGATATTGCTAATTCTTATAGCAATAATGTTAGTAATTGGAATACCTCTAAGAGAGAATAGGCTGGCTCGAATACCGGTAAATGACTTTATCAATCAATATAAAAAAGCTGTGCAATATGTTTCTTACGATACAATCACAGATTCTCCAGAAACAGAAATCTGTGATGGACTATTATTGCAAATTACTACTCAACCCTTAAATGAAAATCAAAAAAGAGTATTCATAAAAGTCTCTAACGCCCCTGATTCCGGCAGAAACCCATACTCCATCGAAACCACCATAATCAAAATACGATAACGGAAGGGTGAATCTATTCATGGAAAAAACAATATTATTATTAGTAATAATAGGAGCATCTTTGATTACAGGACTACTCACATTTTTTGAATCAATAAGAGATGGTGCGCATGAGTCGACAAAAATAACGCTTATTTTATTTTCATTTCTAGGAATAGGGGCATTTCTATGGATTGCTTCATTTAGAACCATAGATATTAAGACGGCGCTATGTTATTTAGCTATATGGTTTTCCATTATAGGCTGTATATGTTTACCAAGTTTATTATTAAATTCGTACATTAATGAAAGCAAATTGATTAAAAATATTGTTATTTCCGTAACCCCAAAGGCTGCTCGTAGTAGTAATCCAGAAGAATATGCTAAACAAGCTATTTATGAAGCATTAGCAGAAGAAGGGAAAAACCTCGATAAATACATAGTTGATGTAACTATGCCACAAGGCTACGAATACCAAAAACCTTTAATCATTACGATATTATATCTAATAGAAGGAAACACGGTCATACACTTCCTTTTGGGCAATTATATCGGGCAAGCCGCCAGAGACCTCTTAAACGGTTCCACCGTCCTAAAAGCCACTTTAACTCAAGAAACTTCAAGTAATTAAATACTAAGCAAGGAGTACTTTTTAAAAATGGATAGAATCCCTAAAATACTAATCAATATTTTCACCATCACAATTACAGTTCTTATAGCGTATTGCATTAATCCGTGTATTGACAAGACTCCTAATAGTGAAACCATTTTTAAGGCAATTGAGATTTATGAATGTAATACCGGACATAGACTTGTTGGTATAGAAGATTTAATTCGTCCCTATATTGACATAGAAGGCAATCTCCAAGCGGCCTTGCTAACGCAGGAAACAATTAAACTTAAAGAAGGGCAGGAAGTTTCTTATAAAGGAAATGGAGTTTTATTTTACAAAAACACCGGTTCATGGATAGACGAAAAAGATAATACAGCATCAAACGACACAATTGATTATTTAGAAGCACAGATTGATGCTGGCTTTTTTCAAAAAGATAACAATGGAGATACTCGAAATAAAATTCAAAGTCTCCTTAGATATCACGAAAGAGAAGTTAATAACTCGAAAGGAATTTTTATGTTATAGAAGCTAGATAACGGAGGATATTTATATTAAATGAATTACTCAATACTTGCGATTATGATAATTTCAACATGTACTTCTTTGGGATTTTTAATAATTTATGCAATAATGACCTGCAAGCGGATGAAAAAATGTTACCCCAGCAGAAAAAAAATATTAAAAGAAGAGCTAATAATAACAACTATTATTACACTAGTATTGCCAATATTTATTAACTTATTCTTTTTTCAAGCTCTTCCAAATCCAGATGGAGAAGAATATAAAATAGTATATTCATATTCAATTGTATCCCTGAAAACGGATAAAGAAAATAATGGGGTTTTTATATTAGGAACTGGAGCAATAAACAACAATGAATACTATAAATTTTATAAAACAACCGATCATGGAACATTAAAGTTTACTAAAGTTTCTGTTTCCTCACTGGAACTGCTTCGATCAGACAACGAGCCGCCGCAACTAATAAAATATCAAAAATATAAAGAGTACTGCTTACCTTGGAAAATATGGATAAAAGGAAAAGTAGAACCTGTCGAAGATGACACATACCAAGTTCTTGTTATTCCATCAAATGCAATTCAGGTGCAGTATGACGCTAATCTATAATTCACAGTTTTAATAACTTAAAAATTATTTTATCTGATCTATATTTTTTACAGCGGGATTTTCATATCAAGTAAAAGCAACTTACTATTTGGAAGGTAATGTAATTAAAACAACTCAGGACGTCACCGAAAATCAAAAACATGTTTTCATAAAAGTATCTCCCGCCTCAGATTTTGTCGAAACTTCTCTAATAAAAATACGTTAACAAAAAACACATTTAAGCAATTAAAAGGTAAGAAAGAAGGAAAAGAATGCTTATAGTATTAGCGTTAATTATAACGGTCACTTTTATTATTTTGGATCTTGAAAGTAGATTTGTAATTCCGGTTATTGTCAGTTTGGTGCTAATAGGATTGCTAAGTGCGGGAATTTCACATTATTTTATAAAAGATGAAAATATTGTTATAACTCAAGAAACACAAAAAATATACTCGTTAAAATCTCAGCGCGATGTAACTGGTGATTTTGTATTGGGTGCCGGATCAATAAACCAAGTTCCTAAATATAGTTTTTATATAGATTATGGAAATGGAACAAAAATTTTAAAAGATGTTGATGCAAAAACAACGGCCATAAAAGAAACAGATAACGAAGAACCTCAATTTGTAATTCATCGCAAACATTATAATGTTCCTACATGGATAGATCTTTTTGTATCTATACCCGATGATTCTAACTTAGACCAAACATTAATCATCCCAGAAAAATCGATTCGCACAAACTACGAATTAAACTAATCAGAGAAAGAATATCATAAAACCGTGAGTACTTGTAAAAAACATTCCCGGTACAGCTTTAATGGGCAAAACGTACTTAAAGCTACAATTAATCAAACCCTAGCGAAGCTATAAAGGGGTAAAAATGATTTATAAATTTCATAATTCATTATTTAAAAAATTAAAACCTACTATATAAAAGGAGTTTCACATGAACACTTACACCATTGCTTGGCAAAACGGTCATTACACCAACGCTACTAATCTTCAAGCTGCCACTCCAGGGCAAGCAAAATATGCTTTCTATCTAAGTATGTCTGATTGTTGTCCAGACGCTACCTTTAAAGACATCTTAAAACGCATAATCTCTTGTCGAAAACTTGCGTCGTTTAATCCATCCTATCTCTTTGGTGAACAAGTTGCCTTTGAGCAAATGAAATTGCACCGCGATATTCCCTTTGCTTACATAGGTATGCGCGTCGAAGTTAGAGGTAAAATGGGTACTTTAATCGGCAACCATGGAGACAACCTTCTCGTGTGTTTTGACGGTACCCACTGGTCTAGAAATTGCCACCCAGGCTATCAAACAAAATACTTCGCCCAAGATGGAACCCTCTTGATGGACAACACCCAACCTGACATCTCAAAATGCGGCGACTGCCGCCACCTGGCCCGTTGTTCCAGATTACTAAACATAGCAGAAACCACCGTCGGCTGTGATTTTTCGCCAACGAAATTCCAACCAAAACGAAGGGAGCCTGTTTCATGTTCACTTTAAAAGATAGAAAAAGAGTAGATGCTTTTTTTGAATCTTTAACCTTCGGCGAACTCAAACAAAAGCTAAAAGAAGCCGGAGGCACTATAGAGCCAATTCCCAAAGGACATAAAAGACGAAATCGGCAAATAGCTCGCCTGCTTTTTTCCAAAATGGTCTATTCTAATTTAAGAAAGAGGTTGAAACATTGAATCAAAGAACCGATCTTCCCATCAATCCTAAAACCCTTTTATATTCAACCATTTTACTCGGCCTCATCGGAGCAATTTGCCCCATCTTGTTATTTCCTTCAAATAAAGAAATAGCTCGTCAACTTTTTTATTGTATAAACCACTTTGTATTTATTTCACTGCTTCTGACAATAACGTTTAACGCATACCTTTTTTGCATAACCATTAAAACTCAACCTAAAGAATCTCGTTAAAAAAATAGTAACTGAGTTACAAAAATATCGGAGTTATTAATGAAAAATAGTAAAAAGCTATCAATACAGCGAGCAGAAGAATTTTTAAAATGTCAAAAAATTGCTAAGCTTAAAGGTGGAAAATGCCTTTCCGATACCTATATTAATGGGGAAACGCCTATGCTTTGGGAATGTAAAGAGGGGCATCAGTGGACCAGGGCTGCTCGTAGAATAAAACAAGACCGTTGGTGCCCTAAATGTTCTAAGAATTTATTGGTTAAAGATAATGAAAATCGTATAATCCATAATAAAATGTTTTACTTAGAGGAATGTAAAAAAATAGCTCAAGAGCGAGGTGGTCGTTGCCTTTCTACTTACTACACTAACAATTATGTTCATCTTTCTTGGGAGTGTAGCAAAGGGCATCAATGGACAGCCTCGCCTAAAAGAATAAAAAAGGGGAATTGGTGTCCGAAATGTCGAAAAAAGCGCATATCAATCGCGGATTGTAAATCTCTCGCTGAAAAACATGGAGGTAAATGCCTTTCCAATACATACATAAATGTAACTACGGATCTTCTTTGGGAATGTAATAAAAAACATCAATTTAAAGCTAATTGGATTAAGGCTAAAAACAAGTACTGGTGCAAGACCTGTAATGATCTAGCAAAAATAACAATAGAGGACATGCGAAATCTTGCCAAAAAACAAGGAGGACAGTGTTTATCTCTTGAATATATAAACAAAAACCTTCCACTAAAATGGAAATGTAGGAACGGTCATTCTTGGCTTGAAAAGCCTTCAAAGATTGAAGCAGGCAATTGGTGCCCATATTGTACTCCACGTAAGCCTTTAAAAGAGCCAACCATACAAAAATTATCCCCAGCTTCATTGGAAGTGGTTTCTAATGAAGCGAAAATATTATGGGAATGCAAACATGGACATCTTTGGGCTGATAGTGACTTCGACGTACAACTTATATTTCAATGCCCATTATGTGAGCAAGAGAAGAAAGAACATAAAACAAAAAGCAACTTTATTCGAAAAATGAAATATCCAGTAGATAACGTCTTTATTCAGGCATACCACCAATGGAAAGATAAAACAATGACATTAGATGAGATTTTAGAGAAAACTGGTTATCCAAAAAGGGTTTTCTATCGTAAAGCTGCAAAACTAGATCAAACCTTAAAAGAGACTGAAGAGCAAACCATAAAAAAATTACTTCAGAATCAAACTGACGCAAAAAAAATGTACGACACATTAGAACAAATTCAAACCATAATTCAAAAATTTAAACAAGATCATCCTCGATTGCCTATGGAAAAAGTTATTGCTCAACTTGAAATGGAAATCAATAAATCATTATCGTAATTCAACAAAACAACAGGGAGACTATATCATGAAACAACCTTTACTTGAAAATGGTGGCGTTCTACTTGATCCAAAAGATGGAATTTCTCCAGAGGAGCTTTCCGAAACCTATCTAGCCCCGCACATCCTACCAAAAGAAGTTTCAGATGTTGACATAGCGTTTGGTGGGAGAGCTATGGAATTATTGCCGCTCATGGACGAAATTCCCGATGAATTTCAAAAAGACAGTAATCAATATAACCGATTTATTTCTAAAATATTTTACAATGGATCAAAGGGCTTAGAGGTTATTCCCCATCCTGGTATCGATACAAAAATGGCTTTCCGTCATTTAGCCGCAATCTTAAAGAGCTATGAACCAAAACACGAGCATAAAATAGCTGGTTGTGCCTATCTGTCAAGTCTTTGGTTTACAGAAATAGGCACCGTTAAAAACTGAAAATAAAGGAGAATCAATATGCCGCAACTGATTGGAATTGCTATTATAATTGCGATTTTTTACTACCTTGCAAAAGCTTACGATACAGCCGTAGCCTACCTACAGAGTATTCCTCCCGAATACTTCAATATAACCGGCGAAATTCTTTTCCTTCTCGTTAGCCTTTACCTACTAAAGCAGCTTTTCCCTCTTTATAAAAGTATCGTATCTCCCATTCCAGTACAAATCGACGATACTCAAGCCCGCATTGCAAAAATTCGTTCCATTGAGCGTAAACAAAAATAGCAAGGAGTAACTGATGAAAATTTTAATTCCTTATTTCAATTCATTAAAGATTGAGAAAGATAGTAAGCGCAGCGATAAAGATCTTGAAGCTGCATACCAGAGAACGCGTAGTCATTATAAAATGAATAATCTTTCGACAGATGAAATCGATGAGGATTATATCCAATTCAAGAACTCCATGTCAACCCTAAACAAGAAAATAAAACGCGGATTATTTTTAGAAAAACTCTCTGCGGTAATAGCTCTTATTTCCCTTTGCATTTTCATAGCTTCATTAGTAATGAGGTAATTCTTGTATCTATTCGGCACTAGCTGCTTATGCTTAACAACGAAACTGAAAAACTGGAATTATATAAAAATAGATTAATCAGAAATATACATATTAATGAAGGAGCCTTCCATGTTAACTATTTCGCAATACAATGGCTTGATGAAATCAGCCATACAAGATAGCTTTAGCACACAGTCTTTTACGGTAACCGGCAACACAACACAGTATTATACCAACGGCAGGTCTGCCTCTTTAATACTGGTCGAACGAGACCCTAACGGGATTGAAAAATTGCGTATCTACATCCCTGGGCAAGTCTTTTGCCAAGCGGAGCAATACCTAACTGACGGCCTTAAAATCGAAGTGACTGGCAACGTAGGGGTTTATAACAATCAACTGCAGCTGATAGCCAATTCAATAAGATACATAGGCTCTGGAGACTTTATCGACTGGGAAAACCAAACCTTGCCGGGAAAGAAGATATGTCGTTTTCCGGCGGATGAAATCTTTGCCGACATTGCCGTAATAGGCAGTCCCGACACCCATGGTTACATCGATTTTGATCATAATCTTCGTTATGGTCGGATTACAACATTCCCCGCAAAAATGCAAGGACCGGATATGGTGGAGAGCATTTCTTTAATGATAGAACAAATCAATCAAAGAGCGGATCAATTCGATTGTATCTGCATTATTCGTGGCGGCGGCAACGATATTGACTTATATGATTATAACAATCCACGTCTTATTAACGCCATAAACGACTCCAAGCTACCCGTATTCACCGGCATTGGACACCATGCCAATCAATTTGTTTGGACATCGTTAGTCCATAAAGACTGTTCAACACCAACCGCCGTTGCAACGCACCTTAACGAATATCATTCAACCCTTTTAAGCAACCTTCTCAGTAAACCCGTCATCACTCCACAGCCTCAATGGCAAACCGTCCTCGCCAACCTATCATATGGCAAAATCATCCCATCTCTTGTCATCCTTTATTTCATTTATAAATATCTGCTCGAATAAACATCTTTAGCTCTAGTTTTAAAAAAATAAACTCACACAAAAAGCCATGGTTAAGTAGTACATAACAACGCTATTTAACCTTATTTTTATGCCTAAAACACATATGTTTTAATGGACTTTTAACATAAAACATGATATAATAAATAATAAGATAAATAACGAACTTGATATAAATTATAGACAAATATGAGCAAAGGAGTTGCTATTTAATGACGCAAAAAAGTACTATTCCGGAATCCATTGACGCCGCAATTCGCACCAATAAAATGGAGGGATTAGATGTAAGCCCAGACTACCATGCCATTTTAGACCGTGTAAAATCAGGCGAAATATCTCTTGATGAACTCGGTAAATTATTAGCCGTCCGCCACACGAAACTAGCCGAAAACCAAACTATTACCTATGACGACGCACTAAAGGTAGTAAGGGGGTTAATATGATGACCGATTACACAGATGATCCTTACATTTACCCCGGTTCTACCGTATTAAAAAACAAATATGAAATAAAGACTCAGGAAGTATTAAAAGAAATTGAAGCAGAAGCAACAACCGTAACCATTGCCCAGCTTCGCGAAAACCCTATTAAAGGTAACTTTGACCTAGCACATCTTCAAGCTATCCATAAACAAATCTTTGATCCTGTTTATGAGTGGGCAGGGGAGCTGCGGACGATAACAATAGAAAAGGGCACCACCACTTTTTGCCCGAAAGAAAAGTTAGAGAGAACTCAAAAAGCACTTTTCGGCGCTTTAAAAAAAGAGAACTTTCTAAAAGGTACGACTCCGGAGCAATTTGCGGACCGGGCAGCGTATTACTTTGGTGAACTGAACAAACTTCATCCCTTCCGTGAAGGCAATGGCCGGACCCAACGAGAATTCATGTATCAGCTTTCAAAAGAAGCCGGTCACAACTTAGATCTAACTTATGTCGATGGTCATGAGATGATAATTGCGTCTTTAAACCACTTTCAAGGCAACCCAGACGATATGCGGCTAATGTTCTTTGAACAGACATTAAAAGTGTCCAAAGAGGAAGCCGAAGTAGCCCTAAAAAAATACAACACTCTGAACGCCATAAAAACCGTCGCGCCCCGCCCGGACAAACCTAAGAACCCCGATATTTGCAACGAATATCGTAACCAGGCAAAGACCTTAATTGAACTCACCGGTACTTGGCCGGGACCTGAAGCAGACTTCCAAATAACAAAAACTCTTCTAAATGCAAAATACCCTAAATTTAAAATCGAAAACGTTCTGTCAATGTACAGCCCTGAAACAGCCAGTAAACTAAACAAAGAAGCCACAGCCTACGCAAAGGCCACTGTAAAAGCCGTAAACCAAGCGCTTTTACAAGGCGTGTCTTTATAATCTATATTATTTTTATTAAAGAGGGAAAATGAAAACAAGGAGATGCTATAAATGGGAAAACAAAAATACCAAACACCATGGAGAAAGTTCCCGAGGGAAGCTATACAAGAGACATTTCCCAAGTTACCATCACCTGAACTGAGAGAAATCTGGGTTTGCCAAAAAGATGATTATACTTTATTGGTAGTATCAACCCTCGAAGGTGGCTATTTTTGGCGTGGAAAACATAAGTTTTACGGCGAGGGCGATTCTAGAGTTACCGATACATATTTTAGCACTATAAATGAAGCAAAAGAAGCAGTAGAAGAATGGGCTAAATGGAACACCGCCGCAAATAGTTAACGGTAACTTTCTTTAGTGGATTCTTGTTTATAAAACCTATTAAAAGGATCAGTATGCGTAGAAGCAGAGGAGATTAAAAATAATGCTATTAAACGATAAAATAGACCAAACAATTAAAGAGGTATGGATGAATGATCTGTCCAAAGATTACAATGACAATTTTTTACTCAAAGAAGACAGTTTGAAAAATGCCTTATACTATCACTTGCGTATGGCACTGTCTGATGGTTTTCTTAAACGGCATCGACTACGAATTTTCACTGAGTATTATCTTGGATCGGATAATGAAGGTAAACAGCAAATTGCCGATCTGGCAATTGTACGATTACGTCCAAAGTATTTACATCGCGGTTTGCATTTAAGAGATGTTGTCGAAGATATTGTGTCTATAATTGAATTAAAATATTTAAACGACCCAGTAACTTCACCGTTTTATAGTGACGTTCAAAAAGTAAAAAAGTATATTGAAACAAATAAATTCGAAAACTGTCGATTTTATCTTGGCTTTATTCATGAGCAAGTTCATGAGAAAAACGAAACATGGCTAACAAAAAAAGAACAAACAACCTGGGCACGTGGAAAAGTATCGGAATTAGTAGCGAATTACTCACCGGAAAATGAAGAAATGATATTTAATATTGCAACCTACTAAGATATTTCAAATAAATAAATGGAGAGATGACTAACATATGGAAACATTTATTTCAACATGGGATAAAGTTCAGGACTTCCAATTATGAGGGGATAATAAAGCTATGGATAATGAAAACAGGCACTGGTTCTCAACTAATAAAGGAAAATTTTATGCTGTTTTATTTCACTTTTTAGTCATTTTGCCATTAATCGAATATATAGTAAACAAAATTATTTTGTCAACAAACAATGAAATTCTATTTGCTGATTTATATCTGCCTTGGGTTTGGTCAATTATTTTGTTTTTTCTTATAGGAAAACCACAGCCTATACGTATCTTAAATGAAACAGGAATATATCAATTTATAATCTCTTATTGGCTCGACATAGGCTTGTGTATGAGTCCTTCTTTTGTAACGAAAAGGTATCTTACTATATGCTGTAAAAATTGCATATTTTTAAAATGGAAATACAATGAAAATTTTTCAAATACAGATAAAATATATAAATGTAGAAAAGAAGTTAAAGACCTATCAAATATAAAAAACATTAAACATCAATTTTGTAAAAATTTTAAAAGCAGTATTCCCAATAATTCTAGAAATATAAATAGCTTAAATTTGTCAATTAAATCATGACTTTATTAGACAAGATGGAGAAATTAGTTGCGGTTGAACAACTTGAACTTAATTGTAATGATGATGTTTGCCTACAAATTACGAACCTTACTCCACAAATAGCAAAAGACTTCATAAGGTTTCAATCAATAGATGAAACTGGTTGGGTATATATACCAAACAATAGAGAAAAACTAGACTTAGCCGAATGGTTCAAAAATCGCGGCTGTACTGTTAAATTCACAATTAGCAAGGAATTACACTGTAATTTAATTAAAAAGTGGCAGTTGCTAAGAAAGATAAAAACTTTAAACGACCATCTTTACAAATAAGAGGATTGAGCGTGAAAATAGTTAAAATGAAACATACTTCCATGGCCAATAAAAGAAGATAACTTTAAGGTTTCATTTTCAGAATTACTCAATGGACCTGATGTATTAAAAGCTACGTTAGAGAAATAAGTTACATGGAGATTTAAATGAATGTGTCGGATTTAATTCTAGTTCTCAGTATGATTGTTTTTTTACATGCTATTTTTTGTTTCTATTATAAATACAGGCTTGTATTCATCACGAAAGGCCGTTATTCAAATTGGTATATTGAAAGTGGAGTTGCTTTAGACTTTGTTGAAATATTGTTTATTTTGGGGATGATGGGGTATCAAATTTTTATTAATAAAAACTGTTGGACAAACAATTACCAGCTTATTATTATTCTACTAGCATTTGTAGCTATCAATAACATTAGAAGTATAAAACGTACTCGTAAAGAGTATCTGAAAGAGGTCCTAAAGAATAAAGACAGGTAGTCAAAATGGCGACCGATCCAAGCAAGGGTGCAGCAAGAAGAAGAAACATGCGTGGAGAATGAAACCGGTTCTAAGGATCGTCGATAATTATTTGAAGGGAGAATAAAAATGAATAGACCTATACAAATAGATGATTTCCAGAAACAATTGACATACTTATCAAATTGTATTCAATCTTGGTGGGAGGAAGATATTCATTTAGGATATGTAAGCGAAATGTATTTTTCAAAACATGGAGAAATTCTTGTGAAATTGGATTTTTGCATAACACCAGATTCTAAAGTAAAGTCGCATTCTATTTGGGATATTTTCCCTGTCGATAGTAACGGCTTTGAAAGATTGAAAGATAGTTCAAATAATAAGAAAAAACTACATTCCCTTATAGAAGAACAATTTCCTTCTGCCTGCATTAAGGGGATTGATATCAAATATCATGATGAACACCAAGAATATTATATCGATGAATTTGCGATTTTTATTGAAAACTATAAAGATGTGACAATTTGTAAAAAGGACTCTTAATAGACAAACTGGGTGCCGGTTACGGTCACCGCGGCGCAGAATCGGCACCGGTACGCGGGGAGGTTTAATATATGAGTGTAAAACGTACAGAATTTGAGCATAAAATGATTCCGATAGCCAAAAGAAAATGCGGAAAAATATATGAATTAGGTGGACCTGATTTTAATCAGTACAAGAAATCCATTAGCTTAACTATATCTTTATTAGCCATAGTAATTGGATTGTTTAATATTTATCTTAATTGGGATGTTACTTATTTAAAACCAAAACAAGATTTTGCGATTGCCATAAAGGATGATTTTTGGAAACACCGTTTATATTTTCAAAATGTCAATATTCCTGAAAGCTCTACCATTAAACACTTTCAATTAGATATAACGAAACAAACCTTTTCTACCATAGCAGCAGTATATCGAGTTGAAACTAAAGATGGGCTAACCTATTCCTATGAAATTAAGGGTTTTGGTAAATTCGGTTTCCCTTTTCTTTTTGGATGGAACATTGAAAAGGCAAAATTACTTGAGTAGTAAAAATAGTTTTGGGTATCGGATGCAGATGCATCCGACATAGATAAACACCTTGAGCGGATCGGAACGGTATTGAAAAGCAGGACGTTGCCAACGGAATGGAAATAGGAGGAACATTTATATGACAGAATCCGTTATACCATTTTTATTATTAGTAATATTTATTATTCTTGGCGTAGGTCTTTGGTCATTAGCAACAATAGAGAAAAAGAATCGAGAAATCCAGGATATGTACATAGAGAGTACATTGAAAAATATTGAATTACTCTATTTATCAACATTTAAGGCTCAAAAAATAAATATCGTCAAAATGGCCAGGACGTCTGGGTTTTGACACCTAAATCGGTTCCGGCCATGCGCCAGGGTGCGAATGAAAGAGAGGATGAAATGGCAATTTTAAAAATTAAGGGGCTAGGACAGGTTGACAAACGTCGCTGCCATGTTTGTGGTTGTACTCAATTAAATGCTTGCTCTGGGGGTTGTTATTGGGTTACAGACAATCTTTGCAGTAAATGTGCTAATCGTCTAGATGATGCAGTAATCGAAAAAATGATTGAAAATCCAAAAATACGCGATTGGATTAAAAAAAGCGGCGACAAGACAAATATAATTATTGAAGGTGCTATATCGTCAGAAAGTGAGATCGGCAAAGCATTTTTAGATTCTGCACAAACCAAAATAATTATCCCCAAAATGTAAAAGTAGTATTACTTTTAATATTGACTTTTTAGAGTAACATCGACTAAAAAAAACACCCGGCGTATATTAGCGCGGAGAGGAGTTATATTAATGATAATTAACGAATTAAGTGAAAGAAAAGCTAAAATTACAAAAATATGTTTTCAGAATCTTACTGCTCAAACAAAAAAGTATCAAATTAATAATGAAGTTGAAAACCTTCCATCATTAGTTAGAACTTTAGAAGAATTAGAAAATACCTCTGGTGCTAATCGAAAAGGCGGGGATTAAATCATACATTTTTCGTTGCAGATGGAGATGGTCAAAATGGCTCAGGCAAAGATCGGGCCGGAGGGAGGATATATGGACGAAGTGCTTTATTCAAGTATTATTAATGGTTTAGCCTTTATAGGAATTGCGATTTTTTTATCTTACCAGTTATATAGAAAAATATCGTTAAAATATCAAAGATTAATTATTAAAATAATAAAAACGTTATCTCCAACTACTTTTGTTTTTCTCGTTTTTGAACCAATTGGATTAATTGTTTATCTTCAACAAAACGTTAACTATATATCAAATGAAACGGTGAAACTTTTAATTGTAAGCTGGTTTTTTTGCTTCTATTTAACGTCAGCACCATTATGGTTAATTGAAAATAAATAGTTGTGTTAATACATAAAACCATTTTTACTAAAAAAACAGCTAGAAACGTACAGAAGAAGGCTGTAAACTATGTATTCCATTAAAAGTTTCCAAGAATTAATAGGTAAAAAAGTTGTTTATATATATATCCATGGTTTAGGAAAGAATAAGTAACGTCAAAATGATTTGGAGGGATTTGCAATGAAAGCACCTCGGATTTTACAACTAATTATCCCGACATTAGATGATTTAACATTGATTCCTGGCGTATCGAACGTGACTTTTAACCCAACTAGAAATGATGTAAAAGACCCATGGCATATTCGTTTTATATTCGATGGCCGACAAGAAATTGTATTCAACGATGAAATCGAAGACAATTTCTTTAACGAAAATATAATCAAAGCGTTAACGATCCTAGAAATGTGCGGCGAATTATTACATAAAGAAGGTTTCACTTTAAGATATAAGTGGACTCCCGAAGAAAAAACCGTATCTGTAAATTGCAACGTCAAACAAGTTTTTGATAAAGTACCCGGTGAGATTGAATATGGAAAAGTTTACGAAGCTGACTCGGTTTCACGTTTAGGCTCGTGGCAAAATCAGACTAAACACTACGCTGGAATAGAAGTCGGCTTCTTTGCCCAAGGATCAAACATTGTAAGACCTAATTAAAAGTCAACACTTCTAGTTCCAATCATGTGGATCTCAACCATCGGTGTATATGTTGAAACGAGAAAAATAATAACAGAACGACGGCAATAAATCCTAAGATTGCCTTATAAGAACAGTCAAAATGGCATTAGCCCAGTATTTACAACCGGGATATTGGTCCCAGCACCAGATGTACGTCTTAAAGTAAAAATAAGGAGGCCAAGCTAAATGGATAACGACTACAAAGAAACAGAGCGAACAATAATTCGTGAACAAGGCGATAACCTGCTGGTTAAAGTCTCAGGAGCATTTATGGGACAATTTCCCACAACTAGTTTTGAACTTTGGTCAAACAAAGAAGCCTATAAAAACAGGCAATATCGGGACGGAGAAAAAATATATTGTCAAACTTGGGCCGTGAGCGAAGCAACAGCAGTAATTAATTGGGAAAAGATCATCAACAAGGCATAATGGTTGCCGGTCCCTATTGATCTAACAGCCCCGGAAGGGAGTCTTTGTACGGCTAAATACTGTAAATGGTTTTGCACGGAACTAATTGACAAAAACAAATGGTTACATCTAGAATCGTTAAAAGAATAAAACCCAAAAAAGGAGACGTAAATGAATTTTTCCGCAATCTTAAACAGAACCCTTCAAATTCTTGGCACCATAATCATCTTAGGATGCGCATTCTTTATCGTCATTAACATTTACTATCAACAATGGACTTACTCTTTACTCGGTGAGATTTTAATGCTTACCGGTTGTTCTCTTGACTTAAAAAAACAACGATCAGGTGGCACCTTTATTATGATTATAGGACTTTTACTTCTTAACCTTAAATAAAGAAGTGTATCATGGGAAAACTATCGATAACCAAATCTCGCTATGGTTTATAAAACATTTGAATTTAAAATTTAACTAGGAGGCCCTATGGACATTTTTCGATTATCGCCAAAAACCCTTCAACTTCTTAATTACTTAATTCTTATTGCTTGCACCTGCATGATCTGCATTGATATTTATTATCGACATTGGACCTATACTTTATTAGGTGAAGTTATTATACTAAGCAGTTGTCTTCTTGAATTACAAAAAAACAAACTAAGCCCATTAATACTATTTATAGGTGCAATATTTTTCATTCTTAAATGAGATCGGAAGCATATTAACAAAGGAGGCTTTACCATGCCAGAAGATACTCAAAAACGTTATCCCTGCACTTGTGTTGCCTGCAGCCACACTTTTTATGCCTGTAAATCCATCGGACAATCCATGGGTATGCACGACGCTGGTTGTGGCTCATGTCCCTCTTGCAATGAATTTCTAAACCTAACCTTTAATCCCGCTAATGAAACTATGCAAACAAGAAAATGGGATGAATACATACAAGAAACAACCTCGCAAAGGAGTCGATTACAATGACCGCGCCAATTACTTTTCATCGTTATACGCTTCCGGCACTTACTGGAGTAGAAGGGTGGGGCATCTTTCTTATAGACTCGACTGGCATGTTTGCTGCTGTCACCGACTACGGTAATTACGCTTACAAATGGTCTAACTATGGCAATGGTGACTTTAGAAAATTTGTAATAGACATCGCTCGTTCCCCAGACTATGTAGTAGAAAAACTTTGCCAAGATTATAAAAAAGAATATCGTGGTGCCGAAACTTTTAAATCTATCAAAGAATACATTATTGAATCCAGAAGATATGGCTCCTTAACTAAAAATCATGCCCGAGAAGAATGGAATATTCTTTGCGATCCAGACTATGAAGAGTTATCTTACATCGAAACCTTTCATGACTGGTATCAAAAAACCACTATTGAATATGCCAGCGAATTTCCCATCTACGACTATCCCCGGTCTGCCTACGCCATGGCCCAAAAGCTCCTCCCTCGCCTAGCAGTCATCATCCAGCAAGAACTTGAACAATCTGCATAAAAGGAGCATTTTTACAATGATAAATCCATTAACTCAAGTCTATACCACTAACGAAGCAAGCGCCTTATGGGGTATAACAACACAAAAAATTAGTAAAGCTAAAAAAATTTTATGTCCAACCACAGAATATCGGAGATCTAGCAGTACTGATTTATTTTCAAGAATAGGATTGATTCGCTATTTCGGTGAACCATTAATCTCGTTTGACGATCCCACCGATGAAACGGGTGAATCTTTATCCCAAGTTGTTTCTCTTTCTGAAGCCGCATTATTAGTAAATAAATCAAAAGACTCTTTATTATTTGCTTGTATAGGTTCTCCTACTAAAAAAGTACCAAAGCCGCCGCGCTTTACCTCTGACGAATGCCGAAAATCCGGTAATAAGTGGCTAATTACAAAGGCAGCTTTAAATCGGGTTTTTCTAAAGCAATATGACTTTAAAGAAGAACGTAACCGATTAGGAGAATACACTTCTGCTGATGCTATAAATCAAATATATACGCCCCTTGAAGTCGCCGAAATATGGGGTATTTCAAAATCAACTGTGTTAAATCTTTGTAATAATATTTTAAAAGAACCTCATAATATTAGTAAAAAAGAGTGTCGAAGAATGAAAAACAATAACATTTTTTTAATAACTCGGAATATACTACTTCAACACTTAGGGCCACCGCTTCAACCTTTCATGACTCCGACGGATCGATCCGGATCTGCGTTTAATGAAATATTTACAATCGATGAAATAGTAGACATTCTTAACATAGATGCTACAACTATCCGTGTCGCATGTGCTGGACGAAAAAATAAAACAGCGCCAACCTTAACTGAAAGAGAATGTAAAAAGTCCGGAAAAACCTGGCTCTTAACGCGTAGTGCATTAAGTCAGCTTTCCGTAAAAACCATACAAAGACCTCATTCAATCTACACAAAACAGCCTTACGATTTTAAAGAGGAGCTATCTCGTATAGGTTCCTATAAAAACGATCCGCTTTCACAAGTTTATACGCCTGCAGAAGCTGCAAAACTATGGTCTGTTCCTCAACAAAAAATCATAAATTCTTGCAATCGTAATCTCACTTTACGAGAAGAAGTTTTTTTTATTGAGGAAACAGAGTATAAAAAATCTGAAGGCACCTTATTAATTCATCGAATAGGCTTACTTCGTGTATTCGGATCGCCAAAACAACCCTTTAATACTCCTACAGACACAACCGGAAAATCACTACATGAAGTTATAGGCACATTAGAAGCCGCTAAAATACTTGATAAACGAGTTTCCACTATTGTTGAGGCTTGTAAAAAAACACAGAAAGGCAGGGAACCGTTACTAACCAACCAAGAATGTAAAAAATCCGGTAATACCTGGCTTATTACTTGTGCTGGTTTGGAACGTATCAAACCGTTAATTAGAAATCGGATAAAGAAAACTTGAACTTTACAAGTTCAACAATGAATACTAAAAACAACATATAATAATAAATAATTAATAAAAAGGGGACTTTTTCAATGCAAAATGAAATTTGTACTATTATTAATAACACAGATGCAATTATAGCCACATCCAAATTAATAGAAGAAAAAAATAAATATTATCTTAAAGTATCTATGGACAAGCCTGACATAGCTTCTGAGTTGTTAACAATTATCATGAATATTGAAGAACTTATAGAATATATTGATCCAACTAAAAAAACCGGTGAGATTTTCGGATTATCTAAAGATGTTTCTGGCGGAACTGAAGTAATTAATTTTATTGATAGAAGAGGCTGGGATTTTAACCCGTGGCTTTTAGAAAAAATGATGAACATAAAAACAGGTGCAATAAGTTTGTATAAATATTGGCAGAAAAACTTGGAGGACATTAATTTAGTTGATAATGCTCCATGTACTCCCCAAGAATGGTTGCGTAGTGGCATGGAATCAAATTTGCATAATATTCGAGTCAACGCTGAAGCTATTTATGAACTAACTTATAATAATGAGTTAACAAAAAATTAATTCCGACAATCTATTAAACCAGGCATTGTATTTATAAATAAGATTTTTCACCAGCGGAAGAAATTATGCAATACCTCAATATTTCGTTATTAAAGAGGGAGACCGGAACGCTTATGAATCTTTATATAACCGAAACCGAAATCCGCAGGCTTCGAAAGAACAAAGGCAAAAGCATGAAAGAAATAGCCGCCGCATGTAACATGAGCTATACCCGACTAAGTGAACTCGAATTAAACTTAGCTTCAGCCCATAAAAGTGAAATTTCTGCGCTTGCTAAAATATATAACGTACAGACAACCGCAATTGCCAATGGTAGTCGACTAAAATCAGCCCAAACCAGCCCAGGCGAAACATATTATAAAAGCCCTCATAAACCCAAACTTAAACAAGCATCTCTTTCAGCCCCTTTACCTGCTGAAGACATTCCATTAACACCTTCAACGCAGTATCTTCAAGACATTAAGGACTCTCTTATTCATATTTTTGGTACTGAAAAATATCTTGGCACTACAGAAGATGTCCAAAAAATTGCCGTTGATATTGGTATCGGTTTTAAACAGTTTATCAAGCAAGAATCCGCATCATCAATTATGGACTCCATCGCTGCTTCATATTACGTAATTTGCAGTCCTTTTTTTACAATAAGTCGCTTTGTTTGGATAAATTCAGTCTTAGACAGTTATCGCCATACCTAATTAAACATAAAAGTAGGGGATATATATTATTAAAAAGGATTTGATATTTTGAAACCACTGACTATTTCAATACTTACACTATCATGTCTTTGCGCCATCTTATATGGTGGCGCTTATACTGCTGTTTTTGAGACAGATCTTATTCCTAATTTCATTCACAACCCTTATATTAATACAGTTGCTCTTTTACCATTACTAATATATGGTGTTTTTCTTAAAAAGAAGGTTTCATCTTGTACTCTATACCTCAAACTTCTTGCTCTTCTTGCCTGGTGCTTTTTCTTTGGATATCTTCTCATAACAATTCACTGTTACGGCTTTAACCCAATTCTCGGCATTGCTATGCTTTGGTGTATTCTTACTGCATCAAGCCGTTACGCCTCAATAAAATCAGCCTTAGTCCCTTCAAAAAGCCTCAGTATAAATCCCTAGAAACTAGCTCCAGCACTGAACTGGAGCCTTGTTTTAATTCGATATGTTGTGTTGAATTTCAACGCAACATATGGTATAATAATACTATAAATAAACCCGAATTAATAGCGCTAATCCGAAATAGGGCTGTTCTTATATAAGCCAAACTACGCTAAAAGTTAATAAATACTAAGTAAATCACTAAAATAAACGCTAAATATTACGTAACACTATAAATCATTGTTTAGTCACCTTAAAATGCTCGCTATTGAAAAGACTCTAACTAAATGAGGTATATATTCTAAAATGGAATTTGTAAATGTAAAACCGAACGATAATGTAATCCAATTCGCATCTCTAGAAGAGAAAATAGCCAAACTAAAAGAATGGAAACTCTTAGCTCCAAAAGCAAATACATTAAAACTTTTTGTTTATAAAGATATTTTTACTAAGAAAGTTATGAAATGTGAAATAATCGGTTATATCCAATACACCCATACCGCAGGCAAACAAACCATTATATATGAAACTGTTGTTTTAGAAATAAATGGAGAGACAAATAAAATTAATAAAGACTATCTGAAAGATATGCAAAAAAACGACTTCTTCACTGAAATCCAAATAAAAGAAGACAAGGAATGAGATAGTTATGATTAATACAGCAGTAATTAGATTTTGGTCCGGCAGGTTTGCCTGCGGCGTTATCTGCGATTTTCATCATGAGCCTGGGGGCTTTGTCGTGACCTACCACCAAGGCGTTGGCGGAGCAGAAACCATTAATAAAATCAAATGGTACGAAACATCAGCCCAAGCCATAGCAGACAATCCCCAGTACCTTTGGATGCCGCCAGACCAAAAAGATGAAGCCGATATTATAATGGTGGGAATTTAACTATCTAAGCAATTAAATGTATTAAAGAGTATTACTAATATGGTAGTAGCTACTGGATTACTTATATTAATTTGCATCTTATTTTACGTTGGATATCCTTCCCGATTCCAATACCACTTTAATCGATACAGACCGACATCTAGGATGTTTAAAAATTTTTAAAAGGATGATTATATGAGATACTTAATAACAGTAGATAAATGTTGGCAAATAGCACTTGGCATAACAATAGCAACCGTCGCGGCATCAGTCCCCGACATCGTAATATATTTAAAAAGCGGCTTAATAACTGAGGGCTTCTGGGCAATAAAAAGTGTTTGCATTCCCATATTTATAATGGGAATGATCGTCTTACTTGCAACATGGAGGCAAACTCAACCAAGCAAATTCTTTCATCCACAATACGGAAAATTAACAACGATAGTATTACTAACGATATTGGCGTTAGTGATGATTGTCTCAATTAACGTATATGCCAATACGTATATATCAGAGGAAAATACGAGAAAAATTTTACAAACTGGGATAGGCTATTAAACGGTTGGGGCTTAAAAACCGAGTTGACTAGCTGGATTTTTGAAATAAAAAACTACGTTGTTTTGGTGATTCTCACTGAATCGCGTCCACATTATATCACTAATAAAAACAAGGAGCATCCATATGTCTCTCTCAATATACGAAATACAAAACCTAGCATCAGCTAAGGGCGGTGTCTTATTATCTCCGGAATACAAAGGCATCCAAACTAAGCACTTTTTTCGATGTGCGAATGGTCATAAATGGTTAACGACCCCATTTGCAATCAAACATCGTGGAGCCTGGTGCCCAATCTGCGCCGCTGCAAGGCGCTCTAAAAGTCGAAACATTTATTTAGAAACAAAGTCACTTATGCAAACGACAAACATAACTTTTTCTCTAGCCATCGACCAATGGCTTGCCGCTCATCCCGAAATACAATGTTCGAGATTAAACATAAAAAAGCGGATACTCTATTACGCAGAAAAAGAACAAGACTATCCATTTCTCTTAAAAGTAAAAAAGCGCTTTGTAATCAACAAAACTGTTCAACAAGATGACATTATAAAAAAATGACAGCGGAGGGATAGATCGTGAAAAAACATGTTTTAGATAATAATGATGAGCTAAAATGGGACTGTAATAAAAAACATACTTGGGAAGCAAGGCGTGATAAGGTGGAAAAGCTTAACGATAAGAAGATAAACGAGAAAAAATGGGTTTGTGCGGATTGCGGAGACGAATACGCTGAAGATACTGTGCCTTGTGCTAAATGTGGGTCAAACAGGGTGGTATTAATTTCAGTAATCGAGGAGATGCTTGGTCCCAATTGGCGAAGTAGTTTTAAATAACTTCTAACCGTTAAATATAGAGAAAGTAGATAAAAACATATTCGTCGTATATGCTGGTTGACAAGATTGTTTGGTTATTAAAGAAAATAGGCTTTTTGATCATTATTTAGATGCTACGGAATAACACAAATACAGGAAACATAGGACGTTATACGAAAGAAGGTAATGTTCTTGTCTAAGCCATTTCAGATTACTTTACTTGAAATCCCTTGCAAAATTACATAGTCTTACGGGCGTACCAAAATCCAGTATCCATGAATTTGAACATCGAAAAAGGCGATTAACATTACAATATGCCGAGCTTTTAGCTAATAAATTTGGAATTGATCCAAATTTATTAATTGATGATGTAAATAAAAACCATTTCGATAAATAATGTTAATAGAAACCAAGAAAGGAATTGAGACCTTTATGAATGATATTGATAAACTCTTGAAACAGTTATCGGAGGAAAAAACCGCTAAATATAAAGGCGGTATATATTATTACACACAGACAGAATTAGCATATAATAGCAATCGTATCGAAGGAAGCCGACTAAGCAGAGGACATACAAAAAGTTTATTTGAAACAAAAACATTTATTGCGGAAAAGGATGAATTAATTCGAAGCGATGATGTTATTGAGACAACGAATCATTTTAGGGCATTTGATTACATCTTGGATCATAGCAAGGAATTATTATCTGAATCGATGATTAAGGATTTGCATCGAATTTTAAAGTGCAATACTTCTGATGCAGATTTAGACTGGTTTAATGTTGGTGAATATAAGGCAATAGAGAATGAAATCGGAGAGAATAAAGCTACTACTTTACCGAAAAATGTTAGTAGAGATATAAAAATTTTGCTTGCAACATATCAAGAAATTGAAAATAAAAAAGTGGAAGATATTATAGATTTTCACGTTGCTTTTGAAAGCATACATCCTTTTCAAGATGGAAATGGGCGTGTTGGACGCTTGATTATGTTCAAAGAATGTTTAATAAATGGTGTTGTCCCATTTATTATTGATGTGGATCATAAGGAATTTTATTACCGAGGGTTGCGAAATTATTCAAAAGAGAAAGGCTGGTTAGTTGATACATGTTTGTCCGCCCAGGATAAGTATGAAGCTTATTGTAAGAAGTTCGTACTTAATTTTGGACAAAATAACGAAAAATCAGATCCTAAAAGTAAATCGCAGGTTAAGACACGCCAATCCAAAAATACACATGACTTAGGACGTTGATAGGAAATTTTTAGCAGCTATAAGTGGTGGCGTTACAACCATTCAAAAAAATAAGCCAGGGCGTTATTGAAAAACGAATTGGCACGGTTCAGTGTTTGAGACGCTAATGTTATTGTGGCATTGGAGGAAACAGAAAAAATGAGTAATAATATCGAACCTATAGAATACATCGTGAAATGGGAGAATTGCTTTAAGGAACAATTTGAACTAACTTTCTCGGCTTACAGACAAGCAAAAACTTGTGCGGATTATAATAATGGAAAAATATTTGACAAGTCAGGCAATGAAATTACTGAACAGAATTCATGCAAGTATGTGTGGAAAGAAATGGAGATGCTTGGTGTTCCTTATCCAAAGATATAAAGCCAAAATGGATTAGTGCATCGGCTGTAACCAGATTAGTCCAACGGATCAAGTTTAACAAGAATGGATAGAAGAGAAGTGCAGCAATCTGATTTTATGTGTAACAATATACACTCGTGTAAATGTAAGGATTGCTTCAATAACGCTCATTCTGGTTGTGTTCATTGCATCAGAGAATGTGACGGGGAAGATAACGTTAAAATGTGCAAAGCATTTATAGAAAAGAAAAAACCTTACTGGAAGGCTTTACTTTAGATGAAGCCGTATGGATAGACACAGAGGAAGAAACTAAACTTATTAAACAGTTATACCTGCAAGCTAAATCAACCATAAATTACCCAAAATTATCGTAAAAACATTCTTCGGTTAACCTTAACAAACCTGCTCCAAATATAGTTTGGAATGGGTTTTATTTTTATTATGTTGTGTTGAATTTCAACCCAACATATGGTATAATAATACTATAAGGTGGTGAGTAATATCAAGACTTTTGGGACTCGATTAAAAACACTTAGACGAAGAAAAGGTATATCGCAGCGAGAACTTTCGGCAAACGTTGGTATCGACTTTACGTATATCAGTAAAATTGAAAACGACCAAGCGCCGCCGCCTTCCGAAGAAGCCATTATAAAAATAGCACACATACTCGATGAAGACCCCGACATCTTACTCATTGCCGCTAATAAAATCCCCGAACGCTTCAAACATCTTATTTGTACAAATAAATACATTTTTGAGCTATTAAAAAACGCCGATCACTTAACGCCAAAACAATGGAAATCAATTCATCAACTCATTGCAGAGACTAAAACTTAGCTGCTAGATAACTTAAACTAGCTAAAATACAACTCAAAGGAGTACTTATTATAATGCATCATAACATACTAGATTCTCTATTTAACAGCTTCCTACATAGCATCGCCTGGCATACCGGCGGTAAACTAGTAAACATGTTCTTTATCCCTATTTTAATCTGCTTTATCGCCTATGGAATCTACTTTCTCGTAAAGAAATATAAAAAATAAGCAGGAGACCGTCTATGGCAAGATCACCGAGAAAACCTAAAGCCAAGCCGGAGCCGCCAAAACCAAAATATAAACTAACACGTCTTGCTTATATTTTCTTTGCAATTATTCTTTGCGTTCTTATTTATTTTTTTAGTTTTAGCATTAACCTTATATTATCATCAATGGCTAATTCGTATCGTCTTCTTTATTACAGCACTAATACTTCTTTATGACGTAACTCAAACAATCTACTCAATTATAACCAACCTTTTAGGTTAAAAGGAGGATTTTCGCCTTGCCAAAACGCGAATCAGAAAGTCTCACAAATCAGTTGCTGTATCAGCAAATTAAATTCACCATGCAAACTCAAAACATTCCACTTAATATTGCGATTCAACAATGGATAGATGCAAATAACGGTATAGCTTACACCTTTAATAGTATTCGCAGACGTACTATTTACCAAGCAAAAAAACTTAATGATACTGACTTTTTATACAAAGCCACCATGCGTGTTAAAAATGCTCTTCAATATTTAAATCATTCCAATAAAAATTAACAAGGTATATTTTCTAAATAATAAAAGTAAAGAGAGGCTCTTATTATGGATATTAAAGAATGTGAAGTTTCAGCGGTATATCAAAAACTCCATGCAACCTGGAATAACTATTTAATCGAATTATCATACCATCCTGAAAATATCCACCTACCTGAATACTGTAATATTGAAATTGATTCCTACAAATTTTACGACGAATTAATGAAACTCAAAAACAGGGAAGCGCCTAAAATATACTTTTCTTGTGGCATGACCGGCATTGATATCTTTACAAACGACGATAGTTACATAATCTGTAGTAGTCCTGCCAGTGGTATTTACAATTACTTTAGCTTAAACGAAACAGAGTACGACAAACTACTCTCTGCTCTTAAATCTACCCTAACCCCAGATCAAGAAAACTAAATAACACATTGCCATTTTACAATTTAAGGAGGACAGTGAAAATGGTTAAATATAAATTTGAAGTAAGCATGGAAGGTGTCGGTTCTAGCCCGACTGAAATAGTGGAATTTCCTGACGATTGTACAGAAGAAGAAGTTAATGATTGTTTTAATGAATGGGTATGGAACCATATTTATACAAAAATCACCAAAATTGATTAATACTTAATGAAGTGGGAAATCAGAAAGTATCACTAAAAAGCGGTATAGTGTATTCCTTATGGTATCATCAACAAACTACTAGAACAATGTCCAGACCAGCACACGCTGTCCTCACCGAATATCAAAAGGAGAAATCTTGTTATCATCAGATAAAAAGGTCTCTTTAAAAACAAGCAGCCAGGAATTAGCATTAATACAACTATACCAATCCCTTTCAGAACAAAACCAATGTCTGGCACTTTCATTTATAAAAACACTTTTACACCAGCAATCATCCCCATCTAATTTCCCATCCGAAGACCTCTTCGAATCCTCACCCAGAACAAAGTAGCCTTCCGCCCATCGGAAGCCAACAACTATGCGCGAATCCTTTCTTGATTATACTAGCCTACGCTCATGGGTTTGCAAGGTCCACTTCGTTCTCCACCTTGCCGCCCACCACTCCGGAGTTACGGTATCATCAAGATTTCGCTCGCTCTTCTCTATTCGGGCATAAAACAAGGATACCGAACTTGATACCGCAATTAAGAGCTTAAAGTAATAGTGTCTAATCTAATTAATAAGAAACTAGAACTATCTGTCGCGGTCGCACCCCTCAAAGAACCGATTTTGAAAGGAATTTTCTTATGATTTTTTTATTAAAAGTAGTTGGTTATTGTTTACTAATTAAATCAGTCATTGATCTTCTTTGTTGGCACTTTTCCAGTGGCTATCAAGGGCTTATCGATCCTGCGCTTTTCCTCATATTAAGTTGTTTTGCTTTCTGGGAATCTCACAAAAGACATCAGCACCAAATACTCCTTGAAAATGAAGCTTGTATACACTATCAAAAGCTCCTTGAAGCATACCTCGAAACTCATCCTGGCTCTGAAATTACCCGAGAAGAAGATAACAGCTTTTATCATCAGATGCTTGATGCAGGCTTGCAATCAAAGTATATTGATTTCGCAATTAATGAGCTTAGCCCGTCTCAGGAGGCCCAAGAGATACGATATCAAAGAGCACTGGAAGAAGAACGTCGCCTCGAAGAAAAAGCACGTCGTGAAGAAGAGAGCCGCCTCCGCCATGAGGAAGAAAAACGTCAAGCCGCCAAAAAAGCCAATGACAAACCCTATAAATGCTGTTGTTGCGGTAGAGCAACCACTTACCGCGGTTATTGTCCGCAATGTTATGCTAACAAAAACAATAAGCCCCTTTGGGATGATGACTAACCATTATTAATACATAATGATCTGGTCATGCCGAAAACATTCAATTTGAACATATCGAAGATTTCGAGTAGTTGGTTTTAAACAGAGAATCGATCTACATAACTCATAATTAATTTATATATTAAAAATAGTAGGAGGCCCTTCCCGTGACTAAACAAAACATCCTTCCTAAATATCACCCAACAGGCACATTTACTATCCCAAATCCATTTTGCTCATCAATCGGAACCGTTCACACCTCAAAAGGCAGCTTCCCTTTAAAAGGAACTCTTCCCCGAATATGCACTCAATGTGGTTGCATTGAAGGTGAACCCCATAAAATTGATTGTATATTTCATCAATCACAGCATTAAAAGGAGGCCCTTATCATGGGTAAATTCATCACCGAATGTGGCAAAGAGTATGATATTCCGAAAAACCATCAATTTAAAACCGGTATTATTTTAAGTTGTCTTTACCCGCCTAATATGTCCGAGCATAACAGTTCTATTCCTCAGAAATGCCTCGACTGCCCCAGCCCCAAAAAAGAATACAGCAGGACTTACTGTGACATGGATTCACCCGGCACTTTTCCAATTAAAAAAACCGTCTGTTTTGCCAAAAACGTTGACCATAAACCCCTTCCTTTAATCGACTCTTATAGCGAACCATGTAACAACACTCATGAAAAGCACCTTATTGAAATCGTTTTACAAGCTGGTGAATATCGTACATATTTATTTGAAGAATTCAATAGCCAAGGTACTAATGCTTTTGACTTTATGGAAGACATTACTGAAATTCTTTGGGACAAATATACCAACCAAGAAGAAGGCGACGAGCCAATTTCGATTCAGATGCTAAACCTAGAAACTGGTCATGCTGAAAACATTGAATTTGAACGCATTGAAGACTTAGAGAAAACAATCATCAGTCTTCGTGTTGTTGGTTTTACACAGAAAATCGATCCACCTAACTCATAATTAATTTACAAATTAAAAATAGCAGGAGGCCACCACCATGAAATCATTTTTCGCCCACAAAGCCATATTTACTATTCTTTTAGCCACTCTATTCTGTTTTTCAGCAGCAGCCCTCACTGCCGAATGTTCTCCGAAACGCATCGGCATTTCTCAATTTGAAACCAATAACTACTATGTATCCCTTCCGGACGGTGGAAGCTATGACATTGGCTTAGGAGCCACCGACATGCTCACCACCGAACTCGCCAAAAACAAAAACTTCGAACTCATTGAACGTGATCAAATCCGTTCCGTACTCAAAGAACAAGCCTTCGACCTGTCTGGCGTAGTAGACCCAGCAAGTGCTGCTAAGATGGGCGAGCTTCTTGGACTGAAATACCTTGTTTACGGCAAAATCATCTCTGCCGGTGCAGAAGATAAGAGCACTGAACTTATGGGCGTAAGAGTCAATCGTCTTTCCGTTAAAGTTCAAATTGCCGTCCGTATGATTGACACTACTACAGGCGTCATTGTATGGTCCGATCAAGTAGAAGGAAAAGTTGATAAAAACGGCCTTCACGTAGACCAAGTAGGAGGTACTCAAACGCGTGTCTCAGCCAGTGTCTATGACGAAGCCTTACATAAAGCCATCGTCCAGATTGCAAACCATATCAGCCAGCAATCACCAACTGAAGGTAGCATCGCCAAAATTATCGGTAAGAAGGTCTTCTTAGACATCGGCACCGAGCAAAGCGTAACACCTGGACAAACCTTTATGGTATATAGAGAAGGCGAAACCATCACTAACGCCGCTGGTCAAATCATCGGAGTAGACAAAACCGACCTCTGCACCATTAAAATAATCTCAGTCGAAGGCAACATGTCCGTCGCCGAAATCAGCGACAAAAAACCACCTATGATTCAGCAAGGTGATAAAGTTCATTCCTTATAAATATTCGGAGGCTGCATAAATGTTTACCCATAAAGAACTTGAAGTTATCACTAAATACATTCCTGAAAATGAATTCGTTTTTTATGAAAAACTCCAAAGGTAATGAACCAACTCCAAAACCGTTGTTGAATGGGAAAGAAGGAATAAGCAATGTCATGGCTAGTTATTCTTCTCGCTGTATTTGCGGGGTTACATCTCGGTTTACTTATGCCGGTACAGGTCGCTATTGTTGGCGCGACCATATTTACAGTAGGATTATGGATTGTCTGGAAGCTAAAGTGGGTGATCTTAGGTATTATTGGCCTTGAAGAACTTTTTGGTAGTCGAGACGATGATGCTTAAATATATCATTGGTGACATCAATTTAAAAATATATGAAAAGGGGATCACGCGGAATATGAAAAAACTAATCCTCATGCTATTCACTATGAGCTATTTACTATTAGCTAATTCTTTCGTATTTGCCCAAGATGTTACCGCTGAAGGGCAGGGGACATCGCGTGACGGAGCCATTGCCTCAGCCGAGAGAGCTGCCGTAGAACAAACTGTCGGCGTTCTCCTTGACACTGCCACCGTAACCGCCAACTATCAAGTTATTTCCGATGAGATTTTCACCAATTCCCAAGGTTATATTACCGATTATGACGTTATTGACGAACACCCCGGCATTCCTTTTACCGTAACCATCCGGGCAACCGTCGATACCAGTCCTGATTCCGTAATTAGAAGTAAGCTTCAACAGCTTCACTTAGTTAAAAAAGCTCTCCAAGATCCACGAATAGCGGTAATTATTCCGGAATCCATGCGATTTATTAACCTTTCGTCAACTTCTTGTGAAACCAGCGTAATTCAAAAGCTCCATGAAAGCGGCTTTGCCTATGTTTTAGACCCGGATCAGCTTTCCATTATAAAGCGAAAACAACTCCTCGAATGTTTAGCCGCTAACAACCTCCAAGCTGCCAAAACCATCGCCATGGACGACCAACTTGACTACCTTATCGTCGGCCAAGCTACCAGCCAATATGTAGGCGATCTTGAACAAAGCGGCGTTAAATCAATCCGGGCACACGTTGACGCAAAACTAATCAAAGTAGACACCGCTGAAATCATCGCTACTCAATCCGTTGATACCAGTGGCGTAGACATCACTTCCCAGGTAGCTGCCGAAAAAGCCTTTGCCGTCGCCGGAACTCAACTAGCCGAAACGATCTTACCTCAGTTCATGCAGTACGCTGCTGACCCCTCAAAACCCATAACCCTAATCTTTAAACAAGCCAGTTTTAAAAAGATTCTCACCGTCGAAGACCTGCTAAAAGCGATTCCTGGCGTAAGAGACATTCAGCTTCGTTCCTACAAAGACGGTACAGCCAAACTAAACCTAACCTACCCAGGCACCGTCAAAACCCTAACCGAAGTCATCAGTTCTACCGCGACATTTCCTGTTACAAACACGAATCTCACAAACAGCACCGCCGAATTTATTTTAAATTAAGGAGTTGTGTTATGAAAGAAATTAAGTTTAGAGCGTGGCACGAAGATAGTAAATCAATGATATACGTTACAGACTTATGTTGGTTTAAGGAACAAGAAATATCAGAAATTGTTGATGGTGTAGGATATGGAATTCATGGTAAATATCATATTATGCCATACATAGGACTACACGACATGAATGGAATCGAGATTTATGCTGGCGATATAGATAAATCAAGATTTATAGTTGCTTATTGCAATGGCGAAAAGGATTTTTACGGAATGAATGTTGGGTGGTATCTTCAGAGAGATGATTTTGAAAGCTGGCTTGAAGTTTCTGGAAATATAGATATTTCTATCGTAGGTAACATCTTTCAAAATCCTGGATTGGGATTATGTGGTAATAGAACAAAGACTACAAATTTATAGATGTCACAAAACAAGATTTATACAATATTTTTATTATCGTGGTGAACGTAGCTTAACTAGTCTAGCTGTAATTTTTCTTTGAAGAATCTAAAATTGAAAAATAAAAAGAAGCCCGTGAAAGCCTAGACGCTCAGGCGGACTTCGTACTAACATTTCTTAAATAGAAGGACCTATATTATATCCTTACTACAACAAGTAAAATCGCTTAAAGTTTAACCCCGACATAACCGCCTTCAACAACCGGCGATCCACTAGCGATTACAGTCGGCAGCGCCTCAAAATGTTTAAAAAACTTCATTGCTCCGATATATGCACCCTTTGTCGTATACCTTATCTGAAACCCATTAACATCCTTCTCATCCAGCATTAATACGCCAACAGCTTTTTCATTCTTATCAAACCCCAGCTTACAAAAATGCTTCTGTCCAAGAAGATCCGCCGCTTTTTTGTTAAAAACCAACCTACCTTTCGGTGTAACTTCCACCATTGCATTTTCGCTTGTATGCTTTCTATTCTTTCTCGGTTCGTACAAACTAAAATCGAAACTCATAACAACCTCCAAAAATAATATTTGTTGTTATTATATGCATTTAAACCGCTTTTTAAACATAATTACAATAATTCTAGAAAGGATCTTTTCAATGTTATGCAATTACGCCATATTACCTAAATCCAATCATTATTGGTTAAAAAACATCTAAACACACCAGAAGAACAGAGAGGACTAGTTAACATGCTTTTATGGATTATTGCTATCATTAGCTTACTATTTATCATTATAGTCGCTATTGGCTACCATTACGGTGAAGAAACACCTACTTCGAACATGATATTAAACACATGCCCAGCCCTCCGTAGCCTTGCTATTAAATGCAATTGGAACGACGCCGGATACACAGCACCTTGCAGTAACGAAGTTTACGAATTTAACCAAAAAAAGAGCAACAGTATTTGGTGTTCCAAACCCGACTGTGACTGCCGTAACTTTACAGGTGAAGTTACGGCAAAAGACTATCCTTGTTATGAAAGTAAGCTTTTTGTTGATTATTCCTTTAACATAACCGGTAGCCCCGTGCATATTCGCCAAAGCAACAAAGGCAAACTCGCTATCCTAACGACTTGCTTACCTACAGATAGAGAAGAAGACCGCTTTATCTTTGGTTATCTCTTCATTGATAAAATCATGGAAGACGAAAACGAATCTATCATTTATGGTGACCCCACAAACTCCTTGAAAATAGACCCACGTTTTGCTCATGACTTCAAATTCTGGCGTTACCACCAAAATACCAACACCACAAAAAGCCATTGGGGTTCCGGTCTATTCCGCAACCCTGACGACAGAGAAATCTACCGTTTTCTCTGCGACCTGCAATGTGCGTACGCTAACCTCAACGGGAGCACAGCCGACCTTAATCTCATAAATAAACATGTAGCTTTATATGAACAGTATATAAATTCATAAAAGAGAGGTGATACGCTTGATTATTCCTCGCGTCGGTGATATTTGGGAAATAAAAACACCGGGCAAGCGTAAAAAGCGTAAGGAAATAGGAGGAGTTAGGCTTGTCTTAATGCGGAAAAAGGACGGTTCATGTGTTCATAGACCATATATTGATTGGTTTAGATACCCCAAAGGCAGATATACCGGCATACGTGTAAAATGGTTATTAAAATACGGCACCAGAATTAGTACCAAAGCCGAACGCAACACTGAACTCAAGGCAAGAATTATCCGTTGTCAAGCTAAGAGAAATACTAACGTATAGGCGTTTCCATTACGACAATATAAAAAATATTTGGAGGATGACAAATGCAACCCAACCCCAAAATTCTTCGCAAACTCTCTATCGGACTGATAGTCATTGTTGCGGTCATATTGTACTTCCTTAAACCCGTACCGCTGGTTCAAATTGCCCATCTTTTAGCGACCGGCGATATTAAAGGCATCCTCGAATACATTCGTTCCTTCGGACCATACGCCGCCCTCATTAGCTTCGTAATCATCGTGTTTATTAACATTCTCGCCGTCATTCCCAACATTCTCATGTTTGCGGCAACCGGCATCCTTTTTGGGGTAGTAGAGGGGACCATTATTTCTTGGGGTGCTGAATCCGTAGGTGGCATCATTAGTTTTCTACTAATGCGCTACATTTTCCGCGACTATGCCAATCAACTCATAGCCAAAAGCAACCTTCTTAAAAAGATCGATGATTTCAGCAGCAACAACGGCTTTAAAATCTTCTTTTTAGCCCGTTGCGTTCCATTTGTTCCGTCCGGCATCATCACTGTAGTAGCCGCCGTAAGCAGTATTGCCTTTCGCGATTTCGTCTTAGCAACCTTTCTCGGCAAAATCCCTTCCGCCTGGATCGAGGTCACCCTCGGCCACGACCTCGCCGCAATTCACGAACACGCCACTCGCCTAGTTGTTATTGTAGCTCTATTAATCATTTCGTATTTACTCGTATCTTGGTATAAACATAAAACCGATAAAGTTGCTGATTAAAGCACTTAAAATAGTGGAGGGGAGCTTCTTGGGTTTAAAAAAATCTATTATTACCGTTGAAATTGAACATGATGAATCCATTGCAACCGACAAAAGAATTGCAACATACTTAAAAAATGCAACCTGGTTCAAAGGACTTCATAAAATATCAGTTCATATTAAAGATGCAGAACCGCAAAAAGACCTTGAAAAACAAGAAGAATTTGAAAATATTTGCAATGCCATGAACTTCTCCCTAATAAACTTTTTCAAAACTTCGCCCGAAAAACAGGTTAATGATCCATCTCCATCATTAGCGTCCTTGTCCGATGAAGATAGAGAAATAATACTATTTAAGAAGTTCCTTAATATACTGGCACAACCACCAAGAATTAGAGATGCAATATTAACGTTAATAGAGGCTTTTTACGAAAAACAAACCACAGGGAAATTAGCCTCTTTTGAAACAGACGAAAATAAACCACTTCCACGGATTCATCACAAGTCTTAAAAGCGCAAGGGATTAGCAATCTCAATCTGTAGCCTTCCGTTTTTTGTACGGAGGCCAATTAAATGCGCGAATCCTTTCTTGATTATACTAGCCTTCGTTAACGTGCTTAAAGGACCACTTCGTTCTCCTCCTTACCGCACTCCGCTTCGGAGTTATATATTAATCAAGAATTTCGCTCAATCTTCCATATTCGGGCGTAAAAACGGGGAGGACTCAAAACTATGTCAACCCAGGAAAAGAATCTTCAATACCTTAAAGAATACCGATCACACGGTCTTAATTATGTTATGAATAAATATCATCACGCAGAAATAACGGTAAAAATCCAAGTATCCCGCATTCGAAGCGATTTAAACTTACCCTCTCTAAAAGCAAACTTCACCGACGAATTTAAGCGCGAAGTAGTCGAATACTTCAAAACGCACACCTACCAGGAAACCACCGCTAAATACAACATCGGTAAATCCGCTCTATATCGCTGGCGAAAAAAGATTGCCCCACCAACCTATTAAGAGGTGACTGAATCTATGTCAAAAGTATATCAAGAAGCTCTAAAAGCCTCTCAGGAAACAGACTCCATAATCTGTCTTTACTTGCTTAACGGTAAATATAAATATTGCAAAGAAGCTGCCTTCCCCGCACTATTTGGGAAATATCGCAGCCAAGGAAAACGAGTCGAACTCTATTGTAAACTCCATCACGGTACCGAGATATAGGAGAAGTATTATGCTACTAAAAACCATTATGACCTACTTTAAAAAATTAAAACAGCAACATGCTTTAAAGCCACTTAAAAAGCAGGAAGAAAAACTTCTTCTTGAAATCAAAGAAATAGATTATGAAATTCATACTGCTCATTTTTGGGGCGATCTAGCCGAAGACATTTGTGTCGTAAAAAACTTTCACAAAGAGAGAACCCTTTTTGAATTATCTTTAATTCACGACAAAATGGAAAAATTACTTTAGACTAAAAATCATTTAGCAGTACCTATAAATACTGAATACAAAAAATTTGGAGATGGATGATGGTTAAGGTAAACGTACTAGAAGAACGTATCTTTACAAAATGGGACTCGTTAAACAAGGATAAGCAAAACGAATGGGTAGCTGAAGCTGTAATGCACTGGCGGCGTGGCAATCCAAAGCGTGGCGAATATTCATGGATTTCCCCAACCGGTGATTATTTTATGAGTGTTCCGAATTACTGCACTGATTATAATCTTACTATGACCGTAGCCGAAACTCTCCGCAAACGCTTTTATCAGGTGGAAATCAGCCTATTCAAAGATGATTATCCCGCAATAACTGTCTGGGAAAACGATATTACTCCCGCTTATAGTAGTGCTGATTGGAATAAAGATTTAACCGTTCAAGAATGTATCTGCCTAATTGCCCTAATGGTAGAAAAAGCAGTAAAAGAATAAAAGGGAACAACTATTAATACTATCAACAAACCCTACATCGCCATTCAGATATGTTATAATGGGAATAAGAAACATTGTCTTAAAATGGGAGTTTATGTAGTAAAACCCAACACCAGTATAGCATATCTTACCGAATCCTTCATTATCGAAACATAAGAAGGAGAATCCATTCCTCCGACCGGATGCTTCGCCATCACAACCGAAACACACAATCCCTACCACCTAATTCTAGATATATTGAGATAAGCAAAAAAGAGCATAGGAGTGATTTATCATGAAAAAGCTTCACGAACTCACAGGTAAAGAATTAGAGCAAGCACTAAAAAACATGGGTAAAAACGCCATAGCTGAAGCACATGCCAAAGGCAACCCTACGGCTCATGGCGACGCAAAGGGAACCTATCTGCTTTACCCAGATGGGCATAAAGAATATATAGACGATGAAGGTGAAGATGATGGAAAATAAACCGCTTTTCATTATGATTGCCGGTCCTAACGGTTCAGGGAAGAGCAGTGTCATAAAAGAGATATTTAACTCACCGTTCCAACCACCATCGCTATATATAAACGCCGATGATATTACAAGTGAAATAATTCGGCACAAGGACCTAAATAGAAACAATTTATCGCAGGATGAAATTGATACTATCAACGTCAAAGCAGCAAACATGGCTGACCAACAACGCCAATCAGCCATTGAAAATAAGCAGTCATTTATAACCGAGACGGTTATGTCAACACAACGTCGGGTTGACTTGTTAAAACAAGCAAAAGACAATGGGTTTGAAACACATTTAATTTTTGTCTCCACACAATCTCCCTCAATTAACAAACATCGGGTTAAAAATAGAGTAACAAATGGTGGTCACAATGTAGCTCCAGAAAAAATCGTTTCTCGCTATCATAATTCTATGGAACTATTACCAGGCGCAGTCCAAGCAGCCGATACGGCCAAAGTATACAACAATTCGTTAGATGCGCCTATTTTAATTCTTGAAAAAACAATAGATAAGCAAATACATATTTATCCGCAAAACGAAATAAATCCTAAAAGTAAATGGACACCCGAGAAGCTTCAAGTTATCAAGCAAAATATTATAAAACAAGAGTTAATAAATAACCTTTCCAATCTTCCTAATATAGATAATCTAAATTCTCATTCAAAAACTAAAGATATTTTCAACGCCTACGCAAAAAAAGTTTTAATGGAAAAAGGACAATGCTGGACTGATAACACCAACGGGCAAATCATTGCCGAATTATTGAAAAACAAGATTCCTCAATACCGCATACCAAAAATTTTAGAGCACAGTCCAGAGCCACTTAAAAATCCACAAGCATTAATCCAGAAAGTTGCAAATTCTCCTGAACTTAAAACAATAAAAAGAGAATCTGGCTATAGCCTATAGGCTATGTAATTATAAATACTTTTTCGTAATTAAAATCTATTACTGTATAATAACTATTCCAGTCTACTTAACATAAGCTATGTTATCGGACCCAAAAAGAGAGGCTAAATTTCATTTTTAAGCCCGCTATTTTATTTGTTCCTTACGATTCCCTACATAAGCCAATAAAGTCTCTTAAAACCAAAGCCAGCGAGTTGTACGCATATTTTGCGTTCGCTGGCTCTTTTTATACTATTTTTGCTTAACAAAACAACCCAACCCCAGTAATAATCTTAATCCAACTTAAAACACTATCAACTTTAAACACATTTTGGATTAACAGTAACATCGTAACCAACATAACCCAACGCCAAATCCAAATTCCGGTCTGTGTGAGTCCCGTATACGAATAAACTTTCTGAACCTCTGCAACAATTTTTTGATGATTCTGTTGGACATTATCAACCATTTCCATGTGTTGTTTATTTATTTCTTCCAGCTCATTATGGAAATTTTGTAAAGTCACCTCTAATTTTTCATCAACCTTTTTAGCCGCTTCAATCCCTATTCCGAAAATAATTTTTTCATATTTTTTATTGAATTTTGCAATTTCATCTGCTATTGCATCCATTAGATATTTATTACTGGTACTCATAATATTTGCAGCGGCCTCTAGAGAAGCAAACGCCTTATCAATTCGAGTCATGCTTGAAGTAGCGAGTTTCTTGTTTTCTTCCCGGAACACTTCCACTAACCTTTTATTTTCATCCGCATCATCACGTACCTTAGTTGACAGTGTAGTGAGAATAAACTCGCTATTTTTATATCGTGTAACCACATCCTGAACATCTACGAACAGTTGATTCATCGCCTCAAGAAATTCCTCATTAGTCATCCCTGGTATCTTAACTGTGTCCATACACTCCGGATATTCACCTTCGCTGCCTAGTTCCTCACCAACCATTGTTTCAGGCGCACTTTCCTCAACTGAACTATCTCTTTCTTGTTTTACATCATTAACCCCATTAACATCCTGCATTTTTTCTTCCATAAGCTACACCCTCCTAAATCTCAACAAATTAAAACCATATATCCTTAGATCCATTGTCCATTGCTCCATATGAAACCCCATCCGCTTAAATAAGCTTTTCGACCTCAACCAACCGTTTACCAGGTCCCGGCCAGATCATCCTCTTCACCCACCGCATAATCCTGCCATCTTTACTTTCCGTTTGCGGATCATCCAACATTTTAAGTAAATATGAATGTAGTGCCTCACCATAGCCCAAACCTATTACATACTTATCCGCCGCATACTCATTCTGCCGAAAACCAATAACCGCGCCGATTAATAACGGTAATATTAATAAAACTTCAATCGCAACTCGAATTACCCGGAACGTCCCAAACCCAAAAATCCCAAGCCAGCTAATCACCGGCAGTTCCAAATTATAAATGTTTTTAAACACTATTAAACACCGTTTTGTCAGCCACAAAGCCAATTGCCCCAACACGTTTACCGCAAAAAACACCCTAATATGTACCCCATGTCCCATATCTAAATGCCCAACTTCATGCGCCGCTGCCGCCGCAATCTCACCCATATCTAAACCCTTCAATAGTTTTCTCGACACCGATAAATTATTAAATCCGAGACTATCCGACTCTATTCCGGTACCATCAGTCACATAAACCTTAAAATCATCCCGGTCTTTCCCTGCCTTAGCTACCACTTCACGAAACGCTGGCTCAAACAATTCCTTTTCATCCCTAAGCATCTCTCTATATCCCTTAACATATCGCATTATCATATCCACAACCGGCGACAACCCTATTCCTATAAATACAACTAGACAAGCAATAGTTATTGCCGAAAAAACATATTCTTCTGGAATAAACGGAAGTTTTTTATGTACTTCGATAGCCACCGGCACTCCGCCCCAACTTAGCGCCATCAACAAACCCGTCACCAGCGCCCCATTCAGTAAAATAGCCAATGCATTTACAATATAATAAACCATACCAATACCTCCTTTTTAATCCTTAAACCCATTAGGATGAGATGAGTGCCAACCCCAGGCATCCTCGACAATTTGCTTAAGGCTTGTCCTAGTCGGACACCACCCTAACACTCGCTTAGCTTTTTCAGCCGAAGCAACAAGCCTGCCCGGATCGCCTGCTCTCCGTGCTCCGATCTCTACAGGAATTTTATTTCCCGTAACCTGCCGCGCCATTTCAACAACCTCTTTCACCGAAAACCCTTGATTGCTCCCTAAATTAAACACATCACTAACTCCGCCATCTTCCAAATACTTCATAGCTAGTACGTGTGCATCCACTAAATCCTGAACATGCACATAATCCCGAATACAAGTCCCGTCCGGAGTATCATAATCATCACCGAACACTGTGAGGTTCTTTCGTTTACCGAGCGGCACATGCATTAAAAGCGGTATTAAATGCGTCTCCGTCCGGTGATCCTCCCCAAGATCATGCGCTTCATGAGCGCCCGCCACATTAAAATACCTAAGCGCCGCATACCTGATTCCATAAGCGGTATCACACCACTTCATCATCTTTTCCATCATCAATTTTGTCTCGCCATACGCATTAGTAGGATTAGTGGTCATTTCCTCCGTAATCGGTACCTGCCCGGCATTTCCATACACTGCTGCCGACGATGAAAACACAATACGTTTCACATTCATTCCCCTCATAGTCTCCAACAGCACTTCCGCGCCAACCACGTTATTTTTAAAATACTTCAATGGTTCCACCATCGACTCACCCACAATTGAACTCGCCGCAAAATGCATTACCGTCGAAATATTCCCTTCCTTAATAAATACACTTTTTAAGAACTCCGCATCCTGTAGATTCCCCTTATAAAACCGTGCCTTATAATGCATCGCTCTTTCATGCCCAGTCGCCAGGTTGTCAACCACGGCCACCTCGTGCCCCAACTCAATCAACCGCCGAACCGCATGAGCGCCAATATACCCTGCTCCACCTAACACCAAAATACTCATTATCGCGCTCTCCTTTCTTTATTTTATCGCTGCTATCAAAGGTGTTATAAGAATTATTATTATAATCGCAACAATTTTCGCCCAGATTGTATCCAAGATCCAACTATACTCTCCTAAAAATGCAGTATCTTGTTCACACAAAATAGAACTTATTAAAAACATGACAATTAAAATCAACAATGTAACACCAATTATTTTGGCACCAATTATTTTTTTAGAATTATATACTTCGAGAGGTCTCATTAAATTCACCTCAGTTTATACATATATAAGTGTTCCTGAGATAATCAATAATACAATAGTAACAATCTTCATCCAAAACGTTCTTAAAACCCAGCTATATTCTCCTAAAAGTGCTACTTCTTGCCCATTAATCGTGAGGTTTGAAACAAAAACTAGAGATAGCAATATAAACTCAATAAGAAACACGATCTTAACCCATTTATTAGACTTACTCATTAACCCTCACCTCAAATCAATCATCTTGCGAACGAAAACAATTTAATACTCGCTCCCAAACAAACACAAATACAATACTACCTAAATAATATTTAATCCATCCTACCGTTTCCTTAAATGTGTCCAAATTAACTACGTCTTTGCCATAACAACCAAACTCATAAACTAGTCCCAGCATATTTATAATAATTAACATTGAAAACATAAAAACAAGAACCATATTAGAACCAGACACATACTTACTCATGTCTTATTTCCTTCTAGCCTTATCAATTCTCTTAATGCTGCCAACCCAACTTCGATCTGTTTACTATCCGGCTCTATCGTTACCACATATTTCTGGATCGCCATCCCTAGCAAACTCAAAACTGGCCATTTTCTAGCATACAAAAAGATTTCCTGTGCAACCCCGTATAAAACCACCAACATTAATCCTTGCGTTATTTCTGATATAGCTTGAATTTGAATAGTCGTCATAAACAGTGCATATAAGACTAAATAAATCACCACAAAATTCGTTCCGCATTTAATATGGCATCTTGACACTGACTGAACAAAACTAACATCATCACTATCATTTTTTAGCCCATTTTCATAAGCCAAAATAACCTTATGCTCTGCCCCATGGAAACTAAATAATGTATATATCTTCTTAATAAACCCTACATTATGCCACCCAAGACGATACAACTCCGTACACAGCTTTACCAATACAAAACCACCAACAATTATTAATATTACACTCCAAGCGTTTGGTTTCGAATCATGAATAATAAACAACTCTAATAGTTCCAAAAAACCTATCAATAACAAACACTTACCCCAACTTGCTATAATTATTGACGCTATCAACTTCAACAAAGAATACATTTCTCGAACAACCGGAATCTTTTCTATGTAACTATCAACTTCATCTACAGTTTTAGGCGTCCTACTAGAACAAACCATAATTGTATTAGTCTTTTCTAACCACCGCGCCCGTACATTAAACCTATCACTTTCCAGCGTAATTCCATCAGTATGTGCCATACCGCCAATTCGTAGAATAACAATCTCACTCCTTCGATTACCAAAATAATGCTACAATCAAAAATTTTAGTCCTATTGATATTAGTCCTAATCCCGACCATACAAAAGTAATTCCAGCCAATGGCTTACCAACGCAATCAAGCGTATTTCTTCGTATAATTAAATACATTATCGACCATAAAAACAGGGCACCTTCAATACTTACCGTTAAAACTATTTCCTCAACCGACTTCCACTCATGTAAGAATCCATATAACATTAAATAAATTCCAGGGATAAAAACAAAACCACAAAACCCTAAAAACGCAAATGCATCTTCAAACTCAATCTTTCTAACCATCGGAAATTTCATCTGTCATCCTTCCTTACTCGCACAAATCCATCAAACAATTGCTCAATCGATTATCTGCTCTTTTATACTCCTCGACTAAACCCTTCGACTGATAATACAGCACCATGACTCTTTCCCATTCATTAAGTACCAGCTTAAAATCTTCATTTTCACCAACAAACCAAATCAGATCCCGTTTAGCCTCTTCATAATTGACCTGCTTATCAAACCCTTGAATTTCGTTACAAAATTCAAATCGCAAGTCTTTTTTCATCCACCCTGGTTTTCTATTATCGCCATACAAACATTCAGCACATTGGTTTAGTTCCCTATATAGTTCTATCCCTTCATCTTGCCGGGCATTTTGTTTTGGCAACCTTTCAACCATCGCTTTCATTTCCTTATAAAAATCATCAAACGACCGTTGATTCAGCTTTTCATAATGTATTTTAGTCACATGGGCATACGATAAAACATCCAGTCCTTCACGCCGGGCGTACACATTTCCGCGAATTAAATGAGCGCTTTTAGCATGACCCCATAGCTCAAGCTGTTGAGCAACATACTCACGAATGTCCCTTTGTTCCTTAAGTCCCTGGATATTCATCTTTACCACCCCTTCATTAACTAACTTTCCGGTGAAAAGAAACCCCTTATTTTTTTAATCATTTAAATAATTCTTAAATACTTTTTCTTTCCAATACATAGTTTTATGTACCCTTTGAAACTTTTTACCCTCAACAAAAAGCAATAATTCTTTTTCTCTATACACATCTTCAAGAGTAAGTTCACCTTGAGATAATTCGCTTATATACATTGGACTATTAGCATCATTTACCCCAGTAATAACTTTAATCTTAAATTGTTCCAGAATTTTAGCAGAGGAATACATTTTATTGCATTGATTAATACTTTGTAGCGTCATTAAAAGTTGAATACCAGTCTTATCAATACTTCCTTGTTCAAGCCAATCTAATGGACCAAGCACAACTGCTTCGTCTATTACTAAAAGCAAATCCTTTTCTTCTTGCTTTTCAATTTTCTTTCTTTTTATTAGTTGCTTAGAAAATATTGCAAATAAAGGAGCCGTTTTATAGTCCTCATATGAATGAGTCATTAAATACACGGTTATATTTGAATCGTTATTAATAATCTTATCAATTAACGATTCATTGCTCTCTAAATTCTTTGCAAATGTCGGCGTACAATAATCTTTTAAACAATCCCCAATAATTTGCATAATCATTTCGCAATCATACATATCAATATCTTTATGGATTTCTACTATTAACTCCGGAATCATAGGATAAACGGGTTTATGATTCATTTCGTTCAGAATACTCCACAAAGTATATTCCTCATTACCTCTTAAAATAAATTCCGATAGAATTTTTAATGTTGGTACTCCATTTCCTTTATTCTTATACACATGTAAAAGATGTAAAACAGCACATATCATTAACAATCGTGCGCTTTGAAGTCTTCTTTCAGAATTTTTTTCTATTCTTAAAAGGATCTCAACCACATCAGAAACATCACCATACTCAAACTCTGTGTCTAAGCGTATTTCTGCTAACGGATTATAAGAAGTTATCGTATGAGGATAAGATTCATCTTTCGCATTTGGAAAAATCCAAATTACTTCTTGTCCCATTTTTTCTCGTGCTTTAGTCGTTATTTCCGCAATTTCGCTCCTATGATCAATAACCACAGCACTTTTCTTCCATTTAAAAAGCGTCGGGATAACGATTCCTGCCGTCTTTCCAGTACGACATGATCCTAACGCCAGAACATTTTCCGTACCATCATATTCGACCAACTTATCTCGAAAAAGCCCTTTCTTTTTCCCCAGTACAATCCCCATAAAAACCTAGCCTCCCTTTGTTTTTATTCCAGCAATATCATTTATCCAGATTTAAATACAAACAAATTCGTTTATATCATCCTTAATATCACCTGAGTTAAATACCAATAATAAATTTTCCCTCGATGATTTCATCATCTTGTGTCGCTTAATAGCTTGTTCTAAAAACATTTTAATAACAGGTAAACTATTTTTCGTTTCCCAAGGTTCAACGATCAAATAGACAGTTTTCCCTTTATTTGACGAAACAATATCATCCATTTCAAAATTACTTTCGTCCATATTTCTAATCACTTTAGAGTTGCAATAAGGCTCTAAACATCGTTTTATTACCAAAAGCGCTTCTGAACAACGATAGTCTGGAAAGTTCAATAAAATACGGCTAATACTTTTTATTTGAGGATGAGTTAAAAACGGTTTAATTTTATCTTCAGCCTGAATTATTTTAAGATTTTGTTTTATCTGTGATAAGCCATCAATATATTCTCCATACACTTGTTCAAAAATATTTTTATCTGATAAAAATTCATCTTTTGAAATATGAATACATTTTCCCCAGGAATCTATTGCATCTGCTATATTCATATTGGTTCTGAACAAGTGATTTTCTATATCACAAATATTAGGCCTTTTTTTATTATAAAAATCACTAACATAACACAAATGGAGAATAACCATAATTAATAAATCTCGTGCAATCTCACGAACTATAACATTTTGGATTTCTTGTCCGGACATAATTACTTCTGCAATCTGGCAAACATCATCATATTCGAATCTTGTTTTTAACCTAACCTCTGATAATGGGTTATACTTCATCATGTTTTGATCAACTTGATTAGAATTAATCGTTGGATTAAATAGGAACGTATTTCTATCTTTCGTTGTAGCCTCCACCATTTTTTCGCCATAATCCACTACAATAGCAGTCTGTTTCTGTTCTCTTAGTTTAGAAATTACTTTACTTCTGTCAGTTAGTACCAAAAGAGTATCTATTCCTAATAAATCATTAAACTCACGAACTAACGCCATTGAACTTTTCACAAATAATCATCCTTTCTATTTACCACTAATATATTCCCAATAGTTAATTCCTCGAATAATTCGCATTGGTTCATACAACTTAAACAGAATTTCATCTTCCTTTTTCAAACAGGTAACATCAAACTCTCGAAGCTTTCCTCCGCTCAGTCCAGACACATATTTAGCTGTTTCCATATCCGCTACACCTTTAAATATTTTCACATGGCAATTCTCCAAGATACTGTTTCTCGGCGAATAATTTCTTTGAATCGCCGGAATAGACGTAGATGTAATCAGAATTTGGATACCCAGTCCATAATAAATCCCCATCTCATTTTCAAGCCAATCCAGCCGACCAAGTTCTTCAAAATCATTTAAAACTAATAGCAAGTCCTTTTCCGTTCGTTGTACCTCTGTCTGTCGCTTTACCAATTGGCTTAAAAACATCCTAATAATCGGCATTACGCAAGAGACATCTCCTAAAGACATAACTAAATAAACTGTTTTAGTTGGATTTCGCCGAATGATTTTTTCAATCAACGATTCATCGCTTTTAAGATTCGCCGCAATCCATGGTTCACAATATCGTTTCAGAGCATCACAAACAACCGTCAACACTGCTGCAACGCTATCATCACCCGTAATACAATGCTTCAGTTCTGCTACAAGCGTTGGGATATTCGGATGAACAGCTAACGATTCCCATGGAGACAAAAATCCTTCATTAATTTCCTCTATCGAATCCCAAATAGTTGACTTACCATCGTCCTTTAAAATAAAATTCATTACCTCTTGAAGTGTAGGGACCCCTTTTTGCTCCTTTTTATATGCATACAATAAATGAAGAATAGTTGCGATTAACAATGTTCTGCTTTCATTAACGGCCAATGTTCTTTCTCTTCCATCCGGTATTTCAAGCAGCAGATCAACGACTTCGCATACATCTCCGTACTCAAACCGCGTTTCCATTCGAATTTCCGCCAACGGATTATAATGAACCGCTCGCCTGTCTATATTTTCCGGATCACCCGTAGGATTAAATATCATAACTTCTTGTTTCATGGCTTCCCGAGTTGATGCCGTTATTGACGTGATTTCGCCGCCAATATCAACCACAACAGCACTACGTTCCCATTTAAAGAGCGTCGGAATAACGATCCCTTTAGCTATACCAGTGCATCTTGATCCCAAAGCCACAACATTTTCTGCTCCCTTATGTTCAATCACCTTATCACCAAAAAATTTACTCGACTTTCCCAGTACAATCGCCATATTTCCCATCCTTTCCGTTATAAAGCAACGTCAAAACTTGTCTTTATCTTTAGCATAGAATAAAACTTCCGTTAAAAATTATCATAAATGTCAAAAGTGAAAAAGAGGCAAAGAAACCTATTGATTTCCTGCCCCTTTCGTACCGTTAGTTTCCGGACATCATTTATTCATTTTTAAAACTAAATGCTTTTCTCCCCGTTTTTTCCTTAGCTACAAACTTCTCTTTCATCTCTGCAACCGCATCATCTATCACTTGGAAAATCTTTTGAACCTGCTCTTTATCATAATAATAGCTATTACGATTACCCAGCTTACCAACCAGTTCAAGCCGATGAATCGCCTCAGTTACTCTAGGTTCAGCCAGTCTCTCAAAATCGCATTGTTTTTTACATTGTTTTTCATCATAATCTTTCGTATTGTTCACTTTTACTTCATCCATTTCATTTATTCCCATTTCAAAACACCCCTTTTTTTTAATTTATTTGCTTTATTATCTTTAATATAAATCACTTTTTAGCTAAAAAATTATCATAAATGTCAAAAATTCTCCCATTTTCTCCCATCAACTCAATAAAAAAAGAGGCCACGCCTCTTGCGTCACCTCCTATTAGCTATTCACTAACTTCCTTCGTCTTTGTATGTGTCTTTGCAAACTCTGTTGTATCCATATCGAAATACGTCTCTCTAAACCTGAATTCAAACTGCCGATTTTCGTTTACACCACCAGCATCCCAGCAAGTATCCTGAAGAATCCATCGGTTATTCGCCCAGGTTTCAACCCAGACATGGTTCTCAGACATATTCTTAAAAATACTTTCATTATCCTTACTTCCGTAATCCAGTGCATATCCAGCAATCACTCTTGCGCGAATTCCCGCTGCACGGTTAAGAGCCACTGTTAAATTAGCATACCCATTACAAATTGCTTTTCTTGTTTGCATAGTTTCTAACGCTGTATATTCCCTTACTGTATTAGAGAATACCGCCTCCACATCATAAGCAATATGATTTGCAACCCAATCATGAATTGCCTTTGTTTTCTCATAATCGCTAGACAGTCCATATGTAATTTGCGATGCCAAATCCACAATTAACGGGGAGCCGCTTTCAATACTCTCTGAAGGCATTAAATAAGTCATATCCCGACTATCCCTATTACTCACCAAAAAACTATCATACGGGCTATAATTCCCTTGTTGCTGTCCATCAGTTTGCCAGACCGAAACCTGATACTCACCTGGTCCGTAATTCAAAAACAGTCTCTTTTCGAAATACCCATTAACCGGTTGTAGCACCGTATCAACCTTTTTATCATCCTTAATAATTTGAATCCAAAGCCACCTTACTCCGTTAGGAACGGTTCTGTCAGTAAGAACGAATGAACTATCGCCGCTTATCGTCTGATACGCAGATCTAGAATCACGGTTTTCAGCGCTAAACTCATCCGATAATTGATATGTCCCAGTTTTCTGCCCGCTAGTTTGATAAATTTGAATCTTATACGTGCCAGATCCGTACTTTAATCCAACGGTCTGATTAATCCCACCTCGAACCGGTTGAAAATAATAATTTGTTTGCTTGTCCTCTTTTGAAACCTTAACCCAAACCCACGAGACGTTCGCATCGACATTATCATTTACAATAGAAATTAATCCATTATCAGACACCAACGATCCTGCAAAAGCCGATGGTATTACTAACCCTAAACAAACAACTGCCAACAAAAAAATCCGATTAACCTTCATTCTTCTTTAAGCCTCCCCAAAAACACATCATATTAGCTACTCCTTATCCTTGCAGCTAACCAAATTTACAAACTGCTCTGCATTAAATGCTCGGTCCAATGCATCCTCATATGCTACAACATCTCCTCTTACTAAATCACGTAAAGCTGTATCCATCGTTTGCATGCCGAGATAAAACCCACCTTGAATACTAGAATTAAGCTGATTTGTTTTTCCATCTCGAATTAAATTACGTATTGCTGGATTAGCAACTAAAATTTCAAGAGCAGCAACGCGCCCCTTCTTCTTTGCTTTTGGCAACAATTGCTGGGAAATAATTCCTTGCAAGGTCACCGACAATTGAGCCTTAATTTGGTTTTGCTGATAAGCGGGAAACGAATCCACAATGCGGTCAACCGTCTGGGCTGCGCTTGACGTGTGTAGTGTCGCAAACACTAAATGCCCTGTTTCCGCCGCTGTTATAGCCGTTGCCATTGTTTCGTGGTCTCTCATTTCGCCAACCAGAATCACGTCTGGATCTTCACGAAGTGCCGCTCTCAAAGCATTCCCAAACGTTTTAGTATCCGTATGCACTTCTCGCTGACTAATAATCGATTTATTATGTGAATGTAAATATTCAATCGGATCTTCAAGCGTTAAAATATAACACGCCCTTTTTTCATTAATATATCGAATCATTGCCGCGAGAGTAGTTGACTTCCCGCTTCCTGTTGGACCCGTAACCAAAACCAAACCACGCGGATTTTCCGCTAACTTTTGGAGTGTCAACGGCAACTTCAATTCTTGAATTGAAGGCACACTTTCCGAAATAACCCTCACCGCAATCGCTACAGAACCACGTTGCCGAAATACGTTTACCCTGAACCTGCTCACACCTTCCAATACAAACGGAAAATCTATTTCGCCCTCATCCTCGAAATAACGTTGTTGCTTCTCATTCGTGATCTCTAAAAAGAACCGTTTTGTATCCGAATCAGTCAATACCATACTATCTTTTTGAGTCAACCTCCCATCAACCCGGAACACCGGAGGAACGCCCACCACAATATGTAAATCCGAAGCAACTAAACGAACAGCTTCTCTTAACAACTCTTCCATATTCTCACCTCTCCATAAAAAATCAGCGAATCGCGTCCCAAAGCAAACAATTAACCACAAACCGCTACGTTTAGCATATCGCCGCCCGCAGTTCTTTAGAGCTAAAAGGTTTTACTAAAAACCCTTTAGCCCCAGCCTCCCTTGCCGCGTCCATATACCACTTCTGCCCCATCGAAGAAACAATAATCACCTTTGCCACCGGAAATTCTCGCCGAATCTCCTTCGTCGCCTCCAGCCCTGAGAGTAGCGGCATATTAATATCCATAGTCATCACATCCGGCTTCAGTTTCTTATAAAGGTTCACACCTTCCTGCCCATTTTGAGCCTCGCCCACAATTACATGCCCCGCTTCTTCCAGTGCCCGCCGAAGGAGCCTTCTCATAACTCTCGAATCGTCACAAATCACAACCCTCGCCACAACTTATCACCATTCCCATCTTAATCACTAGAAAAACTAATCATCCCCTGCCCCGTCGGCCTAGTATACATTAAATTATCATAAGTAGATGGATTATAAGGATCAGACACGCCAAAATTGAAACCTGTCACCAAAGTTCCTCTCGATTCAGTAATTTCTTGTGCTTCTACTTGTGATGTAATAGATGTTAATCCAACCATATCACTTAAAAGAACCGTTTTTTTCAATTCTATTGTTTCAATACTCGCAGTAATATCTGCTTGTGCCTGTTCGGCTTGAACTGCGCCTTCAGCATTACTAATTTCATTCACAGCAGTTTTAAGTGACGTTACTTCATCATTAATCGTATTCGTAAGCCTGCCAGTATTCATAGAATCTTTATAAGTAGTCTCCAATATTTCTAATTTACTTTTTTTGTTATTCATTTTATTTATTACACTAGTTCCGCCATGAGCAAACGTATCTAGTTGACTAAACGTAGAATTCCAAGCGTTTGTCATAGTATTAGTTGCACTCATTAGCCCATCCCATGCTTCAACAACTTCAATTGATTGTTGTAACTCATTATCTAATCCTAATAGATGCGCTGCTAACGCTTCAGAAGACATACTTGCTAAATTAGTTACTTGATGTGCTATTTCTGTCGCTGTATTTACTGCCTGAGTAATCGCTTTTATCTGTTCAACGACGGTATATTTATGATCAGGCGCATCATAAACCTGATTTCCTTGCTTTGATAAATCTGTCATTGTATATGTAGATGGCGTACTATCTGGTGTACTTATTGTGGTTTCAGTCCAATAATTAGTTGGATCAAACGGTTCCGTTGTTCCTGGAATAGCTACAGCAAAAACAGTAATACTTCCTATAATAAGAATACATATAATTAAAAATATAACGATACTACTTTTTTTCACACACAAAAGCCTCCTTCTTTTAGTAATTCATTTCTTAAAAGTTTGGATTTCCACCATAAAGAAGTTTCCCTGCTGTGCTTGTTACTTTCCTTAAAAAAACAACAAATAATATAGCAATTAACATTACTCGTAAATAACTCTCAAAGCTATAGGTTACTAACGAATAATTTTTTATTACCTCTGTCATCACCACAGAAAAATAACTATAAAGCATTAATTTTATACTTGCTCCCAACATAAGTCCTACACCTTTTTCCCCTACAAACTTTGTATGTTTTAACGGGGCAAACCCTAAAGTAACGACACTTAGTGATGCTAATACATAAAACTCTAAATATGCTAACATAATTTCAAATCCTACAATAATAAAGCATATTAATATAACAAAAGCTTGCAACAAAGCGACAAGTATTAGAATAATACTTCCTGGGATTAAAAATTTAATACCATAAAATGTTTTTATATATGCAAATACTGGACCAATAATATATGCACCTTTCTGAACAATTGATGTTGGATCTGATAATATTAATCCTGCTGCGCTATATGTCGATCCGGCAGCCTTTGCCCCCATTTCTACAAAATAATTCATAGAAACATTAGCAACTATATTACCCCAATTAACTATCATATATAAAATAAAACCATACTTTAAAAACCTTTTAAACAGCCAATTAAAAATATCTTCTCCATCAGGATCAAACAGATTAAACATCGCTGCAACCGCAAAATCTATTAATACTAAAACAAAGAATAACCATTTCACATCGGTTTTAATTAATTCAATTCCCGCTGTACATTGATTTGATATTGTATTAATAACATCTCTCAATTGACTTGCAAAATCAAAATCAATATTTAAATAAATGGTTTTTGTAAAACTAGACCACCAATGAGTCGTATTAGATGAAGCACTTAACGGATTTCCACCAGTTAGCGTTGCATAATATGTTGAAACTTTTTCTACATAATTTAATGTTTCTGTAAAGTTAGGTACGGAATCTGTTACATTTCCTGTTCCTGCATTGTATGCCGCTACTGCAAGTGTAACCCCCATGTCACCATATTTAGAATATGTAGCTACCATTTCACTTATATAATGAATCCCAGTATAAATATTACCATCAATAGTTGTGTAATCATTTCCATCACAATAAGCTGCTGCCGTTGTTGGCATAACCTGAGCAATTCCAATTGCTCCGCAACTCGATACAGCCGAAATATCAAAACCACTTTCTGCTTTAAATTGCGCCGTAGCTAAAAAAGGATCTATCCCAAATATCCCACTGTATTGTAGTATAGCCTCTGTTATTTTTTTAGATTCAGATGCATCGCCTCTAACATTATAAACAGTTTGATAGATAAGTTGATATTTGCTATCACTTTCATAAGTAGTGGACGCTATACAAGTTCCTAAATTTATTAACAACAACAGCCCTATAAGCAACAGTAAAACTAACTTTTTTCGCAATCTATATCACCACCCCGGTTGTTAAATAAATTTTATTGCACACCGGCTTTATCTTTTTCAGTTTGTTCATCTTTATTTCCACTTTTAGAAGCATTATCACTGGAAGATTTATTTTCATTTGGGCTTCCAAAAGCATTTCTAGCTCTATCCATTTTATATAAATGCCCACCTACTTTGTTACTAAATGGCTGAGCAATATTAGCTAACGCTAATTTTCCCATGTTTTTTAATGTACCTTTTGTACTCCCATCGCTTGTACTTCCACCTCCTGGCATAATAGATGCGGCACGAGCAAATCCACCTGCTGCAATTGCTGCACTAGCTGGCTTCATCGCCATACTAGCCATGCCTTTCATTGCGTTCATTCCGTCACTGCCACCTAAAGAGGGTGAACCTGACAACAATGACTGAGCTAAATCAGGCGCTTTTTTCGTTAACATATATACAACAGCACAAGCTAATACCATTCGTAAAGCAATTGGAAGTGTCGTACTTGCAGTCGTATCTGCTGCTATAGTTTTTGCCATTGTTTGAATAACCGTAATACCTAGAGCAGCAACAAAAGAAAGCACCATTAATTTTATCCCCATACTAAACACTGCACCAATAACCTTTTCAAATAAAAATTTTGTGTGTTTATTAACCCCAAACGGAATAAGTGGGATACTAAGCGTTGAAATAACCCAAAACTCTACCTTACATACAAAAATTTCAATAGCCATTAAAAATGTAGTGAGAATAATAAACACCATAACCACCGTCATACCTATCATAAAACCCATACTACCCATCGAACAATCTAATATAGTATTCCATAAAGTTGAGACAATTGTAATTGTATTATTTATTATATTGTCAGGATTTGCCATTGCTGCTCCGGCAGCTTTTAATCCTAAAACTTCAAAGCTTGTAAAAATATTATCAGCAATACCAAAACTTCCACCAACCCAATTTTTTATCAAGAACGCAAAAAAGCCAACCGTTAATACTTGTTTAAAAACATATTTTATATGGTCTTGTTCATAATTAAAAGAGAGGGTTAATGCCGTTTCAATTGTAGCAAGGATAAGTAACAATGTAAGAGATGTCGATTGTATTTTATAAGCGCCAATCATACATGAACTAATAAAATAATTCATAAATCCGCTTACAAAATCAGTACCCGTCATACTACTAGGTAAAGTTGCGGTTGGAATAGCACTACTAGAATCTGCCGTATAATCAACAAACGCTGCAAGCCAAGTAGTTGTAGTAATAGCCAGTCCCAAGCCAAGTACTATTTGGAGAGATTTTTTAAACATTCCTCCAGTTTCACCAAATGCTAACATAATCCCTGATGTAGCTACAAACACAACTCCCATAATTTTAGGAATTGGATTGGTAAATTCTGTTTGTAATGTAGTTAAAACCGTGTCCCAGCTCAAGCCAGTACTAGCAGCAAAACAAACACTAGCAAAACCCCAAAACAAGGTCCCAACAACAAGACTAAACATAAGCTTATTTATTTTTCCTTTAAATAATGTATTCAACTAGTACACCTCCTTCTGATTTTCTTAAGACACTTAAAGACTGCTATACGCACTAGTTAATCGGCTAGGATAACACGATGTTGCAACCGTAGATGAACTTGCGCTATTGTCAACTGCACTTTGAGCTGTTGCTGTAGCATTTTGAAATGAATTCGCTGCATTCAAATTAGTTGCAGCTGCTCGTGCTGCTTCTTGATTTTTTAATTGAAAATATCCTGCAAGTTGCATAGCCCAGTTACCTAAAAGCTGAGTTTGTTTCATATTTTCCTTTGCTATTAATGCTGATATATTGGCATGAGCTTGTTGCACTGACTTCATCCCTGTAGCCTCTGATACATAATTTAAGTCTTTTTCTAACAATGCTGTAGAATTAGATATATCCTTCATTGAATTTGACAACGTCATACTATCTTTATATGTTTTCTGTAAAGCGTTTAACGTCGTTTGCGTATTTGTTGCTTGTTTAAAAACACTGGTATTCCCATCGAAAAATGAATCTACTTGTTTAAATGCCGCATTCCAAGCAGTATTCATATTATTTGTAGCTGACATTAAACCATTATAAGCATTTATAACATCAACAACCTCTCCTAACTCATTCGAGATTCCTAAATAAGACGCTAATATCCCTTCCGGAGACATACTCGCCAAATTCTTAACCTGATTCGCAATTTGTGTTGCTGTATTAACTGCCGTAGTTGCCGCTTGAATAGCCGTTTTTGTATTTTGAAGTGTATTGGGCTTATCATTTGTATTAACCGCCGCACTCGCCGGTTGCAAATTATCATAAACCGCAATTCCCAGCGTAAACACGAAAAACATCACAAACGCAAACGTGCCCCATAAAATCCGTCTTTTCCACATACCAACCATCTCCTTTCTCCAACTAGTTATTCACCGTAAGTCATTAGCTATTAACTATCAGCTACTTAATCCCTGATAAATCCGGCTAATTGAATTCACATAATTCGTAGTTTCCGAATAAGGTGGCACCCCACCATATTTTTGTACAGCCCCAGGTCCTGCATTATAGGCCGCTACTGCATAAGTCGCTTTCCATTGACCAGCCCCGCTAAATCGATCCAATTGAATCTTTAAATAATGAACTCCGCCTTCAATGTTTTCCAGCGGATTATAAGGATCGACGCCAAGTCCTTCTGCCGTTCCGGGCATAAGCTGAGCAACGCCGACTGCTCCGACCGGAGACATTGCCTCCATTGAAAAACCAGACTCTTGTTTAAACACTGCCGTTGCAAGAAGTGGGTCAACGCCCCATTCATCGCAAGCATAAAGAATTGCATTTGTAGTCCAATTTGCTACATTCTCGCCCAACCACGGCGACGTGCGCATGATCTCATTAAAGATAATCGAATAATAATCATCCTGCGACTCTTCGGCGAACGCAGTCCCACACATCCCGAATAACAACAACCCCACCATTAATAACGAAATAACTTTTCTTTTCATTCTTTCCTCCTTGATTTTTCCAACAATTTACCATTGTCTGTTTTACACATTACGTATGTTATTAACTATCACCCATTCGCTATTTATCATAAGCCGTATCATACTTTCATCGGTTTTTTGAACCTCAAAACGAACCTCATTTTGAACCCCACTCTAAGCTCATCTTTGAATTACAATTGAACCTCACTACCATAAACTATTTGTTTTCATATTTGTTCTTTAGCCGTTCATATTCAGCCTGATCCTTTTCTTCCTGCCATTTAGCCATTTCTTTTTGAATACTATCAATGGTTGCGTTCACACCCTCCGCAACCTTACACGCCTTTTCCCCAATAAACTGCATTATGCACCGACGAGTAGCCTCGCCTGGATTTACTTGTTCTTCTGCCATCCGGTTTAAAAACGCATCCACATTAGCAAACAGCCTTGCTTTTTCTGGATTACTAACAATATCTTTATCAAACGTTGGATACTGTTCTCGTAGCCAACAAATAAACTCCCTCCATTCGTTAACCGTCACACGGTAATCCTGGATATTTTCACTAGTTTTTTCTTTAAACTCGCTCATACTCTCATCTCCTCTATTTTTTATTCGCTATTAGTTATAAGCTAACAACACATGGGTTTTCACTATTAATAGCATCAGGCCGGAATACAATAATTGCACTTGGGAACGGTGCAGGCGAAGTTTTAAAATCGCCGTCCTCCCTATAAGATGGTAATGTCCTATTTACGAACTTTAATCTTCCTTTAATTAGTCTAATTTCGCCTTTCATACAATACTTATGCCACCATGTCGTATCAGTGCGAGCCGGTATCAAACAAACTACCGTCGCCCCCCCACTGCTGCCTCGTAAGCCTTTTGTACCCATAAACCAATTTCTCGTCCATATGGCGGATTCATCCAGCAAACGCCACTCCAGTTTTGTTTAAGCCCATTCATTTCGGGCGTATAATATATAGGACATTTAGCATTATACGGAAAAGCGCAAACATCCGTTTTAAATTCAAACTCTTTATTCAAAGCATCAAACAAATCTTGTGGTGTTTCCCATTCATTTGACTTGCTTGAATAATGCACACTCATATTTCCCATAAGATGCTCACCTGGCCTTATCAACTAATTTACTGGAACGCTTTAGAGCTTTCACTTTTCCCTTTTCAATAATCCTTTTAACTCCATCTTGACCGAACACCATTTCAACCCGTTTCCCAACCACTGTATTAATCACTTGCGCAATTGCTCGGGGCAAATCGTTAAGTGGATACCCTTCCATTAACATCGTCCTTACAATCGCAGCATGTGCATTTAAATCCTCTGCCGCATTTGGCTCAACCTTTAAATACTCTTTTAAATGAAACGAATATTGCATAACTACTGACGTGTTTTTAGAGTTTTGGATAGTCGGCTCATACGACACGCCTTTTTTACGTTCAACCGTCATAAATACATTCTCCCTTACTTCTTAGCGGGTTTCCCTTTATCATCAAACCGGGTCGTTTTACAATCCGGATAGCGATTACAGCCCCACCAGTCCTTTTTTCCGTCCTTGCTTTTTCTTTTAATCAAAAAACCTTTTTTACACTCTGGGCACGGATAATCACTTGTGCTATTGGCTATTCGCGATTTGCTATTAACTGTTTTTTCTCCTGGTTTCCCTTTTATATCAGGTCGAGTCGCCTTACATTCAGGATAATTGCTACAACCCCACCAAAACTCGCCCTTATTCTTACTAGGTCGTCTAATGAACGATCCTTTACCGCATTCTGGACACGGATACTTCGCCTCAAACCCACCGCCGACATTTACAATTTCCCATTCGCCGTTTTCTTTTTTCCGCCGTTCCATCCCCATTAGTTCCGGCAGTCGACTAGATAGACCATCAACAAATGTATCAAGCGTAACCCCGTCTTGCTTCTTATAAATACATTCCAACCCGTCTTCCCACTCCGCCGTTTCGTCTGGCAGCGTAATCTCTTTAGGCAGCGCATCAATCAAAACAAACGCTTCCGGTGTCGGTTCTAGTTTCTTAGCTACTACCTTCATAAACTTTTTATCAATAAGTTCCTTAATAATCGTAGACCTAGTTGCTTCCGTTCCAATCCCCTTAGTACTCTTAAGCCGTTTCTTCTTTTCGGGATCTTGAACGAATTTATGAATATCCTTCATTGCCTGTATTAATAGTGCTTCTGTAAACCGTTTCGGTGGTTGCGTTTTCTTCCATGTTGGTACCGCTTTCTTAAACTGTAAAACGTCATTCTTCTTCATCGGCGGTAAATTCCCGGCATCCTCATCGTCCTTGGCGTCCTTATCATCTTCCGCTTCAGCACGATGATAAATCGCCTTAAATCCCTCATCCGTCACCACGCGCCCACTGGCGTTAAATTCCTCCCCAATAAAGGAAACCTGCACCTTCGTTTGGTTATACGCATGTAATGGGTAAAACTGCGCTATATACGCTTGTGTTACTAGCGTATATAGATTTATCTCAACATCCGATAAATCTTTTTCCTTCGCACAAACCGTCGTTGGAATAATAGCGTGATGCGCCGTAATCTCCTTATCGTTCCACGCCCGACTTTTGAGTTTAGGATTTGCGCCCGCCGTCCAACTGCCAACCTCATCATTAAACCGGCTAAGATTACCTAATATCATAGTCACATCCGCAAGCTGCGAAGTTGGCAAATAATCGCAATCACTTCTCGGATAACTTGTAAGCTTTTTTTCGTACAAACTCTGCGCCGTGTCCAGCACCTTTTGCGGACTATACCCAAACCGTTTTCCAGCCGCTACTTGAAGCGCCGATAACGAAAACGGCAACGGCTGATGCTCCTTCTTGGGAGCCGTTTCACAGAAGACTACCTTAGCTGCTTCATTTGCATTAATAAACTTAGCAATCAGCCGATCCATCGCTGTCTTATCAACCAACCGTCCCTCTGAATCCAACCCTTCTTGGTCTTCTCCAGCCTTCCAGTTAGCTACAAAAGTCCCGGCAATCGCCCCAAACTCACCCTTAACCGTCCCAAAATCCACTGCTTTAAAATTTTTAATTTCCCGTTCCCTTCGAACCACAAGCCCCAATGTCGGTATCTTTACTCGTCCAACATTAAACACCATATCATGTCCAGCCCTACGGCCTTCAATAGTGTATGCTCTAGTCAAATTCATACCGACGAGCCAATCCGCCCGTTGCCGTGCCAGCGCTGATTCCCTCAGCGAAACAAAATCTTTATTATCTCTTAAATCCGCTAGTGCTGCTTTAACCGACTTCTCATCCATGGCATTAACCAGAATGCGAAGCACTTTCCCCTTGTACCCCACGTGCTCCAGTACCTCGTCAATTAAAAGCTGCCCCTCACGATCCGGATCACCAGCATTCACTACTTCTGTAGCTTCTTGGAGCAGTTTTTTTATAACATGAAATTGCACCACACAACTTTCTGAAGGTTTCAGCTTCCACCTGTTCGGTACAATCGGCAAATCCGCCAAATTCCATTTCTTATACTTCTCGTCATACTCATCCGGCTCATAAGTCCGCAAAATGTGACCATAACACCAAGTCACCGTGCCTTCACCAGTCTCGGTATACCCCTTAAACTTCTTTACTGGGCCTTTCAAATTATTAGCGATTTCCGCTGCCAGCGACGGTTTTTCCGCGATAAACAATCTATGAATCGTCATGTCTTATGAGGCAAAAGTGCCTCACACACCTCCCCTATTCCAAATCATCAAACCTCTTACCTTAACTTTAACTCGAACATTGCCTAGAAAATTATCATAAATGTCAAAAAATCTCCCATTTTCTCCCATTAATCATAAAAAAAGAGGCAACGCTTCTAGCGTCACCCCTCAATTCACCATTCACTATTAGCTATCTTCACTCCTACCTTTCAAACAAAAAAATATAGCCCCATCTTTATTACTAAAGATAGAGCTATATCAAACATTTAAATCCCGGCCTTATTTATACTGCCGCATACCGGGTAGCGGCTCACATTTCAAACCCCAGCCTTATTTATACTGCTGCATACTGGGTAACAGCTCACATTTGATAATATTATAATACCAAACGCAAATGAAAAAATCAATACAACTCTATCTATTAAAGTATTCAATTTTATATAATCTCTTTTATCCGCCTAAAGATAAAATCCACACACGGCTGAGCCATTCCATTTCCCAACGCCTTATATCGTGCTGAATCCGAACCATATGCCCAGTATTCGTCATCAACGATCTCGATATCTTGGCCATTGAAAAGCAGCTTATCCGCTGCTTTTTTACTTATTTTTTTAAACACTACCTTTGTCCACCCATCCGGCAGTCCTTGAAGTCGCTCACATTCGGTCGGCGTAAGTCTTCTTACTCGATACCCGCATCTCACCGGATTTTGATAGTTTAAAGAATATCCGCCGGTTGCTTTACTTTGCAGAGTACCACTTACCTTGTGATTCTCACACAAATTCCGGCAATCCACCGCCGCACAAACACCATGTTGATCAGTTGCATTAAGCGTAAAACACACATCTTTATTTATCCCTGAGCCTTGCGGGCCATTTTTGTCTGCTCTGCCAATCATATTCCCTTGAACCGCATACGCAACAATCAAATCCGTTTCACTCGCCATCCTCGTCGGGCGGCTCATCCCCGCATCCGAAGCACAAAGCGTTCCCGTAATCTGTGGATGAACAACTAGTGCTTCTCCTCCTTCACCCGTATCTCCACCTGATGCTCTAAGCATCGGCAGTCGTTTTTCATCATACTGCCCAAACTCTGTTGTTAACCCAAAACCCATCGCTTGGCATATCGGATGTATAAACAATCTTCCGTTTTCATCACTAGCATGCTTAGGTGCACCAGCACCCGCCCGAAGCGTCGCCGCAACATCCCCTATCATCATAGGACACACCACAGCCGGAACCAAATTTGTTCCGCTTTGTCCACTCGTTAACGTTGGTGCTAATTCTTCCGCATACCCAATTCCGCCAGCCGTAGCTGAATTGCCTTGTTTAAATGCCGCAGCTTTACCAATCATTGTCGGACATAATACTGCCATCCCGCCTTGATTTTTCGAAGGACACGGATACGTAGTATCAATACATTTTGCGACTTCAGTCACTCGACATCCACTATGTGGGTTACTGGACTTCATGCTATTCGACGAAAGCGAATCAAATGCATAACAAACAGAATGCCGATCACCGCTTGTCATCGTAGGCATCGGATCACCAGGTTTTCCTACACCAAACCCGTTCCCAGCCCCATCATTCTTTCGTGTATCTCCGCCGCCCTTATATCTAGTAGCCTTATCATGAATCGGGATAGGCTCTTCTTGTAAATACTTACAATGCATCACACAAGGCAAATTACCATGCGTTTCTGCTCTAATCGTCGGAGAAATATTATCTTCAACATTAATATAATCGCAGTTAATCACCCCAGCTTGCTCTTCTAACGCCCTTCGTAAAACTTCCGGCAATTCCTTCCCTCTCGCTTTAGCCCTCCTCAAAATCCCCTCACAAGCCTTCTTCGACAAAAAGTACTTCTCCGGCACATCTGCCTCCAAAATCTGTGACAAGAAAGATTCTTTTACGACGCTGGGGTACTCCGAAATATTGGGCATCGAGCACTCGCCAAGCGACTTCAACTCGGTCGCTTCTAACCATTCCGGCACCCCCCCATTTTCCAGATTTAGGAATTGAAATCTTACACGTTGTGATTTCTTCGAGCACAGCTCTAAAATCGGCTCCTTTATTACTAGACAATGCTCCGGGGACATTTTCCCAGAGTGCAAATCGTGGATACTTTCCATTTGTTGCATTCCTCATCTCTCTTATAATTCGAATTGCTTCCATAAACAGCCCTGAACGGCTGCTTTCCATATGTTCACTGCCACATACCGGACATCTTACAACTTCTGAGGTTCGAACCTTTGCTTGTTCCTCATAGCCGCAATCCTGGCAAGTTTTTGCCATCCCTTTCCTTTGCCCAGCCACCGACATATCCTGACACGGACTCCCAAAGGTAACTAAATCCACCGGTTCAATTTTATCTCCATGAATCTTGGTTACATCCCCTAGATGTTTCACATTCGAAAACCTCTTCTTTGTTACGCAAATCGGAAACGGCTCAATCTCACTAGCCCATACCGGTTCCATACCAAAGCGTTCTGCTGCCAATAAAAAACCACCAATTCCATCAAACAAACTGCCAACCTTCACTAAAATAGCCCTCCCTACAAGTCCTCTACTTATAGGTATAAAGCTATTTCGCTCGACAAAATTATCATAAATGTCAAAAAATCTCCCATTTTCTCCCATTGTCCCAACAAAAAAAGAGGCAACGCCTCTCGCGTCACCCCTATTTGCTATAAGCTATAAGCTATTCACTTATTCATATCGCAAAGCATCTATTGGATCAAGTAATGCTGCTTTTCGTGCCGGATAAATCCCAAAGAACAACCCAACCGCAACTGAAAACCCAAAAGATACAATAATTGATAGTGGCATAATAACAGTCGTGAGACTACTAAACGTCGAAAGAGCAAACGCCGCCACCACTCCTAACAAAATACCCAGTATACCACCAAGTACCCCGATCACAATTGATTCGAGCAAAAATTGAAGCATAATATCACGATACGTAGCTCCCAGTGCCTTTCTAATCCCAATTTCCCTAGTTCTTTCCGTCACTGAAACCATCATGATATTCATAATGCCAATCCCGCCAACCAAAAGGGAAATAGCCGCAATGCTTCCCAGTAGCCAAGTAATCGTTTCCGTAGTCTCGGTTGCCATTGTCATAAGGCTAGTCAAATTACGTACCGTAAAATCGTCCTTCTTATCACCGATAATCTTATGCCTTTGACGCAGTACCGTAGTAACCTGGTCCTGAGCCTGATCCATTTTATCCATTTGAGATACCTGTATACTAATTGAATTAAGATAAGTAATACCAATCAATCGTTCTTGTGCTGTTGTGAGCGGCACCATAACAATATCATCCTGATCTTGCCCCATAGACGATTGTCCCTTACTATCCAAAACACCAACCACTTGATATGGCGTATTATTAATACGGACATTTTGCCCGGTTGGATTCATATCCCCAAACAAACTTTCAGCAACAGTAGCTCCTAAAACCACCACACGATTACGAGACTCAATATCTCGTTGCGAGATAAAACTACCGCTTCCCACCGTTAAACTGCGAATTGCCATATAATCCGGCGTAATACCCTGAACCGTAGTTGTCCAGTTTTGATTCCCGGCAATAATCTGATAAGACTTACTAACAGTTGGTGCCACATAATCAATATTCTTAACTGTTTTCTTAATATAATTAGCATCATCCAATAGCAGTGTAGTATTAGTACCAGAAGCTGAATGCCCACCGCCTTTTGAATCGGCAGCCCCAGGCATTACAATCAACATATTGCTACCAAGACTCGCAATTGAAGTTTTCACCTTTTCCCTAGCGCCCATCCCGATAGATACCATGGCAATAACAGCGCCAACACCAATAATAATCCCCAGCATCGTCAAAATAGATCGAAACTTATTTGCCATTAAAGCCCGTAATGCAATAATAACGCTTTCTCTAAACATGATATTGCTCCTTTACCTCATCACTTAAAATTAATCCATCCCGTACCGTGATGACTCGTTTTGCATATAGAGCAATATCCGGTTCATGAGTAACCAAAATAACAGTTTTCCCTGCTTCATTAAACTTAGTAAACATCTCCATAATTTCAATACTGGATTTAGTATCAAGATTCCCCGTTGGTTCATCCGCCATAATAATATTAGGATCATTAACAAGTGCCCTGGCAATAGCCACTCGTTGCCGTTGCCCACCAGAAAGCTCATTGGGCAAATGCTTCTTACGCGAAGCTAACCCAACAGCCTCCATTAAATCACTTGCCCGTTTCAACCGTTCACCCTCGGATACCCCAGCATAAATTAACGGCAACGCAACATTTTCTAGCGACGATATTCGAGATAATAAATTAAAATTTTGAAACACAAACCCGATACGTTTATTTCGTGTCTTCGCCAACTCATCATCATTCAAAGTTGCGACTTCTTGATCCTCTAGTAAATAAGAACCACTACTAGGCCGATCAAGGCACCCCAGTATATTCATTATTGTCGATTTTCCCGACCCCGACGGCCCCATAATAGCAACAAAACCACCCGTTTCTATTCTAAGCGATACACCGCCTAAAGCCGCCACCGTTTCCTCTCCTAGCTGATAACGTTTCGTTACATTATTTAGAATGATACTCACACTCATTCATCTCCTTTTTCACTACATTGGAGGCGGTCCTTGTTCTCTATCTTTTGAAGAACTTTTACTATCCGCTTTTGTATAGGAGACAACCAACTTATCTCCTTCTTTTAAACCATCGATAATCTCAACCTTATCATTACTCGTTAATCCAACAGTAACCGGTACATTTTCCGTACTACCATCAGGCTTTAGCACCACTACATATTGCCCGTTCGTACTAGTTTTTAGAGCCGCTAACGGAATAAGAAGAGCATCTTCTTTTTCGCCAACTTGAATATTAACTCGCGCCGTCATTTCAGTTTTTAACAGATTATCCGGATCATCCGCCGACAATGTTACATAGTAGTACACCACGCTACTTGTAGATGATGACGACGAAGAAGATGACGACGATGTCGAAGATGATGATGAAGTTGACGAGACAGACGTCGTACTAGTTGAAATCTGTCCAATTTTAGTCACGTTTCCTGTAAACGTATGATTCTGGTACGCATCAACAGTAAATGTTGCTTGCTGACCAACTTTAATCTTACCAATATCAGTTTCGTCGACCTTAACCTTCACTATTTTCTGCGAGACATTACCAATCATCATAATAACCGTTGGATCGCTGACACCGGCAGTTACCAACGTCCCCACAGAAACCGGCTCACCTAAAACAACTCCATCCATAGGTGAAACCAAGACCATCTTCGCTAAATTTGATTGAGCCTCATCATAAGCCGCCTTTGCGTTTCGATAATTAAGCACCGTATCTTCAAAATCTGCGTCCGACTTAGCTCCAATAGAATTTAGATATTTTGCTCGACTATACTTTGCCTCCGTACTGGCTACCGTGTTCCGTGCTTCATCTAGCGTTGTTTCAAGCGCCTTATCATCCAAGATAACCAACGTTTGGCCTGCTTTAACATAGTCATTTTCCTTGACCTTAATTTCCTTTATAAGAGCAGTAACCTGCGACGAAATATCAACCGAATCAATTGGTTTAACCGTTCCGGTGGCCGAAACATTAGACACAATCGCCCCTCTTGTTACCTCTACCGTTTCCAAAGCACTAGCCGCGTTCTTACTTTTTAGTCCTTGGTAGTAATACAACCCACTTCCAATAACCGCCAGTAGAACAACTACTCCGAGTATCCATTTCTTTTTATTGTTTTGTCTCCACATACCTTTGCCTCCTAATCCATCCCCATAGCATTTTCTAACTTCGCCTTATAAGTCGCATAATCATATTGTGCTTCAATATAATTATTTTTTGCTGTAGTCAATGCAAGCTGTGCATCAATCACATCCAAAATAACTCCTTCACCAGTCTGATACTTTGCCTCTGCAATAAAGTAATCTTCTTTTGCCTGATGAACAGCAACTTCCGTTGTTTCCATCCGTTTTTCCGCTTCTTTCACTCCCAAGTAATATTCCTTCACGGATATTTCAACGTCGTCCTTTTGGGAGTCCAGTGCCAACTGTGCCGCCGTTACTGCACTCTTTGCCTTTTTAATCTTTGCCTGAGTAATCTGTCCATCAAACAAATTCCACGAAGTAGTTACACCTACGTACATATCTTGATTATCCGATTTAGGTAAAATACTACTTCCCCAACTAGTTTCTGTCGTAAGCGATATTGACGGTTTTTCATCAGCACTAACAACCTCAACATTTTTTTCCTTTTCATCAATACTCAGCTGATATTTTTTCATATCAGGTCGATGCTCTTCTGCAAATGTCACGCATTGCTCCATCGTCTTGTCAACAGGTACATACTGAAAATCATCGACCAATTCCAGTGGCTCGACACTTTTCCACCGAATCAACTTTTTTAACGCATTAACCGCTATATCATTAGAATTTTTAGCCTTTAATAACGTCTGCTGTGCATCCGACAATTCGACCTCAGAACGCAATACATCCGACTTGGCAACACTGCCAACACTAAACTGAGCTTTGACCTTATCCAAATGCATTACGTAATTATCAACCGACTCTTGATCAACCATTTGGACTTTTTGTGCTTCTAGCACATCATAATAAGCCGAAATAGTTTTTAACTTAACATCTTGTCTTGTTTTTACTAGTTCAAGCCCCGCAACCGTCACATCAATTTTAGCCATGGCAATATTTCCTTCATTCTCGCCGCCACTATATAACGGTAATGAAAAAGTAATATCCGTCACATTAGTAGTATTCGAATCATGAATCTGCTTTAAATAAAACGTATTACCTGCGTCAATGGAAAGTTTATTACTTCCCTCCGTACTTTGAAGTGTAAATTTTGCCTGTTCTTCACTATTTTCTGCCGTTTTGATATCTAAATGATTCTTCATTGCCATGTCAACCGCTTGATCTACAGACAACGGCATAGCAAACCCCATTGTTGCTTGCATAAAAAGACAAGCCCCAATAAATCCACCCATTTTCTTTCCTTTACCGCTACTCAACCCCAAGTCAACCCCTCCTTCTACCAATTAAATTACTAATAAAAATATTTTCAAATGTATAAATTTTAAATTGAAAAAATCAACACCCACTTACAAACATACCCCAACCTCGTTAGAAAAAAATATCACATATGTCAAAAATACTTACATATTATCCCATAAGCCCATAAAAAAAGAGGCAGCGAATCGCCACCCCTCATAAGTTATTCATTGCTTTTTTGATCATGATTTCATAATCTTCACGATGATGCCTAACGATAGTATCCAAAATAAGTCCACATATAAATCCACTCATCGACAAAAGCACACAACCAACTGCCAATATCGCTGATGGAATCTTAAAAACATACCTTTTTGCAATAAATTCATTTATAACAGGTACTCCAAACAATAAACCTAAAAACAAAAATACTCCCGAAAAAGCTAAGAAAAATTCGAACGGTTTATAATCTTTAAAAACCCTAAAAATAGTTTTTAGAACCCTTATTCCATCATTGACAGTATCTAGCTTTGAAACACTACCATTCGGCCTATCTCGATATTGGATAGGAATCTCTTTAATACGAAAATTTTTATCAAGTGCATGTAAATTTATCTCTGTTTCGATTTCAAAACCAGAACTAGAAATCGGCATATTTTTTACAAAGATTTTATTGAACACTCGATATCCGCTCATAATATCCTTTAATGACGTTCTAAAGAGATTATTAATTAAATTTCTTACTAAGCGATTACCAAAATCGTGGAATTGTCGCTTATTCTCGCTTGTATAAGAACCATTAGACAATCTATCCCCTATAACCATATCGGCTTCACCAGCAACGATAGGCTTTATCATCTCTTCAACATAACTTGCAGGATAAGTATCATCACCATCAACTAATACATACACATCCGCCTCAATATCTCTAAACATAGATCGGATAACGTTACCTTTTCCTTGCTGATATTCATAACGAACAATAGCACCATGTTCTAATGCAATCTTATCCGTATTATCTGTAGAATTATTGTCATACACATAAATTTGAGCGGTAGGTAGCGTTTCTTTAAAGTCATTGATTACTTTTCCTATCGTTAATATTTCATTAAAACATGGAATTAATACAGCAATCTTCACAACCTTTCCTCCTCATTCTTCACTTCAAATAAATAGCAATCTCCGTCTAACTCTTCTGGTACTTTAATCGGGGTTAACCACTTTGGATACTTTCCGTCCAAAAACCGCTTATAGAAAGTATCTTCCTTATCCGTTTTTAAATAAAATATTTTTTCACAACCTGTAGGATAGAGCGCCACAATATCCACATTTCCTTGCTTTAATAGTTCCAATGCTTCTGCATCCGTTTCCGCAGTCATTACATTGTATAAAAGCAACATCCCGTCAGAATTTCTGTGATACGGGCAAGCCACAATTTTGTGTGATGAATAATAAGCAATCTCTGCCCCAAAATCAATATACGTTAAAACCGTTTTTGTCCCTTGTTCTTCCTTGATTTTCTGGAAGATAGACAAACTATCCTCAAGCCGATTAACATATTGCGGCGGAATCGTCATACTCCCCGTTAAAATTCCTACCCACAAAATCAGCATACTAATGAACGCAGGTGAAAATGTTAATATAAACACAATTACTTCATCAACAATCCATTTACTATCTGGCTTTACCTTCCATGGGTAACTCATCGCCTTATACCCTAAGATAACTGTCGGGAAGAGCATTATAATCTCAAGATACGGCAAACATCTTATTTGATAAAACGAAAGTGGTAACCAAACCAAAACCCCAGCCCAAAACACAACCCAAAGTTTCGGTAACATCTTCCGATTTAACCATGTTACATACGATCCAAATGGCAAAACTATAAACGCAAGACCCCACATAGAAACCAACCTAGATATACCCATAACAGAGTCCATATGTAATAATAATGGCTGTGCTTCCTTAACCTGACTCATCCACAACCTTTGAATCTCTGGATTAAGCACTGCATATCCACCATAAATAATTAGCGGAAACTTACATAAAATAATCGCTCCCGCTGCCAAGACTCCAGCCAACCCTAACCCAACCCGAGCCTTAACCGCTCTCGCCCTTGGCGCTAAATCCATTACCAGCCAAAACCCACACGCCACTAAAAACACAAAAAGATGAACCACCGAAATTTTATCATACTCAACCGTCAATAACCCAGCCCACGACCGTTCACTTAAGAGTAGTCCAAACTCGCTAATCGCAATTATAAACGAAAACCGGCAGGCAATCTTTGAATAACAAACATCTTTTTCCTTCCCATAAACCCATAACCAAAATAGCGCTGCATGAACCATAACCACAGCCATAATAAACTCTACGCCGTCATAAACCCCAAGCGCCGCCGCAACTCCACCTATTACAGGATACTTCCATCCACCCGTCTCAACCATCCGTAATAGACACCCGAGCATTACCACAAACAAAAAAAACATCCATGCGTGATGGTCCGAAAACCCCAGCTTTGAATAACACCAAAACCCAGGCATACCTAGCGACATTACCGTCATGCATAGTCGCCAGCACGGAAACTTTATATCGTTATTCCCCTTCGCCGCTAGCCTTCCAACCAACTCTGGCCTTCTTATGTACGGCTTAAACGTCCAAAATAACACACAAAGACTACCGATACTAATCAGAGGGCTAATCACAATTCCCCACCAATGGAGCGCCATTTCGAACCCCATAAACGGTTCACCGCACTTCGCACCAGCCCAAAGCATCCAGTCAAATAACGTTGTCCAATGTAAATACGGTAGATAATCCCAGCTATGAAACGCCTCGAAATGTATAACCCGCAAAAGATGCATATAGCAGTCACTATCAATCAAAAACGGCTCCAATTGTTTCCACGGAAAAGAAAATACGCCCTGCTGATACAAACAAAACGCAATCACTATTGCATAAAACTCTACAATCCTAAACCGTTTCTCCCACTTCTTAATCTTCATCCATTACAACTCCCCATCTACTACCCATTCACAATTCACTAATAGCTATTCACTCTCATGATACTCCTCTTCCGTATTAACACCCCAAATATTATCCTTATTTGTCCTCCCAGCCGCCACATTATCAACCGCAACCATTGCACTAAGCATTGAGTGATCCATATTGTTATACCGATGCATTCCATTCCGCCCGATTAAAAACAAGTTTTTAAACTGATCCACATATTCCCGAACAACTCCAAAATCCTTATAACTTCCAAAGTACGCCGGATACGCTTTCGGTACCTTAAGTACCACCATATCAAGAGGCTTATCCGTATAAATAAATCCTATCTTTTTTAGTTCTTCCACCGCTAAGGCTTTCATTTCATCTTCACTTTTTTGCCACAACTCATCGCCTTCATTAGCGAAATACTCTAACCCCAGCCACACTACAAACTTATTCTTAACCATAAATGGACTCCAGTTATTAAACACCTGAACCCTGCCAACCTTAACATCCCTTTCCTGGATGTAAATCCAGTTATCTGGCAGCGCTTTCACATCCCCATAATTCAACAAAACCCCAACCGTAATAAAATCCCGGTAAACCAGTTTATTAGTAACATCTGCTACCTTATCAGGCACAAAATGATTAATTACAATATCGCTTGATATCTTTTCAGGGCGAGTTACATCTGAATACCCGTGATCCATAGCTAACACCAAATCTTTTACCGGCATCGATGAAAACACATAATCAGCTTGTATCGTTTCGGCATGATTCCCAACATATGAAACCACTTTTTTTACTATATCGTTCTCACATACAACTTGAACGACTTCCCGCTCAAACCGAATCTCTCCGCCTAATTCCACTACCTTTTCGGCCATTCGTTCCCAAAGCTGCCCTGGTCCATACTTCGGATACCAGAACTGATCAATTAAGCTTGTCTCCGTTTCCTTCTTATTTGCGTCACCAAACCTTTTTCTAATCGCATGCAAAATTACCTCACCAACCGAAACACCCTTGACTCGTTGAGCGCCCCAGTCCCGTGGAATCTCTCGGCACGGCACACCCCAAACCTTCTCCGTGTACCCCTCAAAAAACGTCTTATAAAGTTCATCACCAAACCGATTCGTAAAGAAATCCTCTAGCGACCTTTCAGGTTTGACTGGACATACCATCCGGCGTAAATATGCAGTCCCGATCTTCGCCGTCCGTACTAACCCCAAGTTACCAAGCGTTTTAGTATCCAGCGACAATGGATAATCAAAGAACTTCCGTAAAAACAAAATCCGAGACAACCGATTTCGTACCAACATCACCTCGTCCTTGTTTTCAGCTTGCTCAACCGTTCCTTCAGGCAGCATTTTACGCCATAACTTCATAACTCGTTCCGACTTAGAAAAAAACCTATGCCCACCTATATCAATACGGTTCCCATTATGCTCCGCCGTCCGGGATAAACCACCAACAAACCCGCTCTTTTCCAGCACAATCGGCTTAATATCCGTATGCTTTATTAACTCCAACGCCGCCGTCAACCCCGCAGGTCCCGCCCCAATAATACAAGCAACTTTCCCCATCTTTCTTCCTCCCCATCTCTTGCTATTAGCTATCAGCTATTTCACTCTAGTGACTATGTAGCATTCATTACTACCCGATCTCGCCTGAAACAGCATTAATTTTCTCGCATAATAATTCCAGAAGAACACAATCATCGCCGTTATTATCTTAGAGACAACCGGGTAGCACCCGGCCATCTCCGTAAAACTCCAAATTAAAACCTCATTTAACCCCAACCCTAAAACCCCAATTACCGCAAACGCCAAAAACTCCAATTCTTGTTTTTTGCAAACCCTTTCTTTAAACACCCACGATACACTCAATCCATAATTCACAATTAGCCCAGCAATAAATCCTGCTGCCGCACCCCATAAATAATGCAGTCCTAATATATCTGTAGCACCACACATTAGTGCAACATCTACCAAGAACGCGCTTCCTCCGGTCACTAAATACCTAATAATTTGATACTCAAATAACCCCATTTCATCGCCTCACTTTTTAACGCTAAAAATATAACAACTACCCTTTAATTTTTCAGGTACTTCAATCGGGGTCAGCCATTCAGGATATTCACCTTTCAAAAATCTTTTATAAAATGTGTCAGCCTTATTCGTTTTCAAATACATTAGCCTTTCACTAGACTCCGGATACATAACGACCATCGTAATGTCATACTTTTTTATTAGCGCCAGGGCTTCATCATCCGTTTCCGCAGTCATCACGTGATACAAGCACAAAATTCCTTCTGAATTTCGATGGTACGGCGTTGCTATTACGCAATTAGAAGTTCCGTACATAATTTCTGGTCCATAATCAAGCCACGTCAAAATCGTTTGTTCGCCATGCTCATCATTAATTTGCCGTAAGAACGGTAAGCTTGCAATATCGCTTCGAGCATGTCGTTGTTGCTGTTTCATTTTCACCATTGCATTCGGCATATGAAGAAAAACAACCATTTTCCCCACAAAACTTGGCAACAAAGCTAAAACCACAACCATTAGAACCTTAGCCACCATAAGCCCATACTTATTCTTGAGTTTCCACCAGCGAGGCCGATCCAAAACCTCATAAACAGCTAAAATAACCGGGAAGAACAAAACCAGTTCAATATACGGAGTCCACCGCCGTTGGAACGCAGCTAATGTAAAAAAGATCAAAAAACTAATCCGAAACACAATCCAATAATTCGGCATTTCTTTCCGTTTCACGTAAATCATTCGAAGTGCATACGGAACTGCAATAAGCGCCATTCCTAACCCATTAACCGCAAGGCCAATTGACTGTCGTGAAAAATCCCAAAATAGCGGGCTAACTTCACTAACATGATTAAGCCAAATATCCTTTACCGTTGGATCAACCATTGCGAATGGTCCCTTAAAGAATGTAGGGAATACGCCATACATTGCCGCCGCCGCGACCAATCCCGCACCAATTCCAGCAGCAATTCGCATTTTAACCGTTTTAATAGAACAGACACTTAACCCTAACCAATAAATATATCCCAAGAAACAAATAAACACATGAATCATTGAAATCTTGTCATACTCGATTGCAAACAACCCTGACAAAGGTCGTTCAATAAATAACGCTAACACCACTCCAAGAAGTAACCACCGTGAAAAATCGCAAGCCCGCGTTGCATACTCGCCAAGTTCAATTTCCTTATTTTCCTTTAAGACCCAAAGTGCAAGCATACTCAAATTAATCATAGCCACCGCTGCCAAGGACTCCACGCTCACCCACATTGCAAACGCCGTAACCAATCCCAAACCTACACAATACTTATAATCACGTTTTTCAATCACTCGGAACAAGAAGCCCAATATTACTGCAAATAAAAGTGACAGTAAACTATGGTGATCTGGCCGTGACAACCTTGAATACTCCCAGAACACCACCATTTGAAGAGACAACACCAACATACAAATCTTCCAATAAGCAAAATTAATCTTCTCACTACCTCTAAACGGAAGTACTCTTCCCCAACCATTTTGACGAATATAAGGGTTTACTGCCCACATCATCGCGCCTACCGTCATAACCCCAAGAATCGGACTAACAACAACACCCCACCAGTGCGCCGCTTTAAAGAATCCATACCATGGGGCACCGGCACTTGCACCGATCCACAGCAAAAAATCAAACGGTTTAGTCCAATGCATAAACCCATCACTAAACGAATGATTAACCTCCATACTGACGACCCTCAGCATATGCATATAGCAATCGCCATCGACGAATGCCGTAAAACTCATATTCCATGCATACCTAAACATGCCTAATTGATGCGCACATAACAAGATCGCAGCAACCCATAACCCCGCCGTTACAGCAATTTTCTTCCAATCCCACAGCTTTTTCATCCCAACGTTCCCTTCATTAAAAAGTTTAAAATCAAAACCCATTTCCTCTAACAACAGCATACAACCACAAATTCCAATAAAATTATCATAAATGTCAAAAATTCTCCCATTTTCTCCCATGTGCCCATAAAAAAAGGGAGGCAACGCCTCCTGCGTCACCCCTCATTTCGCCTATAAAAAAAGAGCATTTTCAGCTCTTAAACTTAACTTTTCATTTTTCGTTTTCAACTTTTTTCTCTATTTTTACTTCGTATCCTAATAATTTAAAAATCTGTAATGCTTCATCATATTTTAATGTTCCTAATCGAATCTTTTTACTCAAATTTTGCACAGAATATGGTTTCCCGTTTAAATCACTAAGCATTTGCGCAACTTCTGTTAAACTAGACCCAGCTTCTTTGATTATGCTTTTTATTTTCCTCATTACATACTCCTTTTCTATAGAATACCACAGCTTTTCAAATTTATACAGTATATTTTAAACTATTTAGTTTAAAATATTGACTTTTTAAACTAAATAGTTTAAAATAAGAATATAGACAGCAATGCAAACTACATTGATTTGCAGCTAATAAAATCTAATTATCAAAGGAGTCGATTACATGAAAAAATCTCTTATTATTGCAGTATTAATTACATTCGGTATGATATCAGGATCAGGTATCGCCGGTGCCGCTGGTGGCAACACAGGTGCTCATTATGTTGATCTCCAACGAATGACCGTACAAGAAATCGCTCAAGAGAAAGAAACTTCTCTACGTGCTGAACATACTCGAAAAACCGTTCAACTCTTTCGAGATGCTGCTCAGCTAATGCAAAAAGAAATTGCTGAAATATATAGTAATTCCCTATAAATAAAAAAGATGTCGTTCCTTTGACGACATCTTTTTTATTTATTACCATTCTACAAGTACGAAACCTGCGCTACCTGCTCCTCCAGCATCATTTCGTGAAGATGAACCCAGGTTGCCAGCTCCGCCACCTCCATAACCACTAGCTGCCTTACCATTTGGTAAACCACCAGACCCAAAAATGCTTCCACCACCCACACCTCCAGCATCTGATCCTATACCTACTCCTCCAGCTACACCTCCAGTACCTCCGGCAGAGCCGCCACTACCACCACTTGAGCTACCAGCAGAAGATCCTCCTTTACCTCCTGCACATGATAAATAAGAGCCAAAACTAGTCGTACCACCAGCGCCACCAGCAGAAGCATAAGCTCCAGCCGAACCTTTTGACCCTATAGTTACAGTAATTGATTCTCCAGCAGTTACACTTACTTCTTGGCTCATATACGCTGCTGCTCCGCCACCGCCGCCTCCTCCATAACTAAAAGACCCATAAGAACTAGTTGCATAATATCCGCCGCCGCCGCCACCACCACCGCCGCTCATGCTCACCCATACTGTTGTTATTCCACTCGGCACGGTAAACGACCCACTTGAAGTAAACAGCGACTTCCCATGAGTAACCGAACTACTACTATCACTATCCGAAGAACTTACCGTTGAACTTAGCGAAAACCTCGCACTTGACTCATCAGTTTTATAGATATTAACCGTCACTGTTCGTTCGCTATATCCGCTCGAATTAGTGCTTTCACTTCCGACAATAACCTCTCTTGAAAATTCAGTTCCGCTAATCTCCGTCAACGACTCCGCTAAATCCGCCACATTATCATAGCTCGTCGCATTAACTTCCATCATTTTCGAATGAGCTAACTGCTGAGCTTGCATCGCAATTCTACTGCCATCCATCACAGAAAACTGTCCACCACAAACCTGCACCATTCCATATGCTGTCAACATCATGACGAACATCGCTAACATTGATTCCAGCAAAAAAGCTCCAATTCGTTTTCTTATTTTCCTTTTAGTCATTCTTCCATTTCCTCCACTCTTGCTTCAAAACTACATCAAAATGCTTTACCTTAAAAATACACCTACAACCCATATATAAATTATCAAAAATGTCAAAAATTCTCCCATTTTCTCCCACACTTTAAAGAATAGGAGGCAACGCCTCCCGCGTCACCTCCTATTCACTATTCGCTATTAGCTATTTCCTGTTTTTCATCACGTTTCGTGTAACCCAGGGCATAGCAAAACAAGCCTATCATCTTTTTAAGCCATGCTCCTTACTTGCCATTCGCACTTCTCTAAGTGCGCTATCCACAATCTTTTTAGAATATTGCCTTGCATCATTATTTCGTATTGGTGAACACGGCGAACATTCCTCAATCGCTTCTTTAACCTCATCTTTAGCCAATTGATTTTGTCGGAGTAATGCTATTGCAATACCCTTATCCACCGTTTCGTTGTGGCAATATCCCGGAAACCGTTTATTACATTCTTTTAAACATTTCTGGTATTTCTGTGCCACCGTAAGTCGTTCATCATCCTCAATATTAGGAATCTGGCTAGACACGTCCACACCCTTCATTTGTTCCCTTACTTGTTGTAGCAGATTTTTTTCAATTTCCAGCACATTAGGAAAAATATAATTATGCCCTTGTCTCTCGATTTCTAGTATCTTTCTAGCTCGTCTTTCAATATCTTCTGCCATCTTAGAATTAACCGTTACCGGCTCACCCGTAACAGTGTCAATATATTGATTATCAATATATTTATCAATAACCGGACACATATTTTGAATCAAAAAAGCTCTTTTTTCCCCAAGAACATACCCGAATCGTATCGTATCGCATTCCTTATGTTTTCTTACTTTTGCATCATATATAAGCTGAAACTTGTCAACCTGTGAAGAAATCGGAACCATCCAATCTAAGCCCATCTTATTATCTTTAAACGTATAAAAACACGCTCGATTATGTAGATCACCATTAAATAATTCCTTGTTCTTCATCAAGTTTTCATCTGGAAAATCCTTAAAATATTGTTCTTTTATAAAATAAAACCTTTTATCATCCATATAAAAAACCTCCAAAAAATAAAACAAGGCTCTATCGAAAAACGATAGAGCCTTGTCATCATTTGAACTCTGGCCTTTTATATGTGTCGCGAACCAGATAGCGGCAAACCATTTGAACTCTGGCCTTTTATTTATGTCGCGAACCAGATAGCGGCAAATTATTTGAAATCTCTATCGTTATAATACCATATTTAGTTTATCCATACAAGACAAAGCCACCACCTTTTCACGTTATTTTTTATCTTTCAACCCTAATACCCGAAATTTTTCGTCCAGGCTTTATTCCTCTAAGCGTATCCTTCTTTACAACTAAGAGAGAACAACCATTAAGTCATTCCCTCTCATATTCACAATTCACTATTAGATCCTCTTTACCGTTCAGCACCCTTACTTTTTTCTTTCGCTTCCAGCTTTATTGCTTTTTCAGCATTTTTAACAATACCTTGTGCATATGTTCGGGCTTCAGTAATTATATTCGATGCACACGGAGATTTAGCTATTAATGCCGCTGTAATGTCCTTTTTATTGAACTTCTGTTCAAACATTGCCTTAACTATTCGACCATCAATTTCGGCATTCATTTTGCCGCCTTGAGTTGCCCATTTAAACCGGTCAACATGATACTTATATTCATCAACCGCCAGTTCCGCCTTTTCTTCACGCGCAATTGGTACATATTTTTCTACGAATCGGTTCTGTCTTTCAATATTAGCCTCGGCATTAGTAATCGTCCATTTCGGATAACCTTCACCCCGACCAGGCTCAACCGCAACCGGAGAAAATTCTCGAATAGCTTCTTCGATAGCATCCTTATCATAGTTTTCTTTAACCATTTCGGTAATAACGCCAATTTCCATACTAGCGGACAGTTCCTTATGAATCGCAAGCTCATCCTGCATTCGCTTCACATATTCATTAGCAACCGTCATTTCTGCTGGTTCTTTAGGCACAATAAATTCATCAATAGCATTAGTCCGATGAATCATTTCCTCTGCTATATAGATAATTTTCTGTGCGTAACTGTACGGTTTAATATCTATATCCTTGTTTTTTTCGAGATACGGCGAAACCTCAGCGATAGTATTACGGATATACGTCTGATCCTCACCTTGATTAAGCAACTTCATTGCAATTCTGGCATCACTACGATTATCGAGAGCTTTTTCTCCGCCGTCAACGCCTTCGGTCATTAAGCCGCATTCCTTAACATACTTATCACGTACATCTTCGAACTCTCTTTTTATCATTACTTTGTCAACAATATTATCAAAAGCTCGTTCTACAACCTGTTCAGCATAATTATCTGGGATACCTGGCATTTTCGCCCTTGGCGACGCTTCTTTAATAGCCTGAGCAATCTCAGCATTTGAGATTCCCATATCCATCATTTTAGTCGCTGTCTTTAAATCGATAAACGGTTCATTTAGCGACTTTGCATCAGATGGGTACATATCAACCCGTTCCTTAACAATCGCTCTATATTTATTCGCCGGAGTATTTTCGCTTTCTGATTTATACCCTAAAATAGCCTTTTCCGCTGCGATTTCCTTTTTAACCTTATCCACAATCATTGCCGCATAACTTTCCGGAGTCTTCATTGGGCTGTTTTCATTTACTACTTTAGCCTGCGGACTTCTTTCTGCAATCGCATTAGCGACATTATACTCATTGCATTTCTTCTCCAGCATTCCACGAGCAGCCCGACCATCACAATAAGTCCGGCTTTTTACCAGCCTATTAATTAATTCCTCGCCTCTAGCCTTATAATCTTTTTCCATCCTATCAATTTGAGCATCATATTCAGCCAAGACGGTCGGGTATAACTCCTTTGAAAATGCAACCTTCTTTTCATATTCCTTATTAGCCACTTCAACGGTTGTATTTGCGTACCTTTCAGCACTCCTTCCCGACTCTTTACCTACCGGAGAAAGTTCAACCATTGTTTTTTTAACATCCTCCGCTGAAATACCATACCCCATCATACGAGCGGCAATTCTCTGTTCATCGCGGCCATTCAGCATATGATTACTTTTCTTTTCCAAAACCTCAGACGCAAACTTTTTATAAGCATTCGCCGGAGTCATATCCTTACTCAGCGGAATATTTTTACCGTCACGAACTACATCATAAGCCTTACAAACCTCAACGGCATCATTTACCACTTTATCTTCATAAGTTGGATGAATAACACCCTGTGCCAGAGAATGTTCGCTAATTACCTTTTTTAGTTCAGCCGCATCGCAGCCTTCTATAACTAATTCAACCGCAATCTTCCCATCCTGAAACGCCGTAAACGGCCTATCACCATATTTTTCTTGCATTGCAGTTGCTCTTGCTTGATACTCCTGCACTAATGGTTCCATTCTTACATCACCTATCCTTTTACCTAATGAGCCTTCATTTATTTTTTCTTCTGCCAAGAAAACAGCTTCAATTACTTCATTTATATACACAGATAAGTTTTGACCTGATTCTATAGCCACAGGCGACGCCTCTTTTAAAGCACTTACAATGGTTTCTTTTGTAAAACCGTTATGATTCATTTCATCTTTATAGTTTAATAGCATCCTAGCAATTTCTTGGTCATTATCCTTATTTAAAAATTTTTCAAAATCATTTTTCCCTAATATATCCGCCGCATAATGGTTATACACTGCAACGGCTGAATCATGTAAACGATCTCCATTAACACCGTCATACATTATAAAGTCATTAAAATGTTCTTGGCTATAAATTTTAAGATCGTCATATATTTCTTTAGCATTTTTAATTTGTTCTGGCATATCCTTATTTACCTCCGTCTTCCATTCACGCATTTCGTAATCAGCCAACTCTTTCGCCGTAAGCTCCCGGTCATAACGCACAATCCCAAACTTCCCTTGACTCTCATCAAAATCTATAAATCCGCCAGGTTGAGCACCGAGATTCACTCCACGTGCCGTCATCTCATATTCATAGAACTTAGTCATGCCTTCATCACTCAATTGATATTTCAATCATTTCTGTCTTGCCAATATCCTTCTGCGTCAAAACGTATCCTTCGCTGTGTTTATTCCCATCTTCCCAAACAACATCAAACCTGCACCTATCAAAGTCGTCCCGTTCCGGAACAATTAGCGCCTTTTCACTCAAGAAATTATTTGCATCCTTAAAAGAAGTAAATGTTTGACGCTCAATACTAGTACCTTCTGAACCTGTACCGTAATGAACTGTTATTTCTTTTACTTTAATTTTCTCAACAGCCATTTTCTTTTCTCCTTTCCGATTTTATATTGCAAATTTCAAAAATTTATATTTAATAAACCTTCATTTATGTATTAGCTATAAACTATAAGCTATTTCCTATTAGCTCTCAATTTCATCGCTTGATAAACCCGTACTTTTGCGTACACCTTTGCACGACTCCCGCCTTTCTCAATTGCCAGCTCAACTTCATCTTTTTTATACTTCATATCCAGCAATTGCCCGGCAAAAATAGCATCATCCGCCGCGGTTACATTGCCGCCTGGATTCGTTTTCAAAAACTCCTCCACCAACTTCCGATAAACTTCCACCGCCGGAACAATATTTTTTCGTGCTTTTTTAGATGCCACTTTGTTCTCCCCATTTCAAATAAAATAAGATCAATTACAATTTCAAATCATGGGCTTCGAACCACCTCGAAGCCCATAGCCATAATTAACTTTTTCTTATATAAATTTTGTTATTTCTTAAATTCACTGTTTTTAGCTAACTTTAGCCAACAACAGTACCCTCAGCCTCAACAGCTTCGCCGTCAATCATCAAATTAGTAGCCCTGGTGATTTCCCGAATATTCTTTGCATATTCAAGCATTTCGCGACCCTTTTCCTCACTTAAAACACCGGCGATTTCAAAAACTGCTTTACTATAAGCAATTCCTTTTGCATTTTTATCAGGCGCTAAACTAATCTTAGTCACAACCTGTGCCAAACAAAGTCCTCTTGGCACAACAACTTTTCCAATATAATCAGTAATATTATTTTCAGAAGTTGGAGGAAGATTAATATAGATAGGAATCGCATCACCATCTCGTAAAACATAGAGAGCTTGCCTATTCTGACAGAGTTTACCTTTAACTACTTCTTTCGTAAATGGATCAATCTGATCCCATTGATTATTAGGACAACTTACACAAGGACCACCTGGAGAACCATACCCAATCTTACCATCATTAGATGCACACGTAGGTGGATTTTTTGCACCAGTATATTCGTCTTGATAATATGCATTTTGATTATGCCGATCAACGATAATTCCATATATTTCTGGAGTTATAATCGGTTGTCCACCAGCATTAGGTATCGTGAACGCCAATCCGCCTCCAGATGGAATTTTTACCTGATCGAATTTAAATCGCAGCCCTTCCATTTCCTCTGCGAATATAGCTCCTACATTACCAGCACCAACCAAATTAAAATCAACAGTTACAAGATTGTTTCCCATTACAAATTTCCCCTCTCAACTACATTTTTTATTTTTATTAATAAAACCATAAATGATTAAGCCTTAAACACCACAATTACATTGTTTCATTCGAAGTAATCTGAATTGCAATTTCTCCGGCAGCTTTCTTTTTAATCGTGGCCTTTTTAGAGCCGCCTTCATCTACGGAGATACTTTGCAAATTATGTTTTTCCATAAAGTTCAAAACGTCACCCTTAACGAACCCTTCCCAATTTCGTTCCTCCTTCATTTATTTCACCTCCTTTCACAACGCCTTTATCTGTATTGCGTCACTGCATTACATCTGTAGCTCAATCCATTCTTTTATAAGTGCGCCATTTTTCGTTAAACTGTTCCTTACCAAACTCTGCTAAGATACTTCTCACCATCTTCTGATCTTCTTTAGAACTTGCCGCACAATACGCCAGTGCCTCTTTCCCCAGCGCCAAATCATAAAGTCTTGATCCCATTTCCGACTTATAGTAATAATGCTTTTTGGGAGTCCCCATCGAAATTAGTTCAATTTCCTTATCATTTAAGCCGAAAGTATAATAAAACTCTTTCGTCCGTTCCTCCACCGCATTAGCATTAGGAAGGAATATTTTAGTCGGACAACTATCTTGGATTGAGTCTACAATTGTACTTTTCGCTACATCCGCTAAACTTTGTGTAGCAAAAATAACCGAAGCGTTTGCCTTTCTAAGAACCTTTAGCCATTCACGAATCTTTGCCGCAAACGCTGGATTATCAAGAAGCATCCAACATTCATCCAAAATGATAATAGTTGGCGATCCATCAAGTTGCTGTTCTAAACGATGGAACAAATACATAAGCGTAGGGCCAACAATCGCTTTTGTATTCATGAGCGTTTCCATCTCAAAAACTTGCCACCGGCCAAACGTTAAATTATCCTCCGACGAATCAAACATCCTACCATATGCTCCGTCTATAGTGAGCGGTTGCAATGCATTTTGAATTTTATGGTTTTGTAGTAGTAGCATAAGCCCAGTAATCGTCCGGTACTTTAATGGTGACGCAGCGAGTGCCGTAAGCGCCGACCAAATTGCCTGTTTAATTTCCGGCGTAATCTCTAAATTTTCTTCTCGCAGAAAATCATAAAGCCATTCCGAAGCCCATGTTCTTTCATTCTCATCATCAATTTGAGAAAGTGGCTGAAACGATAGAGATCCCGCTGCTTCATTTGCTAAATCATAAAAATTCCCACCGACACCAGCCGTAAGTGCCCGGATCGAACCACCTTTGTCGAACACATACACCTGAGCATTTTTGTATTTTCGAAACGATGCCGCAATCATACAAAGATGAACCGATTTACCAGCACCAGTCGGCCCAACCATCATCGTGTGACCGACATCGCCAACATGCAAACTCAGTCGAAACGGCGTATTCCCATCCGTCTGTGTATAAATCAGTGCTGGACCATTCAGATGTTTATTGCGAGCAGGCCCCGCCCAAATATCCGACAATGGCAGCATGTGCACCAAATTCCCCGTAGAAATCATTGGTCTACGAACATGATTACAAACCGCCCCAGGGATTGAACCAAACCAACCATCCACCGAGTTCAAAGTTTCCGTCGTTGCCGTAAATCCCATATGTGTCAATGTCTGTTCAGCCAGTCTTGCTTTCCGGTCTACCATTTCGCGGTCCTTATCCAAGATAACAATCATTGTTGAATAATAACCATAACAAACCTCGTCGGCTTCAACGCTTCGCCTTGCCTCGCTCGCCTCATTCGTCTTAATAACAGCATTTTCATTAAGCTGAAAACTTTCTTGCCCTGTGACCATTTCCTTAATAAGACCCATTAGCGATTTTTGTTTTCCCTTCCAAAGCCGATGAAACGTACCCACTTCCGAAATTGCATCTCTTTTATCCATACAGATAAACTTTGTTACCCAGCGATACTGAAAATCCAGCCGATTCAAGGCATTAAACATGCCAAATTCACTTTCAGGAACATACTTAATAGGGACCACAACCCTTAAATGATAATCACCGAGCATTGGCTCCAGCCCGCCTTTTAGTGGTGTGTCATACAAAACTGAATCCAGCAAAATCGGTGTTAATGGCATAACAACCTTATGTTTCTTAGGTGACACTACGGAATGTAGATAAGTTAAATACTCATCACCCTCCAGCCCTTCGACTTCTGGTAACATCTCATCTAGGAGCGCAAAGATCTTCTTTGTTTCCTCCATGAAAAACTTTATATGTGTATCATAATGAACATCCTTTTTCTCCTTACCCTCAATCATCATGTCCTTAAGCTTGCCTTCGTTATCATTAGGCGGCATCCAAAACAGCGTCCAATAATAATTGCTTTCAAAATGAGTTCCTTGCGAGAAAAACGTTCGTCGTTCATCATCGATTCTTTGTGTAACCTCATCCGTAAAATATACATCACGCCCATACGCCGTAGACGGTGACCGTTGAGCCTCCGCATAAACCACCCAGCCACTTCCCATTCGAAGCATGGCATGATTAAGCCGTTGAGTAATACTCCCAAGTTCCTCCATCGTCGCACTGTCCAAATCCGGTCCGCGATATCGGAATGTAACCTGCATACTCCCGTCTTTATTCACCACAATCCCAGGATCAATTAGCCGTCCATACGGCCTATCGTCCATCAGCTGTGATTTCTTCCGTAAAAACTTTTTAAATCCGTACAAAACCTCACCGCCTTACTCTATCGACCTCATTAATCGACCTTCTATTTACAGAATAGAAGATTTGTCCTTTAAAAAATTATCAAAAATGTCAAAAAATCTCCCATTTTCTCCCATTAGCTCAACAAAAAAGAGGCAACGCCTCTCGCGTTACCTCAAATTCACTATCTTCCAATTCCTACTCATCACTATTTACAAGTTGTTTTTCCTTTTTTAATGGCAAAACAATTAACTTTGAGACATCTTCCACCACCACCATCGGCGGCTTTAAATTAGCTCGAACCACACCGGGGACACTCCCGTACCAAACATCCTTCAAATTATAATCTTCCATTACGGCGCAAATTCCCATATCCTGAATAACCTTTTCAACCATTTCGGCGGCAGCAACAGTTTTTTTCTTATCCGTATCCCAAACAATAATATTTGCCGTACAATACCCACACTTGCTATTTTTCTTATGATTATACTCTAGAAGCGGCATCATTGCTTTTCGACCATCACACCACTTACTGAAATAACGTTTTTCTTCTTTTTTTATCATTTCATCGTCAAAAAACATAAATCGTGAAACAAAGCGATACGGAACATCACATTCATTTAGCCGTTCAATTAGTTCCTTTGCCCTGATTCCCAGATACCCTAAAGGTGAAACAATCTTCATAGCATATCCACTAACCACCGGCATACCCAATTCCCCTCCCAAAGTTAAATCCATTGAAAGGAAGGCATCTAAAAACAATGGTGTTTTCGGCATATCAACCTTCAATCCATCAAACGTAATTGTAGACCGCAAATAATTCAAATAGTCTACCCCTTCAACTGCGGCTACATCACAAATACATCCCAACGATTCTTTTAGCCGCGACACCACGAGTTCAAACACTTGTACTGCATCCTCTTCAGCGTAACCATTATCTTTCACTTCCAGGTTTTCGGTCCAAGACGGCAGATCTTTTAGCTTTCCGCTTTTATCTCGTTTTGGAAGCCAAAATAGCGTTAAATAATAAACGCATTCATTTAAGCTTCGATTAACAGCTTCGCTATAAATCACCCATCCACCATTTAGCTCTAAAAGTGACGTACAAAGTTCATCAATTGCAAGACTAGCCTTATCGTCTTCAATATTTTTTATATATCTATAACAAAGTGTAGCCATCAGCCCGCCATCCTTATTCCGCAGCACCCCAGGCTTAATCAACCCACCCCAGCTCAGCCAATCACTCATTACACTTTCAGTACTATCAAACTCCTTAAACTTACCCAACACGTACACTCCTTTACGAACCATTTCAAAATGCTTGACTTCCATTGCAAATTGCTATATATTGTAGTCAAACAAGGGAGGGATTAAAAATGATAAAATGCACACTATCCACGCTCATGGGCATCCATAAAAAAACAATCATGGATATTCATATCGCAACCAAAATCAACCGTACAACCCTCTCAAATCTCTACCACGAAAAATTCACACGGATCGACACTGAAACCCTCAACAAACTTTGTATTTATTTCGATTGTCCCCTATCCGCTCTATTAGAACATGTAAAAGACAAGCCCAAGACTACCTAATTAAGTACAATAATAACTTTTTTTATGAATATATCTTTTTATGCAATCAAAAAACTGATCATCCTTACCCGTTAGATGAACCGCTCCAAAATGGACAATAAGATTAAACGGAAAAATATACCACGCATGCAAAATAAAAATCAAAATAACAGCCATCGTGCCATTAAGGACAACCACAGACCGTGGCGCACCCGCCATTAGAAGTTGTTCAGTCATCGATTTAAAAAGCGCCAATCGAAACCCTATAGGTATTTCATTATCAACATCAGCCAAAACCTCAACCCCTTTCTATGCAAAAATCTATACTACTTATAACCGGGCTAATATACCCGCTGATATATAATTACACCCTTACTAACAAACACAGCTTTAACATAGCAATCATTTTTCTTCATTATAAATACTGGCTCACAGCCTTCAAAGGAGTTGTTCACTCATGAAAAAAATCCTATTCACCCTATTAACCATCTTTGCTATCAGCTATTCGCCATTAGCCATAAGCTGCACTCACGCTTCTCCACAACCCAAAGAGATCATTGCCGAAGCCACCTATCAAGCCGGTGACAGCGACACCCCAGTAGCTGCCCAAGAAGCCGCACTGCTCCTTGCCAAGCGCAATGCTTTAGAACAATGCGGCACCCTCGTAACTTCCTCGACTACCATTCAAAACTACATCGTCAAAGATGATACCGTCCGAAGCCTCGCCGCCGGAGTAATGGAAGTAACCATCCTCGACAAGAAACGCACCCCAGTCGGCAACGGCACCGAGTTCTACGTAAAAATCCGCGCCATCGTTTACCCTAATAAACTAGAAAACGCTCTTAAAATACTTCAAAATGGCGGAACCGTTACTGCAATAAAGCCACTACCAACTAGAAGAATATTTACGTCAGACCCTGAAAGCGGAAATGCCTCCATGAATCATCTGTTATTAAAAGGTATTCAAAACAATGATATTGATATGATCAAAACTGCTATTGCTAACGGTGCAAATATAAATATCTACGAAGGTCCAAACCAAGCTACTACCGCATTAATGATGAGTATTGGTAACGACGAAATTATGGAATATCTAATTAGCTTAGGCGCAGACGTAAATGCGCCCGTTTCAACCCCTGGATGGGCCGGAGGACAAAAGACCCCTGTCATAGAAGCTATCCTCACTAAAAACCTACATTCGGTTCAAATTCTAACAGAAAATGGTGCTAATCTAAACTTTTCAGACAACAGAGGCTGGAGACCGTTAGATCAAGCGATCACCAACGAATCTTCTATTCAAATTGTAAAATACCTAATAATGAATGGCGCTACCGTAAATTATACAATTAAAAGTTTAGGGCAAACCACTCCATTGATGTTAGCCATTAAAAAAGGGAATATCCAATTAATTCAACTACTAATAAATGCAGGTGCTAATACTAAAGCATTGGATTTAGAAAATCAGACTGCCTTAGACTACGCTATAAAAACAGGAAATAAAGAAATAATTAACTTATTCATAAACTAGAAAAGAGAACCAGAAACCGTAGTGCCACTAATAATAGAGACTAATGTCGCTGAGCCAAGAGCAATACCTAATCCAAATACAACTTGAATTGCTTTTTTTGTCATACCAGACATCTCTCCAAAAGCCATCATAGCACCCGATACGGCAACAGCAATTACAGCAGCCATTTTGGGTAGTGGACCTATTAATTCATTACGTAATGACGTAACCCCTGAATTCCACGGCATGGAAGTGTTAGTGCTGGCCTCAGTAGCTCCACAAATACTTACATTAAGTAGATGAGGCATCACCACAATTGCCGACATAAGTCCCACTTGAAGCAATTCTTTTTTATTGTTTCTTACAAAACCTTTTACCTTTTGAATTTTTTCTTTAAACATTCCAATCACTCCTTTTGACCGCTTAGCGGTCAATTTTTTATTCATCTATCTACAGAATAAAAGAGAAGTGCACTGAAAAATTATCATAAATGTCAAAAATTCTCCCATTTTCTCCCATTAACCCGCAAGTGAGAGGCAACTCTATTTTGAATAGTGCTACCTCTCACTTATTTACTATTTATTATTTGATTGTCTGTCAAAACTCTTTTACAATCTTATTCTTTTTGCCCCAAATATAATTAATCAAAGACATAACTTTTTCTGCCAAGGAACATCCTACTTTAGAACTAATCCACCCAAACAGAATTCCCGCGATTACATCAAGCACCCAATGAATAGGGAAATATACCGTAGATAAAATTACCAACAGACAATATAAACTCCATCCAAATTTAAAATATTGATCTTTTTCTTTTAATCCTACTATTAACATTGCCGCTGCCATTGAAGTATGCATGCTTGGAAAACAATTATAACTTGTTTTAAGCATATCTATTCCGTTTGTAAAATTACGATTAAGCCCATCAGGAATATGTTTTACCCACCAGATCTCTTGCACTGAAAATAATAACAATAAAGGTATAATTAATATCGACTGTAAAATATGTCCACTAAGAACATATCTCCAACCTTGTAAAAAATCGCCTCTCACAAAACAAGGCACCGCCGGGATAAGTATCATACAAAGATATCCACCATTATAACAAAACCGTAAACCACTTGTTATCCACCATGGGCTTATTCCTTGCAAGAAAGATAAATCATTCCACTGTAAAGAAGCGAACAATGCGGAAAAATTCCAAACGCCCCCATGAATGATTTCCCAATTAATTAATTGAGTCCATCCCCACGTATATATATTAATTGAATTTAAAATTAACCCAAACAAACCAAAATGCAAATAGCTTATTTTACTCCACGTATTTTCTTTTTTAATTAACACCAATCCAACGGCTAAAACAATAATAACCCCAGCTTCCACCATTCAGCCTCCCAACGAAGCCGGATTTAATCCGTCTCTTGTCTTTCTATATACTTTATCTTTTTCCCCCATTTTACTATAAATACGTTTAACACTATTAACCATTTTCTTCGCTAAATAGTTTCCTACAAAAGTGCTTATTATTCCAAAAATCATTCCATTTACAAGAAGCAAATATTTCAGTCAATGCAAAAACTCCACCATGAGCTATTTCCCAATTTAAAAAAATTTGCCAAAGGGCTATATAGCTTTTACTTAATATAAAGCATAGACATCCAAATCCAAGTAAATGCAAAAAAGTTTTTAGATTTAGACGTACTCCTTTTTCAACTATTCCTATTAAAGTAAAAAACACAACAATCACTTGTTTTCATCACCTTCAAAATATAAGGCCGAATATTTCTACTCGGCCTTTTTCTCCTACCCCAGCATACTTCGCCCAATTCCTAGCTTCTTCTCTACCGTCTTCTGGGCCGTCTCCATAGTTTTCCTTGCATAGCTTTTTTCGCTCACGATTTCTCTGGGGCTACACATTTCTATACTTTTTTTCACTTGATATCCTTGATACCCCTGCATAAAAAGCTTTTCAGCGATCTTAATATCAACCTCTTGCGTAACCTGTTTACCGGGATTATCTTGCAAGAAGTCCCTTAAATGCTGCTGATAAGCCAATCCCGGCGTTGTCTTATTTTTATTGATAAATTTTTGATATTTTTCCCCTAGATCTTTTAAATTTATCACTGGCTGTAAACGCGACATATATTTTTCAAGTTCTGTATTCTTATTATTAGGTTTGCCACTAACAACTGTTTCATCAACATCCCTCACTTTATTCGTAGCTGTTTTCACCTGTTCATCCTTGCTTTGAACTTTTTCGTTTACCTTTTCTTTTTCTACAATCGGCTCAGTTTTAACTTGCCGAGCTTCCTCTAAATTAACATTTTTCATCGAACCGCTATCGAAAACTGTGTTACTTCCTAAAAGTGCTTCTTTCAGCTTTGCATTATCCATTTTGCACTTATAGAAATAGGCATTTTCAAGATTAGCACCATTCAGGATTGCACCTTCCATATTACAATTAAGGAACTGAACTCCCACTCGGCCTTCTTGTCGCGGATGAGTTTTTTCATACTCCTGTCGTGAAGCTTGAATATCTTCCTTATTTTCTAACGGCTTCTTAGTCTCAGGCGATATTGTCGGAACCCAATCTTTTTGTGTAAACACATTATCCATTTTGATTCCAACCATTTCTCCGCCTTTAAAGTCAACCCCTGACAACCCTGCATAACTAAGCTTCACATTATTCATCTTACACTCTTGGAAAATAGAATCATCCAACTGAACACCATGCATAATCGCGTTATCCAACCTTACCTTATCAAAAATAGTCCCAACAGCAATTGCGCCCGTCAAATCAACTCCAGCCAGATCTATATCCCTAACAAGTGTTTTTGACAAATCTGCCTGGACACCATCTGGATGTCCTTCCAGCCACATCTTATGTTTTTGCAGGATTTCCTTCATTTCTTCTTGGCTTATTACCTTTAGCTCAGTCTTTTCTTTTTCGGCATTCACGCTACCGCCATCGTTCCCACCTCGTGAACCGTCGCCATTACCCCACGCATTCCTCGGTCCTGATCCAGCCCCCATAACCGGGTGAAACCCATATTCTTCTTCCTCTTCTTCCGGATTTGCCATTTCAACCACACCTTTCAAAAAGCTTCTATCTATAGAATAGCAATCAACTTTGCTAAAAAATTATCATAAATGTCAAAAATTATCCCATTAACCCAACAAAAAAAAAGGCAACGCTATCTGAAAAGCGCCACCCCTATTCGTTCTAAGCTACTAAACAACATCTTCTAAGTCATACTCTCCGTCTTTTAGCCCATTAACCTTTACAATCTCTCTAATTCGTCTTCCATGCCCATATCTTTCGATAAACACAATAACATTAACTGCTTCAGCAATCAGTGCTTTTTGTGGTGTCACTGAGTCCTCCGAAACCAGTGATTCAAGCCGGGTAAGACCACTTTTAGCTGAGTTGGCATGGACGGTTGCGCAGCCGCCAGGATGCCCTGTATTCCAGCTTTTTAGAAGCGTTAATGCTTCCCTCCCGCGAACTTCCCCAACGACAATCCTATCCGGTCTTAGCCGCATCGTTGATTTTAACAAATCATTCATAGTTGCCGCGCCATCGCGCGTCCTCATTGCAACCAAATCAGCCGCGCTGCACTGTAACTCTACTGTATCTTCAATCAAGATAATACGGTCCCCGGTCTTAGAAATTTCTTGCAAAATACCATTAACCAGCGTCGTTTTCCCCGATCCAGTACCGCCAACCACTAAAATATTCTTTTTCCCCAGTGCAGCTTCCACGATAACTTCCTTTTGCCGCACCGTCATAATCCCTTGCTCCACATAATTATCGAGCGTAAAGATATGTAGCGCTTTTTTCCGTATTGTAAACGTTGGCGCGAGCACAATTTTAGGAAGCATTCCTTGGAACCGGCTTCCATCGCCTGGAAGTTCTGCGCTTAAAATAGGATGTTCTTCATCGCATATTGCGCCACTCGAATTAGCTACCAGGCGAATTACTTTTTCAGCATCAATTGGACGTATTACAACCCCAGTATTGAGCCTGCCTCCACTAAGCGTATCTACCCACAGCTTACTATCTGGGTTGAGCATAATTTCGACCACATTCGGGTCTTCTAAATAGCCAATAATTTCCGGTCCCGCCGCATGCCGTAGCATCTCCAAGAGTCGACCATACGTAGTCTCAACCTTTTTTTCTGCACCTGCCATCCACCTGCCCCTCCTACTCAGCAAAGCAATTTAACGTTTTGCGTTAAATTTTAACAATAAATACTTATAATTACGCTTTTCGCGTTATGTTAAGCAGACTTTTCCTTCTTTTCCTTTTCTAAATCAATCCCTCGGCATTTATCACTATATTGAGGAGCGCCAAACTTCACTTTTTCTGTAAAATACTTTTCTTCATAATAGAAAATTTTCTGAGCATGTATCGGTTTATTCCCAGTTACAAACACAATAGATTCATTTTTAGATAACTGAGTTACTTCTTCTGGCGTCATAAGTTCACGTGCAATTCTAGAAGTAGACTCCGATCCATCAAACACTGCACCAATTTTTCCGCTCTGTGTTTTAAATTCAATCGTCTTTTTCCCCAGCATTTTACTAATATATCCAGGTGTATTTTCATCATTTGGCGTAAAAAATACTCTGATATGGCAGTTATCTACGATAGAATTTTCCTTAGTATAACTCTTATTTAGCTGGTTAATGGATTGTACGATCAAAAGTGCTTTTAACCCGTAACCAGCAATATATGCTAAGCCTTTTTCCATACTGTTTATATTGCCAAACGCAGGGAATTCGTCTAGTAATAATAAACATCGTTGTTTCTTTTCAATTTGAACACCCTTCTCAAATTTCATTTCAACGGTTAATTTGTTTAACAACATATTAATAACCATACGAATTAAAGGGGTTAGCCGTTGTAAATCGTTAATAGGTATTACTAGATACAAAGATACTGGTTTGTCTTCTCTCATTAAATCCTCAATACAAAATTCACTTTCACTAATATTAGAAGCTACAACCGGATCTTGATACAAACCTAAAAAACTGATAGCCGTAGAAATAACCGATCCCCTTTCATTGTCCGGCTTATTCAGAATAGTGGCCGCAGCCTCTGCAACTTTCGGGTGAGTCAAATAAATTTTAAGTTCCTCCGCATTTGGATCAAACTCATCAGTTTCGATCTGACTGCCATCAGGTTGCCGTATCTTAACCATCGGCAATTTTTTCTTTAATTCAGCCTTTAAGCTATTTAAATCCTTAATATATTCCCCATATATTTTTTCAAACACATTCTCATCAGACAAGAATTCTTCCGCCGTAATATGCGGATACTCTTTCATTTCCTCTAAAGCTTCCTCAATAGGCATATCTGGTCGAGATAAGAAACTAGCTACATCCGAGAGCGACGGACATCCCCGGCCCTCTTTATCATAGACATAACAAAGATGAGTAATGATCCCAACCAGTAAGTTATGAGACGTTCTTGACCAATGGTCAGGCTTCGAATCCCCATTCGGATCAACAAGCATATCGCAGATATTTTGAACATCACGAACTTCATCTTTCGTTCTAAGCCGAATTTCTGCAAGCGGATTATACTTAACACTACTTCCATCCTTCGCTGTTGGATCAAACTTTAAAACCTTATTTCCTAAATGTTTTTGTCGATACCCTGCCGTTAAGTTCCAGTTTTCGCCCTTAATATCCGTAACAAATACCGAGTGCTCCCATTCAAGAAGCGTTGGGATAATAATACCAACACCTTTACCACTTCGAGTAGGAGCCATAACAATAATATGTTCCGGGCCATCATGCTTCAAAAAGCTTTTTTCATCTTTTTTCCCATAAGGACTTCGCCCTAAAATAACGCCTTTACTTTTAGGCGGTGGCGGCGTATGTTGATAAAACCCTTGTTTCCGCATAAACGATTTCCATAGGCTTTCTTGTTTTGGCATCAGATTAGTTTTAATAATTTCTAACTTAGTAGCCCACGAAGCCGTCCCATGGGTATCCATAACCTTTCCTTGCTTCATAACCAACGCGCCAGCGAACATTCCTCCGCAAAAACCATAAAACAGCCAATTTGCTTCATCCGCAAACAAACTCGGTATAACATTTCCAAACTTAAAATACCAAATAATAAAATTAAACGGATTATAAACAGGCGTATCCTTATAACCAAACAACCATCCACCTAACGCCAGGTCATAATCACAATCCCACGCCAGCGCCTGCGTAGCTTTCCACAAACTCAAAAACAGAACCAGAAAAAACGCTCCGAGCGCCCACTTAGCCTTCGTCTTCTTCTCCGCCGTCATAGCAACACCTCCCATATCAAAAAATCAACCATCATCTATAAGAGAAGGCGAATAATAACTTATCCGCCTTACTCCCACATTCACTATCTATAATTACTTAATAATTACCATTCGGTTTGTACAACTTGTGGTGCATAATACCCGTCAACATAAGGCTCCAATACAATTGTTTGTCCCACAAATACCTCAAAATTAATTCCAGGCCGAATAATAATCGTCGGACTAATACTAGCGTTTTTAGATAACAATTGAGTCGCCGCATTAAGAAGGCCCGTAGCCGCGCCCTGTGCCGCTAACTGCCCAGTCGTATAAGTATCTGAACTGGTTGAAGTACTGCCCGAGGCGACCGTAACCATAGCCGCCAACGCACTAGTAAGCGCTGCCGTACCGAAGATTTGCCCTTCATGATTATCTACCTTATCCTTCATCCCAGGATAGCCCTCTGAGTCCACACCAGTCATACTGGCAAGATCGTAACTTACGCCATTTGGGAAAATAACCGTATCCCACGTAATACCAATCCGGGACTGTCCAGTTCCAACGGTACCGCCGTACTTACCGATCAACCGACTTCCTTGTGGAATTAACACACTATATCCAGTTAAAGAATCATAAACATCCTGTCGTACTTGAGCGACAACCTGCCCAGGAGTATCGCTATTAACCCCAGTTAAGAGCACTGCCGGAATAATAGTACCCGCAATCAGTGAATTTTCTACGGCTTGAGTATAGCCCTTCGAAACTTTTGTTTCTATCACTGGAGTAGCAGCATTTGCCGAAGCAGTATCCTTACTTGCATCCTTATGTCCAGTAACCGCCGAAACTGCATTAGAAACCATATTAGCAAGTCCCGCAATACTAAACTGAATTGAACTTCCATAATTGTCGGCAACGACATTCTCACCAGGAGCCTGTTTTGATTGCCCCTGTTGTGAATTTACCGTACTATAATTCGGATAAACCTGTTGACCAGAATTTTGTTGAGTTTGAACCGAAGCCGAAGCCCCATTATACCTAGATCCGCCACCGCCACTACTACCAGACCCACTTGATCGAGACCCTGATGAACTTCCGCTATAGCCGGAATACCCTGAGTTGTCACTTCCAGTACTTGCTGCAACTCTTTGATCTTGGGCCGTAGCAGCGTTAGCATTAGCCTTCTGACCGCTTTTTTGGTACTTAGCAAGATCACTATACGTAGTTGGCAAATTACCATTCACCGTACTCTGTCTAGAATTTAAATTACCGAGCGTTTGCCCCAGGTTATTCGATTCACTAGGATCTTTAACCTTAGAATCACTACCGCTCCAGAATCCACTTATCAACGCCGCCGAAAAAATAACAACCAGCGTCACAACAATTCCAATACTTACCTTCTTATTAATACCATATGTCGTCGGTGTCTCCGAATGAGTTGACGCCGCATTACCCGCGTCGGCTCCTGCCATAACCAAGCGTTCTTCTTTTACTCGTTTTTTCTTAAGTACAACAAGAAGGCCCATCCACATCGCCTTTAACTTTTCCATTAATTCGCCCCTCCTTACCCTTCACTTCCAATTCACCAATTACTAATAGCTATCACTTCGTTAATCATCATCATTCCTAGTAACATTACGAGCAAAAATATTTTCTTCTGACTGATTTTTATCCTGGCTTTTTGCAACCTCTCCCTGATTCGACTCAGCAATATTTACACTCGCGGATTGGTTCAAATTAAAGCGAATTGCCCCAGTGTCATTTTCATCCCGCTTAACCTCCGGTACAATCTTAACCGCGTCTTGCGCTTGTGGCTGTACCTGTTGAGGCATTGCAGCTACTGATTGTTGCCCTTGGTTTCCATATCCCGTATTTTGCGGCATACCATATCCACCTCCGTTCACCATGCGTGATTCACCATTCCCAGAATTAGTCGGAATCGGCGGATAATAGATATACCCATCACTTTGTACTGGCGTAATATGCCGTACTGAAGTCGAAGTATTCTCATCATTACTCACGACCTCAGCAGGGACTTGACTTACCGGAGCTGTACCAGGAGTCACCTTCCGAGGAACTAGCACTCTTATACCCTGATTTTGAGTACCATTACCTTCCGCCTGTACATTCAAACCCTCATTATCTTCAACCTGAGTATTTTCCATCGGAGTAGCATTTGGATCTTTATGCTCCAAATACTTGCTTAAGAATCCCGAACCAAGACTAAATACCACTAAGAAAATCAACGCAATCGTCTTTATTCTTTCCGCGCTAATTCCATTAGATGGTTTTTGAGTTTTTAAATTTGCAAAAAGCCCTTTAAACAATACAGTCACCTCTAATAAAAAATACTCTACTCGTAGGAAACAGCAACCCATCACCTACGAGTAAGCCAATTTATCTTTTTGCACTAATACGAACAAATTCTTTTTCAGTCACGCGAAGCTCAGCCTGATCAAACAGCCGGTCAACAATATAATAATTATCCTTTATCCGGTAATTTACGAGCGCTAACTTCTTACTGTTTTTCTCCTTTATATACAATACCGGCGAATTCCCTGTCCGAAGTGCATCCGACAATTTTATATAGGTTTTTGCTCCATCATCAAACACCATTGTAGGTGCCCACTTGAGCTTTTTATCATTTTCGATTTTATAATTATAATTAAGATTTTCAGGCTTAGTAACATTCATGTCATTACTCACGAAAAACGCACTATCTTTTTCTTTTGCGATTTTCCCGGCTAACTGTTCCTCTGAACTATAAGTCCAATTTACAATTGGGTTATACCAGTTAGAAGCATTCACCAATATCTGATAAGAATGTTTTGTCGTATTAATAATCAAGTTCGTAGTGGCATTCCCGCTAACCGGCTTAATATATAAATGCGCAATACTTCCCTCCGGACTATCGGTATTAGCAGTATCAATCATCCATTTTGACGTATCGCCGCCACCGACAAACGTCACCTTTTCGCCAGGATGGAATCTAACATCGGTCAAATACCCGACCTTACAATAAATCTTATAAAGTCCGCCCGGCACATACGAAAAATTCATTTCCGCATCGCGCTCAGCGCCAACCGCATCCTGCGTGTTGGCGTTGTCGCTCATAACCGGAGCAGTTCCTGCCGGTTGATAAACCTTATCGAGTTGATTATTGCGAAGCAAATTAACCTGTTGTTGCAACGCAACAACACTATCAATCAATGTTTTAGTCGTTTCATCCGGCTGTTTAGCTTCAAGTGATTGACTCGTTTGGTTAGCCTGAATAGCATCCAGTGTCGCTTTTAACCCTTCTTGAAACTGTTGTTGTTGTGTTTGCTGATCTTGAAGCTTAGCAATACTTCCGACTAAAGATTGCTGCGCCGTTGTTGCCGTTTTGTCCCCAAGTTGTGCCTGAATAGCCGTTAAAATCTGTTGTTGCTGAGCCTGCTGATCTTGCACCGTTTTCAGTGCCAGTGCCATATTAGCCTGAGTAGTTGCCGCCGTTTTATCTCCAAGCTGCGCTTGAATAGCCGTCAATACTTTTTGTTGTTGAATCTGCTGGTCCTCAATTGATTTTATCGTAGCCGCCATTTCCGATTTCTGTTTTTCATCAGCCTTAGCCAAATCCTGTTTCTGTGCATTTAATTTTTGAAGCAAAATTTCTTGCTGTTTAATTGCCTGTGACAAGTCATCCGCACTAGATTCATTTGCAAAAGCAAATGGACTAGCCATTGTCCACATTACACAAAAAGCCACCAACATAGTCTTTTTCTTCGAACAAAAACCCTTCTTCACTCGTCCATACCCTCTTCCTTATCATTTTGATTTAAAATAATTTACTAATGCCAACAACTACTGTCTCAGTAAAATGAGGTGCAAAAAACATAAAAACCTTCCACATAACTGCCACTCCAAGGCTCGAACCAATCGCAACCATACCGGCAGTTTGTCCACCCTGCAAATAAGCATAAACGCCTATCAATCCTTCATGAACAAACACCGCGGCCATCCATATCTCGCCCGCAAAACTCCCCTTGCAAGCAGACATTAAAACTAAAAGAATTATAATCAGACCAACAGTATATACCGTTGCCGCCGCATACAATAAAAACCACTCTCGTTTCGTGACAATTTTGCACTTAACCTTAACGCTTACCGCCTCCGAAACTAACAAAAACCCAATTGTTTTAACACCTTGAATCAGCACTCCCAATAATGCAAGGGACATTATCGTTTGAGTCGTTTTTTTTGCTCCCAGCAAAAAATAAACATCCCCATAATACAACATCCACCACACTATCCCCAGTAAAGCCACCCAGCAAAAGTTCCCTCTCTTCACCTTTTCCAAAGGCCGTCTCAGTATTTCCATCATTCACCATTCGCTATTAGCTATAAGCTATAAGCTATAAGCTATTTACTATTAGCTTCTTTCGTACTTGCTTCCTTAGCCCAGTTAAAATCACTAATATAAATTCCTAATGGATTTTGATTAATTTCTTCTTCAGTCTTAGGCGGGGACAAATAAATCGTAAACACTCCAGACATTGGTGTTACTGTTTTTTGGCCACTACCGATATCGAAATCTTCTTCCGTCCACCGGACCTGATAGCTGTTATTGCTCATCGGCACCATAACCAAAATATTTGTTTGAATAGTCTTTTTACCCAAATTCATTGACGGCGGTTCTTTCTGCATCATCGTGCTCATCTTACCAGCCGCGCCTTTAGTCATATATGCATACGCTTTATTCCAGTTCTGTGAGAAAACAACTGGATCGAGTGGAACCCCACGGGTATTTCGAATAAACTCGCTCAAGAAATACTTAATCTCAGAATCTTTCGGGGTATACGCTTGCTGTGGGGCAACGCCAACATTTTTAGCCATGCCCGTCGTTGAATCCACCTCAATAACATGAGTTTCAACATGTGACTTTGTGCTTTCAAAAACAAGTCCACCCGTTAACACAATACAAATAATTATCAAACCCCAAATAATTCGCCGCAAATTCCAATTTTGCAACCTCACATGACCATCCCGGTTATCCCATTCCGTTCTTGCTTCCTCACACGGATTAGTAGGCTCCGGTGCGCCGACGAACTTTTGCGGCGGCTTAAGAAAATCCTTAAAACTACTCAACCCAAACCCTCCTATTCGTTATTCACCTTTCGCTATTCCTCATTCACCAGCAACCAGCACCTACTCACTATCAAATAAGTAGCGTTTCGCATCTTTTCGCGTCTCTTCACAGTACATAAAAATCCCTCCTAACAGCTTATTCCCGCCGTTTTTAGTAGGAATATAGAGCATTTGATGGAAGTAACTTGGATCAACTCCCATAGCAATCGCGCATCTTTTTTCATCCCCTTGAAAATCGACGTTCAGAATTTCTTCAATAAAATGCCTCCTGTTCAACTTAAATCCCGTAGCCACAATTCCCACAATCCCCTCTATAAAAGTAAAATCAATTCTTACTTTTCATCTTAAATCTCTTACCCGTTAAAAAATTATCATAAATGTCAAAAATTCTCCCATTTTCTCCCATTGCCTCAATAAAAAAAGGCAACGCTTTCCGCGCTACCCTTCATTCACTATTCGCTATCAGCTATTAGCTATTATCTGCCTTACTACCATTCAACGAGCACAAACCCGCTACTTCCAGATCCGCCATTATAAGTTTTATAATTTTGATCCCCATTATAATACCAATAAGCAGATCCACCACCGCCGCCTCCTCCATAACCACCTCCACTAGTACCGGTGGACAAAAGGCTTCCACCCGCTCCGCCGACACCAAAGATATTTCCTCCACCCTTTCCTCCATTAAACCAAAGATAATAATTACTTGGTTCCTTCATCATATAACCAGGACTCCCCGCTGACCCACCAGTTCCACCAGCGCTTCCCGCTTTTCCATTAAGACTAGCTCCTGCGCCGCCTCCGGCGCACGAGATATACGAGCCAAACTTGCTAGTACCGCCAGTACTCGCCGCACTGCCGCCGCTGCCTACAGTAATCGTAATTGTTTCTCCGGCAGTTACCGTTGTTGCTTGCGCTAATACAGCGGCACCGCCGCCTCCTCCGCCACCACCATAAGTTCCGACACCACCACCACCGCCGCCTCCACACATAGAAACCCAGACCTTGGTTGTAGATGACGGTACAGTAAAAGTACCACTTGCCGTAAACAACGTTTTCCCATGCGTTGACGAGCTAGAACTGCTGCTTGTACCAGCAGATGTTACCGTTGTTGTAGCAGAGAACCGTGCAATACTTTCTTCCGTTTTATAAACATTTACCGTTATAAGCCGTTCTTTATATCCACTAGAATTTGTACTTTCACTTCCCACAATCACTTCTCGTGAAAATTCCGTTCCGCTAATCGCCGTTAAAGATTCAGCCAACGAGCTTACACTATCATAATCCGTATAACTAGCTTCCGTTGCCTTTACTTGTGCTAATTGCTGTGCTTGTAGTGCTACCCTTTTACTATCTGCCAAAATAAATTGACCGCTATAAATAATTGCAAATCCATACGCTGCAATAAATATCGTAACAATAATCATTACGATTTCCGCTAAAAACACACCCTGTCGCTTTCGTCCCAACATCATTGTCCTACCTTCCCTTCACTTCCAATTTACCATTCTACTAAAACAAAACCAGCACTTCCGGCACCACCAGTTCCGAGCATAGTTGCCGATGACGTACTATTAACGCCTACAGCACCACCACCACCTCCAGCTCCGTATCCACCGCCATCACCGCCGCTGCCACTATAACTTGAACTTGCATAATAACCACCGCCGCCACCGCCCGTTCCAAAAATACTATCGCCTCCAGTGCCACCATTAAAAAAGTGATGGGCAGCATTAATTTGAGTATATCGAGAATGAAGACCACCTTTTGACCCGCCAGTTCCACCGGCGTTTCCTCCCGCATTTGTTGAAGACTTACCCGCGCCTCCTCCGGCGCAACTTAAATAAGCTCCAAACGAACTTGTACCGCCATCGCAACTAGCGGCTCCGCCACTACCTACAGTAACTGTAATTGTTTCTTCTGATGTTACCGTTACACTTTGTGATACGACAGCCGCTGCACCGCCACCACCATTTCCGCCAACAATAGAACTATAACTACTACTAGGGAAAACAATCGCACTGCCGCCGCCTCCGCCGCCACTCATGCTTATCCAAATGGTTGTTATTCCGCTCGGCACGGTAAACGTTCCACTTGACGTAAACAATGTTTTCCCATGTGTCGAAGAATCGCTGCTCGAACTTGCATCCATCGAAGCGACTACCGTTGAACCAGTTGCCCTTGCAGTACTTTCACCCGTTTTATATACATTTACTGTTACAAGTCGTTCCGTAATCCCACTCGTAGTCGTCGTTGCACTTCCGACGATTACCTCTCTAGACAATTTCGTTCCTAAAATTTCCGTCAACGACTCTGCTAACGATGAGACATCATCATAACTAGTCGCATTAGCTTCATTAATTTTGGCTTCAACTAATTGCTGTGCTTCTGTTTCGATCTGCCCACTTTCTAAAGTAGAAAACAAATCTACTGAAACTTGAACAACACCCGCCATTACAACCAACAAAAGAAGCATAGATAAAATTGTATTAATAAGAAATGATCCATTTCTTTTCATAATTTAAACCGCCTTTCCCTCTCCGCTATTAGCTATTAGCCATTAGCTATTTACTAATAGCTGCCTTTACCATTCCACAAGAACAAACCCATCACTTCCGGCACCACCGGAATAACTAGTTCCAGATGAACTATGTCCACCGCCGCCGCCACCGGCACCATACCCAGCACCATCGCTTCCAGTTGTTGTATTATTACCTCCGGCTCCGCCTGTACCATACGCGCTACCGCCACCAACTCCGCCAAAAAAGTCAACCCTTGATAAATTATAACTACTACTTGGATTACCCTTGGCACCTCCGCTACCACCTGGTTCGCCGCCAGCTCCAGTACTTCCAGATCCATACCCGCCGGTACAAGTAAGATACGATCCAAAAGAGCTTGATCCGCCAGCACTTGTAGCAGCGCCGCCACTCCCGATTGTAACCGTAATTGATTCTTGGGCTGTTACTGTAACACTCTGAGCAATCTTTGCTTGAGCACCACCGCCGCCGCCTCCTCCATTAGTTCCCGATCCACCGCCGCCGCCGCCGCCGCTCATTGACACCCAAATTGCGGTCGTATTATCTGGAACTGTAAACGTTCCACTCTCCGTAAATATTTCTTGTCCATGCGTTGAAGAACTGGAACTCGAAATAATTGATGATAGCGTTGTCGAGAGTGTCATCCTCGCCGTGTCCTCACCAGTCTTATAAATATTCACTGTAATTGTTCGTTCATTATATCCGCTTGAGTTTGTACTTTCGCTTCCCACAATGACTTCTCGGGAATAATTTGTTCCAGAAACACTTGTTTTTGATTCTGCAAGCGACGTTACATTACTATAGCTTGTGGCATTAACCTCATTCATTTTCTTCTGTGCCAACATTTGAACTTGATTTGCCGTCCGGCTTCCATCTAAAAAAGCAAATTGTCCGTTACAAACCAAAACCAATCCGTATGCGGCCATTAGAAACATAACAACCGCAAAAATCGTTTCAATTAAAAATATGCCTTTCCTTTGCTTGTTTTTTATGAACATTCCAACATCTCCCTTCCCATTTTCGTATTCATCTCAAACATTACACCAACACTTCATTAAAAAATTATCAAAAATGTCAAAAATTTCACTTTTAAGTATTTATTGTTTAACGTTTTCATAACATAAAAGGACATAAAAATGGCCCCGATTTCTCGGAGCCATTCGTTTTAGTAGAAGAACTCTAACTTAGCCATATAAGTTTTATCGAGACCATCACCGGAAAGGCCGGTTAAGCCCTGGTCCTTATACTTCATATTTTGATATTCAAGAGAAAGCAGCACGTTTTTCTCAATAACGTTCTGGTAAGCTAAGTACAGCGCCTTAACATTATCAGTAGTATTATTACCGACAACATCATTAACAGCTGTAGCATCAAAACCGCCAGCACCGTAAGGCACCGCCCCTGCGTCAACACTTCTATATCCAACCATAAATGCGTTTTCGCCAGCTTCAGCTGGATTTACAATATTCGCGGTTGGATAGAACACCGGCATATTTTGTTTAGCAGTATCGAATTGAATAGCCCAGCCACTTGGATGGTTGTCCAAATTGCTCGCGCCTTTCAACTTAGATTGCAAAAACTCTCCCTTGAAATTCAATCCACCGACCTTGGTATTAACCCCAAAATCATAACCTCTTGATTTACTATACTCCCCAGTCGAAGTATTCATCGTCGTTACATACACCCCAGGGAAATTAGCTCGGTAGTATCCGACATTTACTTGCGTGTTTTCATCAAGATTAACCCCAAGCCCTAAAGAACCTAGCATATTTGAATCGCCGGAAGTCACATCAGTAGAAGTATACCGATACTTATTAATATTAGCAACATAACCCTTAACATCAATTCCGCCAAGTTTCTTGGTTACGTACGCACCATCAGCGCCGCCAGTTCTAGATACTAACCCATAACCAAGACCAGTAACTGGCATCCGGCCAACAGTTACGTTATCGAATCCGAAAGAATCTTTCGCGCTGATATTTGCAAGATCAGCCGTCATCGACATTGAATCCTCGGGATTGATATACCCCGTAGTCATCCGAGCGTTGAAGCTCATCTTCTCATTAATTGCACCATTAATTTTCACTCGTTCACGGAAATTAAACTGATCATTACCCGCCAATTTACTAGAACTATACCCATTACCGCTATTTGGGCTATCCTTAGCATATAGCAGTGCAGTTTCGCCGCTAATCCAAGTATTGGTTTTAGCTTCTACCGCTGAAACCCTAACACCCATTGAATTTAGTTCGGCATAGAATTCTTCGGCCAGCTTATTAATAAGCGCCTTGTCATTAGCATCGGCTTTTTCCATCTTCGTCATAACGCGAGCCACAATCTGAGCAAACTCATACCGGGTTAAAGCCTTATCGCCGGAGAACTTACCATTACTCTCGCCTTCCAGAACACCATCATTAACCAACTCTTTTACAGCACCATACGCCCAATGTTGCTGTGGAACATCAATAAACGGATTCGAATAACTTGTCGTCGCAGCAAACGCAGTAGCACCCACATTCAAAGCGAAAGTCAGCGCCAACGCTGCCAGCAACTTCTTTTTCTTGTTTTTACACATTAAAATCTCTCCTCATGCCATTAATTTTTTCGGTTCCTCCATCAAAATCATTGAGTATCCAAGTTCCCTCAACTCATTTCTCCGGCAAACCTCTACAAGCAGCTTACGATTAATTAACTAATCGTGTTGATTTTCTCGGCACTTTGAATAAAATTCAACGTTTCGCGTTTAATTCCTCCTTTTTCGCCGAAAATTTTTCATTTTATACAAATTTACCAAAAAAAAATAGAGCCACCGCCCTATTCACTACAACCGATTTTCTAGTAGCCCCTCTACCACCCTCGGATCAAAACTTTTTCCATTTTCCTTCATTATATATACAAACGCTTCATCTTTACTCCACGCCTTTTTATAAACCCGTTCCGACGTTAACGCATCGAACACATCCGCCACACTTACAATCCGCCCATAAATCGAAATCTTATTACCCTTTAATCCTCGCGGATACCCCTTTCCGTCAAACCTTTCATGATGTTCAAGTGCAATTCTCGCCGCCATTTCTAGCACCGGATTTCCTTCCTTAAATAACAAATCATACCCTGCTTGACAGTGCCCCTTCATAACCTCCATTTCTTCTTCCGTCAACTTCCCCTGCTTAAGCAAAATCTCCGTCGGCACCTCAATTTTCCCCACATCATGCAGCGGAGCCGCCACATAAATCTGTCTTACCTCATTTACCGGAAGTCGAATCCTTTTAGCAATTATATGTGAATACTTTGCCACTCGGTTTACATGATTCCAGGTTTCATCCATCGCCAGTTTTAAAAGATCAACACTTGCGTCCATCGCTATTATCCATTCTACGTCTACATATCGTTTTAAGTAACGCTTTACCGCCATACATTACTAACTGCACTATCATTCCAATAAAAAATACTACCAAAAACCCTTGCCACCCAATCATCGCCCCAAGCACTATACAAACCAAAACATCCCCATCGCCAAATCCATATACTAACTCACCTTTTCGGCGCTCCCCATAAAGTTGCACTACCTTAAACCCAAAGCAAAGCACCAGAATTAGCCCTAAAATCCCTATATGCTCAGTACAAATCCATTTAAATACCATTGCGACTTCGCCCAGCATATTTCCAAGCCGTTCCTTCGGCATCACCCAAAACCAAACCAACAAACTAACCCCTAAACTAGGTAAAAACGCCAACCCTTCATTTTCATTCCACTTTCCGCCAATACCATGCATATTTATAATATTTTCACTGCTTTCAACATAACGCACAACATCTTTTTGTTGATCATCTTCTATTCGCGATTCACTATTAGCTGTTCTTGTCAATCCTATAATAAACACCACAATCCCAAAAACACCACTAACAATTGCTCCACTCATCATTGGCATCGCCTGTCCCATCAAAGCTCGTCCTAAAACAACCCAAGCCCCTAGCCCTATCACCCACTTATCATCTACTGTCTGAAATCGCCAATCTTCCACGATCATATATCCAAAAATAGCCCCAATTCCAAGCCAAAACATCCATTCCATATCCATTCACCATTCCCTACTAGCTGTTCTTAACTTTAATTTAAAACCAATTTCTGCTTATAAATTTATCATAAATGTCAAAAATTCTCCCATTTTTTCCCATCAACCCAACAAAAAAGAGGCAACGCCTCTCGCGTCACCCCTCATTTCACCTATAAAAAAAGAGCATTTTCAGCTCTTAAACTTAACTTTTTATTTTTTATTTTCAACTTTTTTCTCTATTTTTATTTCATACCCTAATAATTCAAAAATCTGTAATGCTTCATCATATTTTAATGTTCCTAATCGCATCTTTTTACTCAAATTTTGCACAGAATATGGTTTCCCGTTTAAATCACTAAGCATTTGCGCAACTTCTGTTAAACTAGAACCAGCTTCTTTGATTATGCTTTTTATTTTTCTCATTACATACTCCTTTTCTATAGAATACCACAGCTTTTTAAATTTATACAGTATATTTTAAACTATTTAGTTTAAAATATTGACTTTTTAAACCAAATAGTTTAAAATAAGAATATAGACAGCAACGCAAACCACATTGATTTGCAGCTAATAAAATCTAATTACCAAAGGAGTCGATTTACACATGAAAAAATCTCTTATTTCTGCATTACTAATTGCTTTTGGAATCTTAGCCGTATCTGGTATCGCCGGAGCATCTGCTTCACAATCAACTCATTCCGCAAATGAACATAGTGGTCCGGGATACCAAAAAGTTGATTTAGCAAAAACGCAATGGACGCTTCCAACAGAAGTACAACAAAAAGCATGGATAACTACAATTGAACGTCGCGGTAATCATTAAAAAGAACGGGCTATTTGTTAACGAATAGCCCGTTCTTTTTAATGATTATTACCTTTAGTAACTACTTTTATAGAAATAGTTACCATTCAACAAGAACCATTCCTCCACTTCCAGCTCCAGCACCGGTTCCAGCAGTACCACCAGCCCCTATCGTAACAGTAACACTTGTTCCAGCAGTTACACTTACTTCTTGTGCAATTAATGACTGTGCTCCGCCGCCACCGCCTCCATAACTATATCCACCACCACCGCCTCCATAACTATGTCCCGCAGAAGCACTCGTGGTAGTACCACTACTACTATATGAATACCCTCTTCCTCCTCCACCAAACGAACAACTTCCTCCATTTCCGCTTCTATAAATAGTCGTAGTAGAAGAGGAGCTACCATCGCTATCACGACTTGAGGTACTATACTTCAGATAAAGCCCACTCTCTCCATCACTTCCGCCTATTCCTCCTGCGCTCCCACCTGCATTAATAGAATCCGTTGATTTAACACCACCATATCCACCAATAGATGACACATATGACCCAAAACTACTTGTTCCTCCCTGTGATCCAGCGGTAGACCCGCCGCCTCCTCCACCGCCTCCGCACATGCTTACCCATACGGTACTAATTCCGCTCGGAACGGTAAATGTTCCACTAGACGTAAACAACGTTTTCCCATGGTCACTGGTACTACTTGAACTACTAGTTTCCGAACTTACCGTTGAACTTAGCGTGAACCTAGCACTTGATTCATCGGTTTTATAGATATTAACCGTCACTGTTCGTTCACTATACCCGCTCGAATTAGTACTCTCGCTTCCGACAATAACCTCTCTCGAAAATTGCGTCCCGCTAATCTCTGTTAGCGACTCCGCCAAATCCGCCACATTATCATAGCTTGTAGCATTAACTTCCATCATTTTTGAATGAGCTAACTGTTGGGCTTGCATTGCTATCCTACTGCTATCCATAACTGAAAACTGTCCACCACAAACTTGCACCATTCCATATGCAGCCATCAACATCACAATTACACTCAACATTGCTTCAACCAAAAAAGCTCCAATTCGTTTCTTCATCTTAAACATTCTTCAACACTCCTCCCAGTTTAAGAGAGGCACCGCCTCTCACGTCACCTCGCTATAAGCTATAAGCTAGTAGCTACTCATTACTCCCCGGCGACGTATAAGTATTCCCCACCGGCAGCGCCACCGTTAGCTGATAATTAGCATAACTATTTGCCGTTTCATACGTAAAATTCGTAAAATCCATTCCTGGCGACAAAAACCCCATATCTTGCAGCGTACTTAGATCTGATGGATAAACACTATTATGGCTCCAATACCAAACACTTAGTGCATCATCAATCAAAATAGATTCATCAACTAACTGCTTAGCCTCCACCGATTTTGTCGTAGTACGGTTCATAAACATAACCCCAGTCATCATAAGTGCAATAAGCACTAACCCTAAAGCTATATCTAACATAAAAAATCCTCGTCTTTTCCTCATTGAACACCATTTCCTTTCTAACACACGCGGAATTGTGACCGCAAAAGCAAGGTTATTCTTAGCTTCCTTCGCCTTTTTGCATTACAAATGGGATTCATTTTGAATCCCATTTTCACTCTGCCAAAGTTCTATAGAGAAGGCTGCGGCTGATACCTTACAAGGCATCAGCCGCCCACCATCAATTAGTAACTAACAGAGATTGCGGTGCTACCGCCAGCCGTTGAAGAAATAGTCCGGTTAGTCGTGCTGAGCGTGTAAGTATTGCCCCAAGGGTCAACAAATGACGAAGCAGAACTTGTCCAACCATCTTTCTGTACAAAATTAACATGTGCAGAATTATCAATAGAATTAGCTGCAGTCAAGCCAGTAATAAGTCCTCCCAAATCGGACGGAGCAGAACTGCTTTTTGATAGCCCGATATAAGAAACCATTGCCGATTTCAAAGTCTGTAACTCCTGATTAGCCGCAGTCCGGTTAGCATTATCCTTAATTTCCTGATAACCAACCAAGCCACCTATAATTAGAATCATGATAACAATCATCGCAATCGCGACATCCACCAGCAAAGAACCCTTTCTTTTTTTGAAACCTTTTTTAAAATTAATCATTACAAAATCTCTCCCTTTTTACTTTTATTTTTTGGTTTTATTTGTTTTGATTTTTATAACTAACGCCGAAATCCACTTCATCAACTCGCAATTTTCAATCGTTATTCGAGGTATTCGTGAACGTTCGACAATTGATTTTTTGAATGTCATTTTGGCATTCATTACTTGCTAATAAACCCAATATCATCATTCGAGAATGCGCTGGGCACTGCAGTTCCAGAATTATTAACACCATTCGGACCATTACTCCAAATCGCAAAGCTGGTATTTCCGTAATAATAGTGATAAGCATTTCCCCAAGGGTCAGACGATGGTACTGAGGTAAGCCATGGACCATACACATCGTTTGCGCTTGTTAACACCGATAAGCTCGCCGGATACGATCCGATTTCATACTTGTACTGGCTAACTGCTGCACAAAGACTTGCCGTCTCCGTTGTCGCTTTAGTTATTTGTCCAGTACTTAGTGCGTTTTTAGTTCCCGAAGTTGCTACTGCATAAAGAATCAAAATCACAATCATTCCAATCGCAATCTCAACCATCAGCGAACCCCGCCGTTTTCTCAACACACCAACCTCACCCCCTTTCCGTTTGTTTTATTATCGTTTCGCGTATAAATTAGCTATTTTTATCTATTTAATTAACTTTCCGCTTATATAAGGGTACAAAAATACAGTTTAATGAGTCATCGATCCCATCATCTTAATAACCGGGAAGTACACTGAACCAAAAACCAAAATCAAAATAGTCATTGCCGGGATGATAACACAAAGCCCCATCTTTTCCCCAGCCGTCTTTGTTAAAGCCAGCAAATCTTTACGATAATCATTAGAAATTTCGCCAAGTGTTTCAATAAGCTGACCTGCCTGCCATCCGGCTCGCATCATAATAAGCGTATCGCGTGAAATAAACTTTTCGGGGTCAGACTTTTCAATTGCAGTTGCTGCATCGGAGCCATTATTAATATGTTTAACCGCTAACAGTAGTACCTTTTGAATCGGAATATTATTAATTGACATTGCGGTAAGTTGCATACTATTTGCGATAGGAACCCCTCGTGAAACAAGCGACAAAATCTTTGCAAACTGATATTGCAGTTCTAAATAATATAGCGAAGAATAAATAGGTATCTTGAGATGCAACCGGTCAAACCTTTCTGGGTACTTCTTTTTAAAATGTTTATATCCGATAACCACAGCAATTGCGGCTAACAGAACCAAGAACCAATGTGCCGAAAAGAACGTTCCAACTCCAAGCACAAATTTTGTAATACCTGGCAGCTCAATCTTTAATCCCTTAAACATTTCACCGAATTTCGGGATTACCACAAAAATGGCTAAACAAATAGCAATTGATGCAATAGCCGAGAACACTTTAACCGGAAACAACCCGGCTTTCATTTGGCGGTCTACCTCTGCTTTTTGTTCAAAATGAATCAGAATTTCCTCAAAAACATCATCTAACGTTCCAGATTCTTCACCTGCATTGATTGTGTGAACGCAAAGTTTAGGAAAAATATCAGGAAACTTAGCCATTGAATCAGAAAATCTTACTCCTCTATCTAAGTCAATAACCATTTTGTAAATAACGTTTTTAAGAACTAAGTTAGTGCATTGTCCATGAATTACTCGAAGAGCTTCCGAGTGAGTAATCCCCGCCCTATGGAACCTTCTTATCTGTCGGAAAAATGCCAACAAATCTTTTATTGAAGGTTTTCGTCGTTTCCGCCACCTAACTAAAAGACCATCATCCGACATACCACCCATCCTTTCTAATGTTTATTCCTTACCAATTACTGTAACAACTTCATCCAAGTCAACTACCCCTTCACGAACCAAATCCAAGCCCTTGGCCCACATCGACCTAAATCCGCGATTTTCTAATTTGGATTGAATACTAGCGAACTTCACAGCATCCAACAAAAAGTCTCGTAAATCCGTATCAAACACCACATATTCAGCGACTGCAGTTCGCCCACTATGACCATCCTTACAATGGCGACATTGTACTTGTGTTTCTGCCTTTGTTCTGCGCCGTCGTGGTTTACCTTCGTTCAGATACTGAATTTCTTCATCCGTAAGGATTAAGCAATCTTCCTTCTTAATCTTGTACTCTACCGAGCAATGCGGACAAACCACACCAACCAGCCGTTGTGAGACAATAATCTTAATTTCACGTAAAAGTGAACTTTTCGAAACATCTAAATCCAAGAGCCGAGAAATTGCCGAAATACAATCGCGAGCATGAACCGTGCTGAACACCTTATGACCCGTAGTAGCCGCTTCAATCGTAACCTCAGCATCATCTTTATCTCGAATTTCCCCAAACAGAAATATATCTGGGTCTAATCGAAGACCAACCTTCAAAATATCCCGTGCGGTTAACGACAATTCCTTATCCTTTGCCTCATGAACTTGAACCTGGCAAAACGTTTCATCTTGGTATTCGATAGGGTCCTCAATCGTCATAATGTTAAGCGGTTCACCACGTTGCTTCAGCACATCATATATTTCCGCATACAACGTAGTAGTTTTACCTGACCCAGTCGGCCCCGTCGCTAAAAACAAACCGCTTGTAGCCATTAAAGCTATCCGAATCGCCAATACATCACGATCTAAATACCCCAATTTTTCAAGATCCAAATTACCTCGTGCGCCCGTCAATAGCCTCATATTTAACTTTTGTCCATAAGTTGCCGGAACCGTAGCAACACGAATATCAATAACCTCATTATTGTGTTTGAACTTGATTTTGCCGCCGGAATCGTCCTTTTTAATATTGGACGAATCCATTTTAGGATCACATTTATTTTTGATAATATTAACGACTTCATCTTGTTCATTTACAGGAAATCGAAATTCTTTTGAAACATTAATCAAATGCCCATTAATACGAAACTCAACCTGACAACCGTTTGACGTTGGCAGCATATGAATATCCGAAGCTTTGCGGTTAATCGCAGCCGTTATCATTGAATCCGCCCTCGAAACAATCGGAGTTACTTCACTGCTAAATTCATCCTCACTTTTATTAAGAAGATTACTTTTATCCAATCCTAACTTATTTGCTGAAATCCCATAATAATGCTCACATGCAGCTAAGAAATTCCCCTCATGCGTTTGTAGCAAGCGAACTTGCATATCAAGCTCTTCAATAATCTTTTCAACGCTTTTAAAAGCGCGTTCTGAATTTGTAACTAAGACCACTTTCATTTTTTGATCAACAGTTTCCTCAACATCAACCGGAACCACCAAGAACCGTTCAACGATATTCTTAGGAACCAGTTTAATTACATCAGCAGCAATCGGATTTTTAATTAAATCATCCTCATACCATTGACCAGATTCTTTCAATTGTTGTCTAAAATGTGCATTAGTAGACGGTTTAAACGTCCCTGTTCCAGCCATAAATGTCCTCCCTCGCATCATTAATTAACTATTCGCGTATTAATTTAACAAACATACGCATTTGTTCGCGTTTCGCTTATGCGCAGGGTAAAAAAAACACCTGCGTTTATCTTGACTTATTTAACATTAGTAACCAGGCCCTTAATTTTCAACATATCCATATCATCAGTAACAATATAAGGAGTAACCAGTACAAACACTTCAGAGTTATCGGTTGATTTGGAATGATATTTAAACAATTGCCCCAAGATTGGAATATCCATTAAACCAGGAATCCCTTGAAGATTATCTATTTCAGTACTGCTCATCAATCCACCAATAACCAAGGTTTGACCTGCCTTAATCCGGGCAGTAGTTTTAGCCGTCCGGGTAGCAATCTTCGGAGCAGACACGCTACCAGAAGTTGACCATGACGTAATACTACTTATTTCAGTATCAATCGTAAGACCAATCGTACCCTCATCTTTATTAATTACTGGTGTAACCTTTAAGACATCACCAACGTCCTGATAAGTAACAGTAACTTCAGTCGCCGTGCTGGTAGTCGTTGAACTAAAAACCGGCACCTTAGAACCCATATTAATAGTAGCTTCCTGTCCGTTTATCGTAACTGCAATAGGTCTGGCAAGAACCTTACCCTTGCTGAACGTTTTTTCAGCCTCAGTCGTAATAGAATAAGACAATGTTTTCGTTACATCATCAGAGCTTTTTGAATAAGAATAGCTCGGCATTGTGTATTCCGCACCCAGCGACAAAGAATCGCCATGCGTAATTTCAATTAGCTGTGCAATAATAAGGCACTGTGCCACCGGTTTATCAAGCTCGTTAATTCGTTTCTCAGCCGCAGCAATTGCATAAGGCGTACCAGTTACAGAAATCGAATTATATTCGGAATTAGTATTAATACCCTTTTCAGAAATACCTAACGAAGTTAATTCATCCTTAACCAGCTTTAAAGTAGCGTATTTCAAATCAAAACGTTTACTTTGGAGCATTGTATCGCCAGTACTAATAAGGATCGTATCGCCTTCAACCATCCAGTTAAAATTAAACGTCATTGCTAAGATATTTAATGCTTCATCAAATGTTTTTTGTGAAAGCGATAAACTAACCGTCCCTGTTAATTTATTATTAATCGCGACATTTTTCCCGGCAGCTTTGGCAACAGCGTACAACGCATTTCCTAACTCTGTTTTCTGCCAGTCAAAATCAAATCGCGGCGCAATCGTAGTTGACGCTATTTCTGGAGTAATAACACACGAAGAAACCATAGAAACCGGCGGGATAACAACCGGATCAGGTTCAGGCAATGGATTTGCCTTTTGTTCAGGAGCATTTGTTTGAGTAGCTGCTTGCTGAGCAGTAGCTTCTGGCGAGGCCGCCTGCGTACTTACCTTATCTTGTTCTGTTTTAACCTCAGTCGAAGCCGTTTCTTCCGTTTTAGCTTTTTTATCAGGATCAATATACCCTAGCGGGAAATCATCCATTGGATTCGTTGAATAATCACCATCACTAACTGCCTGAGTTAGTGTTTTAACACCCACATCAGTCGACTTAACATCATCTGCAAAAGCTACCGTAGAAAGGCTCAAAACCAAACAACTTAAAAGAGCAACCTTTTTAAACCGTTTCAAGAAGAAACCCCCTTCATTTTAAAATCTCGTTTTACATTCTGATTCCATAAAACACTCGTTTTCCTGAATCAAACACAATTCCATTCCGGAGAATAGCAGTAACTCTATCGTTACCAACAATATCGCCCTCACGGACAATTCTTCCATCTCCGAGAATAGCGGAACTAACATCAGTCCCAATCAAAATTCCTTGAATCGCGCAACCATTTCCAGAGTCAGGAGCATCCCCAGGGCTATCCATCGGCTTATCCACTAAAAACTTATTAATATGAGCAGACGGTATAGGCGGATAATCCTTTATACTGGGCACCTGTGTCACATGTTGTGATACTGATGAATCACCCTGACTTTCCTTAGTTGCAACCATCTTGCCTTTAAACACAAATGGCTGAGGGAACTTATAAAGCCCGCAAACATTATTACTATCATCAGCCATTGTCTTTGCTGTTTCAGCGGCAACCGGTTTAGGTGGTGTAGGCTTACAAAATTGTTGCCAAGCCAAATACCCTATCAATGACCCTAAGATTAAAACACAGCCAATCAAAATTATTGCTTTTTTCTTTTCATCCAAAGCATATACACCCCCTTACTTTAGATAAATCTTATAGCGCATAACAGTTCTAATCTTACCGGTTTCATCCATATCCAGTTTAAGACTCCGAACTGACAAGAGCACATCATTTAACTTGAAATTTTCAACAAACATCATTGTCGACTCCCACGCACCCGTAAAAGTGACCTCAAACTCTAAACCATTATCCTTAGCGGCATCCCAATTAACATTATTAAACGATACCAAATTCAAATGATTCGCCGCCAGAGAATGGAGCATCATTTCTTGCAATTGCTCCACATCGCCCATCGTAGCAGGTCGATTAGGAACTCGTTCTAGCTCTGCCTGTTTGCTTTTCCACTCTTGAATAAAAGCAGTTTTTGTAACAATCTCGTTTTTAACAGACTGAGCTTCAGAGTATTCCATCCCCAACTTCCCAAAACCAACTACCACTAAAATAATGAAAAACACAAGCCCCACGAAATACAGTAACAAATCGCGGCTATTCCACAAATTGGGCATGACTCGAACTACAGATCGGATACTAACCTTCACACGCTTACCTCCTCACTTCCCCACACCATTATTTACCTTTGCCAGCCTTAATCGTAGCTGTTTTAATATTGTTTTGCTGGTTAGAGTCAATCTTACTGATTGTTGCATTAGCAAATACCGGATTCTGATTTAACTTAAGTGCATAATCCCTAAAGATAATAGGGTCAGTACCTACCCCTTCCAACGAAATCCATTCAGAAGCGCCCTTTTTACCATCTGACTGACCAATTTCCAAGCGATTAAATCCGATTTCAGGCGGTCTATCCTTTAGCAATCCATACAGTGCAGCAAGTGGCGCTTGGTCTTCCCCTGCAGCCTTTTCAATAACTCCAAATTCCTTCTTAATTACTTCAATATCAACCTTAGCTTTTTGATATTCGTCTTCTAGCGGTCTTGGCACTGTAACACCGCTAAACCACCAAATCCCGCCGCATTCTAAAAGGAAAACAATACCCAAAAATAAAATCAACCAGCGGAAATAAACTTTGGCCACCGCACTAATTTTCCTGAAATTATTCTCATTTCGAATTTCCTCTGGAACGAAGTTACATGATCTGTGTAAAAGCACTGCACATCACCTCCTCCACCGGCTGTAACACTGCCCCGATAGGAACGATCAATTCGTGCAGTTCTTCCTTTGTTAAATCCGACTGAATATACGGTTGTTCACCAGGCATACCAGCCAACCGTTGCCTTAACGTTTCCGAAGTAAGCAATCTTTCTTGGAATGGTGATATTAAATGAATTTTAATATCCGTATTAGCCACTCCGTTAAACGTTTGATATGCAGTCGAATCGTGCTGGGCGATAATTTGATCAATCATCATTGAAAAATTAATAGAATCGAAACCTTCTATACGGTTCCAATCATAATCAGGTAGTGGCAACTTAAACGCGCCAAAAACTGGTGAGAACGACATAATCACCATTGCAGTATTAAATACTTCTAAGAAGCAATGTTCACGTTCCCAATCATTCAAATAACGAAGATAAGAAGCCATTGCCGGTTCAATTAAAATAATATTTTGTCCCGCCGCTTTAACAGCGTCCGTCAGTGCGCTTCGTATACTTTTCTTGAGAGCGCAGCACGTAACAATGCGAGACGCCCGTTTCCTTAGCTCAAATGGGAACCCAAATTCGCTTCCATTGGGGTCAGTATGTAAAAAATTTGCTGCCCATTTACGTTTAGTATCCTCGTCCTCATTTTCAATCCCAGCCTCATAAGGTCCGCAATCTAATTCAAACAATTCATCCGGAAGCGAAACATAAAACTCCTCATGAACAACGCCGAACTTACTAATAGCCTCTTTAAATATACTAGCTAAAACCTCAACATCGCTCTTAACTACCCAATCAAAAGCCGCTGGCAACTCAGCTGTTGAAACTATATGCGTAACTCCCTTATTTTCAACAGATCGAACAACCTGAGTAACATCTTGTCTGAAAAAAATCCCAATCACATAAAATTCCTCCCCTTCTTTCTAGACCGACGTTTATTCTACCGTTACCTCTTCTAGCATTCTCGTTGATTGCAGAAGTCGTAGCACATCGCCTTTGGGATTACGGATAATCACGTTTTCTTTAAGTCCGCCAACTAGCTTTAGTGCTAGGGGTAGATTTGCTACACCGACAGAATCCATAAACGTGGTATCCGCAAAATCAAACACAAATTTTCTGCATCCCTTTTCAACAGCTTCTTCCATTTCATCTCTAATTGCGGAGGAAACAGTTATTCTAGCCTCTCCCTTTACCGCAATAAATGCTTGTCCATTTTTAATTTCTACGTATTGCATATTTCTTTCTCCTCTCACCTATTTTTAGTTAAATGGATCATAATAGCAGAAACATCATCATGTATTTCTTTACTGGCTGTACTATTTTTTAAAAACATATCGCTAAAACCATCACTAGAGAAAATAATTTCATCAATATGTGTAACTTTAATTGACCTTGCAATATACTCTGCATCCTTTTTATACCCTAACATAAACCCTGCCATTGATATTTCTTCATAATTACCATTGCTTACAACATAAAAGCATGGTACCCCCGCAGAGCAAAAAGAAAGTTGCATTGTATTAAAATCCAGCCAAAATGCTACCCCTGCAACTAATGCGTCATTATTGTCATGTTCGTGCAAGGCAATAATCTCGTTATTCACATAAGATAAAACACCATCCATTTCTTTTTCAGACTTAAACCCATACTTAAATAGCGTCCGGACTTCTGCGACTCGCAAAGAAGATGAAATATCATGCCCTGCAACATCAAAAATATATCCGTATAGCCCTCCGCTTTTATCGTCACCCCAATAATCAATAAAATCGCCACTAAGCTCTTGATATGGGCTATAAATGTAATCCACTAAAAAATTAGGTGCTGTTATCTTTTTAGGAAGCATTTTTTCTTGATTATTTCTTGCTTTTTCGATATTAAACACCAAAGCAGAAGCGGCCATTGTTTTTCGTTCAAAAAAGCGCTTTACAAAATTAATAAAATTAGCTTCTAGCTTTGCCTTATCAAAATAACAATTAAAGCCAACCTTATATGACTGATAGATATAGTCATCATCATTATGTGAAGTGACCATATAAATCGTTACACGATCTCCTCGATCCATATCACGGATAATTGAGCAAACATTAAATCCATTTATTGTTGGCATATCAGCATCAATTAGAACCATGCACGGCTTTATTTCCTTAAATAATGAAATTCCGTGCAATGGATTTTGTGTTGTGATAACTTCAACATTTGGTATTGCATCTAATAAAAGATCTTTAATTCTTCTTAATACCAACGCGTCATCATCAATTGCTAAAATTGTTTCTTTTTTAAATTCCTCATGTCTTCTCACACACAACCATTCCCTCATTTTCATTTTTTATAAAGAGTTTTGAAACAATGCTTTTCCCACGACGTTCTACTGACACGACTGGTATTTTAGTCACTAACATAACCTCATTCCCAAATTCGTTATAGATTACCTTATCCGCCCCAGTGAGCATCATCCAAAGCCCACGTCCGCGAATAGATTCACGCAGCGCCACTGCCCAATCCCCATCCATTTCCTTGGCCATATCAAGCATCTTTTCCCGATAACTGCGGACATTAAAACCTTTGCTTTCACTAAAAATGCGCACCGCCATGTACCCTTTATCAACCCAGATACTAATCTTAACCTCCGTGCGGTTCGGTCCGGCCTTACCGTATAAAAGTGCATTACAAACTGCTTCATTAATTCCAAAATAGAGATTCATTTCCTCAGTATCCTGAGTCAATGACTCAATTAAAGAACGAATACTTAGCCGATTAAACCTAAAGCCATCTTCTCCCTTAAAAGAGACCTCCCAATTTGTTCGATCCTTCATAAAACATCCACCTCATACAAAAGACTCCTTTTTTTTGCTAATCTGAGTTTGGATTAGTCTGACAAGTTGTCAAACCTTTAACTGAGTATCCTGTTTCAATTCCATCAGAATGAACTAGAATCCCAATTGAATACTTATACGTCCGGCAAACGATTTTCATATTGCCTTCCCCATCGCCATCCGTATTGAGAATGCCATAAACATCACCCACAGATACGCCGCTCCATATCCCGGCATCAACATAGTAATACTCACTCGAATCTCCGCTAATCTTATAAATTATCGCTTGAGTTCCATCCGAAACCGACGGTAAGCTGCTTTCTCCAGCCGATAGCAACGACGAAGAATTATTTGTTGCATAAGTCGTGTAATTAGCTTCAAGTTCTTCTTCCTCTTCGTATGCGTTATTAATTGTCGTTTCAACATTAGTTAAATCGTCACTAAGTGTAGACATTTCATTTTCAAGCGCCTCATTATCCGCATCCGTAGAAAGTGTCGTAGTCGGAATATCCGAAGTTGCATTAACAAAAGTATCAACGTTATAATCGTTCTGCAATTGTTCTAGTACCGCGTTTAAAGACGCAATCTCGTTCGAATCCGTGCTGTTGCTAATTTCATTCTCAACTTCATTAATCAATTCGTCTTTTTCTTCGTAAATATCAGTTTCGGCATTCGAAATTGCATTACTAATAGTATTGGTATAAGCCTCATCATACGTAGCAACCGAATTACTTGTTTGCGACTCTTCGACTGCCTCTGTAATTTCATTGCTAATAGTAGCTTCATCCGACGAACTTGCAAAAACCAAACAAGAGCTACCCATCATTAAAACAAAAACCATTCCCATGATTCCGGTTTTAAACCAACTCACAAACACATTCACCTCCTTAAAAAGTAATTAAAGGGATAACTTTTGCTTTAACACTCGAAAGTGGCACTGCTCCAAAGTACCTTCCATCAAAGCTATTTGGTCGTCTAGGTGCAATTGGGAGGATGTACCCTTTCGGCACTTCAAAACTACCTCTTAGTTTTTTCGGCATCGGCAATCCCTGACTATCCTTATTAAAAATTGGTCCTACATATTTTCCGTTAATTGAAAAGAACCGATCATCCACCTGAAATGTATCGCCTTCTACCGCGCCTACCTTTTTAAGTAATGGTTCATCAGCACCCATCCATCCGCGATCCACCGCATAACATTTCATATCCTCGGGCAAATCAAACACAACCAAATCGCCTGTATGAATTTCGTTCATCGGAACCGCCACATAATATCCCGGTGGTAAGCTTTCTGTTTTATTAAAAACGATAAAGTTTTTAGGCGGTTTTACCCACCCCATTCCTAAAACCAGATGACCAATAGCCATTAAACTCACAATAAAAACAATACACACGGATTTTTTAGTCCATTTCAGCCGCTTCATTCCGCCCAAAACCACCTCGATTTCGTCCTTATGTTCTAATAATAAATTCTAAAGTGCTTAAAAAATTATCATAAATGTCAAAAATTCTCCCATTTTCTCCCATCGTCCTACAAAAAAAGAGGCAACGCCTCTCGCGTTACCCCTATTCGCCATTCGCCATTCGCTATTAACTATTCACTATTAGCTATTATCTATTAGCTACACTATTACACCTTCATCCTTTCTCTTTGCTCCTACAATAAGACACCGTAATCACAGGGGCGCGCCCCTATCAGCCGCACAGCGTCTACCCGCTCAAGACATCTTTTCCGCGTTTACTGGACTCTTTGTTTTTTATATGTTATAATTAAATATAAGTTAAATACATATTGTTTTATTGATATCTTCTTATTTTAAGGAGGTTTTAAATTGAACGGTGATAAATTACCCAAAAAAGCTGACCGTTATTGTGATTGTCCAAACATCGGCAAAAGTGGCAGATGTAAACACTGTCGTTCTCACCCTAAAGGCTTTATTAAATACTATTGGCGTCGTTGGAACCGCCGCCGCATCAACAAACTTGCTAACACGGAAATATAAAAGAGCGCGACTGACTTACATTGTTTTTTGTATTCACCTGAAAAAGGAGATTTTACAAGAATTTCGCTGAAAACTAACTTCCGCTAATAAAGAAATACTACGGTAGCTCGATTTAAAAACGCATATTGTAAGGCAAATAAAATATTAAGCGGCATTTTAGCGTAGATGTTCATTAATGTAAAAAAAATGACTCCCCAATAGATACAGTTTACCCTTGAAGAGAGACCTTAAATTTAAAAATAGAAAGGTTCTGGTGATACAACGTGAGCGATAAAGTAGTGAATTTATATGACACATTAAATTGTAAAAAATGCGGGAAGACAGTCGGATTAATACCTCGTGGAACAATAGTAATTGACTCCGATTTATCTTGTAAGAATTGTTATAAAGAAGATGACATTAGCGAAGCGATGATTCCAGCAATAGATCAACGAAAAGACTCAAAAAAAACCATCAAAAGCAACGATATTAATGAATGTATTAAAATGGCTAAATTAAGATATAGAGGTGTTGGAGAGTTCTTTATATTTGCTATAGAAAAGGAAGATATAATTTATTTTGCAGATATAACTGACGACACCAATACAGCAATTAAGCATTATAAAAATAATGTTAAATATTATGGGCAGAGAGCGAGTTGGATACAATTAAAATAATTATTTAAAAACGCAATCCAAAAACCTCAAAGTACGTTATGATAATAGAGATACCTGGACAAAGCTTCATTATAGGCCACACTATAACGTCCCTGTTATTGAAATTACCTCAGATCATCCTCAATGGAAACACGAGAAATATATTCAAATTGTTCATCTTGAATCTGAGTTATGCTCTATAAATCACGAGTTACAGATATTCCAAAAGATTCGTCAGGAATGGGTCGCTAAAGATAATGTTCCTATTAGACGAAAAACTGGACTTTTTACATAATTAATCATAAGTTAAATATGTAGACAGGTGTTACCGGCATTTCTACATAGCACAGCCTTCACACGGCGCAGGACGGGCAATAGCTTTTTAACTGGCTAATGTGACTATAAGTCTTTATATTTTTTGTCGTCACACTTGATACGTTATATGTGACATGGTATAACTTAATCAAGCTAAGGTCGTAGGCTAAATAAGTAGTCGGATTAAAGGAACGATTGAAAATGTTTTATCATTGGGAATCAAAACAAAAAACATGAGGAGGATTTAATTTATGGAAACTTTTAAAGCAAAAGCATTACGCAATAAATATGGTATTCGCGATAGTAGAAATGAATATACGGAAGAACAGATACTAGATCTTAGTCAGCGAAAATTATACTATATAAAGCCATGTGAAAACCATGAGACTGGAGACATCCATATTCAACACAAACAGGTCTCTGGATATGTCTCAGTAGATGGTTGTATATTTATTAAAGATGGCGACCTTACGAAGCGAGATGATATAAATTATTACCCAATAAAAAATGTTAGGAACTGTATGAAAATTAAAGATGGTATTTATCATGACGAATTAGATGGCATTATATATTGCACCGTAGAAGAACTGCAATATTGCCTTGATTACGCAAAACAATATACCATTAAAGAAATTGATGAACAAGTAAAAGAATTAGAACAAGAGTTGTTGAAACTAAAAAATACTAAGGTTATTTAAATTATATAAAAGCAAAAATGAGTTCAAAAAATGTATATAGCTGGGCGATACATAACGACTTTGACCAAAAATCTCGTGATTTCGTAAAACTTTATTCAGGACAATGGCCGGAAGGTTCGTAGATTGATTAACTATATATTGGAGGTTTCATCATGAATGGCGACAAACCTTCAAAAAACGTCTTCCTTTATTGTGACTGCGTAGATTCCTCTAAACGCGGCGGTTGTAGCCATTGTCAATCCCACCAAAAAGGCTTTTTGAAGCGTCATTGGCGTCATTGGCGTCGTTGGAATCGCCACCATATTAACAATCTTACCACGCGGGATTTCCGTTCAGACATGGACAAGTAGTATTTTATATTTTGACCACAATAAAGGAAATTTCTTCAAGAAGAAATTTCCTTATTTTACAGCAATGAGTTGACTTTCAAGTTGAAATATGGTATAATATAATCAAGTAGAGGAGGTGAATAGGTGATATCTGATGATCAAAAGAGACTCCTGGACATTGCTTCAGATTTTGCGACAATTGTCGGATTTATCTTGGGAATTGCCGCTAAAATGAGAAACAATGAAAAACCCCGGAAAACTCGCAAGCACGGTCAGCCAACCAAACGCAAGCGATAATCCAGGGCCGGGATGGAGGGCAACCGCCCTCCAGTCTCTTTAGATTATATCACCTAAAGAGAGTATGCGTAAAGTCCTGTCAATAGTAACAATACTTATCATATTAAAATTAATAACAATACCCTGGTCATTTGAAATATTGCATTACGTACTAATCGGAGTCGCAAGCGGCTTAGCAATTGCCTATTGGTATAAGGAGCTGAAATAATGACGCGACGTGAAGATGATTCTAAAAACTGGGGAGGAGCACGTCCCGGATCAGGTCGTAAATCGACCGGCAGAACAAGGAGAACGCTCCTAGCCACCGACGAAGAATGGGCACTAATCCTAGCCTACGCTGATAAAGTTCGCAAAAAAAATAAGGATATAAACGCTTAAATAAAGAATCCATTTCACAGAATGGACTTTTTTATGGCACGTCTGCATTATTATCAATTTCCAGACGAAATCACCCCACATGTTCGTTATCAAAACGGCGCTATGACTTGTAATGGCAAATGTACTCAAAACAAAGCGACTTGCAAGGGATGTGCTCTTTCTCCAAACGGCTGGAGGGAGTGTCCCTACTATCTCTGTACCGATTCCGAAAACACGCTAAGGGGCATCACGATTACCGAAGCGAAACGCTTACTTAAGAAATTTGGCGGTACAGCCTGGACCAATCATTGCGACCGAGACGGTGGCGTCTTTGAGACCACCGACATCATAGTAAAAGGAAACAACAGTAAATTTCAATACAATCATCACCTATAAGGAGCTTTCATGAATAGTCGTTCTCGTGTAATAAAAAGAGAATTGCTTAAAACAATCCCTCAAAATATTCCTATTAACCTAACAGACCAAGGATTATTTTCCTTACCATCTATCGAAGATACACTCCTAGCCTTAAAAACCCGTGATCGTGCTATTTCTCTTGGTATGTACGCCATGGTTACTTGGCAATGGATTAACCCGTTAGCTAAATGGATTGGAACTCGTAAATGTTTAGAAGTTATGTCCGGGCGCGGTTGGCTTTCATTAGCTTTACGTCATAAAGGCGTAACGATTCATGCAACCGATAATTTCAGTTGGTTTGAAAAAAGAGATTGGCGTAATCCAGTTTTACCTGACATAGAACATCTTGACGCTGTTGCCTCTATAAAAAAATACGGTTCCGGCATAGATATTCTTATTATGTCTTGGCCACCTTACGCCAAGAACGACGCTTACCAAGCAATAAAAACTTTACATGAAGTCAATCCATCAGCGGTTGTTGTCTTTATTGGCGAAGATTTTGGCGGCTGCACAGCAGACGATGAATTCTTCGAGCATTTCGCCGAAATTTCCGACCCCTCTTTTGAACGGATTCCTTTTCAAGCATGGTATTGCGTCCATGACCGCCTCTTTCTAGGCAAGTATACACAAGAATCTATACAGCGTTGAGTTAGGCAGCTTACTGAGGCATAGCATCTTCCTAAATAACAACAAATAAAGAAATCTTCTTAATGCTCGTCTATAAGCTTCATATATAGAACACAAAAAAGATAATATTAGAAGGAGACATTGCCATGGCTTTTGGTAAAGAATCGAAACCTTGTATGGTATTTGAATACGGTTGTCCTTCGCGAAAAATAAAAGGTGATCTTAAAGTTTTTGAAGATCAAATCTTCCATAAAAATAAACTCTGGAATCGTTATGTTGAGATTGATCGCGAGTATCGTCAAGCCGTTCGTGCTCTAATCACTCCTGAAGATGCAACCATAGATCAGCTTAACGAAAAACTCGAAACAGTTCGCGAAGAAATTAAAACTAAACGTAAACTCGCTCGAAAAGGCGATGTTGATATAGACGAATTAAAAGCACAGGCAAATGAATTAAAAGAACAAATCAAAACCGCTCGTACCGCTCAAAAGGAAATAAAAAAACAAATTGTCGCCGCCAATAAAGTAAAACTTCAAGAACTTGACGACGAACGGAAAGCAAAAGTTAGCGTCGCCTCCCACGGAAGCAACCTTTACAGCTATAACAAAGAAGATACCTTAATGTCCTACGACATCGCTCGTAAACAAGCAATGAAAAAGGGTATCGATCTTCGGTTTCACCGTTATGATGGTACCGGCAAATGCTTTAATCGTTGGTCGCAAGGGCTTAGCACCACTAAAATTTTCACCCCAAACACAATGCTCTGGATTGAACCTATCGATACCGAAAAAGCCTGGCTCTCGCCCAAACGTGGGGAACGCAAAAAAGCTCAGCAAACCACCGCACATTTCCGCATTGCATCTTCTGATAATCATAAACCGGTTTGGATTGAAGTTCCTCTTGTTATGCACCGAGAACTCCCTGCGAACGGCGACATTCGCAATGCCTCTCTTATTCGCTATAAGGTTGGCAAAAAATTTATTTACAAGATTCTCATCACCGTTGCGTTTGAGACCTCTAACATTCGAAAAATAGACGGACAAGCCGGTAGCATTGGTATTGACATCGGCTGGCGTAAAGTAGAAGGCGGCGTCCGCGTTGCTTACTGGACCGATTCCTTCGGCAACTCAGATAGTCTTATTCTAGAAGACTCTGTTATAAATGCTTTCCAAAAAGTAAAAGACTTGCAATCCATCCGAGATCAACATTTGAACGCTATGCAATCCATCTTAATCACATGGAAAACCGCGCGAGAAACTTTGCCAGAATGGTTTCGTGAAAAAACTCAATACCTTGGCCAATGGAAGTCCCCTTCTAAATTTATTGCACTTTATAAAGAGTGGACCGAAAATCGTTTCCCTGGTGACCAAGAAATGTACGCTTACCTCCACGAATACACCAAACGTGAAGACCACCTTTATTTATACCAAGCTAATCTTCACGATCAAGTTCTTAAGCGTCGTAAGCATATCTACCGCAACTTTGCCGCTCAAATCTCCAAAAAATACAAAGAACTTATCCTTGAAGATTTTGATCTTCGTAACGTCGTTCAAAAGAAATCCGCTGAAGACGGTACCCAAGGTTCCACCCCTGCCGACGCTTACCGATTCATTGCCTCCGTCAGCACCCTCCGGGACGCTTTAAAAAACGCCTGTTCTCGTGACGGCGTAGACCTAATTACCGTAGACTCTAAAGGCACCACTTCCACCTGTAGTGCTTGCGGCTCCATCGAATCCTTCAACCGCATGAATATTTTCTGGACCTGTTCCTCTTGCGGCACTCTCCACGACCAAGACCAAAACAGCGCCAAAAATATCTTGAAATACTCCAAACTTCCAGTATAATAAGAATAGGTCATGCCCGTGCTCATTTCACCTATAGCATGACTTCTCTTTTATCGCAATGCCGAGTTGAGCGGCTTATTTGAGGTTTTACTACCATATTATTTAACCTCTTTCTCAAACTTCCAACTGGAGATATTGATATAATTTGCGGTTTTACTACCATCTTATTTGACCTCTATCCCAAACGAGATACAGACCGGAAAACACATATGTAAAGTTTTACCTCCATCTTATTTGATTCCTACTATGCTGAGTTAGGCAGCTTCTCTTCCTAAACTAGCGGGACGAATTACCATTTTATAGCAGGTCTTATCTGCAATGCCGGGTTGGGTGGCTTATTTGAGGTTCTGTACACATCTTATTTAACCTCTTTCCTAAACTTAATTGGATAGCAGCTCTTGACTGTTATGTTTTTCTATTATATACTCTTCCTTTTTACATGATACCGAGTTGAGCGGCTTACTTGAAGTCTTGACACCCTCTTATTTGACTTCTTTCTCAAACTAGATTGTTACGATTTTATTACAAAAAATAATTTTATATCCCTTCTAATATCGTCTTCTTCACCACGCCGAGTTGGGCGGCTTATTTGAGGTTTTACTACCATATTATTTGACCTCTACCCCAAACATCAAAATACAACCACACGCAAAACCCAAGAGTTTCGCACCCATCTTATTTAACCTTTATCCTAAACGTAAGCTTTAATTTCATATTAAAACTAAAAGTTTTACTACTATATAAAATACTTCTCTTTCTAAACCATTAATCTCCCTTTTTCACATAATGCCGGGTTGGGCGGTTTATCTGAGGTTTTACCTCTATCCCAAACAAAGGCGAGTTTATAGCTAAACAATTTCAGGTTTTACTACCATCTTATTTAATTCTCACCACGCCGAGTTAGGCGGCTTTACGTTTGAGGTTTTACTACCATGCAAAATATCAGACTCCCTAAACGTCCATTTATATATTAATGCGACTAATTCCGTTTTACTACTATGTAAACTATTTCACAATACCGAGTTGGGCGGCTTATTTGAGGTTTTCCCTCTATCCCAAACAGCCTATTGACAGAATAGTAATGATGGTATGTTTTGTACCCATCTCATGGGACGAATTACTACATTTATAACAGGTTTCACCTATAATACCGGGTTAGGCGGTTCATTTGAGGTTTTGCTACTATGTAAAATACCTCTCTTCCTAAACTACGTGCAAATGTACGAATAAACAACTTTCGTTTTGCTACTATGTACCATTTTTTACGCAATGCCGAGTTGGGCGGCTTATTTGAGGTTTTGTACACATCTTATTTAACCTCTTTCCTAAACAATAATCTTGAGTGCATCGCCGCATCATGAGTTTTACTACCATCTTACTTAACCTCTGTAATTTATCATTTTAAAAACACGTTATTATTTTAAAGCCAAGTTAGATGGCTTCATACTTCTAAACTTAATTTCTTTAATTTTATAGCCCTGCTATTAACCTTTTACTATGCTGAGTTAGGCAGTTTTATTTTGAGGTTCTATATATGTCTTATTTGACCTCGATCCTAAACGAAATAGAAGGTCTTTTGAATTGGCTCATGTTTTACACCCATTTTGCTTGACCTCTATTCCAAACTGATGTTTTATGCCTTTTATTTTTTGTATTGTTTTGTACCTTTCTTATTTGTTCACACTCGCAATGCCGGGTTGGGCGGCTTATTTGAGGTTTTATCACCATTTTATTGATCTCTACCCCAAACAAGGCAGTACAACTACCAGCATGAAAATCAGTTTTACTACCATCCTATTTGATTCCCACTATGCTGAGTTAGGCAGCTTTATTTTGAGGTTTTATACCAATCTTGTTTGACCTTTATACTAAACCTAGCATGAAATCAACATTCTCTACGCAATGCCGGGTTGGGCGGCTTATTCAAGGTTTTATACCCATCTTATTTGACATCTATCCCAAACAAAGCATTAGATCATATCCCTGAACAATTAGTTTTTTACCCATCTCATTTGTTCCCACTACGCTGAGTTAGGCAGCTTTTTTCCCTAAACTAGCGCGACGAATTACCTCATTTACAACAGGTTTTACTTACAATACCGGGTTAGGCGGTTCATTTGAGGTTTTGTTACCATATAAAAATACCTCTCTTCCTAAACTGATGTAATTACGCTTTCTTAACACTATTCTTTTTTACTACCATTCAAAACGTCTCACATTTTGACGAATCCCGCATTTATGCCGGGTTGGGCGGCTTCTCTGAGGTTTTGTATACATCTTATTTGACCTCTTTCCCAAACTTAATCTGAAGAAAGAGCGGCAAAAATCCCGCTACGCTGAGTAGGCAGCTTTATTTCCTAAACTAGCGGGACGAATTATCATTTTATAGCAGGTCTTATCTGCAATGCCGAGTTGGGCGGCTTACTTGAGGTTTTACCTCTATCCCAAACAAAGGCGAGTTTTTAGCTAAACAATTTCAGGTTTTACTACCATCTTATTTGATTCCCACCATGCTGAGTTAGGCAGCTTTATTTTGAGGTTTTGTACCCATATTATTTGGCCTCTATCCCAAACCGGACATTCTTGTTTATTCGTCACCGGCTTGTTTTGCTACCATGTAAACCATCAGGTTTTCTAACTTTAACAAAACCCATGCCTATACCGAGTTAAGCGGTTTCTATTTACTCTTAAACTACCAACTATCCATTTAACTACAAAAGGGTTGGTCAGCATCATTTGCTGACCAGCCCTTTCTTATTTCCCATTCGCTATCTGCTGTCCGCTATTCACTATAAGCTATGAGCTGCCCTTAAGACATCCATTTCAAAACCCGTATAACGCCCATCTTCGCCGCCTGCTTATGAGCCGAAACACCTTTCCTACCTTCAATCTCCTTCCTATTTTCCCGGTAATACTCATACGCTTTATACAGCATATCCTCATTCTTTACCGTCGGCTTCCACCCCAGTTTCTCTTTAATTCTCGTTGTATCAAACACAAAACTTCCCGCAATCATATTATATTGATATGGCCCGAGTGGTGAAATTTTTAGCTTATGAGCTATCTTCATTCCCCATAGCGTAAGCCACTTCGGCAAAAATGCAACCCTGGTCCCATATTTTTCCGCTGTTTTCGCAACATTTCTAGTCCCGTCAACATTTGACTCCCATTGGTCCATAAAAAAAGAGCACCCTCTCTAGCGTTACCCTACAAAACACTATAAGAAAATGGTTGTTCAGATCAGATGGCAGTTCAACTCTTTTCTTATTTTTTGTTTCTCATCCTGCCGCAATCAACGGCATCGCAAATCCGGACAAATTCTAAAGCCTTGAAATTTCCCCGTCTCGTTGACAACTTACACTATTGGCTTTTTATATTTGCTTTATATGTTTAGCTGGACTTTTTATACGTTTCGTGTTATAATAAATTATAGTTTAAATATATTATTACTAAAGGAGCTAAGTGTAATCATGGGCACTGTATATTTAGTATTTGTAAACAACCTTGAAACCCGTGTTAACTCCGTACATTTATCAAAAACCGAAGCCGACAGAAAGGCACGAATTATAAAACGGCGTTATTTTGAAGAAACTGGTGATAACATGGAGACTTCAAAATTTAGTGTTGATGTCATCCCTTACACCGTAAGACCATAGCATTAATTTCATCTATCCCTACAACAGAAAGGACCCTTTACTATGAAAAAAGCTAAAAACCCACCCTTCATCATCGAACCGAAAGAACCACTTCCCGTATGGGAAGATCAAGCTAAAATTACCGCCTTAAGAGACTGTTTTGGCATTACCGCAGCCAATAGGATCATTTCCGACTTTTATCAAGAATATACTAACCTCTCTTATTATTAACAACCTCATTTTTTTGATACAGTGCCAGTTCATAGGCTTTATATGTGAAACATTAAGTCAAGTGAGCTATCTAGCTTTATCATTTAAGCCCTAAATTCTAAAACATCAAAAGCTTTTTCTCTTGTTATTTTTCGTGGACAATCTGTTTCCATTTCAAGCAAAAACTTCTGCATAAAAGAAAAACTACTTTTTTCTTTTATAAATATCTTTTGTGATATACTGGAAAAAAGAATGTTTTTAATGAGGTTAATACTCTTACTATATAAACATTACATTAATAATAGTTATAGACTTCAAAAAATAATGAAGGTGATCTAATTGAAAATCGATATTACTGTTCCCGACGGAGTTTCAGGTAAATGGGCAGTTAAATCATTTGAAGTAACCGAAAAAGATGCACAGAGATATAACATTTCTTCTTCCATAGTTCGTTTTAACGCCCAAATCTCTCCTGGTAAATACAAAAAGCTTACATATTTCGACGATACCATAATGTCAAACACACCAATGGAAATCAGGACGCATCACACGGCCATAGATCAAGCCCAAGGAAACGTACTTGTAATGGGATTAGGATTAGGTATGTATTTAACTGCAATCTTAACTAAAGACAATATTCACAAAGTAACTGTAATCGAAAAATCGGAAGATGTAATTACCCTTGTTGCTCCTTCATTTAAACATGATCCCAGAGTTACAATCATCCATGCCGATGCTTATACATGGAAGCCTCCCAAAGGGGAATATTATAATTTTATTTGGCATGATATTTGGCCTTCTATTTGCTCAGATAATTTAAAAGAAATGACTAACCTCAAGCGTCGCTTCGTTCGCAAGTGTGATCAACAAATGTGTTGGGCAGAAACAGAATGCAAACGAGCAAAAAGGATGTAATATAGTGCCTTATTTAACTCATAATCTAACAAAACAATACTGAAGAAACAATGATTATTATAAGATTAAAGGAGTATTAATATGTCTAACCTCACAAAATTTAAAGTAATCAAAGATATCCCCGACGGTTTTGAATCTAGTGCCAAGGTTGGCGACATATTAACCGTCGGGTACTACGACACTTGGTATGCCTTGTTTAAAGGCACTAAGGCAATTTGTGACATCGACAGTAAATACGCCACAGACCATTGCGAACGACTTGTAGAATAGACCTTCCCGCTTTCTGCTTTGATCTTTGGAAATGCAAAACATGGTATACTAAAATCAAGTTCTAAACGAAAGGCAGGTCTATAACAATGGACCAAAGAACCGGTAAACCTACAGACAAAGCTTATTTAGAAAAAAATCTGCCCAAATACTTGCAGCATGATATTGATGCACTTATTGAAGGCGAAAAAAATAAATCTTCTTTACTCGATTGTCTATGGTGTGAATTATACGCTTCCATAAATTCGGCAGAAGTTGATCTCGAAATTACGGAAGAACAAGCCGCTTATTTAAGACAAAAATACTTGTATGAGGAAGAGGAAAAAAATGATTGATTTTACAAGTTATTCAATTAACAAATTTAGAACATATGGTGGAGGAAATGGCAATAAAATTGCCATTATTTACAACAACGAAACATATATGCTAAAGTTTCCACCCCGTCAACCAAAGAAGACATCTAATTTAGATTATACAAACGCCTGTATCAGCGAGTACTTGGGGTGTCATATTTACGAGTCAATTGGATTTAAAACTCAACAGACTTTATACGGCACATATTCCATTAATAATAATGTAAAAGAAGTTGTTGCTTGTAAAGACTTTTCTATAAACGGATTTAACCTCTCCGAATTCGCTAAAATAAAGAATTCCTGTATTGGCACTAGCGATGATAACTCCAATGGATTTGGAACTGAATTATCTCCGGTTTTAGAAGCAATAGATACACAGCAACTATTTCCATCAGAAGATTTAAATAAGCATTTCTGGAATATGTTTATTGCCGATGCATTATTAGGGAATTTTGACCGCCACAATGGAAATTGGGGCCTTTTGTGCAATGAAGAGATGCAAAAAACGGAAATCTCTCCAATATATGATTGTGGTTCCTGCTTATATCCACAATTAAATGAAGAAGGCATGAAGAAAATCTTATCCGATCCAGCTGAGCAGGAACATCGTATATTTGTATTCCCTAATTCAGCCTTAAAAATCGATAATAAAAAAATCAATTATTTTGATTTCATTTCAAGCAATATAAACCAAGACTGCACAGATGCTCTTATTCGAACAACAAAAAAAATTGACATGTCAAAAATAAATAAAATTATAGATAGTGCTACCTTTTTATCAGATATTCAAAAGGAATTTTACTTCAAAATGTTATCCCAACGAAAAAGACGAATCCTAGATTTTAGCTTAGAAAAAATAAATACGTTTACACGGAAAGTTTCTTTAAGTCAATATCGCACCAACCATTTATACGACATAGCTAAAAACGAATTTGGTTGGGAAAAAGATGTTTTTGAGAAACGAATTAATGAAATAAAAATCAGTAATAAACGAGCCAATACTTATTCACGATAAATTTCAGACTATATAATCTTAAACAGAAAGGAGTCTTCCCCATGCAATCCAAACATTTAACCTTCATTACCAGCGAAATTGCAACAATCGTTACCCACGCTAAAAACGCCCAAACCTATTCACAAAACGCCGCTCCAAAACTTCTCCTAGTGTATGATGAAAGCGGTATATATCTTCGTTCAAACGCCCTTCCTTTTAATCCTTACTTGAAAGCTTACGCAAGGTATGGACATACTGACGATGAAGGCTACACCGAGTTTATTCTCAATCAATTCGGCGATAATCCCTTCATTAAAGAATTACCCCTAATTGAGAACATTTCCGATCTATTAAAAGAGAAGCAAGTTAAAATCATCCTTCTTTTTGAAGACACCGGTATAAAAATCATTCCTCACGTCGATTTCGATGCATTTTTTCAAGAGCATGAAGCCTCAATCCGCGAAAATTGCGAACCTAATACTATTTCTAAAGATGATGACGAAGATGACGATAATTGGGACGAACTCTATAAAAAACTAAAAAAAGAACATGAAAATGCAAACGATTAAACCCGGTGAAATCTACCTGGTGTCTTTCCCTTTTGAAAACGATCCTACGCAGCAAAAAATTCGTCCCGTTGCTGTTTTACGTACAGGAAAGACTAAGGTTGTTGGTATTGAAATAACCTCTCACGCACCCAGAGATTCTTTTGATGTTTCAATTGAAAAATGGGAACAATCCCATTTAGATAAACAATCTACCGCCCGCGCCAGTAAACAGCATGCCTTTTTAAAAACCGAGCTATTATATAAGGTCGGCGATTTAGATTATAAAGACCTAATTAATATTGAAAAAGCCTACGTCCAATATCAGCGTGACTTTGAAAAAACCCGTAAAGATCCCGAACTTGCCTATAAATTTCAAGCCGCTAAACACCACATTCTTACCTACGACAAAGAAATTAGCATTACCCGTGCCCTTCTTAAACAAGGGCATAAACCCAAAGCCATTCGTAACGCAATACTAAAACATTCCATTCTTACCCCTTCTCACTCCATCGCCGCAGCGCAAGCCTACGCCATAAAAACCGTGGCCACCGCCGAAAGATACCTCAAAGCCGAACTCGCCAAAACCAAAGGCCACAGTCGTTAGGAATTGGTGGTAAAACACACTATAAACAGGTATCATACCGTCATACTACTATATAAGCGAGGTGTTAATACTGAAAGCAATGACATTACAAGAAATAATAAAGAAGAACAAAGAAAAACTTGGAAATACACCGATATCTCTAATCCCTCATAAGGAAGATAAGTCAATATATGAACGGACTCCCGAAAAGGCTCGCGCTCTTATGGATGCTGTTTCTGAATCTATTCGCAAGTCAAGAGAAAGTGGTTTTATTACTAAAACTCCAGGAGGTTATAAAATATCATGGACGAAAAACAGGCTCTAAATAAAGCTGCCCAAGAAAAAGACCCTTTAGAACGTCATGTAAAAATTGCCGCAATAATTACAACAGCGTTACAAGCGAAGAATACAAGAGTTGTTATGGTTGGCGGTTCGGCGCTAGAAGTCTATACTTCAGCCAATCGTCAAACCGTTGATATTGATTTAGTTGCTTTTAACGATGAACACATTAAAGAAGTAATGTATTCTTTAGGCTTTAATAACGACGATAAATCACAACCAAATGTATTTAAATTAACAGAGCACCCTCATATTATAATTGATTTTCGTTCACGCCCTTTAGCTGTTAATAATGATAGAGTTAAGGAAGTGTTTTCGGACGAAAGCGAAACTTCACTTGTTTATATTCCTTGCGTAGAAGACATGATAATTGATCGAGCTTGTCATGCACTTTCCAGGAAAAAAGACAATAGCGAATGGATTAATTATATGATAAATTCCTACAAGGATGAAATCGATTGGGATTATTTAAATAAGCAAGCCGAATGGGAGAATTGTACTCATATTATCAATGATGCAAAACAGTGGGTTAATCAGCAACATTTTATAAAAGCTACTCTTTCTTTAGAGTTTGACCACAATAGCTCCCTACAACAATTATCTTTAAAAACTATGTATAGCTATTTTGCACAACAACACCTAAAAGAAAATCTTCATTTACCTTGTGATATAAAAATGGATACTTATATTTTTGAAAAAATGTTAGAACAAAACATAAACATAAACGATATTCAGAGTACAATCGAGAACACCACTCCTTGCTTATCTCCTAAAGATAATAAACAAGAATATATTAAACGGACTACCTCACTCGCTTTAGAAAACTATAATTTTAATCATGATGATGAAATATTGCTTAATCCCCAAAATTTATCACCAGAACTTAAATCGAAATCCAGCGACATGGACTTTGCAAAAAGCCTTTTTAAACACAAATATTCTCTAAAAGAAGTTACCCAAAGCGTCGCATTAAATTCATTAAATATTCCTACCCATTCCGATAAAGCTCGAGAATATATAGAATCCATAATAAAAACAGCACAAAAAGAATTAACTAAAGAAACATCAAAGCGAAAGGGATGTACTCGATAAGAGAATATAATTTTATACCCTCATCAATTTTAAATTCATGAATTATTGACAGGTGATACGATGATTTATTTTACATCAGACTTACATTTTAAACATGATAATGTTATTAAACATTGTAATCGTCCGTTTATAAATACAGAAGAAATGGACAAGCGCCTTATTGAGAATTGGAATAAAACGATCAAACAGCATGATGAAGTCTATATATTGGGTGACATCACGATGAAAGGTTGGCCAACCGCCAACGAAGTATTAAAGTCATTAAAAGGCCGTAAATATTTGATTAAAGGTAATCACGATGCGTTTTGTGAACATTCTAATTTTGACAAGGATCTTTTAGAGTGGGTTAAAGATTATCATATGTTGAAGTATCAAAACTTAGAATTTATTTTATTCCATTTTCCAATACTAACGTGGCATAAGAAGCATTATGGCAGCATTCATTTACACGGTCATATACACTCTGATATTAACTATAACCTGGACGCGATAGAACAGCGTAGATTTCGCTTTGATGTAGGAGTGGATGCCAACAACTACAGACCCGTTAGTATTGATGAAGTGATAAGCTGGGTACTATAAGTCCTTATTATTAGCATTGATAAAAGCGGGCACTACAAGATACACTTAAAAAATTAGAAAAAATCTAAAAATACTCCGGTAGCTTTTATTCCCCACAAAGTTAATACCTCCATGATCTTGAACCTTTTCTAAACATAATAATCGAATTATTTTCTTTTTTAATCAAGGGGTTGTTCAGCAGTCTGAGCTGATCACCCCCTTTTTTTATTATATTTTTCCTCATCTCCTCGCCATCAACGACTTCGCGGAGTCCGCTAAAATTCCTAAAACCCGAGGAATTTCCCCGGCTCGTTGACTGCTCAGCCCCTACTTTTTATCTGTGTTTTATTGATTTATCTGGACTTTTTACAGCTTTTATGTTATAATTAATTATAAGTTAAATACAAGGACGGTGCATTTAATGTTACTAGAAAACGGTATTGAAGAAAACACTCAGAAAGAACTATTTGCAGACTTTCAACAAACAAAATGTTATTCTTGCGCTTATTGCGCTGATTATAAAATGAAGCCGGAACAATTCGCTAACTTAGATGTTCGCTTATCCGGTCAAGTAAAAACTTTCTGTCATGCCTGTAACGACGTCGTACCGGTAATATACGATAAAAACGAATTTTGCTTTCATGAAGACAATGCTGATAATGAATAATTCTTTATCAGTATTTACCATAACAATATAAATTTAGGAGGCACACTTCATGTTTAATAATATAAAAGACTTCTACCCTACACCCGAATCACTCATTCATAAAATGCTTTCCGGCGTAAAACTCGACCAAATTTCAACCATACTCGAACCTTCAGCCGGAAAAGGTGATATTGTCTCTGCTATAATGCAAAAAGCAAAATACTGCAATAATAATCTTGACATAGACACAATCGAAATCGACCACAACCTCCAGCATATTTTAAAAGGAAACGGTTACAAACTCGTTCATAATGACTTTCTTACCTTTAATACCTATAAAAACTATGATTTAATCATTCTTAATCCACCTTACTCCACCGGTGATAAACACCTACTTAAAGCCCTAGACATGCAAAAGAACGGTGGCCAAGTTATTTGCCTCTTAAACGCCGAAACCTTGCGTAACCCCTTCTCTAACTACCGCAAAGACTTGCTTCGTAAACTCGAAGAGTACGATGCCGAAATCGAATACATACAAAACGCTTTCCTCGACGCGGAGCGCCAAACCCCTGTCGAAGTCACCCTTATTAAGGTAACCATCCCTCAATCCGAACGGATCAGCACTATCATAACAAACCTAAAAAACGAAGAAACCTATGAAATCCCTGTACAAAACGACAATCAGCTTACCCACCACGACTTTCTTAAAAACATCACCGAGCAATATAATTTCGAAGTAACAGCCGGTGTTCGCCTAATCAATGAATACCACGCCATGCAAAAACACTTTTTAAAATCTCTAAAGCCAGGCAGTCACTACTCGAATACACCCATTATTACCATGAGTGTGTGTAAAGACAGATACAATTCTGAACTTCCTCGCGAGATGATTAATAACTTCATTTGTGATGTTCGCTTTAAGTATTGGGAGGCCCTTCTTGACTCCAAAATATTTAACGACCTCTTTACTTCTAACCTTCGTACCGAATACCATAAAAAAATTGATGATCTAAAAAACTACGACTTTTCCATCTATAACATTGAGCGCGTCAAACTCGAAATTATATCTCAAATGACAAAAAGTGTAGAACAAACCATCCTAGACCTTTTCGAGAAATTGTCCAATAAACATCATTACGCCGAATACTCCAAGAACATCCACTATTTTAATGGCTGGAAAACAAACCAATGCTGGAAAATTAATAAGCGTGTCATTATTCCATTAAGTGCCTGGAGTTGGACTGGTACACTTGACTACGCCTACACCGTCCTAAATAAACTGACCGATATAGAAAAGGTATTTAACTATCTCGATAACGGCAAAACCGACGAAATGAGTCTTTCAGAATCCCTAAAACAAGCTAATTCCAACCAACAAACCAAGAAAATTGAAACGAAATATTTCTTCATAACTTTTTACCAAAAAGGCACCTGCCACCTTGAATTTAAAGACCTCGAACTCCTCAAAAAGTTCAATATCTTCGGCAGTCAACGTAAAGGCTGGCTCCCACCCACCTACGGCAAAAAATCATATAAAGACATGACCCCAGACGAAAAAGTCGTTGTTGACGCCTTTGAAGGTGAAAAAGAATACGCCAAAACCCTGATCAATAAAACCTATTACATCCAAGAAACCGTCTCTCCCCTTCTCCTCGCCGCTTCATAACAAAACGCCGGGTACTCCCCGGCGTCCTCCTAATATTTTTAGAACTAAAAACAAACAAAAGATTGGGGTATATATATGAAAAGTTATTCTGAAAAAGCCAAAGAAGCTAGAAAAATGTTAGGTTATACACAAGTTCAACTTGCAAAAAAATTAGGAATGAGCGGTCAAGGCAGCATAGCAAGAATTGAAGCAGGACACCGCCAGTATGGCAAACAAAAAGAAAACGCTCTTATAAAACTTACAGGATTACCGTATAACTATTTTTTTGATGAAGATTGCACAGAAACCAACAAACTCGATAATAGAGCAATTGTTCTCGCTATGATTCCTGAAATTGAAGCCGCCGGTCTTACTATAGAAATATTACGAGAAATGTTAAAACCTCTAGTAAAGCATAAAACCCAGAAAGAGGATCTACTTTTGAAAAACTAACACCTAAAAGCAGCGACAAAACCTTTGTGTATGCTTATACTAAAGAAAAAGGTAAACTTACCCCGAAAGAATATAAATTAAAATACATTATTTAGAAGGAGTCATCTAAATGGCCACACTAAAAGTCAAAGAACTTCATACCTTTTCAAATGAACTCCTATTAGAAACTTACGAATCCAAATTTAAAGAAATTGCCGACCGCTCCGGCGGTGGCGTTAGAATTTCTAATACAATTCTTAACGATATTGCAAAATTAAAGCGTGAAATACTGTCTCGAATGGTTTTTACAAAAAATTAACTCTTCTTTACTGTAAAAAACTATCGTAAATCATTCATTTTCACTCTATTTTTACTGTTTTTTTGCATAAAAAAGCCCTTGACGCTAAGCATATCAAGGGCTTTTCGCATGTCTATTATAACATTGAGGAACGAAATTAAATCCGGTCTATTATATAAAAAAATACTAAAGCCCACAGCTGGTACCTGTGGGCTACAACCGAACAGATGGGAGGAATCCCTGTGGAGATATTCATCCTTCTCCTGCAGATGATAGTTTTGCTCCTGAAGCTGTATAGTGTAGTAGCGGCTTTAGTTGCATTACTTTTCATCTAAGTGTGAGAAACTTGTTCCCTTACTGTCTACTTTAGTTTACCTGTTCTAACTTAGTATGTCAATATAAACTAGCCCTAACTTATTATTCTTCCAATGTTTTAATCAATGGGATGTTTAGCTAAGTGCGGTTAAACATCCTTTTTTCCTATTTTATTTTTCTTTTCCCACCTCTATCAACAACTTCGCAGAGTCCAGCTAAATTTTTAAACCCCACAAAAACTTCTTCGCCCCGTTGACCGCTCAAAATCCTCCTTTCCCCTTTAAATTTCGCGGCTTTACTGGACTTCTTACTATTTTTATGTTATAATTAATTATAAGTTACATACGTTATTTACGAGGTATATTCTATGGAATGTATCGATAAGTTGTGGAAAATGCAGTACTAAAGTAACCTTAGAGCAGACCGGATTTAAAGATGGCGTGTTATTTAACAATTACGACTGCCCCACCTGCGGTAGCACCGAAAAAGTATACTGTTTCGAACAACAACAATCATTAAAAATACAATTACAAAAGAAGGTGTCAAATACATGCTTAACACCACAACCTGGATCACAAAGGCCGGTCAATCCCTCACAGCAAAAGAAATGACAGACAGCCACCTACAAAACCTCTTACGCTACCTACAATCAAAACAATTTCTCGCCTGGGTTCGTGACCAATTAGATGCTGCTTCAACAGAAGCTGAGAACACCGAGCAATATATTGACTACTTTACGGGAGACTTTGACAATATCATATTTCGTGAGCATGTAAGACCTTCCATTTTATGGCGCTCACTGGTTTCTGAAGCAGATCGTCGCGGGTTAAAACATAACCTAATCCTTTAAATTTTAAAAATTAACAACGAAGGAGCTGATCCCATGGGATCAACCGGCGGCTACCGTTCCCCACAAAACTGGACAATCGAAGACAAAGATTATTGCTTCGCTGATAACCACCCGTTATATCCTAATGAACCCTGTATTTATGTGAAAATGGGTACCGGCAACGACTATCACGATGGTGATTTCGACCTTGGTGCCTACATGCCCCAAGAAATCTACCAAAAAGTCATATCCGGAGAATATCAATTCATTCTAACCGGTCACGGCTGCTTCGCCAAATGGCAAATCATCGGCAAGAACAATAACACTATATTAAAGAGTATTTCATGATTAGATAGTATTTACATTTCCTTTTTTTCGCCTCCTCTGCCATTAACTCCATACAAACCAGTCACCTTCCAAGAATCTTTCTTGGAAGGTTTTTATCATACAATTCCCAACCACCTGTTATAACTCAAAACCAACAATTCCACAACCAACAAAAAACCTTCTAAGACGCAATTATTTCCCGACTCACGCATTATAAACCCTCGAGCAAAATCGCGTTGCTAAATCCAGGGAAGATACACCTCCCGCTGGTCGCCCTGGATTTTTTTGATCGAGGGATTTGCCATTTGTGGTGTCGAAAAAACATGCTGCGGAGCATGGTGCAAGGCTTGTAGCTTCTACTCTCTTCCATTTGCTTCTCCTGCTCCCATGGCTAATATTAGGAGGGTATGCTGTGAGAAAAATTCTTACTAATCATATCGATAGCTACCAACTTTATTCTTCTGATCACGAGACCATACTTGTCGAATTTCAAACCGAGCAGGATCTAAAGCGTTACATTGCCGAAGACATCATATATGCTGGCAAACTACTCGCCATTAAGTCCCTTATGACCTATCCACGTGGCTGGACCATTAACGAGAAGGTTCTTTCCGTAATGGATAGCCTCGAACTTTTAGAGAACTACCTTTCATGGGCTAAAGAAACCATTTTAGATAAAGATTTGCCCTTCGAAGAATACAAAACCCGAATCGACGGCAAACTCGCCGAACTCCTTTAGCTTTGAAATATTCCTTTTATTTACTGGACTTTTTACATGTTTTATGTTATAATTAACTATAAGTTAAATACATTATTAACGATGTATATTCTATGGAATGCATCGATAACTATAAGGCATATTTAAACGGTACTAAATTATCCGAACTCGCTCCTATAGAAACCGGCACCTTCGGACTGGTAATAAAAAACGACACGTTGTGTTGTGAAAAATGCGGCACAAAAGTAACCTTAGAGCAGACCGGATTTGAAGATGGCATGTTATTTAACGATTACGACTGCCCCACCTGTGGTTGCGGCGGCAGCACCGAAAAAGTATACTGGTTTGAATAACACTAAACTTAACAATGCGGAGAAAAATCATATATTCTCCGCATTGTTCGCGCAGTTTATTAATTTTTAAAGGACGGTCTTAACATGACAACATCAAAACCAAAAATTGGCTTCACCAAAGTATATTGCGGCTCCATGTATTCCGGCAAAACCCGTCGTCTCCTTGACGACCTAGAACGCCTCCAATATGCTAAACAAACCTTCCAGCTTTTCAAGCCGGATATAGACACTCGGTATGGTATCGATACAACTACAACCCACACCAAAACCAACACCCTATCATCAACTAGAATTCCAATAGATAACCCCTCTAATATTCTGGACCTAGTTCTGCCAAAAACAGACGTTGTAGGGATAGACGAAATCCAATTCTTCGACATCTCTATTCTTGACGTCATTCATAACTTAGAGCAAAAAGGCAAACGTATCATCACATCCGGCCTTGACATGTACGCCACCGGCGAACCTTGGCCGGTCACGCAGCGTCTTCTTTGCACTGCCAAATACATAGAAAAAGTCCACGCCGTATGCCTAGATTGCGGCGACGATGCTTACTATTCCTATGCCCTTGATAAAGATATTAATTCAGCCAATCAAATTAACCTCGGCAGCACCGAAAAATACATTCCCCTTTGCCAAACCTGCGCAGCCATCCGAAAATCAGCTATATCTTAAAAGGAGTATCCAAAAAATGAACAAAAACGAACCCCAAACGGCTGTCATTATTATATCCCCTACTATTTCATTTTTCATTGGTCATTTCTATGATACTCGTTTTTGGTATTTCACCTGTAGTGATAATGAATATTATATAAATTTAATGTTTGATATAGATACTGAAAAACCATTTACTAGTGTGGAAAGTGCGAGAAAATACGCTGAGCAAAAAGTAAGTCGGTTTCTTAAAACCAATATGTTCCTGTTAAATAACGAAATAAAAAAAGAAAGTCTTAAATTCTTTCCCAAGGAGGACTAACCAATGAGTATTTGTTTAAAAGTAATTTGTAATCAATGCGGCAAAACAACCGAAATTGATTCCCGCACTCTTGACGTAACCGAAGATCGTGTTTATCTTCAAACCAGACGTCATCAATGGTTATTATATTCAGAACTCAACACTTCTTACGGCGACTATTGTCCCGACTGTCAAAAAAACTTAAATCTTAATTTAAAATAATTTAAAAGAGGTACTTCTGTGTATACAAAAAATGCATTAACAAAGATTTTGGATAATACAAATAAAAAGACTGCTGGAAATTTTGAATTGGTTATTTTAAGAAGTATTGTTTCTTTAAAAAATAAAATCGAAAAACAGTTACTTACCTTGCAAATACTTTTGAATAAAATTGAAGCATTGTTATTAAAAAGTAATAAGTTGATGTACACATGTGAACAATCGCTAAAAAGAATGAATCTTAATCATGTTCCATTAAAAAAGAAAACCCTTGATAACAAATTAATTCTTACGAATATCGATGGAAGCCTTATATTACGTCAAAATACTACCCCTATAAAATACAGAAAAATAAATCCTATCAATTATTTAATTCTTATATTAAGTGGGCTTGCTTCCATATATTACGGCTTAAAGTTGCTTTCAATTAGTTCATCAATAAATGCATTTTGTTTAAATATAATAGTGCCAACAATATTGTTTATTCTTGCTTATTTCCTTTCCTATAAGATAGGTAAAAAAATATATCTTTCAAATATTATTAATGAAAAAATCTTTTTTAAAATTTTACCTGTTTATATGTTTACATTAGTCTTAACTTTCTTAGGCATTCTAATTTATTATAATCAAGCTTAAAAAGGAGATGTTATTTTTATGGAAAATGATAAAATCAAAAAACGCATACAGCACTTGCTTTCACTATCAAAAAGTTCTAATAAAAACGAAGCACACATTGCATTATTAAAAGCTAATGAATTGATGCAAAAATATAACTTATCCTCACAGGACATTTATTCGAGTTATAAAGAAGCTTTCTCAATTGGTTCGTTCGACAATCAGCCCATATATCCAAACACCATGTCGCCCCAAAATACTAAATCATCTCAATATGTAAAAACAAACGGATTAGCTTACTTTTTAAATTTAATCTTTGCACATAAACTAGTAAGTATTGCCGCAGTTGTTACTCTTTTATTATATTTTCATCCAATGTCCACTACTCCTTTTAATGTTATTCCTAGTACGTCTTTTATAATTCCCGTTATATGTATTGTTGGTATATTTATTATAGACTGTATAGAATAAATGCTTATTTTAATATTTGATCAGATATTACATAGAAAGGATAATCCTAATACTGCAAGATATCATAATTGATACCCCTTTATGCTCCCTCTCCACCCTCGGCCTCACCGATTCAATTTACACTACTGAACGTTTTCTTTCAAAACTTTTAGACCTAAAAATCTTCCCATTCATTACACATGACCATTTTCTATCACTAGTCTATAAAGCCAGGAATCTTAAGCCTTCCCGGCTTTTTATTTATTGATTTTACCCCGTTTTTATGGTATAATGAGTTATAATAAAAAATAGGAGTCGGACTTAAAAATGGATAATAAAACTGCTGTGAAAAGAGCTATGGCATCAATGGAAATGGAAGGTTTCGTATTTACTCAAGAAGAAAAAGAACTTTTTGCAAAATTAGAACGTGGCGAAATATCTTCTGACGATATTAGGAATATTCTTTTTCAAAAAGTCGTTGAATGGAAAAAGATAAACCCAGAACATTTTACGGAGAATAATTAAATGAGCGATCCATATGTTTATCCCGACACTAGTATTTTGAAAAATAAACTTGGTATTACAATTAAAGATAAATTAGATCAAGCAGAGAGATACGCTGCAACAAGTAGGCTTTATGAACTTTACCAAAAACCTATCTCAGGCAAATTTGATCTTGCTCACTTACAAAAAATCCATAAACATATTTTTCAAGACATTTATGAATGGGCTGGTAAAATTCGTACTGTAGATATTGCAAAATCAACTCTTTTTTGTCATATCCAGTATCTTGATTCTTACCAAAGAGATTTATTTCAGGCACTTCAAAAAGAAAAATGTCTTCAAGGGTTAGATATTGATCAATTCAGCAACCGGGCTGCTTACTATTTAGGCGAAATTAACATGCTTCATCCTTTTCGCGAGGGTAACGGCAGGACTCAGCGTGAATTTATGCGTGAACTTGCCTTAGTTGCTGGTTGGGAACTTAATCTTGACGTTGTTCCTAAAGAAATGATGCTTAGGGCTTCCATTCAAAGTGCTAATGTAAGTAATAATGAATTTGAAAAACTTATTCGAGAAAACATAAAACCTATTGAAATACATATAGATAAAAAATCAACTCCTCTCGAAAAAGAATACAAACATCTTCTTTCTACTATTCCGCAGGTTACTCCTATTATAGATCAGCAATTTGCTAAAACATTCCTAAGCCAAAAACATCCAGAAAAAGACATAGCAACAGTCATTGCGGCGTTTTCGCCAAATGCACTGGGACGAAGCAATGAAATAAGAAACTATGCTTCTACTATCATTAAAGCAGCTCAAAAAGAGTTAAAAGCTCTTCATAAAAAAAGCCATGACTTACAACGATAATGGATAAATTCACATTATACCAAATCTATACTATTGCCGAAGCAGCTTTACTTTGGAATAAAAGCCCTGATACATTAAAAGATGCTTGTAATCGTTCAACTCCTCGTTTTACTCCTACCGAACATCGTAAATCTAGCGGCACTTGGCTTATTACCTACAATGGCTTATACCGTCTCTATGGTCAACCCCTAAAAAAAACTCATCCTATCTCACAGATGCTAACATTTGAATTGACTCAAATTTATACAGTAAATGAAGCTGCTCTTCTTTGGGGAAAGCACCCCAACACTATAAAAGATGCTTGTGACGGTCATTCAAATCGCTGTTCTCCTCGCCTAACCCCTAATGAATGTCGTAAATCAGGCAGAACCTGGCTTATTACCTCCGGTGGATTAATTCGTCTTTATGGTTTACCAATATCTTTACAAAAGAATGACTAATAAATGCGTATTTATCTAAAAGTAATTTGAATGAGTATGGCTTAGATGATTTTAGATAAATTTTAAGATAAATAATTACATAGAAAGGATAATCCTAATGCTTGCAGACATCATAATTGATACTCCCCTTTGTTCCCTTTCCACCCTCGGTATCACCGATCCAATCTACACGACAGAGCGTTTTCTTCCAAAGCTCCTCGTAGACCTAAAAATCTTCTCATCCATCACGCAAGTTCGCAAAAACCGTCCGGACCTTAACCAAACTCTCACCCACCCCGACTGTTTAGACATAAAGATCGGTAAACACCGCCTCTACATTATTGTAGGACAAAAAGGAGAACCTTAAACAGCATGAACTACGACAAGATTTATGATATTTTTAAAAGTTATGGGATCACTACTAATGAAGGGAAAGGCATCTTTATTAAAGATGCTGACCATAAAGAACACCTTCTCACTCCTGAAAAATTAACTAAAATAGTATTATCAGAAAACCAAATTTCTTCAATAAATTCACCTATAAATATCACAGACTGGCAGATCGCTCTTCTCTCGGCCATTAAACCATTACAACCAAAAGCCGTATACATATTTACCGACCACACCATAAATCATTTTTGGATAACCATTTCTTCTCCAACAACCGTAAAAATACATCAATATTCGAGTATCTATTGCGAAATAGTAGACCAATTTCCTGAAATGGACTGTGACTTCCTTGTATTTGGCGAAAATGAAGTAACGCCAAATCAACTTCCGCCCAACGCTATTATCTTTATAAAAAACAACTGAATATCACTTGAAAAAATTAATCAACTCTAAAAATAACCCTAATCCTAACCCTGACTATCTAACCAAATTAGTAGCTGATTGATCATTAATTATGGTAAAATTCATAATGTTACCGCATCCAAAAAGATAAAACCAACTGCCATAAAATCAAAGAGCAAACTAAAATAGCTCTAGCAAGAAAAGGACAATGCAAATGAATTATATAACCTGTAAAAACGGGTGTATTGATAAAGCAAGCGTAAATAATGCTAAAGGATATACCCCTCAACATCAGCCCAAAAAGAATACAGCAAACTGGGTTTACTGTCCATGGTGTGGTGAAAAGCTAACAATAATTACACCAAGTAAACCTATAGAGAAAGATCCTCGTGAAATGGTACTAGCATTCGAAACACGAAGCAAAACTTCCTTTGACCTAGCCCTACAAAACTTAGTACGAGATGGCGAATCCTTTGAAAAATGGGTTTCTCGAACGAATCCTACCTACTGGAACCTTCATAAACGAAATTATGAATACTCCGAAGATAAAGCAAAAGCATCTTTTGATATTGGCGGAGTTGAAAGCAAAGTAAACCAATGGTTCATCTATCGAATGCTTGAATATAATGACCCAAGATTAAAAGGAACTAAGATTTATAAATTGCATAAAAACAGCAATTAATAATTACCAATACAAATAAAGGACGTGTTGTTAATGAAACCAATTAAACCAGACTTTGAAATTCTCGACGACATTGACGCCCCTAAAATTCTTAAGAAAATCGAAAAGATTGGTCGCCTTTGTTATAAATCCGAAGATAAGATAACCGACGAAAGCTGCTATGGTTTTGTGCGCGGCCTTATCGCTCGTGGTCATGAAGCCATGCTTGAACATGCTTCCATTTCAGTCCTTTTCAACGTAGATCGCGGCGTGACCCATGAAATCGTCCGGCATCGTATAGCAAGTTTTGCGCAAGAGTCGACCCGGTATTGTAATTATAGTTCAGGGAAATTCGGCAATGAAATTACCGTCATTAACCCACAAGGAGCATTTTGGAACAATCCTGAAGAAGACGACCTTAACAAAAAACGAATGGCTGTATGGCACCGCGCCGCAGCCCAAGCTGAAGAAAACTATAACGAACTAATCGCCCTAAAAGCCTCTCCGCAAGAGGCTCGCACTGTCCTTATTAATTCCATCAAGGCTGGCATCGTCGTCACCGCAAACCTTCGTGAATGGCGTCACATTCTAAACCTCAGAGCAATCGGTACCACCGGCGCACCACATCCGCAAATGCTAGAAATCATGCTTTCCTTCCTCGCAGCCTTCCAAAATTGCCTCCCGGTAATCTTCGACGATCTAAAATATCAACCTCCAAAAAAGTAGGAATATTTACCCAATAGCTTGATCATACTATACCCACAAAAATTCACCGGAGGTACTAAATATGTTTGACGATGAACCGCTCGACGAAGAGGAAATTAAAGAAAGGCTTGTCAGTCTTTTACTGGATCATGAGACAATAAAATCTCAATATTCCTATGAAGAATTAATGAGTTGGGACATTGAAGATCTCGAAGAGTTACTTGATGATCTTAATATTGAAATAGAAGACGAAGATTAACTCTATAGCAAACCAAAAAACTTCCGTGAAAACGGAAGTTTTTCTTTACCCAAAGTCCGCTTTAATAAATATAAATACTAAACTAAAAACCATAACTAACCCCTTCTAAGAACCCCAGTATTTTCCGACTCACGCATTATAAACCCTCGGTCCAAACCGCACAGCTAAATCCAGGGAAGATGCACCTCCCGCAGGTCGCCCTGGATTTTTTGTACTTTCGGGTTCTCCATTGGTGATGTCGAAAAAACATGCTGCGGAGCACAAACAACCCTTTACCTTCTACATCCTTCCCTTTGCTGCTCCCATAACCAATATTAGGAGGTTTTACCGTGAAAAAGATTATCACTAATCATTCTGATAGCTACCAGCTTTATTCTACTGAGCACGAGTCTGTAATAGCAACCTTCCAAACCGAGCAGGATCTAAAGCGTTACATTGCCGAAGACATCATATACGCCGGCAAACTATTAGCCATAAAATCCCTCATGACCTATCCCCGTGGCTGGACCATTAACGAAAAAGTTCTGTCTGTAATGGATGGCCTTGAACTCTTAGAAAACTATATTACCTGGGCTAAAGAAACTATTTTAGACAAAGACTTGTCCTTCGAAGAATACAAAAAGCGAATTGACACCAAACTCGCCGAACTTCTATAAACAAAAGACTCTTATTTTGTATTTACTGGACTTTTTAATGTTTTTGTGTTATAATTAATCATAAGTTAAGCACGGCAGAGATTGTTTCATAACCAAAGGAGGAGTAATATATATGACACCTAATGAGGTTTGTACTGCATTGCAAAGTATTGGCGCAAACGTATCGCGAAGAGTTTTATTAGATTATGAGAAAACTAGATTAATCCCTACACCAAAGCGAGGTGGCGGAGGGAAAAATGGTACGTATACCAATTACCCTCCTCATACGGTTAACGAAGCTTTTGCAGCATGGACATTAATACATGGCAAATTTGGTAGTGACAATCATTTATTCAACAATTTACTATATAGCGTATCCATCAACATGATTAAACTAGTACGAAATCATTATTATTCTGGAGTAAACAGAGAAAACATCATTATTTCAATTGAAGAAAGAGACGAAAAAAAAGACATATCAACCCTTTCTCCCGAAGAAGATCTTTCCAAAGTACGTCAAGAGGCGGCAAAAAATACATACTATGGAATACAACAACTTTGGTTATCTGAATGTAAGCGAGCACATTTATTATTAAAAAACAAAGCAAAAGGAGTGCAACTATGACACCTGATGAAGTTTGTGAAGCATTAACTAAAATTGGTGCGAATGTATCACGGCGTACATTGCTTCATTATGAGGAGGCAGGCTTAATACCAACTCCAACAAGAGGTGGCGGTAGAAACGGTAGGTACACCCATTATCCGGAATACACAGTCGAAGAAGCTTTTGCAGCTTGGGCGTTAATACACGGTAAATTCAGTACTAATAATTATTTATTTAATAAAATGATAAATAGCATATCACCTAATATGATTAAATTTGTACGAGATCATTATTACTCCGAAGTACAGAGCGAAAACATAGCTATATCAAGTAAAGAATGGAACAGAAAAGAAAAATCGGCAAACCTTCCTTCCGAAGAATATTTTTCTAAGATGTACCACGAGGCCGCAAAACATATAAACTATGGAATACAACAACTTTGGTTATCTGAATGTAAGCGAGCGGAATTATTATTAAAAGCAAGCCCCTAATAGTCATTTTATCATTACAATGATTGCAATATTGTTATTGTATTAAATCATCAATCCTTCTAAAATATAGAAAGAGGTGCAACCCATGACTTCTGAAGAAATGCGGCGAAACATGCAAGCAGCTATGTCGGTTCGTGAAATTAAAGTATATTTTGTTACGCTAATTGACGACACATTTACAGTTATTGAACGGTACTACAATAAGCCCGGAGTTCAATTTCATATAGATGATTGGCATGGCTGCAGAGAAATTAAAGAACTCTACGCAACATCAGAAGAGGCATATGACGAAGCAATGAAATTGAACAAAGAAATTCCCGTAAAAGAACGCTGGCAGTGGCTATTTAAACACGAAGGATATAAACATTAGTTATCCAATCAGAAATCTAAAAACATAAAAGAGGTGCTTCACGTGCTAAACCAAAAGAAAAAATTTCTTTTCATCCTTGCTATTAGCTATTCGCTATTATCTACTTCCTTCGCATTTGCCCATCACCATCCCGCCCCAGATGATCCAGACCAAGACCCAAACACCCCGCCGCCTCCACCGGCATATCATGAATCTTTTGAAGATCGTTTTTTTCGTCAGGCTTCAAATAACGAACTATATCTTCTTCCCGAAGACCGTCCAGGCAGTGACGAATATTACATAAAAGAATTTAAAGGCGGCTTCCACCGTGGACAGCGCCTAGTCGGCAACATGTATACTGACCACGAATACTACCTTCGTGTCGTTGATACTTATAACGACCATGTTATTGCCGTCTTCGACGGCGGCGACCGCCGTGCCATTCATCGCTTCGACCGTCTCCTGATCGATATCCACGAAGTATATTAATAAACCATATCAAAGGACGTGAACCTATGAAAAAACTAACAAAAGAAGAAAACATCTTTTTAGCAAAACGTCACATCGTAGACATCATTCATAGTGGTGCTAAAATTGAGAACTTGAATGTAACCTTTCCTCAAACTCAAACAATAATTGATAACGGAAAAATCTACGGGATTGATACGGAGACTGTTACTAAAGTAGTAAACCTTCATAACGCATGGAAATACGTAATAAATAATTTAGATCACCCTACCGATCTTTCGTTAATTTGCAAAATTAACGAATTTGTTGCTTACAATGAATCTTTGGAATGGGGTAAATTACGTACAGGCACCGTTGGTGTCAGTGTTGACGGTAGTCATTCTATCAGGAAAGAACGAATTCCCGCAACATACCAACCTGAAATAGAAGAATCTCTAAATAAAATACTTAGTATTCAAGATTCGCATCAAAAAGCAGCTGAATTTTTAGCATATGCCATCCCAGAGCAACTATTTTGGGACGGTAATAAGCGGACTAGCTTTATTGTTGCAAATAAGTTATTAATTGATGATCAATCTGGCCTTTTTATTATCCCAGAAAACAAAATGAATAAATTCGCAAAAACACTTTCTAAGATTTACTTAAAGAACTCTTCGGAGGACTTTAAAAATTTCGTAATAAAAGAATGCATTACTACTAAAGATTTTAGTCGAGGAGTTTCTATTTAATATTTTAGGGAGCTACATTATGAAATTTTCCGATATCCCACGCTTTACCAAATGGGGCAACTGGGCCTGTAATTACGATTTACTTCGGATTCCTGCCGCAATTGCTGAATGGCAATCCGAGCAAAATCTTAACTTAACCCCTGATTTCCAGCGGGAGCGAGTCTGGACACATGCTCAACAAATTGCCTACCTAGAATTCATTTTGCAAGGCGGCAAATCCGGCAGAGAAATTCTTTTCAACTGTCCCGGCTGGAACAGAGGCTACACAGATAACTTTGTTCTTGTTGACGGGCTGCAACGACTTACTGCCGTTACTGACTTCATAAATAATAAATTCCCTGTTTTCGGCGAATACTTCCTTAAAGATTTTAATGACTCTCCCAGGGGATATACCCGCCTCATCTTTCACGTAAATGATCTTTCAACCCGCCGTGAAGTTCTTCAATAGTACCTTCAGCTTAACTCCGGCGGAACACCCCATACTACCGAAGAAATATCCCGAGTAAAAGCACTTTTAGCAAAAGAAACACAAAACCCCAAGGAACGGTCAACTTGACCATTCCTCGGGGTTTTCATTTTGTTCTTCTTCAATTCTTTTTATTACCGCAGCCTTAAAATCAACACAATACGTTGTCACCAAAGACCTTGCCGCAAAGCATCTATCAGCAATATCAAAATCTGTTAAAGGCTCACCGACAGTAAAAAACTTCCACCGAATTATTTCCCGACCTTTTTCATTCATTTGCCTCATTAAATCCGTAGCCACTTGCAAAACCTTTTGAATAAAAGCTTTTTTTCGTTCAAACCTACTTAATACTTTATCCCCAATTCCATCAGAAAGTTTTTCATATGCAGCTATACGTTCATCAATTTTATTTATCATATCTTCTAGTTCACCACAATGGTCTACCAAGAAACAAACATCAAACGACATTCGTAAACCCATTAGAACTTCATCTAAAAATTCGAGATTCCAGCGATGAAGCGTAATAATCGGCATATTAAGCTTTACTCCTATCGCCGTATCCCTCATTAACTTATCATACTTTAGCTCAACAAATTCTTTTCTCAGCGCTGGCAATCGATCAATAACTCTTTTTATTATTGCGTGATTATCTTCCTGTCTTTTATTATTTCGTTTGAACCTTCTTATCTTAACTGTTAATACCTTATATTCTTCACCGGAATATATTTGTTCAGCTTTTTGTAATGTTTTTCTTGTTTCTTCAATCCTATTATCATTTCCATAATAACTCACAACCCTGCTTTTAGCCCAGAACCGACATAAATTAACCTTCAAAAGATCCACTCCTATCCGATTAATTAAAAGCATTATCTTTCATTTTTCCCAATAATAGGCTGCCGATTAATCGGCAGCCTATCATACTATGCAATTTTGTTTTGCCTATTCTCCCTTAAATATTGCCCCTGCGTCGTTATTACCCTGTTCAATGCAATTCATAATGCTCGTTACTTAGCTCCCCATCCTTCAGGTACTAACTCATACCAAACATCCTTTTTACTTCCGCCAATATCGACTTCAACTTGAATTCTTTTTGGCGCTTTGGCGTCCGGATCATAATACTTACCAACAATTTTACCGATACGATAATGCCCAGACTCACATTGTTTAGCTCTCTCTTTTGACGGAAATCCAGTATTACACTTTCCGCAATACCAAGTTGTTACCGCTCTGACCATCAATCCATCTCCACCATTACACGATAAGCGTACATTAATTACATTTTCACTAACTTAAAACGCGTTTCGCGTATTAAAACATACTATTTTGCCTTACATTCGTTACCGTTTTCTTCAGCCAAGCCATTTCATTCAGATTTCGTTTCAAGCCTTCCTTCATAATCAGTACCACAGATGCCGTATCAAATCGCGAATCATGGTACCCAGAAACATCGCCAAACAAATTCACAGCCTCATTCATAACCGCATCATTGCTAATTCCGAGTTTCCCCACCAAATCCTCAAGTTTTGGCCATTTGTACCCTCGGTATCCGCCTGGAATCTGGCAAAAATTCGTAAATGACCTCATTGAACAAAAACTATTAGCGAATCTAATATGTTTTTTCACCCGCTGAAACTCAGCCTGTAAAAACCCCATATCAAACTGCGTATTATGCCCACCAACAAAGCCATTATTAAAATCGTTATAAATCATTTCTTCCCTATCCGAGAATGTTTTACCGTCGGATAGTTCTCGTAATTTCTCAAGCGATAGCCCGTGAACATTTTGCGCGCCTTGTTCCATCGACTGCACCGCAAAATAAAAATTTTTCCCTACAGCATCCATCGTATTAAAGTCAATATTTACATACGACAACTGGCAAATCTGCCCCGGTTTAAACCCAGTAGTTTCCGTATCAAAAACAATAACATTCATGCACCTTAACTCCTTTTCTACTACATTATCTAACCGGCTTACCAGCTTAACAATAAATAATAGCCGTCCCCATACCAATTACAACTACAAAAGACAATCCGGTTACAAATTCAATCTCATATTGAACCATCTCCTTCATGTTACGCAATAAATTATTAACCATCTTAATCACTCAACTTCGCTCCTTTATTATTTAAACGGGATATCTTCCTCATCTGACATTACCTGTCCACCGAAAGGATTCTCCTCACCGTCTTCTTTCTTTTTATAATCTAAAAACTCAACGTTTATAGCAGTAACTTTAGTGGCTTTATATTTTTGACCGTCTTTCTCGTACTTTTCATTCGCGAGTTTTCCTTCGATCAAGACACGCCGACCTTTAGTCAAGTTGTTCCCGCAGATTTCGCCTAACTTCCGCCAAGCAGTAATCTTAAAGAAATCCACTCTTTCCTTACCTTCTTTAAGATGTTCAGTATTCGCAATATCAAACGAACAAACAGTATGTCCTTGATTAGTTATACGAACCACTGGATCATTAGTAAGCCTGCCATCAATAATTACCTTATTCATTCGAACTCCTCCACCTATAATAAATTTAATAAACTTTTATTTAATCGCTTTTCGTCGGTCAGGTCCTTTCATCTCCAGCACCTTACAAGAACCTTCCAACCTGGATTGAATCGCCAAACCGTGGTTAATACCAAAGCGTTGTTTTACCAAATGCTCGTTCACATAATTATAATTTGAGGTAAACACCGTTAACTTCTCATGAACACATCGGTAATCGATAATATCAAATATCTTTTGTGGCCACCATTCAGAACTAGGACTACATCCTTGCTTGCCAAAATCTTGGACAACTAGCACTGGCACATCTCGAAAGTGGCACATTAGTTTATACTCGCTATCACCAGATTTATCCGAAAACGACTCTTTAAGTCGTGCCGCCATATCAATCTCGCGGTTAACCGATATTTTGATTCCTAAATCAATGAACATATTTCCAATGGCATTTGCCGTATAGCTTTTTCCATTTCCATTAACCTTGCTATAAATATATATCCAGCGCTTTTTATTCCACTCTTCCTGTATAAACATATACATTTCACGGTTATACTCGTCATAGTTAGCGTTTTCAAAGGTTTCAAAAACCGCTTTTCCTGTTAGACCACTTTCTTTCAGTAACAGCTTTTTAAACTGTTTTTTTCGGCATAAATCCGTGATATACGTTACTCGTTTATCCTCATAAGTGCGGATTTCATTTTCGCAACCATTTTTACAATACCGTCTATTATGAGGACAATCTTTTTCATCCTGCACGTTAATTACTAGGCTGGGCAATTGCATTGCTAGATCCCGTTCCACTCTGAGCTTGAAACGTTCCAGGATATTCCCCACTTCTAGTCCTACCTGCTCCACTCGCCTCAGCTCCCTCCGTACCCGATACCGTCTTGCGATGATACATTAACGCATCGACATACGTGACATTTCGTATATGTTTATCAGCCGCTTTCCTAATCGCATCCACAATCCAATCATGCGGAAACAACTCACTCCAACCACTAACAATCTCACGTTCCCTATCGGTTTGAAACGGCCCAAACGTCTTCTCATAAAGCGCCGTCGTACCCACTACCTCATCTTCAACCGGCGACGACTCACTGTTAATAGATAAACTACTAATAGGAGTTATTGTTAAATTAGTATTGTTAGACTTAGTATTGTTAAGTTCATCTTGTTCGCTTGCACCACTTGCAAGGTCAACTTGCATCCCTTGCGGGGATAAGGTTGCATCTCTTGCAAGACCACCTTGCACCACTTGCGGGGTTTCCTTACCTAACCTTGCATCACTTGCAAGGTTATTGTGTATTTCACCTTGCACCTCTTGCGATAACATTTCTTCCTGATTTTCATTAGGTGCATACCATTTTGAGTCTTGGGGCGTTAAATCAGAATCAGTTTGAGAAGTTGTTTTTTCGATAGGGATTAAAATATCAACAAGGGTATAAACATTTTTATTTCCAACCGTTGCCTTGGTAATAAACCCTTTATCAACAAGATTTTGAATTGCAGTGAACGCAGTTCTTTCTGAGCAATTCACCAACTCTGCAATCTTTGGATAAGAAGGAAAACATTTTTTTGTTTCTCGATTAGCCATTCTCGACAAAACAATATATGTTAATTTTTCATACCATTTCAACTTTAAATCCACAATAAAATTTTCCACGATTGTAAAGTTTCTTTTTCTATTATCTTTAAGAATATTATTTTGTATAGCTTTAGCCATCCTCACTTTCCTCCATCAGCCAAGCAACTATCACAAAGGAAACTCATATTCTCAATCGGCAAGTCACTGACTCGATAAATGCTTTGTTCGCCATTAGGGATAATTTCAATATATTTTTTTCTTTGAAGTTCACCTAAAATTGATTGAGTGGTTTCCTCTGAACAATTAATACTGGCCGCTATTCTCGGTAAAATAAGAGGCATATGTTCCGAGTCACATTCCAATAGCCGTAGCAAAACAATATACGCCATTTTAGTGATCCCATCCAAATCAGTAGTATCAATCAATGCATTTTCAACGGCAAATGCACCCCACTGCCGACGATCTCTAACAATATCCATTACACTAACAACCTCCCAAATGAACTACAATCGAATCCCAAAATGAACCTCAAAAGACATACCGTACTATAGTACCCTTCGAACCTTCCGGTCTTCTTTATTCAATTGATTCCATTCCCGCAAAAATTCTTCTTTACTTCTTTCGATTAACCCAACCAAATTTCGTCTATAAATTTTTCTTTCTGTTTTTATAAAGTACCGACCATTTACCGGCGCAAAATGAACTTCCTCTCCTTTTTGCCAAGCCGTATTCAAAATAACCGCTATATTGTAATCAAAACAGCTGTACAATCCATATCTTTCAACAATTTTCAAAAACTTTACATTCAACCGACTATTTTGCAAAGCAAAATAACTACCTGGACCAGATTTACGAAAATCTCTTTTAATATAAACAGGTAAACATTCCAGTGTAGAAATATTTAAACAAGCTGCATTAAATCGTATTTGATACTGACAAACATCTGTTTCCAGAAGAGCAGCAATATCATCAACTGCTTTTTCCCACACACTACAAATGCTCCAATATTTGACTGCTGCTTCATAAGCTACTGACTTTGGTGTTATCTCAAAATATTTCAATACAATAGCACCTCTAACAAATACTTTTATCCACTAAACCGAACATATTTTTCCATAACCGCAATACTTTCTGCAGGTGTTTTTACACCCTTAATCTGCTCCATCATTTTCTTATAACTCTGTTCATTGCCGCTTTGAATCAATGCTTCTCTGACTAACGAATTAAGCTCAAATAAATACCCCGAAGACGGCTTTCCTTTCCAACGAACCACAATCCTATTATCCGTTTCCTGGGCAGTTCCAAAAATATTTCTCGGCGTTACCGTAATAAACTCACATCCTTATACTTAGCTCGTACTAAAGTATGGGTATTATTAACCTCAAAATCGTTTTTAAAATAAGTCAGTACCTTGATCAGTTTATTAAACCCGTCCGGCAATTGGCATTTCTTCATATGCATAAAAGTTCCCAAACTAGAAATACTTACCCATCCATGTTGATTTGCATACTTTAAGCACAATGCCAACAACTTTTCTCGATAATCATTTAACGGATCAGATCCTTTGTTAGGCACATTAATACTTACAGGCTGCTCGCTAACATTCTTTGATTTATACTCAAAAAACCTCACATACGCTCGCCGTAAACTTTCATTCGTTAACTCATTCCCCACACCATAAACAATACATTGGCGATTCGTTAAAACCCTCACTAAATGCAAAAAATCAGCATCACTAGACACGATAATAAATCGATTAATCTCATTCTCGAAATGTAGCTTAACCGCATGAATTGCCAATGCAATATCCGAGGAATTCTTCTTATTAGAAGTCCTATCTACTTGAATCCGTTCAATTCCGAAGTCGTTAACAACCTTTTGCCAATCCGACCAAATATTCGTCCAATCACCAAACGCCTGAAAAATAACCTTCACATTCATTTCTTCCGTCAACCGTAGCGCATCCAGCGCCATTTCCGGCAGCACATTTTCCGCATCCACTAGCACTGCACAATACTGTGGTTCTACAAAAGTCAATCCTTCTAACAATGCAGAAAACAATATAATCAACCCATTTCCTATACAAAAAATATCGAATTAGGTATTAGAACCTGATCGAAATTCTATTTAAGTGGTTTCTAACTTCATTCCTTCAAACCGTAACCTAATGAACTGTATAAGTATCAAATATTCTTTTGCATACTTATTATTACCATGTGTCTTATTTACTGCTGTTTCAAATTCATCTATATTCCCCTTAAAACAGCCTCGTGTAATTTCAATTTCAGCATTTTTATTTATATAAGCGGTAAGCGTTCCATCTTCAGATCCAACATGAGAGAACCAGCTAATTTGTTTAGATGTTGACACACTAGCATTACCAGCTACCCAAGCATCTCCGAACACCCAAGCATTGCCATCTTGATCCAAGTTTTCTTATTTTTCAACCCATCCGCCAAGTTCGTCTTTTTTTACATTATCGAAAGACTTAATCGCCTTAATTTGATACAGCGTAATACTCCCCAATTTCTTGGTATTTTCTGTAAGTACAAACTTTTTCATTTTACAATACCTCTCGCCGAATCGAATAATCTCCAGCTTTCTTATAAAAAACATAATCCAGGGTCAGGATTCGAACCTAATTACTACCATTAATACCGCCTCACAGCGAAATGACTATCTCCGGCTCCTTCACCGATTCATAGTAGATAGTTTGACAACTCAGCGTGTCCCCACCACGCCGCCCCAGACAAAACTCAAAACTGTGTTTCGTGATTAATTTTAATGTTTTTTACGATAATATTAGCGTTTCGTGAATATAAAGTTATTTTGAAACTACCGCCGTTTGAGTTTTCTTAAACGGCACACTCAACGTCAGTATAAAAATCACTGGGAATGCTAAGAAGAAATACATATCTGGTATTTCATACCCAAAAGTTGCCCCGAGCATTCTCAACCCAATCGCCATAATAAGCGCATACGCCGTTGTTTCCAACCGAGGGTATTTTTCAAGCAGCACCAAAAAAATTTGAGCGACGCCCCGCATCATTAATATTCCGAGTACCCCACCAATATAAAGTACCCACGTTTTATTACTAACCCCAAACGAAGCCAAGATACTATCCATACTAAACGCAATATCCATCAGTTCAACTGCAAGCACCGTTCGCCAAAATCCATATGGCTTATCTTCCGGCTCATCATCGCCATCCGATTTCCCCGCGAAATACTCAATTGCCATTTTTAGCAAATAAGCGGCACCTACAAGCTTGATCCACCAAATCTTAATTAAGTACGTTCCCAGCAGTATCGCAACCAACCGAAAGCCCCACGCGCCGAATATCCCATACAATAGCGCCTTTTTTTGCTCATTAACCGCCAAATGCTTAACCATTACCGCCAGCACAATCGCATTATCCGCGGAAAGCAATCCCTCCAGAATAACTAGCGAAGCAATAATACCCCAATTTGCCGGATCAGCCAACGTACTAGAAAGCATTTCCCATGAGAAAAACTGCGTAAAGTTACCCACAATACCGTTAAAAACGGTACCACAACTTAAAGCAAGCCCGCTAAAAATAGCAGCAAAATCCATTACTTCCTCCGTTACCGCAAAATATTTTCTTTCTTAGCCAGCTTAATCCATTCCGGAAACTCCGCTAACATCCGATCATAAAGTTCTTCATCCGAAATCTTCCTCAGATCATTTAACTGGAAGAAGTTTGCGTTATCGATAACACGGCCATCCATTTCATCAAGTTTTTTCAGAAACTTAAACTTTTCATCGCCGATACCAATATATTGCCAAAAGATCGGAAATCTCGAAGCATCCGCAATAACCCTTTCCGTATTTTCATGATCATCATTTTCACCATCAGTAACAAACAATACATATACCGGAATAGATGAATCAGGCTCTTCTTTGGTATACTTCTTAATAACATCCTTCATAACTGGCGCATAGCTTGTCCCATACTGAATCGGCATTCTACCAAGAATATGATCTTTAATATAGCGCTCACAATTATGCTCTGTAGCTGCAGGCAATCGAGTTGAAAAATTATCAAACACCCATACTTCAAGCTCGCCATTATCATCCATTTTACTAGCTACTGCTACAAGGCGTTCAATCGTTTCCTGAACAACACCATCATTATAAAGCCCTCTCATAGAGCCGGACTTATCCAAAACCACCGCAACCTTAGCTTTTACGCCGGTTAAATTATTCTTTTCCAGAGAAATCTTAACCTTTTCCTTTAATAGATTAATTTTCCCACGCCCACTAGTCGAAACCGACTCTACCGGTGCAGCATTAGCCTCTTTTTCTAATCCAACGGCTCTCTTAAATTGATCAAAAACTGTCATTCTTCATTAATTCCCTTCATAAAACATATTTACAAAACCGTCGAGACCATCGTTATAACCTTGTCCAACTGGGCGGAATTTCCACGCACCGTCTTTTTTATAAAGCCGTCCGAACTCAATTGCCGTTTCACGTTGGAAATTCTCACTTAAGTCATATCGGCAGATTTCTTTTTTGGTATCAACATTATATAACCGAATAAATGCATTATTGACCATACCAAAATTTTGTTTTCTTGTTGCAGCATCATAAATAGTTACTACAACCGGTATTTCAACAATTCTTGAATCGAGCTTACCAAACTCAACATGAATTGTTTCATTATCATCCTTACCAAACTCAACATGATCTGTTTTATTATCGCCCTTACCACCAGTTAAATTATCACCCGTATGTTTAACTGCTTCGTCGAGTGAAGTTAAGTTTTTATAGAAAACGAAAAACTTCTCCGAAGGAATCTTCCCATTAGCATTTAACATAAAGGCAGATGCATCCAAATCAAATTCAGCCCCTGAATTCGTGTTATTCTCATCCCAGCCTAAAGCAACAGCAACTCGTTTTAAATTAGGATCTTCCTTTGCAAGATCAATACGATCACCTTTTTGTAAATTGATTGACACGATATATCTCTCCTTTTTATTAACGAATATTTCGCTCTATCATTTTAAAGCTACAAAAATAAACCTATTTAAACATTTGTAGAAAACCATTAAGCCCATCATTTCTACCTTGAGCAACCGCTTTAAACCGCCATTCACCATCTTTTTTATAGAGTCTTGCAAATTCTACAGCAGTTTCACGGCTAAAATCTTCACTCAAGTCGTATCGGCAAATTTCAGCTTTTGTTTCTACATTATAAAGTCGGATAAACGCATTATTAACCATACCGAAATTTTGTTTTCTTGCAGCCGCATCATAAATTGTAACTACCGCAGGAATTTCGGTAATTCGCGAATCAAGCTTTGATAAATCAATAAGGATTGCTTCATCATCACCATCGCCATCACCGGTTAAATTATCACCAGTATGTTTGACTGCACCATCCGGCGAATTTAAATTACCAAAGTACACGAAAAATCCATCTGCTGGAAGTTTTCCATTAGCGTCAATCATAAATACTGATGCATCCAAATCAAACTTACTTCCAGTGTTAGATGCATTTGCATCCCAACCTAACCCCACACCAACCTTTACTAACCCAGGAGCTTCCTTAGTTAAATTAAAACGATCACCTTTTTGTAAGTTAATTGACAAAATACATCTCTCCCTTTTAATTAGTAAATGAACTATATTTTAACCATGGCAATTACCACAGTAAAAATCAATCCTTCGAAAAATATCCAATATACTTAAATTTAACTTCATTTTCCTTTACGTATATGATTTTTCCGAAGAGTGCCAACATAGCCGCAATAGTTATACACATCACGATTACCTCACCATGCAGACTTTGATTAAGCATTGCTAGAAAGAAAATAATTAGTACGATCAATTTTGGTTTACTTCTTGCATCCACACCCACAGAAAACGAAACCTTATCCATCTTTTTACCACCTTTACGAAAAACAGCCTATTGAAGTGATTGCTGTTTTTCTACATATTTAACAATATCGTCAACCGTTTTAATACTAGTCGTGGCTTCGTCCGGAATTTCGATATTAAACTCTTCTTCAATAGCCATTACCAACTCAACCATATCCAAAGAATCAGCACCAAGATCCTGGACCAATGTAGCTTCCGGCTTAACTTCCTCCGCAATACTACCCAATTGGTCCATAACAATTTTTTGAATTCTTTCAAACATCGTTCTTTTCAAATCTCCTTTTATATTGTTTTTCGGCTTCCAGCCGTTCAAGATACCCAAAGTAAAATTTACATTTCCAACATTCACGAGGGACAGGTAAATCTCTATTCGTGCAATGTTCTTCGTGCATATCACCACAAGTACACTGCCTGAAGCAATCAGGTTTCGAGATATCTCTTAACAATTCAACCACAAGGCTCACCTTCCCCATACAAATCCTCTAAAAACATACTGTCGTCAATTTCTTTATCCATCCAATACTCCATACTACTTAGATAAAGCCTTGTTTTAGCTCTAGTAATTCCAACATAACAAATACGTCGTTCTTCCTCGACGCTATTTGGAATCACAATATGTTCCATTGCATATTCAATAGAATTTTTATGTGGTAAAATGCCTTGGTTCAACCCAATTAAGAATACCGTTCCGAACTCCAACCCTTTTGACCCATGAATAGTCATAAGTCTAACTTTACCTTTAAACTTATCTTCACTTCCCTTCGCGGCCTTTTCCGCAAACGAAGCATGCTCTAAGAAACTATCAATATCATCAAACCGCTTCGCGGCAATTTGAAGCATTTGAAGATTTTCACTATACTCACTGTCTTTATCCTTTTCATCTCTAGATAGCCATTCTAAATACTTAGTTTCCTTTAGAACCAGTCTTATTAGCTTATCTGGTTCCAAATCGTTGTACCTATGCAACTTTTCAACTATCTCAACAAACTCTTTAGCTTTTCGATATTTACGCTCCCTAGCCATCGGGCATTTTTTTATTGCTTCAAAAAACGAGACTTCATTACGAATTGAATAATCTTCTATCGTTCTTAGAAACACTTTTCCTAAATACCGTGTAGGTGTGTTTATAATTCGCGTAAGAGCTTCGTCATCATTAAGATTAACAGCCAGCCGCACATACCCTAAAATATCCTTAACTTCTTTTCGGCCATAAAATCCAAAACCGCCCGTAACGAGATACGGAATCCCTCTTTTTATCAAAGCATCCTCAACCGCTCTCGATTGAGCATTAAGTCGATACAAAACCGCCATGTCCTCATAAGGGACACCTTGAGAATGAAGAACGTCAACTTCGCTCACCACTCCAAACGCTTCCTCGTCAGCACATCCATAACATGTAATAATCGGCTCAGCCCCATTTTCACAAGCGGCTTTACAAATCCCTCGATAATTAAAAGCCCCTACCCCTATTAATCTATTAGACATTTCTACAATATTGGGTGTAGAGCGATAATTAGTCTCTAATATAATTTCCTTGCAATTCGGCCATTCTTTTTTGAAATTTATAAAAAGTTCAATTTTAGCCCCGCGAAAGCTATAAATAGACTGCCGTTCATCACCCACTACAAACACATTGTTTTGTACCCCTAACATTTTAACTAATTCATATTGGGCTACATTTGTATCCTGGAATTCATCAATAAGTAAATACTTAAACGTTTGTTGATATTTTCGCAGTATTTCTGGATTATCTCTAAACATTTCATAGCATCTAATCAACATATCATCAAAATCAATAAGTTGATTTTCATCTTTTAGATCCTCGTACTTTTGATACATCTTCCATTTCAATAAGTCATCTTCTGATTCAAGCAACGAGATCTTTTTCTTATAAGCATCTGGTCGAAGAAGCCTATTTTTTTGATAACTCACAAAACTAAGACATGTTTTATAATCTGTTTCCCAATCCATACCATCATAAGTTGGCGTTGACGGTCCTAACACTTGTTGCATTAGCCGCTTTTTCATTGACTCTTTATCCATGACTACCATCTGATCAAAATTAGGACTTTCTTTTTTTAGTATAAAAAAGCAAATACTGTGAAACGTGCCCATCCAAAGATTCTTGCATGTACTTCTTAAAACGAGTTTTTCTAATCGTTCCTTCATTTCTTTTGCGGCTTTTTTAGTAAATGTAACAGCAAGAATTTGTTGAGCTGCAACACCGTTTTTTATAAGCTGAGCAATTCGTTCCGTTAAAACCTTTGTTTTTCCGCTACCAGCTCCAGCCACAACACAACAAGGACCCAAACCGTGTAGCACAGCCAGTTCCTGTTCTTTATTTAAGCCGTTCAACAACAACACCAGCTTTTTTGTTGATATTAAGCAAACTCTTAATATCATTGATCCTGTCACAACATTCGTTTACCATTGGGAACGTTATTTTTGAAGCCTTGATAACTCCGTAAATAAAGTTCAACTTATCTTCAATTTCTTTTTTTAAAACATCATCCATTTTTTAACCTCACTCGTCCATTTCAGCAATGCTTCTACTTATAAAAGATTCACAAGTAAGTTTATCTTCAATTCCCTCAATTACAGCAAATATAGCCAATTCTAGAACACATTTTCCAAACGATACATTATCATTATCATCAAAATCGCAATTCAAGCATTTGTCGTTATTACACCGAATCAAAAAAATCCCACCTTACAAAACTAGCTGTCTGCAATTTTTTCAAGTTCGCTAACAACTTCTTTTAAATAATCAATAAGTTCCTTCATTAAGGCTTCTTCTTCGTGGTTATATCCACTAATTGCAAAATCATCAATCATTACTTCCAAGTCAATCCTTGTTCGCTTCTGAAAATCAACTACCATTTTTCGCATAGGAGGTGAAGTGCAATTATAGATTAAATCCTCGAACTTTTTAACCTCACCCTCTAAAAAAGCCAACCTTTTTTTCATCGGTAAGTAATCCGGTGGAGGTACAATTACTTCTTTTTCTACTTTAATGACATTAGGCTGTCTATTTGGTTTAGAAAGGCTAACGTCCTTTGCCTGTTCGCAATCCTCACTCAAAGAAAGCACACCTCCTGAAATACCATAAACCCAGCCATCACTGACCGGGTTTATTTTTTTGATTTACAAGAATACAGCAAAAGCTTTCATTTTCTTCATATCCAACTACAACGCCTTTTTCTTTACGCGTTATAAGTTCAGCAATTATTTGATCGGTTGAAATTTTTTTTAAAAAAGCCCTAATGCCATTATCTTTACGCATTATAAGCTCATCAATTATTTGATCGGTCTCAAAATTTTCAAGTTTCACCAACAATTACGCTCCTTCCTTTTTTAAATAATAAAATGATACTTTATCGAAAAAATTGAATATCAATTTAATACAACAACCATATTTCATCTTTAATAACGGAAGGTATAACTTAAAAAAGCTACTAACGCCTCCACGAAACGTTAATAAAGTTAAAAAATATTATTTTCACTTATTAACTTTTCGCGTTTATTTTTTCTCTTTCTTTAAAAAATAACAAATTACGCGTTATTTGTCAATGATTTTTCTTTTTAAATGTCATATTATACTGCATTTTATTGATTTATGAGTCTTGAGTCTGATTGCACAACAACACGTTTCGCGGTATAATCTCTACTAGGAGGTGATATTTTTATGGAATTTAGATTTTTATGTGAAAAATTAAAGCAAATGAGAATTGATCGTGGATGGAATCAAGGAGATGTTGCTGAACGAGCTAATTTAAGTCCCGCCGCAATTAGTGATTTAGAACAAGGCAAAAAAAAGATACCTCGCGCAGAAACCATTGAGGCCTTGAGCGAGGCATTTGATAAAAATCCTATTGAATTTTTTGTAAACGGACCACTTGCCAAAGAAATTCTTCCTAAAGAAATGAATGACGAATTAGTAGATTTTATATTAGACACTAATAATATAGAATATTTACAAGCTGCTTTCCAAGCAAAACAACAAGAAATAAGCCCTTCCACACTTATTTTTTACTCACGAATGGAAAAACAACGAAAAGAATTTGAAAAGCAACCTTAAAAACTGACTTTATAGACTTTTTTGAACAAAACCTTAATAAAAACTCATTTTCAGCTTTTGGGTCAACTAAATACGACCCATTTTTTAATCGACTCCACATATACATTCCTTCAAAATCAAAAAGCTTATATTTTGGCACCATAATTTCCCCCAACCTTACCCGGCATAACTGCCGGGTATTATTATTTTTATATTTTCCTAAATTAACACGCAAGAATATAATATATAAAAGTCCTCTTTCGAACCTACGTTCGTATTAATTATACCAAACATAGGTTCGAATTGAAAGCAGTTTTTCATTACTTCAAAAATAGCACTAATTATTATTAGGTTATTTATGTTAATGATTCAAATTCTAAAGAAAATTTAGATAACTAAAGATTTCTTCTAAAATCACAAAATTCCTGCAAATATATTATATAGTTATTTTAGATGTGATTATAATGAAAAAGAATAGACAATTACAATAATCACAGTAAAACAGTCTTTACTTTTAGCAGTTTTTATAGTATATATTTTACAAATTTTGTCGTAAATTGTAAAATCACAACACCGTTCCCTCATTCTTTTTTATACTATAAAAGAACAACACAGATTGTATGTTTG
>Ga0316602_10000029_pt1 | contig 166809 bp, 137 predicted proteins | sample OWC_soil_day10_C_FD_203103 | JGI IMG/M metagenome (GOLD analysis project Ga0316602, IMG submission 203103) | Wetland soil microbial communities from Old Woman Creek delta, Ohio, United States - OWC_soil_day10_CT | ecosystem: Environmental > Terrestrial > Soil > Wetlands | place: USA: Ohio...
AGGCAGAGCCTTGATTCTAAATACGACATAGCTAAAAGCTATGCCGAACGCTTCCGCACGCAGCCTACGCCCATCGAGGGCAAACCACACGTTACAAACGTGCGGGAGCGGGGGTGTGATTACAATTGAAAATCAGCGGAGCTAAATCACACCCGACGAGTCATTCGTCATAAATAGACCATGGCTCATTTTTATTATTGCGTATGGCTTGTTTGTTTTTTGGCATGTTTATTAATTCAAATAAGGAGTTGTCAATTTCTAATATCTCTTCTAACGATACAATTACAGCATCATCTTCAGTTAGATTTTCTTCATCGCCTAGAAATTGCCAATCACCATCGCCATCATGTATTACTCTAATTATTGGCAATCCATCATTAATTATATTTTTTGTAGAAATAACATAGATATTTAGATTTTTCATCTGTTCCCCTTTTTTAAATTTTCTTCCTTAGATAATACTTGTGCATTAGAATTACTATTGTCCCCGCCTTTTGATTTTGGGTGTACGTGATCAATTTCAGCTTGATTCATATTTGCTTTTTGTCCTTTCTTAGACTGTGTTGGTGAATCCAATATTTTTCCACTTTTATCGCTTTTAATTACACCTCCATTTTGTTTTCTATTTTGTTCTAAGATATTTTTCTTCTGAGTTTTAGTAAAATTACCGCCCTCTTTTATATTTTTCGGGCTAGGGACATTATTGTATTTTCCAGCAGTTTTCGCCCCCTCAACAACTTTCTCAGCAGTCTTACCGCCCTTAACGACATCCGCCACCTTATCTGCTGTCCTAACAGCTTTTATCCCAGCACCAACTCCTCCAGGAACTAAAGGAACAACCACAGCTGCAGCATCTGCCACAATGCCAATACCATCAACGATGGCTGCACCGACATTGCCCTCCTTTACATTATGGACAAAGCTTGCAACTCCTGTGCCGAGACTAAAAATATCCCAGGCCGACTCTACCCAACGCCCATCAGGATCAACCTTATTTATGGGGTTCCCATGGCAGTACGCATAAGGAGAATAATCAGGGTCATCTTCTGCCAACGGATCCGCTGTCGTAAATCCCCCTAACGTCGGATCATAGCTCCTCGCCTGCGAGTCATACAAATTCAGCCCGCCCATCACGTCCAGCTCCTTGCCACCAAACTTGCGCTTGTTGTCGCTGCCCGAAGCCGAGTTGGTGAGTTGGTTGTGCGCCATCTGCATCCCGAAAGGATAGTAGTCGTTGCGCTCAACCACCCTCGTTCTACGTAGGCTCTGCCTACGTAGCAGCTAAAAGAAAAGCTCCTGCTTTTCATCATAGAAACGCAAATCTGCCAAATTCAAAGCAGAGCCTTGATTCTAACTACGGCATAGCTGGAAGCTACGCCGAACGCTTCCGCACGCAGCCTACGCCCATCGAGGGCTTCACATTACCGACTAAGATCCACATAAGGGGTGCTATTGTGAGGATTTGTCTTATCATAGGCTATTATGCAAGTATCTCCTTTAAATAAAACTTTATGGGAAAATGTGTCTTCTCTTGGCCGATTCGTGACATGTTCTTTATATGTCTTCCCATTGACTCTATATGAATAATAAAGGCTGTATTTACCCTTAGTTCCTAATTTTATTTCCAATACCACTGCCTCTGTATATTCTGTATTTTTTTTGAGAGATTGCCATTTTTTCCAACCATTGAAATATGCGGTACCTACAAAAACAATACAAAATAAAATAATTGCATAGTATAAAATATTTATTTTAGATGTTTTCATTTATTGGGGTAGATTAGGGATGAAAGGACGTTTAGTTTTGATAGCATCGGTTGGTTGTGTAATTGTTTGTTGTGGTGGCATGTAGGATTTGTTACTTTGGGTTAATGTTGCATTCGTTTGTCCGCCAACAACCCCTCCGACATAATCAACTGCACCGTTTGCTACAGTTTGTACTTTGTTACCGTTCACTGTTTTCACAGCTTCTTTCATCGAAGCTTTAGTTTCTTTTGTGAGAATTGAGGCAGATTTAGACGTTAAATCCGTAGTTACTGCTGTAGTAAATTTTGATGTTGCTGCATCAACTACCTTGCCTGGAATAACCGCAGTTGCAGCATCCACAGCAACGGTAGGCAAAGGTTTTTCTCGTCCTGCAATCTTCACACCTTCAGCCTGACTTGCATCCACTAAGGCATCGGCAGCAATAGCTGTCCCTGTTACAACTTTTGCCGTGGTTGACATGCCTGGTGCCGCAATAGCCGATGTGACAAATGATGCACCAACACTTGTATAATCTATATTTGACAAAGCCTCTTTGAAGCCTTGTCCATTTGACATTGATACTGTCATCTGGGCTCCAACGTCAACCGCAGCACCAATGAGTCCTTTGACTAATGGTATAAGAAATTGAACCCATCTTCCATCCGGATCCACCGCATTCACTGGATTCCCAGCGCAATACACATACGGACTCCACGAATAATATTTCTCCGCCAACGGGTCAACAGTCGTGAAAATCCCCAGTGTCGGATCCTGCATCCTTGCCTGCGAGTCATACAAATTCAGCCCGCCCATCACATCCAGCTCCTTGCCGCCAAACTTGCGCTTGTTGTCGCTGCCCGACGCCGAGTTGGTGAGCTGGTTGTGCGCCATCTGCATGCCGTAGGGGTAGTAGTCGTTGCGCTCTACCACCGTGCCCGACTGATTGATCACCGTGCGGTTGTCACCAAGGTGGTCTGTCTCGTAGAAGTAATAGACCCCACCCTTGATGTAGCCGCCATCCACGAAAATCCGATCCAAGACATTGTTTTCAAAGATCTTGCCGTCCACATAGTCGGTGGTTTTCGTCACATCCATTGAGGAGACATTTACCGCCGAGCCGATAATGGGCGAGGTGTTGAAATTGGAATTGTATTTTTTCACCACCCGCAGCTTCTCCCCATCCGCCGAATAGCTGTACGCATTCCTCGCTTCCGCCAAGGGACTCAGGATGTCCACCTGCTGGGGCAAATTTAGCAAATTGTACGAAATATTCGATATTCCCTTGTTCAAATCTTTGGTCATCGCCCCGTTGGCTAAACCTCAAGGCCATAGCCTTGATTTTAGCTGCGACGTCGCTGGAAGCTACGCCGAACGGGGCATAACTGGCTATCGCCACATCTGGAACATGAAGGCATATGTTCGTCTTTTTGAGCCATTCTAATCCTTTTTTAAGTCTTGAAAAAAGGATGGCGGAGATAATGTCCCCCATTCTCATTCATTTCTCTATTTTTTTTCTCATTGATAAACAGCAATATAATTGATTATCGCCACATCTGATACATTACCCAAGCACTATCACTATCCATCAAGATGCATCTTTATTTTTCTTGTATCTGGCTCTTATCCTTTTCAACTGGTTCTCATCCTTTATGTCGGGCAGTGACAATATCTCTTTGGGCATGGGGTCAATATTGATTCTCCGCCAGACAACACTGTCGGAATCCATGAATTTGACTACGCCGTATTTCATGTTCCAATAAAGATAATTTGCATATTCCTTATCCCTATATACACTGGTTTTGTAAAACAAGTACGTGATGTCACTTATTTTATATTTATCAAGGTTAGATGTTCTTATAAATATACCGGCATCATTCATGTGAATGGAAAATGTAATAGAGTCGGGATTGCTTTTGTGGATACTTAACAGATCATAAGGATATGGTTCATGTTTAAATAAGTATTTATTCGATCCATAATAAACTTCTCCAATTAGATATTTATATTCTCCATTATGGTTAAAAAAATCCCATGGTACGGAACTTATGTCCTTATCTATTATCCAGACCGTGTCCCTTTGCCCCTGGTTGGATTCAAAGACCAATGTGTCGCCTACCTTGTAAGCCGCCAAGAATGCTTTCTCAACATCGTTGAACGAAACATCTTTCTGGCATGAGAAAAAAAACATGCTGCATGAAAATACAAGGATTAAATTTTTCATCGTCATCTTCACTTAACAGTTACAGGTATGCCTAATGCTCTCCAATAATTAACCAAATGGTTAAGCCATGTGTTTACGGCGTGTCCTCCAAATCCTCCGTTGTACTTGCCTCTTTCCTTTCCCCATTCCGTGTTTTGGATTCTTCCATAAGAAGACCCCGTCATCCATGAAAGAAATCCCTCGGATGCAACTTTATCGGAGTGTGTTGAAAACTGCCGTCCCTTCACACCCTGAGGATTGCTGAAATCTTTGGGTTGATGAGGTGACAGGTAATCCACAAATTCCAACAAGGATTTGTACTTGCTGTTGGCAATCACGTATGCCATGCCCGCAGAATAAGCAGCACCTTGGCTGTGACCCACTATTTTTATCGTTTCCCCTTCGCCCATTTTTATTTCTCCCGATGTCAACTTGGAAACAATGTCCTGTCCGGCCTCTTCCCCTTCTTTGTATCGGAGCTGTGCCGTTGATTTGGGCGTATAGGAAGCATTGATATAATAACTCTCATAGTCTTTATATGCCTCTTTGTAAGCTCTGTCAACATCTTCCCAATATTTGATATCATCATTTCTGTGCAAACTTCTGTCCACTGATTCTGGAACATTTTTTGAAAATACTTTGCTGTTATATGTATTTATGTCGAATCCACTAACGAATAAAAATAATCGCCCCCCGACTTCCACCCGGTTCATAGGATTCCCCGCACAATACGCATACGGACTAATCGAATAATACTTCTCACTCAGCGGGTCTGGCGTCGGGAAAACAGGGATGTCGGTGCCGAGCATCCTCGCCGAGAAGTCGTACCAGTCCAGCCCGTGCATGGTGTCGTACTCCTTTCCCCCGAACTTGTAGGGTTGTGTTCCAGCCGAGGTGCTGTGCTGCATCGGCTTGCCGAAGGGGTAGTAGTCCGTGTTCTGGATGCTGCTCCCTCCCTGGTTCGCCACCACCCGGTTGTTTCCCAGATGGTCGGAGATATAGAAATAATAGGTGCCGTTCTCGATGTATCCGCCGTCCACCAGGATGCGCTTCAGGGCATTGTTTTCAAAGACCTTGCCAGCGACGTAGTCCGTGGTCTTGGTCACGTCGAGTGCGGAGGTGTTCACCGCCGAGCCGATCACCGGGGATGTGCTGTAATGGGGGTTGTACCGCTGCACCACCCGGAGCTTCTCCCCGCCCGCCGAATAGCTGTAGCTGTTGCGCGCTTCGGCCACCGGGCTGAGGATGTCCACCTGCTGGGGCAAATTTAGCAAATTGTACGAGATATTCGATATCCCTTTGTTTAAATCTTTGGTCATCGCCCCGTTGGCGTTGTAGGCGTACTCGGTGTCTAAGTTGGCATAGTCGTCAAAGTCCGCCGAGAGCGGGTTGCTGGATGCGGCGGCGTTGAAGTGGTCGGTGGTCTTCTTGAGCTGGTTGCCGTTGTACTCCATGGAGACATCCGTCTGGTTGCCGTTGACATCCCTGATGAAGTCGATGATGTTGCCTTGCTCGTCATAGCGGTAGTACATGCTCCGGGAGGTGCCGAAGGTGCCGGAGGAAACCGCGCGGGTCAGCCTCGAAAGTTCGTCGTAGGTGAAGTCGTAGTTGACCGCCATCCCGTTGTTCACCGTTGCCTGGCGGCTGATGTTGCCGCCGTAGCTGTAGACGAGGGTCTCCTTGAATTTGGGGTCATCGATGCTGCTTGTCCACGAGCGGAGGTTGTAGGCGTAGGCGGTGTTCACCACCGAGGCGTTCCCCGCCTTGTGGTTCTGCATCCGCCCCAGCTCGTCGTAGGTGATTTTGGCCAGCAGCTGCTGCGCCCCGCCGTTGAGGCTGTGGCGGGTCTCGGTGGGCCGCCCGGCGTGGTCGTAGGTGTAGGTGTAGAACTCGGTCACCGTCCCGGCCTGGGGCGAGGTGTGCACGTGCTTCTTCTGGGTGGGGTGCCCGGTGAAGTCGTAGGCGATGTACTCGCTCTCGAAACCGCCGAGGTGGTTGGTGGATTTGGTCTGCACCACACGCCCCCGGTAGTCGTAGTAGGTGGCGGTGACGGTGTACTTGGTGGAGTCGTCCAGCTGGTACTGGGACGTGAATTCAACGAAATATGGTGAAAAGGAAGTGTACTTGGTGGAGTCGTCCAGCTGGTACTGGCGCATGCCCGTTGCCAAGCCCTTCGCATTATCGTAGCGGGTGCCGTAGCCTGATTCGTCTGCATACTGGAGGGCGGTCTTGGTGGCGGCGGGCAGCAGGTCGAGGAAGCGGTAGTCGTCGTAATAGTTCACCGACAGCAGCCGGGTGGGGTAATAGTTCGGCTGGACGAAGAATCCCCGGGTGTAGCCGGTGTCGTCCATCGGGTTATAAGGTGCCGGCACGCCGAAGGCCTCGGTTATGACCCAGCCGCTGAAGCTTTCCAGCCACTGCGCGAAGGAAGTCCTGTGGCGGATGTCGGTCACCACAGAGGAATAAAGCATCCGCCCCAGCTTGTCGTATTTATACACCGTCCACTTGAAGTCGGGCCGCTGGATGCCGTCCTGGGTGAGTGCCAGCCTGTCGGCCTTGTCATACACGAAATAGGCCCAGTCGCAACCGGGGATCCGTTTCTGTGTGCAGCGGTTGCGCCCGTCGTACTTATAGACGTAGGCGTACTTCTTCATCATGTCGGAATCGTCGCCCAGCCCGGCAGAAAGGTTGTCCACGGCGAGCGGGGGAAGCACGTAGCGCCTGTTGCCGAAGTCGTCATAGACATAATAGGTGTCGTGGTTCTGCCCGTTGTTGACCTGCCGGGTGAGGGCTACCTGCCCGAGCTTGTCCTTGAACTCGTAGGAGACGCTGCCGCCCTCGTCGGTGCTTTTGGTGACGTAGAGCTGCCCGTCGTCATAGCTGCCCTTGTTGACCAGCCCGTCCGTACCCACCTCGAAGAGGATGCAGGGATAGTCGGCGTTGTTGGTGAGGTATTCCGTCTTCACCGACTTGCCGCCCGTGTGCCATGCTTCCCCCGGGCCGAACTGCTGCTGCACGCGGTTGAGCGGGGAAGGTTCGTAAACGGGATAGGAATAAGGCTGCCCGTCGCCGCCGTTAAGGGACGGGGCATTGGCCTGTATCTGGCTCAAGGGCTGGAAAGCACCGTTTCCATTGATTGCGGCGGGTAGCCAGGCGTTCGATTCGCGCCCGAAGCCGTCGTATTCCTGGTAAGTGACCAAGTCCTTCCCCGAGGGGGTGATTCCCGGCTGGACGGTCTGAACGGGGCGGCCCAGGCCGTCGAAGTACTGGACCTGGTCAAGGTAGCCCGCGCCGTCGTCGGTCTTGCAGGTGCGGGTCAGGATATAGTTCTGATCCTGGGAAAGGGAAGGCGTCCCCGATTGGTAAGGGGTACTGGCGTTGGCGTCCAGCTTCAGGGTCAGGCTTGTCCCCGAAGATGCCACGAACCGGAAGCCGGGCTTGAGGGTGATGGACGAGGCGGCCACTACCGTGCCGCCTTGTGTCCTTGGGGCGGAGAGTGTGAGGTTGACCTGGGCAACCACCTCCCCCCAGCCCCCTCCAAAAGAGGGGGAGAGGGCTGACGCAAGCAATATGCTAAAGAAATGAATGAATTTTTTCATGAGCGTTTTATCTTATTTGTTTTTACCACGGAGTTCTTTGTTGTTTATTTATTGAATGACGGAATCACTGGATCACTGATCCAATCCCTCAATCCTTCCATCATTGTCCCTGGTAATGGTAGTCGTAGCTCTGGATGGTCTTCTGCTGCCCGTTCTCGATGATGTATGTTCGCTTGAGGCGGTTGAAGGTGTCGTATTCGTAGTAGGTGGTGACACCGTTGGGACCGGTGGCGGAGGTCATTCCCACGAGGGGTTTGTAAGTGTAAGTTCTTACAATTGCATTAGGCAATGTTTTCTGTAAAGCGCTGCTCTGAAGTAATAATTCATCTGGAATTTGCAACCTTGTCAATGCTTCTATATTGGAGATGGAAAAGGTTGTTTTGATGGCCGTTTCAACCTCATCATAGCTAGCATTCCGAATCTCGGCTATGGGGTATTGCCCGAAGTAAGACCACAGATAAACAACCTTCTCATTATCATTTATTATATAGTATGCTATATTGCCATAAGCGTCATAATTAATATATGATATCCGCTTATCGTTAATAGTTGGTGTGTAAATATTTTCAGGAACCAAAATTTCAACTAGCGAATCTTCATTATCTTGTACTGTCTTCACTTGATATGTTGTTTTGTGGTATGTTGTTTGAGTCATATCTCCCGATGTATTTCCTGCCATTGTTTCTACGGTAACAGGTACACCCACACGATTGGCCTCAACTAATTTGTCCATGTTCTCTAGTTGACCAACTAGGTTGGGTGCATACTGATATTTTTTTACATTTATAACACCATTCGAGTTTGTTGATGTTGCTTTCAATAAATTGAAGTACGGGCTGTCACCATAGTTATAATCTGTCTCTTGGTCTAGGGTTTTATTTGGGAGAAAAACACTGTCTACCAAACTAACCAACAAAGGATATCCAATGTAATTGTAATACAAGGCTATAGACAAATTGTCAATATAAGTTCCGTAATCGCCCGCAGCATAAGCTGGTACTTCTGAATTTTTACGAAACACATAACTACTCAATACATCTTGTTCTGGTAAATAATAGTTATAGAAAGTCGATTTTAATAAGCTGTATTGCCCAGAATCGAGTTTATATACATATTGTTTCTGTAAAATACCATAATAGGCATCTCCCTGATTTGAATAAGGAACAGACTCTATGTCGGGTCCTAATAATGTGTTAGGTTTATAGTCTTCTGGCTGAAAATAAAAATTCTCAATGCAGCCATTATTATTTTGGATCTCGGTTACAGCGGTATAATATGCCCCCTGTTTTCTGTTACTATAAAGAGCCGAGAAAGAAGACGAATTAATCGTGTAGCGATTATATATAGTCGTTAAATCAGACTTGTCGCATACGTTTATGCAATCTTTAGTATAAGATGTTTTATAAGAATATTGAGGATTTTGTATATCATTAAGAGTCGTTCTCCTTGAAGACAAATTTGATAAAGAATTATAATAAAAAGACCTATTATTATACGCCATATTATCTTCATTATAATCTGTTATTTTTTTGACTCTAGCACCTCCTGAATATATTGTCTTTTCAACTTTTTCTATTTCAGAATTATATTGAATAAGCATACTCCCTTCTGCTGGGTTGTATCTTTTTGATAGCAATTTTAATTGAATTCGATATTTGTGATCCTTTTCTGTGGTAATTGGCGAGAAGAGATAAGTTCCACTCTCGCTCTCAAGTCCAACCATGTCGCTTGTCGCGAAGCTTACTCCATAATTTTTAGTGAATGAGGTTATTATAGCCGTTGAAGATAGATCGGTTATTGTTAGACTATACTTATCGTGCAACTCATCAGGGGTAGGTGTGCAATCTGGAGTATCTATCAACGAAGCTCCAGCCAAAAGGTTCAACGGACTACCATTGGAGGTGAAGGTGAAGGTAGCGGTATCTACAGCACTCGCAGAGCAATCTTTCAATACTTCAACCGAATTATTTTTGTATTTGATTTGATTTGCATAGCCAATTGTTGAGTTCGCCTCGTATTCAACTAGCGTCTGCCCTCCTGTGGGATAAAATATTTTTTTAAGCATTCCATAGTGCACAACATTTGGGTTTACTTCATTTTCTGCTTTGGCCAGGCCTAAATCTCCATTCTCGTTCAACAGAGAATATACATCAGGGTCTGCCTTTACCATCGGACTAAATGGGCTTGTGTTATTTGAGCCATTGTTATATCCATACTTATCTTTTGAAAAACTAAGGCGAATAGGGAGTTTCTCTTTTTCATAATAATCAAAAGAATACTTTTCCGATAAATTTGAGCTAGAATTACTAAATACAAGATTTTTTAAAAACAGGCGAAACTTAAGACTATTGTCACCCTTTAATTTTTCGTATTGGTGAATTATATTTTTATATACTGTGTCATAATCGCATGTTATATTTTTAATTACCTGTGAATAGTCCTTAATAGAGATCTTTTTTAACAACAATCCTCCATGGTCAACCCTCGAAGAATCGTAATCAAATATAATCGAACCATTTGAAAAGTTGATATTAGACAATACCTTTGAATTCGATAAATCAAGTAGAACATTAGGGGTATATGTTCTACCATATGCAACCGAATTATTCTCCGAACACAAACATTTTTGATCATAGATCAAACTAAATGAAATTCCCGAATGATATGAGAAGTTATTCGTTTTGTAAGAAAATTGAATTGTATTATTAGGCGATATTATCTTTCTTAAAAACCAAGCCGAAGTAAACCGATCCTTCGGTCCGAAGCTATTTGTAGAAGTGGCAGTCGTTTCTTCCAAATAGCCTTTATCACCTCCTAAGATATAAGTGTATCCCTTGTTGTCGATAATAGTGAACGATGAATAATTGGAATTATGCTGAAATGATATTTTGATATATTCTTTGCAGTTTACAATTGGATTTAGTTGCTCGTCCAAATAAAGAGTTCCAGATATACCATTCACGTTAAATGAAAACCAATCTCTCTCCACATCAGTATAAGAATACCCTCCACCAATCGCATATATAGTTTGAGCATTTTCCGTCAGGTTCATAAAATCAGGGTACCATCTATTTGTAGATTCATCAGGCTTGTCCCTCATCACTCGAGAGATCGTCCCACCCACACTCAAAGACCAATCCGTGCCAACGATCCCAGAAAGTTCATCTATTTTGACTCCTGTGCTATAGTAGTTCAGGGAAATAGGCACTGACAGATCTTTTTCAAGAATGTTATATATGGGAATCGAATAACTAAATCCTCCTGTACATCCATTTAAAGGGATATTGCCAAACGTCGAGAATTTATAAGCATTTGGGGATGGAGGTATTATTGATGGGACATAGCTGATCGCTGCTTCATCGACATTATCGATTATACTTGCTGCTATTATATAGGCATGCACGCAACTAATGAATACCAGTGTAAAAAAAAGTATTTTTTTGTTCATAATTAAAATAATATACCATTATAAATCTTAGGGTCAATAAATATGTTATCACTTCAATTTCCGCTGGAGCGTCTAGGAAGGTCCGTTTAAAAGTTCTAAGGGAAATTCATCATGATCGCATCTACCAGAAGCTGTTGCCAAGTTAAAAAAATCTGCTTTATTTAGTCGCTTCTAGCGAGACTGTCATAATATAAGATTCGACGAAAAACAAAGTAAAACGGTTATGCACCATCTAACCGAGACCTTTATCCGCCATGATGTAGATCTGGCTTCCTTGTATCTCGTGATAGAATGACTGGATATCGAGTTATACTCATCCGAAATTTACGCGGAAAATTTTCGGAAGTGGATGTCGTTGTCGCCCAAATGGCCAGTCTCGTAGAAGTAATAGATGCCACTCTTGATGTAGCCTCCATCGACGAATATCCGATCCAGCGCATTGTTTTTAAAGAGCTTGCCCGCCACCTAGTCGGTGGTCTGGGTCACGTCAAGTGCGGATGTGTTCATCGCCGAGCCAATCACGGGCGAGGTGTTGAAATTGGAAATCAGCAGACCTAAATCACACCCGACGGGCAAAGCTCTGCTTCTCACCCTGATCCTATCTTCTTGCCCTGCATTTTCTTTTCAAACAGCTTGCTATCAGTGAAATACCCGACAAAAAACGAGGCCTCTCCCCACCATGCCCGTCCTGGTGGAGGTAGGACGGGCGTCTTCCCCCGGCTTAGTCGCTGAGGGAGGATGCGGGCTTGAACTCTGCCTTGTCCAGGGCCTCTCGGAGCTCGTCGCCGGCAAGGAAATTGATGTTTACCCGCTTGATGAGGGCGGCGGTCACGTCCGCTTCATTTTCCTTGCCCTCGCTGTTGACGGTGAGGTAGAAGGTGCCCCAGTCGCCGAGCTTCACGGTGTTTCCGGCCAGCAGTTCGGCCTTGAGTACTTTGAGCAGCTGCGAGATGGCCATTTCGGCCTCCTTGGGGTTGAGGGTGGTCTCGTCGGCGATGCGCCTGCCCACTTCCTTTTCAGTCACTTGTGTCACGCTGCGCAACACGGGATACCACTTGCCCGGCTCGTCCTGTTTGGCCGGGTTCTTCCTTTGCACTTTGTTATAAAACAATGCCATAAGTTCTTGTTTTTAGTTGGTTAATGAATCAGGAAGCTATTAGCCGTTAGCCTTTAGCTATCAGCCAATAGTCATCTTATTTCTTGAGGCGTTGGTTCTCTTCTTCCAGTGCCTTTATGCGCTTGTCCTGCTGGATGACGTAGAGGGTGAGTTCCTCTATTTTCTGGAGCATCTTGTTCTGCATCTCGCCCACGCCCATCCCCTTTTCCTTCACCTCGGTGGCGGAGGGCATGTCGGGCAGGCGGCTGTTCTCCTGCACATACTGGTCCACCTGGTGCAGGGGCATCAGCTCGTAGTCCTTGCCGAAGACGTAGTCGGCCAAGGGAACGTTGAGGTCCACGATCACTTCCTCGGCATGGATCTTCCCCTTCACGGTGAGCTTCTGGTCGGGGGCGGTGGTGCCGATGCCGAGATTGCCCCGAACGTTTAGGCTACCATCAATCAAAGAATTACCAGTGGAGTTGAAATTCCCGCATGTGATTTCCTGCCACTGATTATTTCCAAAAAAGACAAATCTATTATCGGAACCTAAACAAGAGATGATCACATGATTGTCCTCATCGTTTATTTGGAGGTTTTTACCGACAAACAAGCGATTCTTAGTCCTGAGATCTCCGTCCACATCCAACTTGTATTGGGGGTCGGTTGTTCCTAGACCAACATTGCCAGAAGCAAGGTTGACCCATAGGCGTTCAACTCCAGCACCTCCAATTGAGACATATTTTGTTGAAAATTCAGTAGTGTTACTCGCATTATATCCAGCAATAAAAATGGCCTTGTCATTCCATCCTTGGTAAGTCCCTATCAATGGGAAAACTTGACCAGAATTATTCCTCGCATTTAGTACGGCATCCCATCCCCTAACAATTACACCTCCATTGATATCCAGTGCAGCTTGTGGTGTTGAAACCCCAATACCTACACTATCATTCGAGGAAGTACCTATTCCGCTTGTCCCGTTGGGAACAAATACAGTTTGACCATTAAGAGACAAAGCCGACACAGCGACGGCGATAAATAGCATTGCTTTTTTCATAATTTATATTCTTTGTTGTTTTGTAGATTATCGGTTGGAAGCTACCAGCTTTCTTCACTTCTTTATCACCACCCCGTTCGCCACCTTGTCGTTTGCCACCACACGCAGCACGTAGTTGCGGGGAAACAAGCCCGAGCAGTTGAAGGAGAGGGAGTAGGAGCCCGGCTCATGGACCTTTGCCGGCACCAGGCTGACGGGGAAGCCGTCGATGGAATAAAGGCCGAAGGAAACGTTGGCCTTCGCCGTGACCTCGTAGGCCACTGTCAAGTCGGAAACCACCGGGTTTGGATAGAACTTGCAGTTGAGCAGGCCGGCAATGGACATGCCTTTGGCACCGGCGCCCGCATCGTTTCCATCCCCGGATTCCTTGGCTTTGTTGGCCAGGTCCCACAGCGCGTCGATGATGGCCTTGTTGGCGGGGTCGGTGTCCAGGTAGTAATGGGGTCTTGCGGTGGGAAGAAGAAGGCCGTCTTGAAATAGGCGGTGCTGTCGCTGTGGTTGTAGCTCTGCACGGTTTCGAAGACGGGGTAGCGGTAGCCCTTGGTGTACCAGCGGCAGGTTTCGAGCACCCGCTCCCGGGGCGTGGCCACCGTGTCGGCATGGTTGACGATGCCCTGCTAGGTGCGGACGCGGAGCACTTGGCTCAAGGTGTCGCCCGAGGGCAGCACCATCCGCCCGTAGGCGTCGGCCCAGGTGGTGACCAGCCCTTCGGTGGAGATGGAATCCGTATGGGAATAGGTCCCCCTGCCCCGGTAAGGGTAGGTGGTGACGCCCCCGTAATTCAGCGGGAAGACGGCCTGGGTATAGGGCAGTACATATTCCAACCTGGTCAGCGGGTTCTCGTGCCCGAGCAGCAGCAGGGTGTCGCCCTTGAGGCGGAAGAAATACTGCGTGTGGTGTTCGGTGGCGACCACCAGCTCGCTGTCGCCCGCAAAGACGCCCACCGGGTAGGCGTTCGAGCCGAGGACATAGAGGCTGTCCCCGAGGACTTCCGGGGCGGAATAGGTGACGGCGTAGTTCTCGTTGACGGTTTTCAGCTTGCTGAAGTCCCAGAGGACGTTCTCCCCGGAGGGGCCGGGGTCCTTGTACTCCACCTGGTATTTGACTAGCTTGTCACCCGCACGCGGGCGGTTGTAGGCGAGGCGAGGCTGAGCTGGGCATGGGACAAGGAACAATGCGCCAGCAATAAGAATGCAATGAACGGGGGGTGCTTCATATCATGGGTTTTTCAAAATACTGGATCGGCAAGCGTAACTAGATGTGCATGTTGCGCCAAGTGTTAACCATCACGACTCAAAGATAAGTGAATTTTAAGTAAAAAAGCAACACATAAAATACGATATATAGGGTAATTAACATTTTAGGCCGTTTCAAATGATTAATATACAAGCGTTTAAAAATAGGGTATATAGGTCATGTCTTTGCATTTTTTTTCATACAGGGGGCAGCGGTGCTTCTTGATCCCGCATCGTCATTGTTTTGTAATGGGGAATTTAACGGATAATTTTTTTATTGTCTTAATCGGGCAGAGATCGGGATGCGTGGCTATCTTTAAGTTTTTGAATGTTGGTCTGAAGTGGAATAGGGTCAAGACGGTCATCACCTCCAGGTACCGTTATATGATAAGTCTTTCTCTGGATAGCCTTTCTAGTATTTTTTCTCAATTGGCGGTAGCTTTATTCGCCAGAACTATTTTGTTTTTTCTCTTACGAATGAAGATGGAGCAAAATCAGAACGCTGTAGATAATGTCTTGGCTGACATTTGCCGAGGTCAATTTCTCCCGTAATTCGCTCGAAATCTTAGTCATGCGGTTCTGCACCGTTTTTTCACTTATGGATAGCTCGGCTGCTGTTTCCTTGATCGAAAATTGTTTTTTGATCCGAAACTTAAATATCAATTGGTCTAATTCGGGCATTTGGCTCATTAGCTGATCAATCAGCAAGTCAATTTCTTTTCCGATAATGTTTTCCATGACATGCGAGTACTGTAAATTCTGATCCGCAATTTTTTCCATGTCGTCCACATTTTCCGTAATGCTTTTGGCGACATGGCGATAATAGTCTAAAATTCGTTTGGAGAGGATGAAGAAAAGCGATTTGGAGGCGTTTCCTTTGTCGTCTGTTCGAACAAGATTCGCTGATGTCCAAACAAAAAGCCAAAAATCCTGGAGCAAGTCCTTGGCAGTGTCGGTATCGGCAACCCTGGAGCTTATTTGCCTCAATGTAATGCCGCTGTATTTGTCATACAGTTCTTTGAATGAGCTTTCGTCCTTTTTCAGAATTCCTTCCAATAAATCTTTATCAAGCGTTTCCATTTCGGGAGATTTTGCACAAATGAATACATATATGGCTACAATATTATTAAATAGTGATTAATTAATGTAGAATTGATTTATGGATATTAAATGCGCCGTGGTTTACGTCTTTTGCGATTTGAATTTTTGAGTTGTTAAGCAGCCGTAACAAACACTTAACTGTTTCATGAGGGATATTGTACCTTGTTCTTACGCTATTGTTATGGAGGCTGTGTGGAGCTTCTTCCTGGAAATTAAATATTATTTGACAAGCAACAGTGAAGAAAGATAAATTGGAATACAGGGCGGCAGTTTTAAATTTTTTGAGCGATGTGTATGAACGTTGTTTTCAAGGTCGGGCATCGAACGAAGAGATACAAATAGTGAAAAAGGCGAGTGAAATCATTCGGAATGGAAATTTGCCGGAGATGGCTGCCGGTGCTTCCGAAAAATTGAGAAAGGAAGTCTATGCTAACTTGTCGGGTAAGATACGCCGGGAAAGGAATAAACGAAAGATAAAGAAGATGGTTGCTTATTCCATCTCTGCTGTGGCTGTTTTGGCGGCGATTTTCTTTGTCAACAAAACGGTTTTCCAGGATGATACCTTGAATTCTCCAATGGCTGCTACAAGCATTCGCACAGGCGATGAACGGATGAAGCAGGTGGAGCTTGGCGACGGAACAAAAATAACCATGAACCAGAACACCCGGATCGAATATTATGAGTCAACCTACAACCGGGATAAGAGGGAAATCTGGCTCAATGGGGAGGCTTTTTTTGATGTGGCGAAGGATGCCCGGAGACCTTTTATAATTCACAGCGGCAACTTCAGTATCCGGGTGTTGGGTACTTCTTTCAATGTTAAGTCGTATCCCAACCTGAACCAATACACCGTTTCCGTACGCCGGGGCAAGGTGGACGTTCGCCGGGGGAAGGAGCATTTGGGCACTTTGGTTAAAAACACGGAATTGGCATATGATATCAAGGCCAATACATTCGAGATAACAGATAAAGATTGTAGTGAGATTGACAAATGGACAGCCGGCAAGCTCGTCTTGAACAATGCGGATGCAGATGAACTCACATTCCGCATGAAGCAATACTATGGGATAGACCTGAAGATCAGCGGAAAGGCATTGTCTGGAGTGATGATCAACGGGATATATGACAAGACGGATACTCCTGAAGATGTGATACGCTCAATCTGTGTTCTGTACAATATCAAATACACATATCGTGATGGCGTGATTACTGTGTTGCCTTCAAATGAATAGTTAGGTTACCTAAATAATAAATAAACGGTTTTTTTAAAAGCAAGCTGCAACTTGAAGGTAGCTTAGACTCTTGTGTGCATATTGAAATCAAGAATAAACATAACAAATCATTAAAAATAAGGACAATGAAAAAAAAAGACAAGTGGAATTTCTTTAGAATATGCTTTTTGAGCATATCTTTAATTTGTTCGCAAATGATATGCGGGCAGACAACAAATAGACGCTTTTCGGCGGAAAGCCTTATCGAGCGGCTGAATACTTTGCACTCGGTTTACGGATGCAAAATAACATACGACTCCAAGCAGTTGGCCGGAATCCGTGTCTCGGCATACAATGCGGATGGGAGTTCTGCGGAGCAGGTTTTGGAAGCAACCTTAAAGGGAACAGGCTTTTCTTATAAAAAGGTTGGCAACAATTTATATGCGATAAATGAAAAGCCTGCCGAAAAGAAGCCCGCCGCACCAGTTGGTAAGACACGAAGAATCCACGGTGTTGTCAAAGATGAAGTGGGTGAATATGTGGTAGGGGCAAATGTTTTGGTAAAAGGTACGGCATTCGGAGCCATCACCGATATCGATGGCCGGTATTCGTTGGATGTTCCAGAAAATGCAACGATCCATGTTTCGTTTGTGGGATACAATTCGACAGATATAAAACTAGGCAGCAATACAGAAATAAATATCGTATTGAAGAGCAATTCAAACGTGCTGAACGAGGTCGTGTTGATCGGATATGGCAGCCAGAAAAAAGCAAACCTCACTGGGGCAGTGGATCAGGTTTCGAGCAAGGTTTTTGAAAACCGATCGGTATCCAATGTCACCCAAGCCTTGATGGGTGTTGTGCCCAACTTGAACATTTCTCTTACCGATGGCAAGCCAACGCGGACAGCAAGTTTCAATATCCGTGGAACTACTTCTATTGGGCAAGGCGGTAGTGCTTTGGTGCTTATCGACGGAGTAGAAGGCGATCCGGCTATGTTGAATCCCAACGATATCGAATCTGTCAGCGTATTGAAAGATGCTTCATCGGCCGCAATCTACGGGTCGAGAGGAACTTACGGCGTCGTGTTGATCACAACAAAAAATGCAACAAAAGGGAAAACCTCGATCACCTATTCTTTCAATTCGACCTTCGGATCTCCTGTCGATGTTCCGGATATTGTGGATGACGGATATACCTATGCGTCGATGTTTTATACATCATATTATAACTCTAAGAATGCTACACCTGCGAAAATGAATAAGACACAAGCTTTTTCAACGACTTGGTTGTCTGACTTCAAGGATAGGAAAGATGAAGGCAACACCCAAAACTACGAGGTTGTAAATGACAAATATGTTTATTATGGGAATGAAAACTATTACAAGGCGTTGTATAAGAATTTAACCTTTGCACAAGATCATAATTTTTCGGTAGTTGGCAATTCCGGCAAAATGGATTTTTATTTATCGGGACGCTATTATGGCTACGACGGGTTGTTCAAATATAGTACAGATAAATATTCGACTTACAATATCCGGGCAAAGGAATCGTTGCAAGTCACCGACTGGCTCAAAGTATCAAATAACTTGGATTATTCAAAACTTCTTTACCACAACCCAATCAATGTGGGTGAAGGTGGATCTATCTGGCGTAATATTTCAGACGAAGGGCATCCAAGCTCTCCCATATTCAACCCTGATGGAACATTGACCTATTCTGCGGCCTACACTATTGGAGACTTCATCTATGGGAAGAATGGGATAGATACGGATAACCGGGTATTAAGAAATACGGTATCTGCCACAGCTACATTCTTTTCGGACCGGGTGCACATCAATGGAGACTTTACATTCCGTTCAACAGACAATAATTCACAACAAATCAGGGTTCCTGTTCCTTATAGCACAGCGCCAGATGTGATTTCTTATTTAAGATCCGATTATAACGATATCCTAGATATATCCAAAAGCTATCAATATCTGTCAGGAAATGTTTATGCCGATTATGCGGGAAAAATTGGCGATAACCACACCTTTAAGTTTATGGCAGGATACAACTACGAGCAACAAGTTTACAAATATGTTTCCACCCAGCGAGATGGCTTATTAACAGAAGATGTCACTAATATTAATTTGGCCTTGGGTACTACAATTACCACCAGTGGGGATTACAGCAAATGGCGTACTGTAGGAGGGTTTTCTCGCGTAAATTATTCTTTTTTAGACCGTTATTTGTTCGAGTTTGACGGCAGGTATGATGGCTCCTCGAAATTTCCGACCAATCAGCAATGGGGCTTTTTCCCTTCCGCGTCGGTCGGATGGCGCATCTCGGAAGAGCCTTTCTGGCATTTGAATGACAACTTAATTTCAGATCTGAAAATCAGGGCTTCTTACGGATCGCTTGGTAATGGAAATATAGATCCTTACAAATACCAGGAATTATTTACAATCAGCAGTTCCGGACGGATGTTAAACGGATCTAACAACAAAACCACGAGTGCGCCAGCCGTTATTCCGGATGGGTTAACGTGGGAGACTGCGACAACTGCTAATATAGGATTAGACTTCGGGATGCTGAAAAACCGCTTAAGATTTGTAGGCGACGCATATGTCCGCAAGACTAAAAACATGTACACGACAGGGGCAACACTTCCAGATGTGTTTGGTGCAGATTCACCTAAGGGTAACTATGCAGATATGACTACACGCGGTTGGGAAATAACGGTGAATTATGCAGACAAGTTTAATTTAAAAGGTAAGCCTTTCAACTATCAATTGAAAGCCACCCTGGCCGACTACACAGCCAAAATTGATAAATACAACAATCTGACAGGGAGCATCAGTGATTACTATGCAGGAAAAAAAGTTGGTGAGATCTGGGGATTTCATATTGAAGGCCTTTTTCAGGATCAAACCGAAATCGATGAACATGCCACTCAAACAGTGATTTATGCTTCTTCAAATGGAGTAACGGCACCAGGTGACTTAAAATTTGGAGATCTCGATGAAAGTGGCGTTATCGACTACGGTTCAAAAACTTTATCAAGTCATGGAGACATGAAAGTCATTGGGAACACCACACCCCGCTATACTTATAGTGTCAATTTAAGTGCTGATTGGAACAATTTCTTTTTTTCAGCCTTCTTTCAGGGAGTAGGGCATCAAGACTGGTATCCGAGTAGTGAATGCATCTTTTGGGGACAATACAATCGTCCTTATAACAATGTCCCGAAATGGCAATTGGGCAATATTTGGTCAACAGACAATCCAAATGCTTATCTTCCCCGGTATGTAGGGTATAATGCTACGTTGAAATCTTACAGCAACGATCGTTATTTGCAAAATGTGGCATATTTACGTTTGAAAAACCTTCAATTAGGGTACAATCTGCCGCAGGAAATCGTATCAAAGATCAAAATGCAGAACCTGCGCATTTATATCTCGGGAGAAAATTTATTCTGTTGGTCGCCGCTCTATAAATGGACACACGATATTGATGTGGCCAATATATACGGATCAGACACTGATTTGACCAGCGGAAGTTCCGGAGACGGGCAAAATTATCCTATTATGAAAACGATGAGTTTCGGTATGTCATTAACATTTTAAATTCGTAGCAAAAATGAAAAAGATAATATATTCCATTTTGACTTTTTTTATCATAATAATATCTTCGTGTGATTTAACAGAAGAACCGCAGGCTTCTGTATCCGCCAGCGCCATATTTGGTTCGGAATCAGGACTCAAAGCCTATACATACTCATTCTACAATATGCTTCCCGATGGAAGTTCTGCGTATCAGCAAGATGCCATGGCTGACTACGGCGCTGTCAATAGCATCAACTCCTTTATCCGCAAGGGTGCTTATTCGGCAGAAACGAGTTCAGGATGGACTTGGACAGACTTAAGGAATATCAACTACTTCATAGTAAATTGTACCAATGAGAATGTCAGCGAGTCGGTACGGAACAACTATATAGGCATTGCTAAATTCTTCAGGGCTTGGTTTTATTATAACATGGTGGTTCGTTTTGGCGATGTGCCGTGGATCGATGAACCACTAAGCGTTGATGACGAAGCTCTTTACGGGGCTCGTGATTCCCGGACAGTTATTGTAAACAATATTATAGAGGATTTGGATTATGCCCATAATAACATTACCGAAACTGTTGGCGATGGAACCTTGATCTCAAAATGGACAGCAACTGCTCTAAAATCAAGAATTTGTCTCTTTGAGGGAACGTTTGAAAAATACCACACCGAACTGTCCTTAACAGATTCCGCAAATACCTATTTGAAATTGGCTGCAGATGCAGCAGAGGCCATGATGGATAGCTCTGGCTATGCATTATATACGGATGATGGTACATCTTCATCCTTCAGGACACTCTTCATCTCGGATTCGCCCGTAACCACCGAATCGATTCTCTCCGTGGCTTTTAGTTCTACCGCCTCCATCTTTAGTTCTGCAAATTGGTGGTGGACTTCGAGTACCTATGGCCCAAGGTGGAGCATGACTCGTAAATTTGTCAACACCTTCCTCAACACCGATGGCACTCCATTCACAGATAATGCAGATTACAGCACAATGGCATTTTACGATGAGTGTCAAAACCGTGATGCCCGCCTTGCCCAGACTATTCGGACTCCCGGATATGAACGCGACGACTCCTATGCGGCTCCGAATTTTGCCAGTTACACCTATACAGGCTACCAGCCTATTAAATATTGCTTGGATGCTACTTCCTATGACGATGGTGCGTACAACACGAACAGTATCCCTTTAATCCGCTATGCAGAAGTATTGCTCAACTATGCCGAAGCAAAAGCCGAATTAGGAACAATGACAGATGCCGATTGGGCTGAAACAATTGGGGCTTTGCGTGCGCGTGCCGGAATCACATCCGGATTGACAGCCAAACCGACAGAAGTTGATTCTTATCTGCAGACAAATTATTTCCCAGGAATAACCGATCCCATTATCCTTGAAGTACGCCGGGAACGATCCGTCGAGTTGGCTTTGGAGGGATTCCGCTTCACAGATTTGAAAAGGTGGAGAGTGGGCGAACTCATGGCGGAGCAATGGGACGGGATGTATGTTCCGGCATTGGATACGGCCATGGATCTTGACAATGATGGAACTTATGATGTCTTGTTTTATAATGGAACGGAGCCGTCAAGCATTCCCAGTGGTTGTACTGCAATCAACGTGGACGGAACATCGACCATAACCCTGAGCGATGGGGATCATGGCAACATCCTGAATTTTGTTTCAACCGATGATAGGTATTGGTATCCTGATGGCCGTCAGTATTATTATCCTATTCCAAGCACAGCTATTACTAAAAATCCCAATCTGGTGCAAAATTCAGGATGGTGATAATGAGCTAATTCCATACCCGATCTTCAAGAAATAAGAACGGGATTCATCTGCGTGGGCAACCAAATTAAGGTTGGTGGAGAAATAAAAGAGATGAACCTATCCGACATCACGGCTATCGTTGTCAAATATCTTAGCCTGAAGATGCCTTCTTGCAAGGGAAAAATTCCCGCAGGTTTATTTTTGGAAAAATAAAAAAGTGAAATCTTGTCTTAACAATAGAATAAATACGAATCGTTATATGAAAACATTATTTTATTTGCTTTTGTTACCGTTGTTGTTTGTTGGGGAAGTTTTTGGCAAATCTCCGGCTGTTTTCACAATCGGGACTTACAATCTGCGTAATGCCAACAAGCAAGATTCTCTCAATGGCAACGGATGGGGCCAACGTTCTCCTTTCATTGCTAAGCTTGTGATGTTTCACGGCTTCGACATATTTGGAACGCAAGAAGGGTTGTGCCATCAGTTGCAAGACCTGAAGAAGTTGATGCCCGAATACGAGTACATTGGCGTGGCGCGAGATGATGGGAAGGAAAAAGGAGAGTATTCGGCAATTTTTTACAGGAAAGGCAAATTCAAGTTGCTCGACCACGGTGATTTTTGGCTATCAAAAGATGAGTCGAAACCTAATTTGGGATGGGATGCCGTGTGCATACGAATTTGCACGTGGGGGAAATTTCAGGAAATCAGCACAGGTCGGGTATTTGTGTTTTTCAACCTGCACATGGATCACAAAGGGATAGTTGCGCGGGAAGAAAGCTCCAAACTGATTCTAAAAAAGATACAGGAAATGCCGGAAGGAATCCCTGTGGTACTCACCGGCGACTTCAACGTCAGTCAATTTTCCCCGTCATATCAATTATTGAACACTTCGGGCAAGCTTCGGGATGCTTATGACAAATCCCCTCTTCGGTATGACCCGGCAGGAACCTTCAATGGATTCAATCCCGAAGGTTCTTCCTCAGACGAAAGGATAGACCATATTTTCCTTACTGATCAATTCTCCGTGTTGAAATATGGGATTCTTAGTGATACCTACCGGGTTGACCAGCCAAAACTTTCTGGAGAACCAGCTAACCGTAGTAGCCGTTCTTTCTCAGCGAGGTGTCCATCGGATCATTTCCCTGTAATGATTGTGGTTGGCCTGCCATAAACGACCATCATTTTATCTCAAGTTTATTGTTGGGTTCGGAGGATAAGCATGTGGCTGTCCTTCGAACTTTTTTGTTGAACGAGAGTCAAGCTCCAGTTTTTTTGGTTATAGTTTGTTGAGTCATCCAACAGGGATTGAAACCGAGCAAAAAAAGGTTTTTCTTTCGCCCTAAACGATAGATTATGCCGGCTAAGTGTTTTGTCTTTCTAAAAGTTATTTCCATTATAAAATTTAAAAGCGCCAGATTCTTTTTATATTTGTGAAATATAGCTTTTTTGCTCAATAAGTATAACACTAAAAATGGAAAGGCCATGGATTTAAACTTCACAGACAATTTTTTGGTGGATAAGCCGATATCTATCGAGAAGAAAAAGACACAATACAAAGGGAAATTGACAAAGGCCAAAGGGCTTCAAATGCTTGAAGAGGCGAAGAAAGGATTGCATGAGTTGCAGGATCTTTTGTATGCCGATGGAAGCCAGTCGCTGTTGGTTGTGCTCCAAGCCATGGATGCTGCGGGCAAGGACAGCTTGATCGAACATGTTTTTGGAGGGGTCAATCCGCAAGGCTGCGAAGTCAAAAGCTTTAAGTCACCAAGCACCCTTGAATATTCCCACGATTTCCTTTGGAGGCACTACATTTCGCTTCCTGAAAAGGGCAAGATTTGTATTTTCAACCGTTCCCACTATGAAAGTGTTTTGGTGTGCAAGGTGCATCCCGAATACAATCTAAAAGAAAAGACATGGAAATCGGTGGATGCTTTTGACGAAAAGTTTTGGAAAGAACGTTACGAAAGCATCAACGATTTCGAAAAGCATCTGAGCCGCAACGGGACAAAGATCGTGAAAATATTCCTTCATGTGTCGAAAGATGAGCAGAAAAAACGCTTTCTCGACAGGATTAATGAAAAAGACAAGAATTGGAAATTTTCAGCAGCCGACATGGCAGAACGTGCTTTGTGGGATAAGTATCAAAAGGCTTACGAAGACGCTATTAACGAAACGAACACGAAGCATGCTCCTTGGTACATTGTTCCCGCCGACAACAAATGGTTTGCCAGGCTTACCGCAATACAGATAATCGTGCAAGAGTTAAAGTCGATGAACTTGAGTTTTCCCGAAGTCTCGAAAGAAGAAGCGGATGAACTGCTCAAAGTTAAGCAGCAATTAACCGAAAAAGATATTCAAATATAATAGCCGTTAGCCAATCCTTTTCCTAATAGTTGTTGAATAGAAATTGCACCATGCTTGAGGCAAACGAAATCACCCATAAAATTCATGTTTTATGGCATAAATATCCACACGTTCAAATTTATAAATAATTGGCATCCTTGAGCATTCATCAGTATTTCGGGTTAGGTAATAATCGGGTTGAAAGGATTAAAATTCAAAATATCAATATTTTATGAAATTATCTGTATGTTTGCATTTGTAGTGTTGTTAAAATGAAATGCAGATGCCTTAAAATAGGCTTGGTTTCTACGATTTTATTTTTCAAACCTTTTAATTCAAAAAAAACACTATCTTTATCAGACATAAAAATACTGTTTGTTAGGACAAGTATAATCACGATAATATACAAACGAGATGAGCTACCTTAAATTTGATAAGTCAAGAATGATTAATCTGGAATATTCGCTATCCAGGGAAATACTTCGGACTAACCGGAAGGGCGCTTATCACTGCACGACTTTGGTGGAATGCAACACACGCAAGCAGCATGGTCTTCTAGTGATGCCGATTCCTGCGCTTGATCATGAGCCGCACGTCATTCTCTCTTCTTTTGACGAAACAGTAATCCAACACGGTGCCGAGTTCAATCTTGGGCTTCACAAATACGACGGTGAAAACTATAGTCCGCGCGGTCATAAATATATACGCGAATTCGACTGCGATTCCACCCCTAAAACCATTTATCGGGTAGGAGGAGTGATTCTTTCGAAAGAAAAGATTTTTTCCCTTCAGGACAACAACATCATGATTCGTTACACCTTGTTGGATGCCCATTCCCCAACAACACTACGTTTCCGCCCATTTTTGGCTTTTCGTCATATAAATGCGTTGACGCTGGAAAACGAAAGGGTAAACAAGTCATATACCGAAGTTGAAAATGGCATTTGCACCTGCATGTATCAGGGATACCCCGATCTCTACATGCAGTTCAACAAGAAGACTAGTTTTGTGTTCGACCCGCAATGGTATAATGGAATCGAATACCTTCGCGACCAAGAGCAAGGCCTTCCCTTCAAAGAAGATCTGTATGTTCCCGGTTATTTCGAGATCCCGATCAAAAAGGGCGAATCGATCGTGTTTTCGGCAGGTGACAAACGTGTAGGGACACACAATCTAAAGCATCACTTCATCAATGAGGTAGAACGCCATATGCCCCGTTCGTCATTTTACAATTGCTTGAAGAATTCGGCCAACCAATTCACTTTCCGTACAAAATCCAACGAGGTGTATTTGCTCACTGGCTATCCTTGGTATTCCGTTAGGGCACGTGATCAGTTTATCGCTTTGCCAGGCCTGACCATTGGGATAGATAAGCCCGAGGCTTTTCTCGAGATAATGGATACGGCATTGCCTGCAATCCGCCGGTTTATGGAAAGCGGCTCTTTGGATCCGATGATTTCGAATATGGATGATCCCGATGTGTTGCTCTGGGTGATCTGGGCCTTGGTTGAATTCTCCCATCAGGATAAAAAACTGTGTTTTGAGAAATATGGGCAGCTTGTCCATGATATTGTGGCTTTTATCAAGAGTAATGGTCATGAAAACCTCAAAGTGCTTGAAAATTCATTGGTTTCCACCAATGGGCGTAATCGTCCTGTTAGCTGGATGAATTCTACGGATATGGGCAAACCGATCACTCCACGCACCGGCTGTTTGGTGGAGTTCAATGCCTTGTGGTATAATGCCGTGATGTTCGATTTGGAAATTCAGAAAGAGATGGGTCGAAATGCCAAAATAATCGATGAATTGGAGGTTTTGTCCACACAAATAAAAGAATCGTTCGTGGAGGTTTTTGAAAACGAATGGGGATATCTTTTCGACTATGTCGATGGTGGAATTGTGAATTGGAGTGTTCGTCCGAATATGATTTTTGCTGTTTCCCTTGATTATTCACCACTCACCAGGGCTCAAGGGAAATCTGTTTTGGAGTTTGTCACCAAAGAGCTTCTAACGTCCAAAGGCCTCCGTACCCTAAGCCCCAAAAGTGATGGATATAGGCCTTATTACGTAGGCAATGCCTATGAAAAGGATTATGCCTACTCCAACGGCACTTCTTGGCCATGGCTGTTAGGACCTTATCTGAAAGCTTACCTGAAGATTTATCAGCTTAGCGGCCTTTCTTTCGTTGATCGCATCATGGTGGGGATCGAAGAAGAAATGTACAACGACTGCGTAGGGTCTTTGAGCGAATTATACGATGGAAACCCGCCCTTTACAGGTCGGGGAGCAGTGTCTTCCGCAGTCAATGTGTCGCAGATACTCCGGGTGTTGAAACTGAAAAAAAGATTCGAGCAATATTATTAAATCAAAATAGACCTCTGGCACATGAAACGAAGCGTGAAAAATTGCAGTATAAAATCGAGCCTGGGCCGTATGATCCGACGTTTCATAGAGCCAACGGATAAAAATAGTCGCGCATGAAAGCATTGATGTTTGGATGGGAATTTCCTCCCCATATTCTGGGAGGTTTAGGAACCGCAAGTTACGGGCTTACCAAAGGAATGGCTGTGCAGGGAGACATGGACATTGTCTTTGTAATGCCCAAACCTTGGGGAGACGAAGACCAAAGTTTTCTGAAAATTATTGGAGCCAACAACACTCCCATCGTTTGGAAAGAGGCCGATTGGAACGCCGTGAAAGAGCGTTTTGAAAAATACATGAATCCTCAAGAATTCTACAATTTGCGGGATAATATTTACGCCGATTTTAGCTATAAAAATACCAATGAATTTGGCTGTGTAGATTTCTCTGGACGCTATCCCGACAATTTGTTGGAAGAAATCAACAATTACTCCATCGTGGCAGGTGTGATTGCCCGCACGTATGGCTTTGACATCATCCATTCCCACGATTGGCTCACTTATCCTGCCGGAATGCATGCCAAAAGCATCACCGGAAAGCCGCTTGTGCTCCATGTTCACGCAACCGATTTCGACCGTAGCCGTGGGAATGTGAATCCCCAAGTGTATGGAATCGAGCGGGACGGGATGAACAATGCCGACCACATCATTTGTGTGAGCGAACTCACCCGCCGGACAGTGATCGACAAATACGGGCAAGATCCGCAGAAAGTGACCACTGTTCACAATGCCGTGGAACCGCTGAGCCAAGAAATCCAGGCAATCGTGCCAAGAAAGAGAAAAGACAAAATCGTGACATTTCTTGGAAGGATCACCATGCAAAAGGGCCCTGAATATTTTGTGGAAACAGCAGCCCGAGTGCTTCAGCGGAGTAAAAACGTCCGTTTCGTGATGGCTGGAAGCGGTGACATGATGAACAAGATGATTTTGCTTGCAGCCAAAAGGGGAATCTCCGATCACTTCCATTTCACCGGCTTTTTGAAGGGCAAGCAAGTGTATGAAATGCTCAAGTCGAGCGATGTGTATGTGATGCCGTCTGTTTCCGAACCATTTGGAATTTCCCCTTTGGAAGCAATGCAGTGTGGCGTTCCCACAATTATTTCCAAGCAATCGGGATGTGCCGAGATACTCTTCCGTGCCATCAAAACCGATTATTGGGATGTGGAGGCGATGGCAGATGCCATTTATTCCATTTGCACCTATCCTGCCATGGCAGAATTTCTTCAAAAGGAAGGAAAGGCCGAAGTGGATGAAATCAAATGGGAATATGCCGGGCAGAAAGTGAGGGATATTTACAACCGCCTTTGCGGGTTTTAATCACAGTAACAATATAAAAAACGCAGGAAAGATATGAAACGAAACATGATTTTTGTCTAATCGCCAAAATCTATGCTTGAAAAACCAGGCAAGTTTCATGCCACCTATAGTAGAATTTAATCGTATGAAAACAATTTGTCTTTATTTCCAAATTCACCAGCCTTTCCGGTTGAAAAGGTATCGTTTTTCAAACATTGGCTACGATCACTATTATTACGATGATTTTGCCAACGAGGATATAATGCAGCGAATTGCAGAACGCTCTTTTGTGCCTGCCAACCGCTTGATGCTCGATATAATCAACGAACATAAAGGCAAATTTAAAGTGGCGTTTTCCATCTCGGGTACGGCCTTGGAACAGTTGGAGGTGTATTCGCCTGAAGTGATCGATGGATTCAAGGAATTGGCCAAAACCGGTTGTGTGGAATTTCTGGCCGAAACCTATTCGCATTCTTTGGCTTCATTGGCCGATCCTGTGGAATTTGAATTGCAGGTGAAGGCACATTCGAAAAAAGTGGAATCCTTGTTTGGGCAGAAGCCCAAAGTATTTCGTAATACGGAACTAATTTATTCCGATGAAATCGCTGGAATTGTTGATAAATTGGGTTTTCGTGGAGTGCTTACCGAAGGTGCAAAGCATATACTCGGATGGAAGAGTCCCAATTACCTCTACCAATCGGCTACAAATCCCAAACTGCGGATTTTGCTACGCAATTCGAGGTTCAGCAACGATATTTCTTATCGATTTGCCGAATATGGATGGAAAGAATATCCCCTCACCGCAGATAAATTTATTGGCTGGATTGCTCAAACACCAGAAAACGAGCAGTTGATTAATTTGTTTATGAATTACGAAGTTTTGGGCAACCTTCATAACCGCAGCACAGGGATTTTCGATTTTTTCAAGGCCCTACCATCCTTTGCCGCAAAGAACCAGATCAGTTTTTCAACGCCATCGGATGTTTTGAACACACTAAAACCAGTGGATTCCATTACGGTCACCGACCCAATTTCTTGGTCTGGTGAAGAAAGCGATACGACGGCTTGGCTTGGTAACAGTTTGCAGCAAGAATGCCTCCGGGAACTCTATAAGATTAGCGAGCGTGTGCGGATGACAGAGTCGCGGCGAATCAAGCAAGATTGGTCTTATCTTCAAACAAGCGACCATTTCTTCTACATGAGTACAAAGATCTTGGGTGATGGGCCGAGTCCATTTAGCCCCTATCCATCGCCTTACGAAGCATTCAACAACTACATGAATATTATTAGTGATTTCACGGAACGTGTTTTCGCTGAATATCCGAGCAGTATTGAAAACGAGGAGCTTAACGGCTTGTTGAAGACGATTCATAGCCAAGCCGAGGAAATAGAAAAATTACAAGATGAGGTTAAAAAATTGAAGGCTCGAAAAATAAAACAAGGAGAACCGGGAAGTAAATAGTCGAGGCTCTTTGCCACGAGAAGTCTGCAAACTCAAGGGGTTTGCATTGTTATAGCAAATGGTTCTCCCGGAAGCATAAAATACCAGAGGGGTGACACAAGAATCTATGTCACTCCTTTATTTTTCTTCATCTGTCAATTCGTGAATTCTCACATTGGTATATTGACACATTTACTCCCCTCTTCTTATCCTTATTTGAATAGCGTTTTCTATGGGCGTCTCGCTCACGAAGATCAGGTATCCTCCGCCTCCGGCACCGCTCAGCTTCCATCCAAGAGCTTTGTCTTTGTATTTGTCTAAAACTTCGAATATATCTTTATTTGCCATGTTTGGGAACATGGCGATTTGTGCTTCAAATCCGTTGGATACGGCTTTTCCAAGACGCCTTATGTCTTTGTTGATAATAGCATCCCAGGCATTTAGTGCGGCATCAGCAAGCAATTTGGCATTAGCCGGAACGATATTTGTATCTGCCAAAACATCATAGTTGTCTTTGCGCGGGTAGAGGGGAACCAACCAAAGGCGTTGTTCCAGCCAACTGAGGATGTCATCGTCTAACTTTTTTTCAATGCTCGAAGGCCAATATTCTCCATTGTAATCGAGTTTGTTCAACCCAGGTAGTACGATTCCCAACGAATCCTGCGAGCCACTTACGTATTTTGTTCCCGGCGGATTTTCGAAGCAGAAAAGGGTCTTGGCCAATGTCTCCTTGTCTCCTGTCGGGATATCTACTTGCCACAACTCGATGGCTTTTTTCCGAGAGCTGGTGGACATACCGCTCCGGTCGTTGAATTCATAATCCGGTTCTATGCAAATTGTAACCACAGAGCCGGGATGTTGGCTGCTGACATTCGGTTGGTCGAGCCATCCTCCTGCAATATCGATTCGGTAGGGGATTCTGCATTCTTCGCGCAAAGCGGTGGTGGAACGAGCCGGTAGTTCGCCATGCGGCACTCGCTTGCTAACCACATACTCGATGCCGAGTTCTTGGCAGATCTGCTCTTTCAAGGCACTGTGCCCGTCACCGTTGACAAAGAAAATATCAGGCTTTAGTTCTTTCAGCTCATCCAGGAAGTCAAGCAGGCCTCCTCCGCGGTTCACCCAAGCGTCTTTCACCGTTTTGAGCGATTTGACCATATAGAGGCGTTCTTGTTCGCTGTTGAATGTCTTCCGGGCTTTCAGCTCATTGATCGTTTTATCGGATCCAATGCCAACGTACAAATCTCCGTATTTGGCCGCTTCTTCGAAAAAGGCTACGTGACCGCTATGTAGCATGTCATAGCAGCCACTTACAAAAACTTTTTTCATTTCAATTTTTCCTATTTTAGTTTTCAAGATAATTTATGTAGATAGCTGTTAGCCATTAGCCGATAGCTTTTAGTGATTTGCTCAATCTTTACTGCCCCGAACCACTAGAAAGGAGAGAGAGAATTGTCACCGCTATGCAATTCGTTCATTCAGTAATTCTCGCATTGGCGTATTAGTTTCTCACTTTGCTTCCCACAAACCCGTAGAACGAAATGTAGAGAAAGCATACCAACGGGATGACGAATCCGAGGTTCATTTTCTCGGCACCAATCCAGCCCATGAATGCCGGGGCGATGGCACCTCCCACAATGGTGAGGATAAGTATGGAAGCGGCTGTCTTTGTTTTTTCGCCTAAGCTTGTAAGTCCCAGCGCAAAAATGGATGGGAACATGATGGACATGAACAAGTAACTAGCGATAAGAGCCATCACCCCAAAGCGGTTATGCACTTGAGTTACCACCAGCATCAGAAGCGTATTGGCCAATGCGCAAAACCCTAACAAAATCCCAGGTTTCACCTTCTTCATGATGATGCTGCCCGACAAGCGTCCGATTGCAAACAACAACATGCCTCCAAGCCCGAGAAGCAATCCTCCTTGGATTTCACTTAGCTGTACTTCTTTCACTTCGATGGTGTAGTTGATAAAAAAACTACCAATGCCTGTTTGGGCTGCCACATAGAGGAACTGAGCCACTACGGCCAGCACAAAATGGCGCTGCCGGAGAAGCGGAATATTTCCGTTAGCATTGCTTTCGAGAGAACCTTCGTTGTCCGAAATAGAAGCGGCATTTACTTCCGGTAGTTTTGCAAAAATAAACATGGCCAGAACTAACAAAACCAGAATCCCAAGTCCAACATAGGGTGCAATCAAGGCCGAGTTTTCGGTATGTGCTTTTATATCTTCCAAAGGAATGGAGTCGCTGATGTCTTTCAATCCTAAAAACACCTTTTTGAGTGCTTGGATAAATAATTCCAAAATGGATTGGTTGGAATTGTTTTTGAAAATAAGGATGGAACCAATAAGTGGCCCCATGATCCATCCCAAAGCATTGAATGTTTGCGCCAAATTGATGCGGCTTGCTGCTTTGTCGGCAGGGCCGAGCAGGGTGGTGTAGGGGTTGGCCACCGTTTCGAGAAAAGTGAGTCCGGCAAAAAGAACTAATAATCCGATCAGAAATGCCCAAAAGGTGTTGATGCCCACTGCTGGAACAAACCAAAAAGCTCCTGTTGCAAAGAGCGTCAGGCCAACTAAGATTCCCTTTTTGAATCCAAATTTACGGGCCACGATTCCCGCCGGGATGGCCATCAGGAAATAGGCTCCATAAGCGGCAGCCTGCACGGCACCAGACTGGGCTTTGGTGAGGTGGAGCGAATCCTGGAAATGTTTGTTTAGAACATCCAACAGGCTATGGGCAAATCCCCACAAGAAAAATAAGCTGGTGATGAGGATAAATGGGAAGAGGTAATTCTCTCCATTTTTTCCGATGAATAGGCTGCTTTGGGCTTTCTGGGTCATGGTATATTTTCTTTTTTGGGTTACGGGCATCTATTTTTTTCCTAAATGATATTCTGTAAATAGGTACCTTGCTGCAAGGTAGGGGAAATTCGGGCATGAAATTATCTATTTTTTTTGAATAGGGCTTCCTTTTCAGCAAAAAAGCTTGCCCATCTCTCGCTATTTTCGGGCAAAAATGTTTCGAAGGAAAAGCTATTCCTGATAATTGAATGTCCCTCTTGCCAATCTTTCACTTTTCCATCTCCGATCGTTTGCTGGATGATGTTTCCCACGGCTGTGCCTTCGGTGATCCCGGTTGTTACTTTCAGGTTCAACGCATTTGCGGTGTATTGCGTCAATAGCCTGTTTCGGCTGCCGCCTCCCATCACGTGAAGGCGATTGATCGGCTTTCCGGTGCATTCCCTCATTTTGTCGAGAACCGTCCGGTATTTCAAGGCCAAAGATTCCATCACGCAGCGTGCCAATTCGCCTTTTGTCGAAGGAATAGGCTGTTTTGACTCCAAGCAATTTTGTTGGGTTGCCCGGGTTGCTTCGTCTTTGTTTTACTTTCTATTGTTACAAGTTTTCCAGTTGATGCATAAAAGTATTATCATATATCTAATCTTATTGCCATTGGCAATCTTGATAAGCCTTTCTTGCCGACTCAATCAGGAAGTTAAATTATTATTGGACATTCCAGTACATACATTTGCTCAAACTGACAATTACAAATCTTTCAGAGCATGCCTAGCTCAACTGCGCCTGTCGAGATACTAAAATGTTCATATATAAGTGTATCTTTGATATTTTGATATTGCGGCCAGGTTTTCTCGAAACTCCAAGCCTTCTCATAAGTTTCATCCCGTCTGGGCACAATTTTTATCCCAATACTATCAATTTTAGTTGCCGCTAGTACCTCAGCATTGAAATGAAAATCCTTGCCTATAGTTCCTATTTCGTTATTATTCAATCCAATTTCAATATTAGTGATTTTTGCGGTTTCCTTTGACTCTTCATCTTCAGGATCATCATGATTGTCACACGAAGTAAAAAATACGCTAAAGATAAATAGTGGTAAAAAATAAACAATTGGTATAGGCGCTTAGACCGCACTGATTTTTATAATTTGCTGCTTTTGTAGCATGAATGAACGAAACCGATTTTTAGAAATCACTTAATAACGGGTACCAGTTCTGCATCATATAGCATATACATCAAATGGTAAGGGTCATTTCTGTTTAGTCGTAGAATTCCTTTTATTTCAATATATTTATCTGTTTTGACTCGCTTTAGTTCCTTGTGGCCTTTCTTTACAAATATCTCCATAACGGTTTCTATACCTCCCGTGCCACAGAAGAAACACATGTTTGAGGGAGATTTTGACAGGGCAAATATTTTGCCTTCCATATCGATAGGCACATAAAAGCCTTTGATTGATATCTCCTTATTATTGAGAGCTTCAATACTTGCCCCAAAACGTGCTACATCATAATATCCATCCAGTGCTTTAACATAGCTCCGTTTCCATGTTACATCATTCAATGCCTGCCAGGCAATGGCTTTCTGGGCTTTTACCGAACAAAAACAACAAATGAAAATTATAGCAAAAAATACTTTCTTCATTGACTTAATGTTTTTGAGATATTTGTTTTCATTGCTTTAATCGCGGGAATTATTGCAGCAACTATACCAATAATTAAGGATGCAGCAAATAGGAATAAGTCCGTAAAAGTTACCCATCCCTGCAGTGTATAATTGAAATTATTATCAGTATATGAAGATAAGAAGAGCATTGCCAAACGACTGAGGATAAATCCTATCATGTACCCGATAATTGCAAAACTGATCCCTTCTAAAATAACGATAGCAAACAATCGGAATCTACTCCCACCTATAACACGAATTAAAGCCAATTCGTACTTTCTTTCTTTTAAGGAGTTCAGAAGAGAAATAAATATACTTAAAGCTGAAATTAGAACTATAAATCCGCTTATATAGGTCAGAGCTTCTATCCCAACCCCCAACAACGAATACAGGCGATTTAGCTCCTGCACGGGAGATGCAGCCTGCATGTTTGTTGACTTATTGATAAGACGTGGCAGGGTGATAGCACCCATCGGATTTTGATACCAGATCAACAATGTTGTTATTTCTTTAGGATGCTCCCCTTCCTCGTGTTCAGGTTCCTCCTGGCTATGATCACAATCTGCATCATGCTCATGATTATCATGTATTTTCCATACACTCTCAATATTGGTTAAGATCAATTGGTCGAGCACCGTTCCTGTTTCTTTAAAGATGCCCGTTACTGTATAAGGAGTACTCTCATGTACATCATCCGACTCTGCCGATAGCCCGTGTACCCCTGCAAATTGCCGGCCTATTGCTAAGCCTGTTTTTGAAGCGACTTTCGAACCTATAGTTACCTCAAAGTCTTTTTGCCATAAGCTTCCCACCTCTATTTGTCCATTATAAATAGTTGGGTATGCCTTATTGGTTCCGACAATTCGGAATCCGTTAAAGTTATCTCCAAGGGCAAGAGGAATAGCCTGTTTTATCAATGGGTTCTTACTCAGTTCTATTGCCTCATTATAATTTATATTTCCGGTTGGATAATCTACATGATAAATACCGGATAGTATCAGTTGTAGAGGGCTACCTTTAGCTCCCACTACAAGGTCAATTCCTCCGGCATTTTTATCCATTTGGTTTTCAAATGAGTCTTTAAGGAGGAAAACCAAAGAGATAATAGTAACTCCGGTTGCAAAAAGGATTATATTCAAAACCGAAGATAACGGACGGCTCTTTATTTGTTTGAAGTTGAATTGTATAATATTCATGTATGTATTTTAACGTGAGTTCGACCTAAGCATTTGTCAATCTAGTTTGATCTACAATGTCTTCATTGATGTTTATCGATGGTTTCTTGTCGAAAAAAGGATAAGCTGTTCTTCATGTTCTTTTTGATCTTTGTGACTAAATGTACGCCGTCCACGAAAAGCTGTTCGAAGAGATCCTTTCCGATGTAGCCCTTGTTCCCGAATAGCGTTCCGAAGATGCGTTCGTGGAAGTCCATGCTTTTGAGCGGCTGGAGTTCCACAAACCGGTTGTAAGAGACTGTCCGTGGAAATTCCTTCCCCATATGCTTTTGGATATAAAACACATAGAATGCTTCAGGTTCTTGAATGCGGCGCCCAGGTGGAACAGGAGCAGGATGGTCATCACTTCGCTTTCGGACATGGTGAATTTACGGTTTCTCTTGCCTGTTTTCACATTTTCGAGGGAATGTTCCTTTATGGTATTGTCAAATTCTTTGAAAAACTCATCGACAATAAAATAAATTTACTCATGCACTATTTTTCTTTTTGGAATTCGTGATTCACTTTGCTTAATTCAGTAATTTTATGCTCGGAAATCATAGCGAGTATTTTTGGCAATTATTTATATTCAACACTTTAAGTTTGCCGAATTATTCGCTATATTTCTATTTTCTTGTCAACTTTTTTACATCGAACTCACGTTAATTTAAGATTCTAAATGAACGATTTTTGAGAAACCCGGAATAAGCCTATTGTCATGTGTGACAATTATCAACCCAGCCTGAAGCTTTTCAGCCTGGTAGCGAAGCAGCTTTATAGCTTCTTTGCAATTTTTATCATCAAGACTGGATGTCGGTTCATCTGCGAGGATTAGCGAGGGTTTATTTATAACAGCCCGTGCTATAGACAGGCGTTGTAATTCTCCCTGACTCATCTCATTTGTTTTACGATTCCGACAATGCACTATATTTAAAGTCTCAAAAAGACTATCTAGATATATATTATCTACTGACAGGTTATTAAGGGATACTGCCATCTTTAGATTTTCCTCTGCTGTTAACGATTTTATAAATTGAGGCGTTTGAAAAACAATTCCGATTTCCCGTCCTCTGTATTTATCCAACTTGGCACCTCTTAATTGAGTAATGTCATTTCCTTTTATCAAAACACTCCCCCTTTTGGGTGTAACCAAACCTGCAATCAGGTGAAGCAATGTTGTTTTCCCACAACCCGAAGCTCCGGTAATAAGTAAATGTTCTCCTTTTTCACACACAATATCCGGAAACACGAACGTATAGTTCTTATTATAAGAATATTGAATACTATCTGTTATTAAGCTTTTTTCCATGACCAATAAAGTTCTCAACAAATGTAATAAAAATTCATTTGCAACATATATGCAAATGAATTTTTATTACATTTGCGTTATAGATTCATTTAGGATTTAAAAGACATCATTATGGAATCTGTCAAAGAAATATTACATAAGAATAATTTAAAAAGAACAGCAACCCGTGTCGCGATCTTGAATACGATTATAGATAGTAAGGTTCCTTTAAGTGAATCCGATATAAAAAAAGAATACATGAAGTTGACAGGGTAACATTCTACCGTTCGATTAAAAGTCTGCTGGAAACAAATATTTTCAGGGTATCATTACCCAGCGAAAGATAATCAAATATGCTTTCTGTTCGGAGAATAAAAACAATGAAACAGCAATTCAGTTTTATTGTACCGAATGTAAAAAAACTCACAGATGTGGAGATAGAAGCCCAGCTCCCTGTTGTTCCGCAAGGATATACGGAAAAGACATGCAGTATAACTATAACCGGAATTTGCAAAGCATGTAATAATTCAGATGAAGAACAATAATGGTTTTTGTAATCTAACATCAAAATATAAAAGGTTTAATAATGAAAGAGATCAAAGGTGAATATAAATTAATTGAATTCTATGCGACTTGGTGCCCTCCGTGCCGCACACTCGGGGATACTATAACTTCAATAGAGAAGAAAAATGAGAACCTTAATATTCAAAGAATAGATATAGATTCCCATCCGGGTCTAGCCCTACACTTTGGAGTTCGCTCTATACCTGCATTGACACTGCTTAGAGGAGAAACTGAAATTTGGAGACATTCAGGTATGATATCCAAACCTGAACTGGTTTCGCTATTAGCAAAGCATTTAGATAATAAATAAAACAAGATGGAAGCAAGCATTATATTTCATGGGATACTAGCTGCATTAGGCTATGTATTACTACAATCGCTGTTTATTGTTGGTGTGCGAATAGCGGCCGATGACAGCACCGAAATTTTACCCAACGGAAGGCAGAAGGATCGTATGGGCATGATATTATATCCGGTTTTAAAATACCTAAGCCGGACAAAACAGGAAAAAATATACTATGAGGGATCTCAGTTTACGAGTCTCATAGGTCAGATTCGGATGGTGCTAGCCGATTTGGATATGATTGAAGGAGACAGTCGATTGAAAATAATAAACAGAGGACAGTCTTTGGGAATATATGTCAATAAGATAGAAGATGCACTCTATCGTATTGACAACAGGGTAAAGATAGAAATAGAAGAAGGATTGCTTCGATTTTACAGAATGGACGAGCAATACCGACTCAATAAATATCTGCGGAAACCTATTCTCCAATGTCCTATCTGCATGGCTTCCGTCTGGAGTATACCCAGTTATTGGATACCCGTTATATATAAGTTCGGATTCAATATGGAGATACTATATCTGGGAGCGATTAATGTTTGCGTGGTAGCTTGCGTCAATGCCCTGATCTGGGTGAAATTCAAATCCATGCAGAAATCATTATTTTAACGTGAGTTCGATCTAAAGGCTATAACGAGAGGAGCATTTCGCCAAGAATAAGTTTCGCCGATTCTCTCACAGCAAGCCGCATAGCGGCGACAACCTTAGTTGCCCTGTGCGCTAGCGCAGGGTAGAATGTAGGTCGCCTGAAAACCGAAGCCGCCATAGCGGCGACAACTGCCTTGGGGATGATGCGGTTCGGCTTCGGTGTGTCCGAGCAATGTCGCCACTGACGTGGCTGAGTATCAATCCCGGATTCCTTTCCCTGGGCTCACGCACAGGGCTATTAAGAGGATGCCACTATGTGGCATGGTTGGATATGGGAAATAGGATAATTCTCCCCGAACATATCTAGCATAGCTAAAAACATAATTCTTACATCGAACTCACGTTATTTTAAAACGAATTATCTAATCAAACAATGAAGGGCAAGATACCCGTGACAATAATAACCGGTTTTCTCGGAGTCGGAAAGACGACTCTTGTCAATAACCTGATAAAGAAGCACCCTGATAAAAAATTTGCTATTATCGAAAATGAATTTGGCGAAATTGGTTTGGACGGGAGTTTCATTATCGGGGCTGATGAAAACATATTCGAACTCTCCAACGGATGCATCTGCTGTTCGTTGAATGCCGATTTCTATCAACTGATCAATGAGTTACAAACAGGATTTCGTATTGGTAAATCCTGATGCATCGCTATCCACAATGACTCCGAATGGTTGTTAAGAAGCAGCTTCCCGGAGCAGGGTATCGTAATCGTTTTTTTATTCTTTTTCCCATTCCGACATCAAGCGTTGGAGCAACCGCAAGCCAGTGGTGTTCCGCATGAAAAGTATCTTGGCGTTGAGGCCTCTTCTTTGAATGTATGGTGACTTATTTGAGTGCTTCGGTCAAGGAATAAATTCGTTCCATCAATTGCCATTTTTCTTCCGAACGCTGCCCATCTTTCGCCATTTGGAAAGGAGCAACGAATTCTTCCCACTCGGCTTGTCGTTCAAAAGTGGCCAATCTACCGAAAGCTTCGTCCCAATTGAAGTCAAGTGGTGTTTCTACGATCATGAAAGCCATATTGGAAACAAGGTAGATCTCCATGTCCAAAATACCTGCCCGCCTGATTCCTTCGGGAATTTCCTTCCATGTGTTGGCGCTGTCGTGCCAATACTTGTATTCTTCAATGGTTTCTGGATTTAAAAACAAAAATTGGCAGAAGCGTTTCGTTGCTCCTGCCGTTTCGTGGATATATCCCTCTTTTAAGTTCATAAGATTATTTTTTGTTGATTAAGGATATCACAAATGTAGGCTATTGAATTTGTTTCTACTTTCACTTTTTCGACAAAAAAATGCCGTAAAACGATATTTCACAATATTTAATTTGTCTTTCTCTTTCAAATAATGTTTGTTTACGAAAGTTCAGGCATAACATAAAAACCAGGAATAGACGTCTTGATTTTGATTTTATCCCGCTTAATTGTTATAAGCTGAGGGTGTTCTTCAATAATTTGTAACCTGCTGCACTGGCCTTGATTTGCACGCCGTTTTTCAACGTGATCCGGTATGTCTGCTTTTCGAAAAGTTCAACTTTTGAAATAGCCAACACATTCACGATATAGGAGCGATGAATGCGGACAAACAAGTTGGCTGGAAGATGCAATTCGAAATACTTCATCGTTTGCTCTTTCAGAAAGCGGTTGTTGGCGGTGTGGATCATCGTATAGTCTCCTTCCGATTGGATGAACAAAATGTCTGGTACCAAAACGACCTCTATTTTTTGGCGGATTTTGATGGCAATCCGTTCGATTACTTCTTTTGGTTCTTCCGAAATGTCGGCGACTGCTTCCGTTTCGATCTTTTCCAGCTCCATTTCTACTGCGTCTGCTTTGATTTTCTCCAAGTTGTTGTTATAAACAAAAGCAGTGATAGTGAAAAAGCATGTTCCCAGCACAAATTGCAAAGGCATCAGTTGGATAACCCATTTGTCGTCGCTTTCGGGCTCAAGTAGAAAATTAAAAACCAAATAAACAATGCCCATCCAAGCCCCAACCGTGATCGATCCAAGTGCGAAATAGCTGAAAGTCGCTTGCCATTTATTTTGTGTGGAATAGTCGGCATATTTGAGAATATTCCACAACGGGAGAGAGATTCCCCCAAATAAAAAGCCGGATGTGAATCCCCAAACAGCACATTGGAGCTGCGATGCCGGCGAAAGCGGTGCGACAGCAATGCTTATAGCAACCGAAATCACAGCCCACAGCAAGGCGTAAAGCAGTATGAGAACTCTGTTTTGAAAGACAGGATGTTCCATTAGGTGATTAGTTTTTCAGTTCTCCTCCACCAAAGACGCATGATCCCTTGATGAGTAATTTGCGGGAAGTGTCTATGCTTTCGTTGCCGTAGCGCTTGTCTTCGAAACCTCCCAGAATGGTGTCTATTTTTAGTTGAACATTCCAATGTGAAGGGATCAGGATTTCCGCCCCGCCGAAAACTAAATTTACTTCCAGCGTAGTGGTTCCTTCCGGCAAGTTTGTTCTTCTCAGGTCGAGCTTGGTTCCTCCAAACACAGAGTTAATTTCTCCTCCCTTGAATTCAGGGTCGAGAACAATTTGTTCGCTTCCTCCAAACAGGTTGTCTATATGCACATTGCCGTCGGTAGTCGTGCTGTGGTGATGAAACATATCGTGATCTCTTCTCCAGCCCGAGCCGAGCAGTCCCGAATTGGGGAAGAGCCAGCGCAAGAACAGGAAGCCGCCTAATATGATTAAAAACACAGGCCAATAAAGTTGCACAAAATCTGCGGGGATAAAGTTGAAAAAGTCAGGGTTAACCCGGTTGATTACGGGCATAATGAAAAAACTTCCCACTATGAGTAGTACTGCTCCTCCGAAATATTGCCTTTTCAAGAACTTGGCAACTCCGAGTACGATAAGCAACATTTGCCAAGAGATGAATATCCGTTTGTATTCCGCAGGAATCCAACCGGTGTTCACTCCCAAAAGAATAACACCAACAGCGATTAATAGAAACGCTAATGTTATTTTGCCGCTTCGGTGGTGCTTGCGATGAAATCGGCTACGATTTTCCATATAAAAATATTTTTAATTTGTTTGTTGCAAAGATATAGGCAGAGAATGCGTTATCACAACGATAAATCGACAAATGGTGGAAAATTCCCGATAAAAGAAAGGATAGGAAATGCGGTTGGACGAGGGAGGCTGGTGCGTGTGACTAATTAGGGGAAGAAAAAATGAGTTTTCATTCGGTTGACTGAAAGTGCCGAAAAGGAACAACGCAAATTAATTGGTAAAATAATCTCCAGAAGTTTCGCCATTCCATGAAAATTTAGTTGCTTTGCACGGTTTTTCGAAAAATGAGCAATAGGAACATTATTAATTGAAAATCAAACCCAATGATTGTAGTTACAACAACCGACAAATTGCACGAAACACTTTCTCTTTTTCGCAGGGAGGGTCGCTCCATCGGGTTTGTCCCCACTATGGGGGCTTTGCATGCGGGACACGTTTCCTTGGTGAAACAATGTGTGGCCGACAACGATGTGAGTGTGGTGAGCATTTTTGTAAACCCAACGCAATTTAACGATAAAAACGACCTCATTCACTATCCAAGAACACTTGATGCCGATTTAAACCTATTGGAACCTGTGGGAGTGACGGTGGTTTTTGCACCTGGAGTAGAAGAGGTTTATCCTCAAGAAGATATCCGGAAATTCGATTTTGGAATGTTGGACAAAGTGATGGAAGGCAAGCATCGTCCAGGACACTTCAACGGTGTGGCACAGGTGGTTAGCCGTTTATTTGACTTGGTGAAACCTATACGGGCTTACTTCGGGGAAAAGGATTTCCAGCAAGTTGCTATCATTCGGGCCATGGTCCGACAGCTCAATCTGCCAGTCGAAATTGTTGCTATGCCCATTGTTCGGGAAGCAGATGGTTTGGCTTTGAGCAGCCGGAATGCACGTTTGACATCTCAACAACGCAAATTAGCGGTAAAAATATCGGAAGCTTTGACAAAAAGTCGTAACTTTGCAGGCCGAAGTTCTGTTGAAGACACAATCAAACAGGTGGTGGATGAAATAAATTCGAACGACGGATTGCAGGTTGAATATTTTGAGATAGTAGATGGCAACAGCCTGCAAAGTATCAGTGAATGGCAAAATACGGAATATGCGGTGGGCTGCATAACCGTCTTCTGTGGAGAAATAAGACTTATCGACAACATCACTTATTTTGCGAAGCAGTAATGCTTGGAGAAAAATTATGACTATTGAAGTTATCAAATCGAAATTGCACAATGTGACCGTCACCGAGGCAAACCTCAACTACATTGGCAGCATCACCATCGATGAGGATTTGATGGATGCCGTCAACATCATTGCCGGAGAAAAGGTGCAAATAGTGAACAACAACAATGGCGAACGCTTGGAGACTTATGTCATCAAAGGCGAACGGGGTTCGGGAGATATCTGTTTGAACGGAGCTGCCGCCCGAAAGGTGCAGCCTGGCGATGTGGTTATCATTATGTCGTATGCTCAAATGGATTTCGAAGAAGCAAAAAATTTCAAACCCTGGGTTGTGTTTCCAGACACGAAGACTAACAAGTTGGTGAAATGACGCTTCGGTAGCGATATTCGCACAGCTAATGATAAAATGGCAACCATACGGAAGTGTGGCTGCCATTTACTTTGTAGTACAATTTCTATTCAATACTCCAAAAACCTCGATGATTCATGTTCTCATATAAGAAAATCAGGGAAGTAAGCTTTCCTATCATACTCAGCTTATTAGCTCAAAATATTATACAAATTACCGACACCATACTCATGGGAAGGGTAGGGGAGGTTGAATTCGGTGCCACAGGATTGGCCGGAATCTACTACATTGCTTTTTTCATGTTGGCTTTCGGATTCAGCATTGGATGCCAAATTCTCATCAGCCGGCGCAACGGAGAACAACGCTACGACAAAATAGGGGGAATTGTCGTCCATGGCATCTTGTTTTTGCTCATGCTTGCAGTGGCGCTGTTTGCCCTTTCCGCTTACATCACGCGCGAACTGTTGCCGATGGCCATGAAATCCCGTGAAGTGTATATGGCGGCAAAAGAATACTTGGACTGGCGAACAACCGGGTTCTTTTTCTCGTTTGTGAATGTCATTTTTCGTGCTTTTTATGTTGGAATAACCCGGACCAAAGTGTTGACGCTGAATGCCATTGTTATGGCCACCGTTAATTTCGTGGCAGCCTATGGGTTGATTTTCGGCCATTGGGGGTTGCCTCAGATGGGAATTGCCGGGGCGGGCTTGGCATCGGTTATCGCGGAGGCATCTTCGGTGGTCTTTTTTGTGGTTTACACTTATTGGAGGGTCGATTTAAAGAAATACGGCTTCCTTATCCGTCGCTTGCAACTGCGCATCGTGAAGCAAGTGCTCAATATTTCGGTGTTCACGATGGTGCAATATTGCGTGTCTCTTTCCACGTGGTTTGTATTTTTTCTGGCCATAGAAAACCATGGTGAGCGAGACTTGGCCGTCACGAACGTTATCCGCACGTTCTACATGGTATTTTTTATCCCGATGAATGCCTTCTCCACCACGGCCAACACCCTTGTGAGCAATACAATCGGTGCGGGACGGAAAAACGAGGTGTTGCGATTGGTTTTTAAAATTTGCGGATTGAATTTAGCGATTGTCCTTGTTATGGCTCTTGTCACGGCTATTGCTCCCGAATTCTGGATTTCGTTGATCACTTCCAGTAAAGATGTCTCGCTCATCACGGACAGCGTGTGGCCGCTTTATATATTATTGGCGACGTTGCCCATTTGCAGCTTGGGGACTGTCCTTTTCAATTCTGTGTCTGGAACAGGAAACACCCAGATAGGGTTGCTTTTCGAGATCATTACCATCGCCATCTATGCATTTGCCCTGTGGTTCATTGTGATACATCTACATTCTTCAGTGGCAATGTGTTGGACTGTGGAGGCAGTCTATTGGGGCATGTTGATGTTACTTTCGTTTGGCTACCTGAAATGGGGTAATTGGCAAAAGAAAATCGTGTGAGTGAGTTGGATGCAGTTGTCAATATTTTCTAAAGAAAGGCTGTGTTTTCCTATCAGCACACTCACTTCTTTCCCAATATGATAAGTAATACAGATTATTGGCTATCTTTGTACCATTTAATTTGGGTCTATTAGGATTTCCCCTAACACGGTTATTTAGCGAATGGAGAAACAATCATTTAGTTCTAAACTCATAGAAGCATTCAAGCAAGAGAAATTTCTTTTGTTTTGTTTGGCATACATGCTATTGCCTGTTCCTCTATTGACCCCCTTGGCCAAAAATATTGGTTTGGACGATTGTCTTTGGTCTATCTTTTTCAGTACCCTCCTGCTCTTGACTATTTTTGTGACGATGCAATTTTTCGCCATTAAAACGGTGAAAGCTTGTTGCTCAGTACTCTTAATTTTCACATTGGTTCCGAGTGCCATTTTCCTGGCCTATTTGCTTTTTGCACAAGCATTCCTGCTTTCCGACAGCATAACAAGCATTTTTGAAACCAACCCGGAGGAATCGAAAGAATTTATAGCTTATTACATGAATCCCTTTATTACGGCAGGTATTGTTGCTTATGCGAGTATTCCTGTTTTTATGATATTCAAAATGAGGGGAAATAGTGTTTTCTCAATCTGCCGGCACAAGGTTCCTTTTTCTATTTGCATCACCATGTTGCTCTTGTTTGTCATATTCCGTCCGGCCGCGCATTCCGTATATTTCATCAATTTCTACAAAACGTATATCCAATACAAGAAACGTCATTACGAAGAGAAGAAAGAAATAGCAAACCGCTTGAAACAGCCCTTTGCCGTCAGCAAGCTCCAACCCGACACCCTAGGTCAAACTTTGGTCGTTATTATCGGCGAATCACTTACCAGGCACCACATGTCGTTGTATGGGTATGGCAGAAAAACCAATGTATTGCTCAATCGCAAGGATTCATCTTTGGTGGTGTATGACGATGTGGTTTCGCCACAAGTGCATACAATTCCGGTGATACGGAAAGTGATGACTTTCTTGGAGCGAAATCATGCTGATTACTTTTCGAAGCGTCCATCGCTTTTCGAATTGTTTAACAGAGCCGGATATGAAACCTATTTCATCTCGAACCAGCCCTACGGAGGTCGTTACGAAACAAGCTACGACTTGTTATTAACGCAAGCCAAACACCAGCATAACCCTTCGTTGCAGAAAAAACCGGATGGTGTTGTTTTTCCTTATCTGCAAGAAGCATTGGGCGACAAAAAGAAAAACAAATTGATTGTCATTCATTTGATGGGAAATCACATGGCATACATTTTTAGATATCCCAAGGAATACGATGTCTTTCACAACGATTCGGATGATTTCATCCGATCCAATGCAAAGTATATGACTCCCGAAGCAGTGAAGACAATTGACCGATATGACAATTCTGTTCGATACAACGATTTCGTGATTTCGAATATCATCCAGTTTGTCAAAAAGTCGAACAATCCTTCCGCTGTTGTTTATTTCTCCGATCATGGAGAGGAAGTCTATGATCTGCGTGATTTTGCAGGGCATGCCTACGAAAAAGTGTCGTCCTACATGTGTGAAATACCCTTTCTTGTGTGGCGTTCGCCTTCTTTTGGAAATTACCGGACAGATTTGGCTTTCGATACCAAACGTACTTTCTCCACGGCAGATTTTCTTTACAGTATCACCGATTTGGCAGGCCTCCGCTACGAAAATTTTGATGCTACCCGCAGCCTTTTTAATCAAGCCTTCAAGCCCCGTGAACGCTATGTTGGCGAATATACATATCAGGAAGTCAAGGATATGACAAAAGATCTGGAGCATTCAAAATAGCAGCAAGTGAAATTTTAATATCCGTTGGATGCGATACACGAAAAGAATGTTATTTTTGTACCCATGATTGAAAAAGTTATTATTCTAGATAGTGTGGATCCGGTTGCCTTCTTTGGGGTGAACAACTCTCATCTTCAACTTATAAAAACTTTATATCCAAAATTGCGAGTTGTAGCCCGTGGGAACGTGATGAAAGTGGCTGGCAATGAAAACGAGCTTTCGATTTTTGAAGCCAAAATCCGTTTGTTGGAACAGCATTGTTTGGAAACCAATTCCCTTTCGGAAGAAATAATCATAGACATTGTCAAGGGAAATTCGCCGGCGGTTGTCAAACAAGACAACCTCATCATTTTTGGAATGAATGGTAAACCGATTGTTGCCCGTACCGAAAACCAACAGCGATTGGTGAAGGCTTACGAGAAGAACGACCTTGTGTTTGCTATCGGCCCTGCTGGTTCGGGCAAAACTTATACGGCTATAGCCCTCGCTGTTCGTGCGCTCAAAAACAAGGAGGTGAAAAAAATCATATTGAGCCGTCCGGCGGTGGAAGCAGGAGAAAAACTGGGTTTTCTTCCTGGCGACATGAAGGATAAAATCGATCCGTATCTGCAACCGCTTTACGATGCCCTGGAAGATATGATTCCCGCAGCCAAACTGAAAGATTATATGGACAATAAAATCATTCAGATTGCACCTTTGGCCTTTATGCGTGGCCGAACGCTTGGCGATGCAGTAATTATCCTGGACGAAGCGCAAAACACATCTATCCACCAGATCAAAATGTTTATGACCCGATTGGGGATCAATGCCAAAATGATTATCACTGGCGATATGACCCAAATCGACTTGCCACCTTCCCAACCATCGGGCTTGAAACACGCCTTGCGGATATTAAGAGGTGTGCCGGGAATCGGCGACATCGAATTCGACAAGCGCGACATCGTTCGTCACCGCCTTGTGCAGCGGATTGTGGAAGCTTACGAAAAGGAGGATGAGCGCAGAAGAAGCGAAAAATTAGCCAGTTCGGACATCGAGAAACAGGTGTAAAATTTTGCTTGTGATAGAAATAATTGAATGAGAGATCTGCTGGGGCGTTTCCTTTGAATGCTTTTTCAGGGTGATTTTCGTATCGGTCAATGCAGCCCAAAAATCATATTCAGTAAAATAACCGCCAATACTATAAGAGTCACAGCCACATATAGATAGTCTCGTTCTATCAAAAACACTATGGCCGAGAAGGCAACCCGGATAATGGGCGTGGCAATCAGCACCACCACCCCAAGCTGGATGATAGCCGCTCCATCAAAACGGAGTAGGGCCGGAATAATCGTGTTCAATTCACGCAGATAGGGTACGACTCCCTCAAATTGGTCGTGATGGCCGGACACGGGTTTGTAATCAGGCATTCCATGACTTTGGAAGACATAGATTATTCCACCCAGCACCGTGATGAAACATGCTGTGAATACACCATAACGGAGCAACTTGCCGACGTATAGATCCATTTCACGTTGTCTCCAGAATTCTATTGAAAATATGTTGTTTGCTTGTTTTTTATCGTTATGTCCCATCTTGTTGAATCGTGTAAATTCGTTGATTCGTAAATCAGTATATCAGTTTGTTCGCAATTCTTACAATTTTCCCAAAATTCCGTTGTAAATCATTTGTAGAGCCAACACGGTGACCACTACGCTGAAAATCAAACGGAGCGTTTTCACCTTTGCGTTCATCAGTATTTTTGATCCGAAGAAAGCCCCAATCAACACGCCGACCACTATCGGGAAAGCCAATCCCGGATCGATATAGCCTCTTTGCAAATAGACAACGGCGCTCGCTGCCGCGGTGACTCCCACCATGAAATTGCTCGTTGTAGTTGACACTTTAAACGGGATCTTCATCATGGTGTCCATTGCCAGCACTTTCAAGGCACCAGAACCAATACCAAGAATTCCCGATATTACACCGGCAAGCGTCATCAACGAAAACCCGCCAAATACCCGGTGAACATTGTAGCTGACAATGCCATTCGAGGTGGGGTATGATCCGTTGAGTTTCATGACTATTCCCAATTTGTCTCCCGGTAGTGAATAATCGGGAGTTTGGTTTTTCTTGCGCATTGACATCGCCGCTGAAAATACCAACACAATCCCAAAGAAAATCGCGATCACATTGGTTGGCATATACATGGCCACCAAAGCTCCTATCACGGCACCTACGGTAGTTGCCATTTCAAGAAACATCCCAATTCGCACGTTTGTGATTCTTTCTTTAATGTATGCGGCTGCCGCACCTGAAGAAGTGGCAATGGAGGTCACCAAGGCCGCTCCAACCGCATAACGCATATCTACTCCAAAACCCAGAGTCAGTAAAGGTATCACTACCACTCCGCCGCCTAAACCCGTTAATGCTCCCAGCATTCCAGCTAAGACGGCACCCAAAAATAGAATCAGTGAAAACACTTCGATGCTCACTGAAGTTAAATCTATCATAGGAACAATATTTTGAAACAAAAAGAAGTTACAATTTCTACAAAGTTAAGCCTTATATCTGTATGGTGGGTTAAAATCATGTTATAATATCTCAATTGAAAACTCGGGGTGGTAAATTAGATAAATTAATTGTTGTATTTTATGAATATGATTCGACATCACACTTTTATATGTAAGTTTGCAATATGAATCCATACGATTTGATAACGATTTTGGGACCTACGGCAAGCGGCAAAACAAATTTTGCCGCCTCATTAGCCTATCATCTTGACAGCGAAATCATCAGTGCCGATTCGCGTCAAGTGTACCGGTCGATGGACATTGGCACGGGGAAAGATTTGGCCGACTATACCGTTGGCGGCAAAGAAATTCCTTACCACCTTGTTGATATTCTCGATGCCGGTGAAAAGTATAATCTATTTGAATATCAGCACGATTTTCATAGCGCCTATTCCCAAATAAAAGAAAAAGGGAAATTACCGATCCTGTGTGGTGGAACGGGGATGTATATCGAAGCCGTTTTGAAAGGTTTTCGGTTGCTGGATGTTCCCGAAAACAAAGAATTGCGCCAATCGCTCCAACATAAAACCTTGAGTGAGTTAACCGAAATGCTTGGAATATATGGTTCGCTTCACAACAAAACGGATGTTGACACCGCACAACGGGCTATCCGTGCAATCGAAATTGCAGAATACACAAAGATTCAGCATCCTGATGAAACCGAGTTTCCTCCGCTCAACAGTTTGATTGTGGGTATTGACATCAAACGGGAAGCCCGCCGGGAGAAAATATCCAAACGACTGAAAAGCCGCTTGGACGAAGGGCTGATTGACGAAGTGAAGAATATCCTTGCCCAAGGTGTTGCTCCCGACGACTTGATCTACTACGGGTTGGAATATAAGTTTGTGACCCTGTACGTGTTGGAGAAATTGAGTTTTGAAGAAATGTTTTCTCAACTCGAAACCGCTATTCACCAGTTTGCAAAACGCCAAATGACATGGTTCAGAGGCATGGAACGCCGTGGATTCACCGTTCACTGGCTCGATCACGAGTTGTCGAAAGAAGAAAAACTGAGCCAAGTTGGCAGTTGGGTATGCAATGGCAGATGATAGAATTATTGATAAAGTTGTCATTGACCGGATATTTTTTTACTTTTGCTTATTAGAACAGATATGACAATGAATACTATTCATCTGAATATTAAATCATAATGAAATGAATTTAAGAACGAAGGCTATCCTTCTCGGGGGTTTATTTGTGACTTTGTGTTGGCCAAGCCCGACCCTTTGTGGTGTGCCTCAAAATTCAAAAACACATAGGGTTGAGGCTGGTGAGACAGCTTACTCTATTGCGAAAACATACAACATTTTGCTGAAAGATTTATATGCGCTAAATCCAGGAGTGGAAAATGGTGTGAGGACTGGTGCTGAATTGGTTTTGCCGCAGTCGAATGTCGTAAATCCAACTTCAAGCGGAGAAAAGTATGTATATCACACGATAGAACGAAAGGAAACGCTTTACTCCGTCTCTCGCAAGTATTCGGTAGCGATGCAAGACATTATGGATGCCAATGTGGGATTGACAGCCGAGACATTCCAAGAAGGTAAAGTGATCCGCATTCCAAGGGGGCTGATCCAGAAACCTGAACAAGCTATCACCTATCGGTTGCATAAGGTTCGGAAAGGTGAAACTATCTATAGCATTGCCAAAAGCTATAACCTCACTTCCGATGCTTTGACTGATGCGAATCCTGATTTGAAATCCTCAAATCTGAAAAAAGGCTTCATGTTGAAGATTCCCCAATATTCCGAAAAGAAACTGACCGAAAGAGACAGTGTGGTTCAGGAAGAAAAGGCCCATAACTTGCTAAGGGAACGCTCTAAGGTGAAAGCCGTGAACACCGTGAGAATAGGTTTACTGTTTCCTTTTTCTGATAAAAATGATGCGCAGAGCAACCGGTTCGTAGAGTATCTCGAAGGTTTTTTGTTGGCAGTGGAAGATTTTAAACAAAAAGGGTATTCTGCCGAAGTGTATGTTTTCGATATTGAATCGGGCGTAAACACCAATCGTCTCACTGCTTTGTTGGAGACCGAAGAACTGAAGACGGTGAATGTCCTGATAGGAGGAATTTCGCAAGACCAGATTGGTGTTTTATCCGATTTTGCAAAAAAACAGAAAATTCGCTATGTTATTCCGTTTAATTCTAAAAACGACGATGTCCTTTCCAATGATTATGTTTTTCAGATGAATACGCCCTACAATTATTTGTTTTCGGCAATCTCCCAGACTTTTGTAAACAGGTTTAAGACTGCAAAAGTCATCTTTGTAAATGATTCGGGCGATGATAAAGCCGATTTCATCACAAGCCTTCAATCGGAACTGCAAAAGAACAAGATATCGAACACAAGTGTTCAACTTTCTGAAAATACAGGCACCGAACTGTCGGCATTGCTGAGTACCACCAAACCAAATATTATCGTCCCCACATCGGGATCATCGGCTACTCTCAACAAGCTGGTTTCGGTGTTGCAACCACTCAAAAAAGACAATCCCGACCTTCAGTTTAGCCTTTTTGGTTATCCTGAATGGCAAACTTACAATCTCCAAACTCAAGATAATTTGAGAAAGCTGGACACCTATTTCTATTCTTCCTTCTTTATTGGGGCTAACCAGAACAGTGCAAAGCTTTTCTCTCAAAGATTCAAGTCCCGGTATGGAAAAGACTTGATGAATGTTTACCCCAAGTTTGGCCTTTTAGGTTATGACATAGGAAATTACTTCCTAAATATTGTAAAGCTTTATGGTGTAAACTTTGATAATCACGTGACAAAGTACCAAATCAATAGTATCCAGTCGGCACTTTCATTCAAACGCGTAAATAATTGGGGCGGCTTCATCAACACGGGTTTTTATTTTGTACACTACGGGACTTCCGGAACTGAAAAAACAGATTATAGCAAATGACAAAAAAACTTTTTTATATCACCAACGAAGAAGTTGCGTATACTAAACGCAACATAATATTGTTGATATTATGTATTTCGGTGAGCTTAGTGCATGGCCAGTCGAGTGCATTTAAGTCGGAGTGGAATATTGGAGTCAATGCCGGAGCAACTTTTTCTTCGGTTGACTTCATGCCTCGCATCAAGACTAAGATGCTTGATGGAAAAACAATGGGATTGAGCATTAGGTATCTTTCGGAAAAAAATTTGGGCTTACAAGGAGAATTAAACTATGTGGAACAAGGTTGGAAACAGGATTTCGTGGAAACGGATTCGATATATGCTTACTCTCGCTCCATCAATTATTTTGAATTGCCGATCCTGACCCATATCTATTTTGGCGACAAGGTCCGCTTTATCTTTAATTTGGGGCCTAAATTCAGTTTCAAAGTAAGTGAAAAGGAAACAATGAATAAAGCATTGTCTGACATTCTTGTCAGCGAGGATTCAACGGAGATCAGCATACGGAATCAATATGGCAAGAAGGTGGAACGAAGCTTTGATTATGGATTGGTTGTAGGCACAGGCTTGGAGGTTCGCAGCAAAATAGGCATTTTTGTATTAGAAGGAAGATACTATTTCGGATTAGGCGATATTTTCAATAGCACAAAAAGCGATTACTTTTCACGTTCAGCCAACCGTGTGGTTTCTGCAAAGCTGACCTATTTTATCAAGGCTTTTTGATGGGTATCAAACCAAGAAGCCAAGGCTCAGTTTGCTAAACAATGGAGTTCATTTTCTTGCTATATTTAAAACATAACAATTTAAATTCTAACATTATGGGCTGGATTGGGTGGATTATTATTGGTGTGCTTTCCGGGTGGATTGCTGGAAAATTGATGCGTGGAGGAGGTTTTGGCTTCATTGTCAATTTTGTTGTAGGTATTATTGGTGCCTTAATTGGCGGTTGGATTTTCGGTATTCTCAAAATCAGTGCTGGTGGAATAGTCGGGAGTTTAGTAACTTCAGTTGTCGGCGCTGTTGTTTTCCTTTCGATCATCTCTTTTTTTTATAAAAAATCTTAGTGCTTTTTTGCAACAAAAGAAGAGAAATCAACCTCGGCTCTTAAAATTCTAATTTCAGTCCAAAGCTGAGAGTAGGTTGTTAGGGGGTCGGTGTTTATTCATTTAAAATTGCTATTCTTCCCCCAACTTTTTTCTGTCCAATAATTTGTTTGCTTCGTATCCATAAATTCTTGCCATTAAAACTTTTTGTAAAAGTGTCAATTTCTGATTTTGAATATGAGTCTCCAAGCGTGACATGTCAAGATGATTGTCATAAATGACTTGAAATAAGCGACGATAACCCCAGTGGTCGAAAACCATGTAACTAAAGAATCAACCATTGATTCTGATGATTCAACTTCTTACGTCAAATTAAAGGATATTGTCGAAGAACACCTGCCACAAGTAATACTAAAACAAGAAATTGGAAAGGCATTGCCTTGGGTCCATATAGCAATCAGTAACGCCAAACGGATGTTGCTGGATATTTATCACGATATCAAACCTGAATATCTTCAAAACTACCTGAACGGGTTCTGTTGCAAATTCAACAGAAGATACTTTGGAGAAAACTTATTCGACAGGCTTATGATAGCTCCGGTTACATACAAAAATCAATTTAGGCAATAAAACGGATAATCATAAAAATAAATATCTTTGGGTGATTAGAGATTAAGCATTTATTAGAATCTGGTGAAAGCTGAATATGTGAATCGAGCGGAAGATTATCGTTATAGCTCAGCGATTGATTATGCAGGAGGAAAAGGCTTGCTAAAGTTGGGCGTAATGAGATCGTTTAGCCGGATTGCAAATCCTCTCGGCGGGACAGTTAGATCCGCTTGGGTGGGGATTTAGCGACAAGTATATTTTCATTACACCGACTCATCCCATTATTGCAGCGATTTCAGGCCTCAAATAGAAGAGTTTGTTTCTTTTGAAAAGAGTCTAATTATCCCCTGCCTTTATTTGCAGGGGATAATTAGCAATGTGTTACTTAATGCACAAACTTTATTTGGCTCTTACCCGTTTTCAGGATATAAATACCTTTTGGCAAAGAGATGCTTTCGGAGGTGCTGGCAGCTTTTGCATTCACAATGCTCGCTCCAATTGTATTATAAATCTGATAAGAATCTCCTTCCTGCAAACCCTCTATTTGAGTAATACTCCCCACCGAATGAACATAAATGGATGCTGCCGAATTAACATTCTCCAATCCGCTAGTTGTGTACGTTAGGGTCAATACTAAAGGGCTTTTCGTGAAAGCACCGGATAAAGCATCGCTCACGGCTGTGGATGTTCCGGCTAAAGTTGCAGTACAACTAGCATTCGAATCGATAGAGGGAACCAATGTGCCGCCATTATTTTTGAATGCATACGAACCAGTATACATAGCAGAACTTGTCAAAACGCCCGAACTTGCCGTAGTAAAAATCACGTTTACCGTGCCACCGACTGATTGGATTCCTCCGTGGTTATAACCGGTTGTAGTATTCGTTCCTACCACATTAAAATATACGGTCATCGTTCCAGTGGATGTATTTTCTACATTGATTGCACTAGCCCAGTCTTCTGCCTCTAACGTCATACTGTTTAATGTGATATTGAAAACCGAACCGCTTGCCGATCCTACGATATAAATCGAAGAACTTCCGGAACCTGTTATGGTATGAGATCCTGGAGTCGAGATATTAATCACACTACCGGACGAAACATTATAGTCGGTAGCATAAACAGAATTGGCAACCAACAACAGAAACAAAGAGACAAAGACGTTAAGTGTAAAACTTTTTTTCATAATTACAAAATTTAATATTTATAGAATTGTTTATCAGTTTGGTAAATGCCGTTCTCTACGGATTTCCATACTCTGTATATTCAGAAAACACCATTTGTTTATTGTTACGCTCTGCGGATATCGTCTGTATTTGTTCCATTACGCCGGTTTATTGCAATATTGGAAACAATTTCATGAGCAAAACAAGATGATCTGACTCATTAGAGTCAAAATCAGTTCTTTTAGGGCGTTTGCTACTTAATTAAACTTACGTAAGAAAATAACTTTTTGATTAACAACAAAAAAGCAGTGGAGGATTTGGGAAGGTTGCTGGTATCCAGTCACTTTGTTTCGCCAAATAAAATCAAAACAATATGTTGCGACACAAAGATACAATAATACTTTCAGAGATAAATAGCTTTTTTACTCTTTAAGTAAAAAAGTTATGATAACATTTTTCAGTTTCATGGTCCCCCGATGCTCGAAGGCAGTGGTATTTGGTTGTTAGGCGTAGGCTCTGCCTGTATCGTGGCTAAAACCAAGACTTGTTGGCTTGAGGTTTTTTTAAGGCGATATTGGGATGAATATTTACAAAAAGACATTATGAGAATTGTAAAATCCAAAAGCAGTAGCTCTTTTTCTAACAAGACCCAGACAGAGCTCGTTGGAGGTGATTTAGCTCCACTGATTTTCAATAGCAATCGACCCTGTGGAGAATCGACCAAGATTACAAGCTCACTTGTTCACTTCTGTTTTGGTGATACATTTTCCGTCTTCTACAAAGAGGACACAAGTTGTCTCAATTTGGTTTCCCCCATTTTTAAGTTGTATTCAAAATTAAGGAGTCGTGTGCAAGACTGCACATAATTTTCCTGTGCAAGATGTACTTCGAGGGTGGTCGCTTGTCCCAATTTAAGGCGCTGCAGGCTGATTTCCATATTTTCTTTTGCCAAGAGGTTGTTCTCTTTCTCAATCTGGAGCAATTGCTGCTGGTTTTCAAAATCGGTGTAAGCATTTTCCAACTCGATCGTTAGTTGTAGCTGCGTATTCTCGAGGCTATATTGTGCAGAGAGCAATTCTATTTTTGCAGCTGCTATTTTTCGTTTAGTCTCCCCGCCATTGTAAAGGGGAATGGAAAGAGTGCCACCGATCTGTGGGCCAATGGAGTGGCTTTTCAGTGTACTTCCTTCCGAATTGTTGGTTTGCGACAAATAATATCCGCCCTGGAGGCTGAAAGTGGGGGAGTACCCTTTTTGAGTTTCTTTGACCGCTAAATTTGCCACGTCGATTTGCTTTTTCAATGCCAATATGCTGGCATTGGATGAAGCCAGTTTCAAAAGCAATTCATTTTTGTCCGGCAATGCCGAAAATGGGATGGAGTCGCCCACTTCATACACGGTGGAGGCATCTTTTCCAAGGATACCGTTCAATGTCTTTTGTGCTTGGCTGATGGCGTATTTCTGATTGATCGCATTTTCGGTGGAGACGTTCAAGTCTATTTTGGCTTGGAGCAATTCTGTCTTGTCTAAAAGTCCGGCATTGAATCCCGTTTGTGCAATTACCACCCGCTGTTTGTTGTAGTTGATCACTTCATTCATCGATTTGAGTTGCTGGTTCTGCCGGATGATGTCGTAATAGGCGGATACCACATTGTATGTCACCTCCAACACTTTGGAATTAAATTGGAGCTCGCCCAGCGATTGCATTTCTTCCAGCTTCTTTTTGGTGACAAACATTTTTCCGCCGTCATACAATGTCCACGAAAGTTGTGTGTTCGCTTCCAAAGTAGTCACCGACTGGCTGGGATACTTGTTGGTGGTGCCGCTTGAAAGCTTTTGCAAAACATGGTTGAATGCATAATTTCCTGAGCCATTGACGTTCACCGTTGGCAACATGCCAGCATTCCCTCTCGTGTTGTTTATCCGGCTGATGTCTGCATCGTTTCGGGCAACCAATATGTCAAAATTACTCTTTAAGGCAATGTCTATTGCCTCCTCCAAGCTAATTGCCTTTTGTGCTTGGATGCCGATCGAAAGGAGCAGGGCAAATAGTATGGATATCTTCTTCATTGCTCGTCTTTCTTTTTTCTTGATAAAACAATATAAGTTACGGGAATCACAAACAAAGTCAGTATCAATGAAAACAACAATCCTCCCACCACCACCGTTCCCAAAGGTGCGCGGCTTTGTGCACCCGATCCGAGAGCCAAGGCGATGGGCAAACCTCCGAAGAAAGTGGCCAATGAGGTCATCACAATCGGGCGAAACCTGGCAGAAGCCGCTTCGAAAGCCGCTACTTTCCTGTTCAATCCCAGTTTGCGTTTCTGATTGGCAAATTCTACGATGAGTATTCCATTTTTGGTGACAATCCCGATAAGCATGATGATCCCGATTTCGGAAAAGATATTGAGTGTCTGTCCACAGATCCACAACGAAAGCATGGCTCCGGCAATGGCCATCGGCACGGTGAGCATAATGATGAGCGGGTCGCGGAAACTCTCAAATTGAGCAGCCAAAATGAGGTAGATCAGCAACAGGGCCAAGATCAATGCGAAAGAGATGTTGGAGCTGCTTTCCGCAAAATCCCGGGACGATCCCGATAGGTCGGTGTTGAAAGATTTATCCAGCAGTTTGTCCGCAATTGCGTGCATTTCGGCAATGCCTTCTCCCAATGTCCGGCCATTGGCCAAGTTGGCTGAAATGGTTGCCGATTTGTATCGGTTGTAATGATAGAGTATTGGCGGATTGCTATTTTCCTCGGTCTTTACCAGGTTGTCGAGTTGTATCATGTTACCGCCACTCGATCTCACATAGAGTGAAGTGATGTCGGCAGGCTTGCTGCGGTCTTCTTTATCCACTTGCCCGATCACGTAATATTGCTTGTTGTTTTTCAGGAAATACCCGTATCGCGTGCCGCTATATGCCAGATTCAATGTGCTTGAAACCGTTTTCTCGTTTACCCCGAGGCTATTTGCTTTCAGCCTATCGACAGTGATGTTCATTTCTGGCTTGTTGAATTTCAAATCCACGTCCACGTTGCTGAAAACGGCGCTATTCTGAGCCTCATCCACGAATTTGGGCAAGACTTCGCGTAATTTTTCGAAATCTAGGTTTTGGATAACAAATTGCACAGGCAGCCCTCTTGAAGAAGAGGTGGAAATCGTCGGCTCTTGGCTTGGGATAACTTTCCCGTCGGGAATTGTGGTATAAATCCTCGACAATTTGTCGTAGAGGTTTTGCTGTGTAGCTTTTCTCTGCGAAGGATCGGAAAGGAAAGTGATCACGTTTCCTGTATTCGCACTTCCATTGCTACCTCCGGCATACCTTGCCAACACGTACTTCACGCCGTGTAACGAGTCCATGCTTATTTTGGCAATCTTATCTATTAATTTCTGGTTGTATAAATATTCAGTTCCTTCGGGAGCCGTGACCGAGGTTCGGATATAGCTGTGATCTTCCAAAGGAGCCAATTCCGATTTTAGGGTTTTCGAGAGTGAGAAAATCAATACCAAGCAAAATCCGATGATCGAAAAAGCAATCCATTTGTTTTTGATGAAGAAGCTCAATGTCCGCCGGTACTTATTTTCCATCCCTTCGAAAAACGGTTCGGTGGCCACATAGAATTTGGAATGGTGACTCGAAGAGCCTCCCAACAAAACGTTTAGCACCGGAGTCAATGTAAGTGAAACAACCGCCGAAATCAACACCGCACTGGCGACGACAATGCCAAATTCGCGGAACAACCTTCCGGTGAATCCTTCCAAAAAGATGACAGGTATGAACACAATGGCAAGTGTCATGGAGGTGGAAATCACGGCAAAAAATATTTCGCGTGTGCCTTCAAAGGCGGCTTTCCACTTGTCCATGCCCTGTTCTATTCGCTTGAAAATGTTTTCTGTGACCACAATGCCGTCATCCACCACCAATCCCGTTGCAAGGACAATCCCCAAAAGCGTGAGTACATTGATGGAAAACCCAAAGATGTACATCACGAAGAATGTGCCGATGAGCGAAACCGGAATATCCAGCAAGGGACGCAAGGCTATCACCCAATTCCTGAAAAACAAGAAGATGATAAGCACCACCAACAAAATGGCAATGGCTAATGTTTCCACCACATCTTTCACCGATTGGCGTACAAACACCGATTTGTCCCGTGCCACATCCAATTCCATCCCTTTAGGCATGGTCGTTTTCACTTGATCCAAGCGTTTGTAGAATTCATCGGCGATTTGGATGTTGTTTGCCCCAGGAAGGGGTATCAGCACCAACATCACTCCGGTTGTCCCATTAATCCTTGATCCCGATTCATCGTTCTGCGATCCTAAAGAAGCTTCTCCAATATCGCTGAACCGCACCACTTGGTTATCTGATTGTTTGATAATTAAGTTATTAAAATCTTCCTCGGTTGTCAGTCTCCCATGTGTCTTCAATAAAAGCTCGGTGGCGTTTCCTCGTAATTTTCCGGAGGGCATCTCCACATTTTCATTGGTAAGGGCTTCGTCAACATCCGAAGCGGTTATCCCATAAGCCGCCATTTTTTCGGGATTTAGCCACAAACGCATCGACGGCCGTTGCTGGCCATATATTGACAAAGAGCTAACGCCCGGAATTGTCTGCAATTTCTCTTGCAGCACATTCTCCGCGTAATCGCTCAACTCGATTGCGCTCATCGCGCTGCTCTTCACCGTGAGCATAATGATCGGGTCGGAATTGGCATCGGCTTTGGTTACCGTTGGCTGCGCATCTATATCCTGGGGAAGCGTTCTGGTGGCTTGGGAGACCTTGTCACGCACGTCGTTGGCTGCCTTTTCGAGGTCTGTTCCCAGATCGAATTCCACCGTTATCGTGCTGGAACCGATGGCTGATTGGGAAGAAATGGATTTCACCCCTTCAATTCCGTTGATGGACTTCTCCAATGGCTCGGTTATTTGCGACTCTATAATCTCAGAATTGGCTCCCGAATAAGAAGTCTGCACCGTGATGATCGGAGGGTCGATGGCGGGATATAATCTGACTCCAAGAAACTTAAATCCAACAATACCCATCAGTATGATTGTCAAGCTCAGCACGATGGAAGCGACCGGCCTTTTTAGAGCTACGTCAGATATAATCATGGTGTTTATCTATTTATCGAAGAGTATGACAATTTTGAACCTTCTTTTAGAAACAGCAAGCCTGAAGTCATGATGGTGTCGCCTGCCGCAAGGCCTTCGGTGACTTCTATCTTGGAAGACTGGCGGATGCCGGTTTTTACGTTCACAAAATGCGCTTTTCCCTGATTGGCGACAATCACCTTCTTGTTTTCTTGGTCAGGGATAATGGCCTGTGTGGGTATCATCAAGGCCTTTGCATTTTCGCCAAGCTTGAGGTTGACGTTGGCAAAAGCACCCGGCACCAATTCTTTCGAAGGAGTTGTGATGATTGCCCTCACCTTCAGGTTGCGTGTGTTGCTGTCGATGCCATGCTCTGTCGCCATCACCTTCGCATTATAAGATTTGTTGTCGTTGTACATCGTGAAGTTTATTCCCATGCCTACATTGATGGCTGGACTATATTTTTCCGGGACATAAAAATCGAGCTTGATTTTTTGGTTTGTGCGGATTGTTGCCAGTAGTGTGGAAGCACTCACAAAAGCGCCGACGCTGATATTCTTTAAGCCGATGGTGCCGTCGAAAGGCGCTCTTACCTCGGTTTTCCGGATCAATGCTTTCTCTCCGGCTATGTCCGCTTTGATGGAGCTTATCTGAAGAAGCGTTTGTTCGTAATCGTTTTCACTAATGCCGTTCACTTCTAGCAATTGCGCCTGCCTTTCGCTGATCCGCTTTTGAATGGCTAATTGTGATTCCTGTTTCCGTAGCGCAGCCTGCAAGTCGTCGTCATAGAGTTTGATCAACAGCGTCCCTTTACGAACAAATTTGCCTTCTGGCAAATTCACCATCACCACCCGGCCTGCTACCTCATTTTTCAAATCCACTTCGTCGTAAGCCGCCAGCGAACCCGTCACCGTGATCTCCGATACAAGCAAAGAGGGTGTTGCAATAAAGGCATCCACCTTTGGCTGCCCTTTACCCTTTGCCCCTTTTCCTTCTTTTTCTTTCGGTTTTGTGAAACCCACTTTGAGAAAGAAGGCCGTTAATAGCAATAGCACGGCGGCCACTATGATATTTGTCCTTTTCATTCCTCTAATTCAGTTTTTAAACATACCAGATTCGTTTCTATTAGATCGAGCGTCGAATATAATTCATCAATTTTTTCGGGAGACAAACCTTTGAAAGCAATTTGGGATAACTCTTTCACCACAGCTTTGATTTCCGGCACAGCCGCATGTCCCTTGTCGGTGACATGCAGCTTGTATTGCCTTCTGTCTTTGGGGTTTTGAATCCTTTCCACGTATCCGTTTGCGGACAAATAATCTACGATCCTTACCACTTGCACCTTGTCCGAAAATAGTTTGCTGGCAAGATCTTGCTGTGTTAATTCGCCTTTTCCGGCATCAATCAAAAGGAGAGGATAAAAAGAGCGTTCAATGTCCAGATGCGATAGCCTCTTTTGAAGCGCACCAAAGAATACCCTGCTGATCTTGCCCGCGATCCTGCCTAGTGGTTCTCTTAGGATAGTGTCGTTTCTTAGATCCATTGTCGTTCTTTTCTTGTTTTTTATACTGCAAATATAGTTACTTCACCTAATAGTAGTCAGTGTTAACTATTTCTTTATTGTAAATTAATAATTCGAGGAGCAAATAAGAGAATACAATAGGCTGAATTAGGTCACGTTTCGTTCGTTATGCGGAGGCAATAGCTTCCGCCATTTTGACAATTTGTTATTTTGGCACGCATATTGATGCATTATTTATATAGCTTATTCCTTGAAAACAAGGAAAATAAGATTAGGTTAAATTGATTAAATAGACAAACATATGGCTTTTATTGACTATTATAGCGTTTTGGGACTTGACAAGTCGGCTTCTGCAGATGAGGTGAAAAAAGCCTATCGAAAACTTGCGCGGAAATACCATCCGGATGTGAATCCAAACAACGACGAGGCAAAGAAAAAGTTTCAGCAGCTGAACGAAGCCAACGAAGTGCTGAGCGATCCCGAAAAAAGGAAGAAGTACGATGAATACGGCGAACATTGGAAGCATGCCGAAGAGTTTGAAAAGGCTCGCCAACAACAATCTCAAAATCCAGGCTTTGGCGAAGAGGGCTTTGGCGGATACACCTATTCGAGAGGATTTTCTTCCGACCAGGAGGATTCTGTCTTTTCCGATTTTTTCGAATCATTGTTCGGGCGCACTGCCGGTGGCCGATCGGGAGGTGGCACAAGTGCATTTCGTGGACAGGATTATCACGCAGAATTGCATCTTTCGTTGAGAGATGTTTCGACCACCCAAAAGCATACTTTGGAGGTGAACGGAAAGAAAATCCGAATCACGGTGCCTGCCGGTGTGGAAGACGGGCAGGTGATAAAGTTGGCTGGACACGGCGGCCAAGGGGCTAATGGAAGTTCGGCGGGAGACTTGTTCATCACGTTTGTCATTGAATCCGACCCAAAATTCAGGCGGGAGGGGAATACGCTCTACTCTGCGGAGCATATCGACCTTTACACAGCTGTGCTTGGCGGAGAGGCCACAGTCGAAACTTTGAGCGGACTTGTGAAAGTGAAAGTAAAGCCGGAAACACCGACAGGAATCAAAATTCGTCTTAAAGGAAAGGGTTTTCCCGTTTACAAGAAGAAGGATACTTTTGGTGATTTAATCGTCGAATTGGTAGTGGATATTCCGACAGGACTCACCGAAAAGCAAAAGGATCTGTTTAGGCAATTGCAGAGGAGCTAAAGAAGGTCTGCTGGTGGTTTTGTTTGCAATTGTTTGAGAAAAAAAGAACGCTGATTTCGGAAATATAGCAAATGATTAAATTCAATTTAACATCCTGCGAAATACCCAAAATCAGCGTTCCTTATCATTGGCCAAAGCCTGTATAATCCGATCAGAAATCCACCGGAATTTGTAATTTGATACCAAAACTTCTTCCCATGTTGAACACGCCCTGACGTCCTGTTACTTCATTTACGTCCGCATACCTAAGCCTGCTCAAATGATTTTGATATGCCTTGTCGGTCAGGTTGTTGGCCGTAAGCACCAACGTGGCTATCCGCCGTCCGCTTTTCATGAAATCGGTGCCGAATGCCATATTCAGTAAGGTGTAAGCTGGCGTTGCGGTCTCCGTGCCATAGGCCGAATACACATGGTCTTGTTTCAAATCGGTTTCCAGACCGAGGGAAACATAGGTGTTGTTGAGGCATTTGCCATGACGGACCAAATCGTACCGCAAGTCGGATGTGAATCGCGGAGCTGGCGTCATTGGTAGGTATTTCGTGGAATCTGGCTGATTCAATTGCGTTGAATTGACATACGAAAAGGTGTTTTCGAAATGCAGGCGTTCCACCGGATGGATGTCCACGCTGATTTCCCCTCCTAAAATCCGGGCATCTCCGGAAGCATATTCGTAGGTCATTTTTTCGTCGGTAAGGATGTCATTCCCTTGAGAATCGGTCAGTTTGTGGGCAAAAATGTAATTGTTGATGCGGTTTGCAAACAACGACACAGTTCCCGAAATCACTTTGGACGAATAGCTCAGTCCCCAGTCTGCCTGCCAGCTGTTTTCCGATTTCAGGCTGGAAGATCCGATTTCATAACGCAATGTGCCTTCATGGGCTCCGTTGGAAGCCAACTCACTCATGTTTGGCGCCCTGTATCCTTTCGAAAAGTTCAATTTCATATCCCACGCATTCGAAATCTGATAAGTGGCTCCAATGCTTCCACTGACTCCGTAGAAATTACGCTTGAAATCTTCGAATTTTTGGACGAGTTCGTCCGAGCCGCTATCTTCATCTACTGCCATGAGTCCATAACCGTGATCGCGGCGGGTGTCAGCGCGCAAACCTCCGCTCAAATTCAATTTTCCGAACTGGCGGCTTGCCATAACAAAAGCACCTCCATCAAAAAGCCTGTATTCGGGAATCAGATATTCCGATCCTTTATTCAACGAACGTTGATACATCCCGTTGATTCCGGCCACCACTTTGTACCCATTGATTTCAGGAAAGGTGTATCGGAAATCATAATTAACCGTGTGCAATTGGAAATACAATCCGTATTGGTCGGGTGCTGCCACATCCTCAAACTCTTGTCGGCGATTCTGCTGGTAGCCGATAATCGCTTTCAGGTTGCCTTTGCCGATCAAAAAATTATTGTCCGACACTGCTTTATAATGGTAAATTTGTTGATATGGCATTTGGTGCTTGTAGGACTTGAAGTCGCTGTTTGTGGCAATAGCTTCGTCTTCTTCCCCATCCACCAAAACTGGTTTCAAGAATTTGCCGGTGGTTTCGTCCCTGTCTCCTTCCACAATACCTGGCGTGAGATGATAGTAGCTCAAATCCAAGTGGGAATATCCCCAGCTGCGGTTGATGCCAAGCAACCCGCTAAACGCATGCTCTTGATAACCGGAGTTATAGACATAACCATCGTATTTGTTTTTGTAAGCATGGGCAAATTTGTCGCTGTAACGGATGTTCCAAACAAAGTTGTCCTTGTTTCCTGCATTGTTCACCGAATAGTGAATCAGCCCGTTATTGGTTTGATATTCGGAAAATATGTTGCTTTGGATTTTACCTTCGGGCAAGATTGGTTCGGGAAGGAAATTAATCACCCCGGCCAATCCGTCCGAACCATACATCAAGCTGGCCGGGCCTTTCAGGATTTCGACTGAATTCACCGACTGGTCATCGATTTCAATTCCGTGTTCATCGCCCCATTGTTGTCCTTCCTGACGAACACCGTTGTTGACCACAACCACCCGGTTGTAGCCCAATCCACGGATCACAGGTTTGGAAATGCCGGCCCCAGTGGTGATTTGAGCTACCCCCGGCTGCCGGGCAATCGCATCGATGATATTCGAAGAGGATTGCTGGAGCAAATCTTTTGCAGAGACGAAGGTCATCGCAGTTGGAGTTTGTTTCAGCAGCGAGCTTCCTGTGTATCCGCTCACAACCACCTCCCCGATCTTGGCATTCGACTCTTCGAGTTTGAATTCAATACTTTTTTGCGATTTCAGATCCACTTGTTGAACGATGGATTCGTGCCCTATGTAGGTTACTTGGATGGTCGTCTTGATGGTTGGGAGATTGTTGATGTGGAAATTTCCGTCCCTGTCGGTTGAGGCACCTCTTTTCAAATCGGGCAAATAGATATTTACTCCGATGAGAGCCTCACCGCTCTTCGCGTCAGTTACTTTCCCTTGCAGGGTTTCATTGCCGGACGAAGCATTTGTATTGGTGGCTGCAGATACTGTTCCCAAAGAAAAGGTCAACAGCATGAGGATATATATTAATTTCATATACGTTTCTGGATTTTATTAAGAAATAATAAGTGTTGGACAGCATGAGGCACATTCTGAAATGCGCTTCAGGTCAAAATAACTTGTTTCAAAAGAATAGGAATGCAAATTTCGCAAATGAACAGAAATTTGAATTCAAAAACAGATATAGGTCGTCACGATGCCAAGTTGCAGTCTATCAAATTCTTTTGAAGGCACGCAAGCACTTCTATCAACGGTGGCTATAAGTTATAATACAAAAGAAAGGATAAAAGAGTGGGCAGGAGGTGCACGTGGAGTGCTGTGAACTACGGCAAGACTGATGAAGACAACCTTCTCTACAGATTTGATTTCTGATATAAGGTGGCTATACACAATTTGCGCTGATGAGAAAACAGCTGGAGAAGAGACATCAAACGTAAACTGGCAGATAGTACAATTGTCGTGCGATCTGGAATCTTGCTTTTCAGAGTGCGCTGGGTCGTCGCAGTGACTGTGATCCAAAAGGAGCAAGTGAACGGGCTTCATCAGGATAATTCCGATGAAGACAGCCAATGAGAGGCTCGTTGTGACATGCTTCCAGTGATTCATTCTAATCTAAAACAATTGTTCGACAAAGGTAAGTCAATTTTCTTTTATATATTAGAGAACGTGTGTCAATGTGGTCGCATAGATAATAAATTAAATTTATATGATGCCAGCCAAGCATAGCTAACCCTCTGATCTATCCGTTCACACAATTTCGTTTTAATTTTCAGAAAACTTGATGTCGTTATACCAGTTTACAATAATTTTTATTTATTTTGCAGTTGACGTATTTATTAAACAATAAAATCTCGATGCTGATGAGGCTATTACCGTTTAAAATACGCCTGTTCCTCTTAACATTTCTTTATGGGATTAACGCTTCAGCAATAGACTTTGTGACCGAACTCACTGTTCGTGACCTCTCTTTGGGAAGTATAACCATTGGCACAGGCTCACCGCTTTCTCTTGCAGGACAAGGGGATTCTCCAAACCAACTATTAGTCGGTTACCGGAACAAATTTTCGATGAAAGAACTGGCTGTCGCGTCTTTTGCGGGACTCTATCGTTCGTCATTTATGACCAATGCGGTAAGCATCTCTTCGGCAGGATACGAAGATTATCGGCAAACAATGGTCGGGCTGCATGCGCAGAAAACGCTATCTCCGCAAATTTCATTCGGGGTAGCCTTGCAAGCCGTTTCCGTATCAGCTATTACTTTGGAAAAAGGCCTTTGGGAGGTATATCCTCGTCTTGGATTGGAATACAAGCCAGACAAGGCATTACTGCTTGGGTTAAACGTCCACAATCCGATCCGTTTCGGGTCAGCCGAACACGAACGTCTCGCAACACATTTTCGGGTTACGAGCGGCGCATCTTACCGCATTTCCGAACAATTGCTCGTCGCTTCGGAATACGAGTGGGTAGATTCCGGAAAAAATCGTTTCCGTTTTGGAACCGAGTTTGCACTTCTTCCCGAATTAAAAGTTCGGGCAGGATTAGAAAGCCATCCCTTTTCGCCCTCTTTTGGATTTGGATACACTTACAAGCAGTGGGTGGTGGATGTCACTTCCGAACACCACCGTTATCTTGGCTCTTCGCTTTCTATCGGATTGTCTTACCTCTTTCAAAAATAAGCCCATGAGACAGCTTTTATTCTCCATTTCAGTTATCTTATTCTTGTTGTGTTCTTCCAATGTTTTGTTTGCACAAACCAACGATTGGCGTGATTATCTGCAACAATTGGCGGAAGAAGGGATGAGTTCGGAACAAGTGGAAACTCTCTTTGAAGAGCTTACCGACATGGAAAGCAACCCGCTTAATTTGAATGATCTAACAACAGAAGACTTGAGACGGATACCCTTCCTTTCAGAAGATCAAAGGCAATCTATGTCAAATTTCTTGGAGAAAAACAGACCGATTTATTCTGTTTATGAATTGCGAAACATCCCTCTATTTGATGCTGCCACTGTGCAGATGTTGCTGCCTTTGTTCGTTGTGGGTGAATATACTGGGAAGAAAGAAAAACCATCCTTTCGGAATATCTTCCTACATGGCAAAAATGAACTACAAATTAGATTTGACAAGGTGTTACCACAAAGAGCCGGATACAAAGATTTGTCGGACAGTATCTTGCAGCGTTATCCGAACCGAGTTTACAAAGGAGAAGATTTTTATAATTCCATAAAATACGCATACACTGCTGGAAAAAGATTTCAGGCTGGATTAGTGGCAGAAAAGGATGCCGGGGAACCAATCTTCAGGAGAGAACATCGGGGATACGATCACTACGGTGCTTATCTGGCAGTGAAAGACGTTGGGAGCTTGAAGTCGCTTGTCTTAGGCGATTTTCGTCTTAGCTTTGGGCAAGGGTTGGTTTTAAATAATAATTTCTCATTAGGAAAAACTTCCGCAACCACTTCGATAACAAGGCGCACCACCGTGCCAACAAGACATGCCTCCACTGCCGAGTCCGGTTTTTTTCGGGGAATTGCCTCTGCATATGCTTTTGGAGATTTTACCATCACGGCATTTTACTCTCACCGCAAAATAGACGGAAACCTTTCGGGGGATTCCGTGATCACTTCATTCAAAACAGATGGGTATCATCGAACACAGTTAGAACGATCGAAAGCAGGGAATGTGTTGGAGCAAGTGGCTGGAGCAAACTTTCAATTCCAGAGAAATCGTTTTCAGATTGGGGCGAGCATGCTTTATTATCAATACAACAAACTGTATCAACCAGATTTTCAAGAATACAACCGCTTCTATTTCCGAGGAAAAAGCAATTTCAATGGCAGTATCGATTATTCATATCGTTTTCGCCGGTTCTCTCTTGCCGGAGAATTAGCGATGAGCGAAAACGGCTCGATGGCGGCACTCAACGCTTTAAATTTCTACCCGAAACAGGGCATTTCGCTTTCTGTGCTGCAGCGGCAATTCAGCCGCTCTTATCAGGCAAACTATGCCAATGCTTTTTCCGATGGATCTAGTGTCCAGAACGAATCTGGATGGTACGTTGGCTCGCAGTTTTCGCCTCTCGCCAAATTGCGGATGGCAATGTATGCTGATGTTGTTTCCTTTCCGTGGTTGAAATATGGGCTAAATGCGCCTTCGCATTCGTTTGACTATTTTGTGCAGGGAAATTATCGGTACGATTCCAATTTGAGCTTTGATGTCCGTTATCGTTTCCGTCAACGAGAGACCAATGCGAAATATCCCGACGAAAAAACCACCGCCGTGCTCCCATACGACCAACACAAGATTTTGCTGCAAGCATCCAAAACCCTTTCAACCAAATTCTATTTGCGTACTATTTTGGACTGGAACAGTTATAAGATAGAGCATTTTAGCGTAGAACAAGGCTGGATGATTTCCCAATTGGTTTCGTGGAAAAACCCGAAAAAATGGAAATCCGACCTCTCCATTGGATACTTCAAATCGGATTCCTACTCGGTGAGGGTCTATTCCAGGGAGCAGAATATCATCAACAGCTTTTATATGCCGTCGTTCTACGGAAAAGGGATGAGGATGTCATTATCTGGGAAATACGACTTCTCAAGAAGCCTCACATTGGCTCTTAAAGCTGGTCTCACGAAATATTTCGACCGGAATACGATTGGTTCTGATTTGGAAGAAATTGATGCCAGCCACCGGATAGACGTGATGACCTATTTGAGGTGGCGATTCTGAGAATACTCTGTCTTGATAATTCTAATTCTATCACTATATCCTTGTAGCCATAAATCAAGGAGTAAATTCTGTGTTGGGCGCAAATTATTATTTGGCCAAATGCGCATCGTCAACTAAGTCGGGGTATTCAACCAAAATTTGCTACTTGGTTGAAAATCTTTGTGATGAAGGATCCTCTTTTTACCTTTGTTTGAACCTGCTACTTGTTAGCATTTTCAGGATTTTCTTACAATAACTATTTCTGTATTTCAGCCTAACAAAGCATCTGTCTTTTTTGTAATTTTGATACTCCTATAGAAAAGAGTATCTCGATAGCCAGTAGCTACGACTCGAAAGGAATGAATGAACTAAAAAAAGGAAACAATCAATTAATTTCATCAATATAAAATCATGCAATGTTCAATCTTTTTTTTAAAAAAATAAGGCAAAATGAATCAATCTAATAAGGCGAGTTTAGACACTAAGGTGTTAAAAAACTTTGTAGTTTCACTCGTAGAAGAACTTACTTATAGCGAACGGCACGGAACGGCAAGAGCGTATTTGAGTTCCATTCGGAGGCTAGAAAGCTTTGTGGGGAATGATGGCACAACATTTGAAGAAATCACGCCAGCATTCTTAAAATCATACGAACAGCATTTGGTGGCAACTTCTTGTAAAAGAAACACGGTGTCGCTCTACTTGCGTATGTTACGCTCGATTTGCAATCAGGCATCAATGAAAGGTTTGCTGGAGATGCAACCCAAACTTTTCGATGAAGTATTCACTGGAACGGACACAGCGGAGAAGAGAGCTGTGGAACCTTCTGTAATTAGAACAATCAAAGAGTCGGATTTAAGCAAGCATCCTTCATTGGAAAAATCTCGCGATGTCTTTCTTTTATCTTTTTATCTTAGAGGGATACCCTTTGTGGATCTAATTCGATTGAAGAAAACGGATATTTCCAAGGGGGTAATAAGATACCGAAGATCTAAGACCGGACGCTTGTTAACTGTGCAAATAGAACCTTGTGCACAAGAAATTATCAAGAAATACACGTCCAGTCTGAAAAAATCGCCTTACTTATTACCATTTATCTTAAACGATGGAGAAAAAGGGTATAAGGAGTACCAGAATGCTTTGAGAACCTACAACCTGCATTTAAAAAAAATATCTGATTTGTTAAATCTAAAGGTGAACCTGACATCCTATGTAGCACGGCATTCATGGGCAACCGCGGCCTACAGGCAAGGGGTGCCTGTTGCCATCATTAGCGAATCTCTCGGACATGCTTCTGAGAAAGTCACTTATACCTATCTCGCAGCTTTTGAAAACCGGACTCTAACTAGGGCTAATCGCACGGTCATAAGTTTGGTAGTGAGTAAAAAGCCGAAAAAAACCGTTGCTCAAATGAAGAAAAGGAATAGCCATAGATGGAAAACTGTTGCATACGATAGCTAATGGCAAAGGCAATACGTTCAAGTTAATTTCAGAATGCCAAACGAAAGAAATACCAGACGAAAGTTAGTTCTTGATATATTAGGTTTTGTATCTGAAGGGGGAGTTAATAAACAGTGCAATGACTTACTGTTACTTTGTAGGTAACGGATAAGTTTATCTTCTGCAAATATTATTCTTTTTTTTGTGTTTAGCAAGTAAACACTCAATAATTTCCAATTATATTCATTATTAATATTTCCTATATCTCTTCATTTATAGTAGCTCAATAAATTCCTATACCAAAAGTTATATCACTATCCAAGTAAAAGCCGTAAACCTATAGCCGTATTTTTGATAATCAGGAGCAAGGTTTTTTAGGTTAGACAATAATAACCCTAATCCATGATATTCATGGATTAAGTAAGATTTATCAATATGCAAAGCAACAAAAAAGTTGCATATCATGGATTGTGGCTAATATCTACTTTACTTCCGTTACCTACAAAGTAACGGAGAGTGTGGTTTGACTGAATTTATAGGAAAGAAAAAGAAGGGTAAGGAATTATCTCATTTTGATTTGATGCATCTTAGATAGCTTGTAATGAAAAAGGCTATCATCTTTTATTCTACTCTGCGCAACCAACTAAGTTTGGTTGGTGATGTGGTGTGACGTGGTGTCTCTTGGTCTGGATATATTAGATCGAAAGCATCCTAACATCATACAACTTAATGTATCACACATTAATTATAAAGAACACAATGGATAATAATGGTAATCTCTCAAAGGCTAAACGAAGTAATTTAGACAACCAGTTCTACGATACTTTCAAGGCCTTGATGCTGGAAAAACGCATCAAGCATATGTGTAATGCCGCACAGCTATATTACCCCACAGACTTCCTCGTGATACTGGAGCATGTTTCGGATGAAACACAAAGAATGAAAATCCTCGAATATGGGTGTACCGCACATCCTACTAGTGGAGAGATGTTGCAGTGTTTATTGGACGAATATATTAAAAAGGGGGAATGGTACAGGGCCGAATCATATATTGATAATATGGACGGATTTGTTGCAGCTCTCAGCAAGAGTCCGCAACTTATCAAAAGCTATCTGACAATATGCTTACACACGAAGGGATACAGAAAATTCATAAAGCTCGAAGAGGCTTTGCTGCAGAAAACCAGTGCTATTCATGATCCTGAAGCGCTACGGGAATTAGGATATGGTTTAGGAAAAGTGTATTTAAAACTCAACTTGTATGAGAAAGCTTATTCCTATTTGGCTCCTTTCGAAGACGAAGATAAGTTTATTGCTTTACGTTGCATGGAAGACTTGCGTAGGGTAAAAGGATTAAAGGAAAAAATCAACAATCCCTATTGACTGAAATTATAAACGATTAAAAAAACAGCAGGCACTCGTGGAGGAATGTCTGCCATTATTATAAAGTTAAAAGAAAGATTGAAGAATTCCTCTTTGACGGAATATCAAAACTCCACGTTGTTAGGTGTCCGTGGAAATGGAATCACGTCGCGGATGTTGGCCATTCCTGTCACAAACAAGATGAGGCGTTCGAAGCCCAGGCCAAACCCGGAGTGGGGAGCCGTTCCAAATTTGCGCGATTCGATGTACCACCAAATAGGATCCACATTCATGCCCAACTCATCCACCCGTTTCATCAGCTTGTCGTAATCCGATTCACGCTCCGATCCTCCAATGATTTCCCCAATTTTTGGGAAAAGCACATCCATTCCCCGAACAGTTTTGCCGTCTTCGTTTTGTTTCATATAAAACGACTTGATCTCTTTCGGATAGTCGGTCAAAATCACAGGACGTTTGAAGTGTTTTTCCACCAAGTAACGTTCGTGTTCGGATTGCAAGTCGGCTCCCCAATAAACAGGGAACTCGAATTTTTCACCGCTTTTTTCCAATATATCCACGCCTTCTGTATAGGTCAATCGTACGAAGTCGTTGCTCAAAACAAATTTTAAGCGCTCAATCAACTCCTTGTCAAACATTTCATTTAAGAACTCAATGTCATCCTTGCAGTTTTCCAATGCGTAGGCAATCAGGTATTTGAGAAAATCTTCCGCCAAATCCATGTTGTCGTTCACATCGTTGAAAGCGACCTCAGGCTCAATCATCCAAAACTCGGCCAAGTGGCGCGGTGTATTGGAATTCTCGGCACGAAAAGTGGGTCCAAAGGTATAAATTGCACCTAGAGACATGGCTCCGAGTTCGCCTTCCAGTTGCCCGGAAACGGTCAAGTTGGCTTGCTTTCCAAAAAAATCATCTTTGAAATTCACTTCTCCGAATTCGTCGCGAGGCACATTGTTCAAGTCCAAAGTTGTTGCTTGGAACATCGATCCTGCCCCTTCACAGTCGGATGCTGTGATGATGGGTGAATGAAAATAGAAGAATCCTTTGTCGTTGAAATACTTATGGATGGCATATGCCATGTGGTGGCGAATACGCAAAATAGCGCCGAAGGTGTTTGTTCGGGGCCGCAAATGGGCAATTTCTCTCAAAAATTCAAGCGAGTGGCCCTTCTTTTGCAAAGGATAGGTGGCTGGGTCTGCCGTGCCGAAGACTTCGATCTCTTTAGCCAGAATCTCGCCTTTTTGTCCCTTGCCTTGAGATTCAACATAGGTGCCGTTCACATTGATGCAAGCACCTGTAGTGATCGGTTTCAGCAGTTCGTCATCGAATTTTCCCAAATCGATTACAATCTGAATATTATGAATCGTGGAGCCGTCATTCAGTGCCACAAAGTTCACTTGCTTGTTACCTCTGCGGGTTCTCACCCAACCTTTCACGTTCACCGTAGTTTCAAAATCTTCCAATTGAAGAAGCTCAACTACCTTTGTCCTGCGAATCTGTTCCATTTCTATAAGTTCCTTTCACGGGCACGCCCATCTTCAAAAATGGGAGATACCCGTGTTTAGATTTTAGTTGTCAAATTTATTCAAATGCACCCATTCGGAGCATGTTCACTTCCTGTTCGTTGAGGTATCTCCATCTTCCTTTCGGAAGGTTTTTCTTGGTTAAACCTGCGAATAAAACGCGGTCGAGTTTTATCACATGGTAGCCCAATTTTTCAAAGATACGTCTCACCAAACGGTTGCGTCCCGAGTGGATTTCGATTCCCACTTCGTTGAACACATCTTCCGCTACATAAGCGATTGAATCGGCATGTATTTCTCCATCTTCCAATTCGATGCCATCGGCAATTGTCTGCATGTCTTCCATGGCAACATCGCGGTCGAGGGTCACTTGGTAGATTTTTTTCTTTTTATATTTGGGGTGCATCAATTTGGATGCCAAGTCTCCGTCATTTGTCAAAAGAAGCACACCCGTGGTGTTTCTATCTAAGCGTCCGACAGGAAAAATGCGTTCCGGGCAAGCATTCTTCACTAAATCCATCACCGTTTTGCGGTTTTTGGGGTCATCCGAAGTTGTCAAGGTGTTCTTCGGTTTGTTGAGCAACACATAGACTTTACTTTCTAATTTCACTGGTTCATCATGGAACGTGACCAAATCGCCACGCAACACTTTTGCTCCCAATTCATTCACTACTTCTCCGTTAACCTTCACAACGCCGGCTTCAATGAAGGTGTCGGCTTCTCGGCGAGAGCAAACTCCGGCATTGGCCAAATATTTGTTCAAGCGAATCGGTGTGTTCGGATCAATATCTTCCTTGTATTTAACAGGTTTGCTAAGCATCGGTTTCCGCTTGGGGCCACCACCGTATTGTCCTCCACCTTGCACAGGTCTTCCGGGGCCTCCAGCGTTTGGCCGCCTGTCATTGTAGGAGCTGTTATTGTTGCGGTTATAACCATCTCCGCCTCTATTGTTGTTGTAGCCAGTGCTTCCACTGTTGTTGTTATTTCCATAACTTCTTCCGCCTGAAGGACGGCCTTCTCCGCGTTGGTCATAACTGCTGCGTTGATTTGGGTACGAAGAACGGCCTTCGGAATAATTGTTGTTGCTTGGCCGACGGCTGTCGTAATCTCTTTGACCTTGAGGGCGATCATAACCGCCGTCATTTCCGTAGTTTGGTTCACGATTTGGAGTAGCACGAGGTGCATCACCAACGCGTGGACGTTTTTTCTTCACAATACCATCGTTGGAAGAAGAATACACCGGACGTGAGTTTTGTTCTCTTGGACCGATATTAATTGTTTTCCTTGGCGATGACGTGTGACCCTCTCGGTTTGTGTCGTTATTACCATCGTAATAGCGAGAATCATCTTTGTTAGTAATCATTTTTCTGAATTTTGTTGTTAATACTTTTGTTTGATAACCTTCGAATTATTTATAATAAGTTTTCTATGTTCAAATTCCTGTGTAACTGTGTGGCGTGATAGACTTTAGCTCTTGTTTTATTTTATCCGAAACGTTTAACCCGTCAATGAATTCCGATATGGAATGCGCATCAATGGCATTGTTTGTTCTTGTCAACGCTTTCAAGGCCTCGTAGGGTTTTGGGTAGCCCTCTCGGCGGAGAACTGTCTGGATGCCTTCCGCCACCACGGCCCAGCAATTGTCGAGGTCGGCAAAAATGGCCTCTTTGTTCAACAAGAGTTTGCCAAGTCCTTTTAGGGTGCTTTGTACGGCGATGGCAATGTGTCCAAAAGGAACGCCCACGTTTCTCAAAACGGTTGAGTCTGTCAGGTCGCGTTGTAATCTTGATATAGGCAATTTTGATGCCAAATGTTCCAAAATGGCATTCGCAATGCCCAAATTTCCTTCGGCATTCTCAAAATCAATTGGGTTCACCTTGTGCGGCATGGCCGAAGAGCCGATTTCTCCTTCTTTGATTCTTTGTTTGAAATATTCCATCGAAATGTACTGCCAAATATCTCGGTTAAAATCAATCTGTATGGTGTTGATGCGTTTAACTGCATCGAACAATGCTGCCAGATTGTCATAGTTGGATATTTGTGTGGTCCATTGCTCTCTCTCAAGGCCAAGTTTTTCCGCCACAAATGTGTTTCCAAAGTCACGCCATTTGAAATCGGGATAAGCCACGTGGTGTGCGTTGAAATTGCCTGTTGCTCCGCCGAATTTTGCCGAAACAGGCACTTGCTTCAATAGCTCCAACTGGTTTTCTAGGCGGCTAGCAAACACCTGCAACTCTTTTCCGAGCCTCGTTGGTGAAGCCGGCTGCCCGTGTGTCTTGGCGAGCATGGGTACATCTTCCCATTCGTTGGAACGTTGCTGCAATTCATTAATAAGAAGTTCTATCTGAGGAATATAGCATTTTTGCAAATAGTCCTTGATCGACAAGGGAACCGATGTGTTGTTTATATCTTGCGATGTGAGACCAAAATGGATAAATTCCTTGTGTTGGCTCAAGCCCAAGGCATCAAATTTTTCCTTTATGAAATATTCAACGGCCTTCACGTCGTGGTTCGTGATTTTTTCTATTTCTTTTATATGCAGCGCTTCTTCTTCAGAAAAGGAGTCAACGATGCTTCTCAGCGCTGGAAATGACGAGGGTTCAACTCCCTTCAGTTGGGGTAAGGGGAGTTCGCATAAAGCGATAAAGTACTCTATCTCAACTCTTACGCGGTATTTTATGAGTGCAAATTCTGAGAAGAAAAGGCTCAACTCATCGGTTTTGTTACGATATCTACCATCTATCGGTGAAATCGCTGTTAAATTACTTAATTTCATTTGAAAATTTGATCATTCTTCCTGTGTTTTTTCCCTAAAACAGATAACTTATCTTGCTAAATGGTTAGACGTAAATCAACTTCCCGTATATTATTGTCTATCAGCAATTGCCTATGTTAAAGCCTGCCTTTACAAAACACCCAAATTCTTTCTTTATTTTTTTACAAAGTTAAAAAAAAAACAGGGCAAGAACATATTTCTGGATAATATTTTAAACAGATTCGTTAATTTTTTTCAAGACTAAACCGGCAATCGTGAATCCGAAGATGGCAGTGATATGTGCCATTGTTCCGTTGATTTGGGCTTTGGAGGTGCACCACTCGTGATTCACCAAATCTGGATCGCCTGGCCCATTCTTTGATTTGGGACACAGGCACTTCTCTGTGCCGCAAGATTCATTCATGCCTAAATTGGGCAAAACCTCTTCGCTATAAATGCAAAGAAATTTTTTCGCAGGCTTTTCTCCTTTTTTTATTTTTTTTCGTAAGGCTGCTCCCAAAGGGCAACCCGCCACTTTCCAGAACTCGGCAATTCGGATTTTGGTAGGATCCATTTTTAGAGCCGCACCCATAGATGAAATAAAAGTCGCCTTGGTTTTTGTGGCGGTGCGAATCAGGTGTGCTTTGCTTTCCAAGCTGTCTATGGCATCGATAATGAAGTCGTATTCATCCAGGCCAAAAGACGCAGAGGTCTCGGGATTGTAGATTTTTTGTACGGCAATGATTTTCGCTTTTGGGTTGATCTCCAACAACCGTTCTTTCAAGGCGTCCACCTTCACTTGGCCAACCGTTTTGATGGTTGCGAGCAACTGCCTGTTGATGTTGGTCACGCATACTCTGTCCGAATCAACGATCGTTAATCGGGAAATTCCCGATCGGACAAGGCTTTCCGCACACCAGCTACCAACTCCGCCCACACCAAAAATGATTACATTGGTGTTGTAGATTTTGTCCATCACGCTATTTCCTAAAAGCAATTCAGTTCTTCTGAATATTCCCTTCTCAATACCCATAATCGGCTTACTATTCTATATTTTAATCTTGTTGTTTGAATTCCCTTTCTTTAACAAACAAGTAGGAGAATTGCTCAAGTCTAAACGAAAAAACTCCTGCAAGCATCGAAATAATCAGCTTACAGGAATTGTCTATTTCTCCCATCAATCTACATATGGTTTCAATTTGCCAACCATAGCCCGGCCCACCTGAGGCTGTTTTTTGCACGGTTGCAGTTGCTGTATTACTTTTTTATGTCGTTTTTCGCAGAGATGGGAGAGGCCTTTTTCCGATTAGCATGCCATACAAGCCAAATACCCCATAGAACAAACGGGATACTCAAGATCTGCCCCATATCCAAACCGATTGTTGAGCGGAGGGTGATTTCAAATGGCTCTTGTATGTTTTTGAGATATTCAATCAGGATACGCGCAACGAAAATGCCGATCATGGCAAAACCGATAATCAATCCTTGCTTATTTTTCGCATCTGTCCGCCAATACAAATACATACAAACGGCAAAAATTATAAAGTAGATCAATGCCTCATAGATTTGTGTCGGATGGCAGGGTAGGCCTCCCGATCCTCCTTGATCCAGAGGCAAAGCCCAATGCCTGTCACGTATAAAGTTGAAGCCCCAAGGAAGATTTGTAGAACCTCCGTAGATTTCAGAATTCATCAGATTGCCGATGCGAATCATCCCGGCAGTCAATCCGGCAGGTACAACGATTCGGTCGAATGTCCAGAGCATACTTTTGTGAGTCACATTTCTCGAATAGAGCCACACTGCAATGATTATTCCAAGCACGCCTCCATGGCTGGCCAAACCACCTTCCCAAATTTTCAGAATATTGAGTGGGTGGCTCAAATAGCCTTCCTGGATGTGGCCATCCACCACTGTGTCGAAGAGTGGGCCGTAAAACAAGCAATGTCCTAACCTTGCTCCGGCAATGATACCCACGATCACATACGTGAACAGGGATTCGAACCATTTGTCGGAAAGCTTCTCTGCCTTGAAAATTCGTTGCACGATAGTTACCGCAGCCAATAGTCCAAGTGCCCAAAGCAACCCATACCAACGAACGTCACGTCCAAATACCGAAAAGATGGTGGAGTCTTGATCCCAAATTATAGATGATAACATATTGGCAAACAGTGGTTTTAATGAATTAGTAGAAAAAGAACACTAGCTTTATATGAGTTGCAAATATACGAATAATTGAATATATGGACAGTAATTGCGTGCTAAAACTTGTTGATTGGCTCATTTCAAAGGATAGGGACGAACACTATTTCTGTATCTCCAGCGAAGGAAGAAAATAAGCAATTTCACCGATTCTCCCTTCGATATGAAAGCGGTTGGAGGCGGACACAGCGTAATATTTCCCTTGGGGGGAATTCCCGATCTTTAATGTCAAACGAGAATTGCGGACTCCTGATGCGACTATGTTCTCTGGATTATTCAAGTCAATGCTGTCTGTCGGATAAAACGAATAGACGGTGTAAGTGAGACTTTGATTAGAGATAGGCGGATCCCAGCTCAATTGCACCGTGTTGCTATCAGTGCGATAGATTTGGAAATTGTACGGAGCTGCAGGAGGTTCGTTGTTAAGCCAATTCATAGGAGGTAATTTTGCCGGATTCCGATAATAGCTCAGCAGTTCGTCTTTGATCCCCTTCACGTTGTCGAGTATCATTCCCAGTCGGAAATAGGCTTCGCCGTTTGCATTCGAGCTCTTGAGAAAATCAATTTGCCGCGTCACCTTCTGTAACTCCCAATTTTGCTCCTTCGAAAGCATTTTGTAAACACCCAAGCCGGGAACAACGAACCTCCCGTTGGCGTTTTTCAGCCAATCATCCACATACGGATAGAAATGTTTGTCTTCGTAATACATCATCGGATACACTGCGTCTTGCACTCCAAGCTTCAGCCAATTGTAGGAATCCTGAAACACGGATTCAAAACCACTCCATTTGTCACCCCTTCCGCTGAGCGAACGGTAAATTCCAATTGGCGAACTGCTCACCTGCACCCAAGGCTTTACACTTTTCACATACTTATAGGCCTGTGTCACAAACCGGGTGACATTGGAGCGTCTCCATGAGTCAAGGGATTCTCCGTTTCCATATTTTTTAAATGTATTCCTGTCGGGAAAATTTGTATTCTCGTCCGGGTAGCGGATGTAGTCGAAATGGATTCCGTCCACATCATACCCGTCCACAATTTCCTTGACAAGGGAAAGCAGGTACTCGTCGGTCTTCGGATTTCCTGGGTCAAGATACCATTCCCCTTTGTAGAGTTTGCACAGTTCTTGATTCCTACTCAGAAAGTCCTGCTTTTTTGGAGAAAAGGCTCCTTGGCTGCCAAGTGGATAAGTCACCATCCAAGCATGGCATTCCATATTCCGCTTGTGGCACTCCTCGATCGCGAAGGTAAGCGGGTCGAAAGGTTTTCCATCGCTTGTGTTTGTCCGGACAAACGAACTCATCGGTTCCATTTTGGAACGGTAGAATACGCTTCCTCTAATTCTTACCTGAAACAATACGGTGTTGAAATTTAGCTTTTGAAGTGAATCTAGGATGTTCAGCAATTCTCGTTTTTGCCCATCTGCGCTTAAACCCGAAGAGGGCCAATCGAGATGCCAATTGGTGGTGAGCCACACTGCCCGAATTTGCGTAGCGGATTCCTGTGGATAAGCCCTCAAATACAATAATAACAATAGAAATGCGAGGAAAAATCTTTTCATTCGGGAGTTTTGAAAGTTTTAACTACAAAAATAAGCGTTTTTCACGGGTGACAAAAATTTATCGCTAATTGTTTGTCCTATTAAATATTTACACTACATTTGCAGTGTTCTATTTACCTAATACACATAGAAAGTGATTGAGATAAACAATTTGTCATTCTATTACAAAAAGGGGAAACCTGTTTTCGAACAAGTTTCATTTGAAATGGCAACCGGAATTTATGGCCTGTTGGGGGAGAATGGTGTTGGAAAATCCACCCTGTTGCGGATTATCAGCGGACTTCGTTTTCCTCATCTTGGTGAATGTAAAATTGACGGGACAGACACATTCCGCCGCGCTCCTGACACGTTGTCCAAAGTGTTTTACCTGCCGGAAGAGTTTGAATCGCCGACGATAAAAATCAATCGGTTTATCAAAGACAATGCAAAGTTTTATCCAAACTTTAGCCGGGAACAGTTTGAGGCTTATATGAGCGATTTCGAGATGGAAACCGACCGGAAGTTTTCGGAATTGTCGTATGGACAAAAAAAGAAAGTCCTGATTTCCTACGGAATGTCCCTCAACACTCCCTACGTATTGCTCGATGAGCCTACCAACGGATTGGACATCCCGTCGAAAGCCCAGTTCCGCAAAGTGATTGCCTCGGCATACGACGAAGACCGTTGTATCATTATCTCCACGCACCAGGTGCGTGACTTGGAAAGCCTGATCGACCCGATCATTATCCTCGACCGCAACCAAGTTTTGCTCAATAACTCGGTGGAAGAGATTACACGTAAATTGATATTCAAACAGACTCAGACTAAGCCCGAAAATGCATTTTATACAGAAAGCAATCTGATGGGATATTCGTATGTTGGCCTCAATGCCACAGGAGAAGAGACCACTCTGAACATTGAAATGTTGTTCAATGCAGCAGTCGCAAACCGAACAACATTCAAAGAATTGTTTAACATCTAAAGGATACCAAAATCATGAACAATATATTTGATATAGATAGATTTGGAAAATTGTTTGTCCGGGAATTCGGCACGTACAGTCCCAAATTGGTGGGAATAGGATCTGTAGGATTCGGGATATTCGCACTCACTGTCATATACAGCTACGTGTTCGAATCGGCACCATTTAATTTCTCTTTCGTTACCTTTGGGATTGTGCTCATCATACTTGCTCCTCTGATTTTCCACAAGGGCATCGACCGCATCGGATCCATTTTTGACTTCACGCTGCCGGCCTCTTCCTTCGAGAAGTTCGCCGCAAAATGGTGTTTAAGCGTTATCCTGATGCCGGTATTTGTTATCGTGTTTTTACTCCTTATCGCTGGCCTATATAAAGTTATGCCTGGGGGTTTGTGCTTTGATGCTGGAAATCAAATCATACACTTCCTCAAAAACCTTTCATTTGAAAAAGTATCCTTTATCTCTGCTTTTCAATCATTCTTTCTGGTCGGCATCTTCTATTTCCGAAAACATGTTTTTTGGAAAGTTAGCCTCAGCCTGATTGTCTATTTCTTGCTGTTTGCCCTTGTATTCATATTGTTCCACCGGAACATATTTGCAGGGAGCCGCGAGATTTCTTTTGCGACGAATTTCTTTGGGGAAACGGTCTTTTCAGATGCGAACAGCTCCCAGTCGCTGTTCGGTTTACATAGCAACATCTTTGTATATATAAGTCTGAATATGGTGGCTCCGTTTGGCCTATGGGTGGTCAGCTTTTTGAAATTGAGGGAAATTGAAATTTAATTTTCAATAACTCGATCGTTTAATTAAAACAAATGACATGGAATTTAAAGAAAATAAGCCTATATATCTTCAAATCATCGATTTCTGCTTTCAGAAAATTCTGAAAAAAGATTGGATGGAAGAGGAGCGGATTCCTTCCGTTCGGGAACTTGCCGTGTCGTTGGAAGTGAATCCCAATACCGTTATGCGCTCTTTCGAGTATATGCAGGCCGAAGGCGTGATTTACACCAAGCGGGGAATGGGCTATTTCGTCGAAAAGAATGCTTTTGACATCATCCTGAAACTACAACGCAAAGATTTCTTCGAAGAAGTGTTGCCCGAAACCTTCAAGGCAATGGATTTGCTCCAGGTGAGCATCGAGGAAGTAGTCGAGAACTACCGGGAAAGAAACAGTTAATCATCAAAAAAATAGGTTGTTATGCTGATTGTGAATCTAATTAGACAAGACTTTTTGAAAAATGTTCGGTCAAGCGGATTTTATAAAAATTTGGTTGCCAATATCTTTTATGGCTTGATGGGGCTTTATTTTCTGGCAATCTTCCTGTTCATAGGATTTAACTTGCACAAAATCCTTTTGGAATCGGGAAGCCATTATAATCCTCTGCTCCAAATATGCGGGGCTTTGTTCTACACGATGCTTACGGGCTTGAGCTTCCGGTTTATGATGCAATCGTTGACCACGTTCAACTTGCCTCCCTACCAGGTGTTGAATATAAAGCGCAGCACCTTGGTCCATTTCATCATCCTGAAACCGCTGTTCAACCCCACGAATTATTTGACATTGTTGATAATGCTCCCATTTGCGTTCAAATATGTTGCCGTTTATTACGGCGGATTGGAAGCGCTTTCTTTTGTTTGGGTGTATATCAACATCATCTGGTTCAACTCTTTGTTTGCCTCTTTCTTGAAACGCAAATTCGGGCCAAGCTTTCGCAACACGCTCATTTTGATTGTAGTATTCGGGGCAATTGTCGGGCTGGAATTCTTCAAGATATTTTCACTGTTTAACGTCTCGCTTGCTGTTTTCAGCTTTTTGGTGTTGAATCCCGTTGGCTGGATCGTGTCGTTGGCCACTTCCGTATTGGCATTTACACTGAATAAATGGTTTTTCTCCCAAAACTATTATGCAGAGACCTTCAATAAATTTGCGAGCAAAAGCAAGGCCATCATGACCGACTTCGCCTTCTTGAACCGTTTCGGGATCGAAGGAGAGTTGATGTCGATGGAATTGAAATTGATCCTGCGTCACAAGCGCACGAAGTCCATCCTCTACATGACAGGCTTCTTTTTGCTCTACGGGCTGATTTTCTATCCTCAAAAAATATACCAGGAGCAAAACGGCACGTTGTTTTTTGTCGCCATCTTCGTCACGGGCTTGGCCATGTTGATGTTTGGGCAGTGGGTGATAAGCTGGGATAGTTCCCATTTTGACGGACTCATGACAAAAAATGTGACCGCCAAATCATACATGCAGGCCAATTACAAGCTGCTGGCAGCTTTTGCCATAGCCAGTTTTGTGTTGACAACACCGTATTTTCTGTTTGGTTGGAGAATCATGTTTATGCACATCACGGCATTCCTCTTCAATATCGGAGTGAATATTTTTGTGCTGTTGTTTTTCTCTACTTACAACACCAAACGGATTGACCTGAGCAAGGGATCGGCAATGAACTATCAGGGAGTCACCATGAAAAATTTCTTGGTGCAAATACCCATGTTGCTGGGTCCCATTTTCTTAGTTTGGTTGCTATCGACCTTCTTCTCCATCACTGTGGCTCTATCGGTGTTGTCTGTTTTGGGAATAACCGGAATTGTTTTTACCCGTCCGCTAATCAATGCCTGTGTCAAACAGTTCCAAGACCGGAAATATATATTGGCTGAAGGATTCCGGGAAGGCGAGTGAAAGCAAATCAGCAAATTTACGAATCAACAAATCAACGAATTTACACCCCATGATACAAGTTTCAAATTTACAGAAGATTTACAACGGCGTTACAGTCGTCAACATCCCCGAGCTCACCATCGCCAGCGGTGAGAGTTTCGGTTTGGTAGGAAACAACGGCGCCGGAAAAACCACTTTTTTCCGTCTGATACTCGATTTGATAGAGGCAAACGGCGGGGAAATCCTTTCGGAAGGCCAACCCGTGAAACGGCACGACGAATGGAAGCAATACACGGCATCTTTTCTCGATGAAAGCTTCCTGATCGACTTCTTCACGCCCGAAGAATATTTCTCGTTTGTGGGGAAACTCTACAACAAGAACCAAGGCGACATAGAGGCTTTCTTGGAAACAATGAAAGATATTTTCAATGATGAAATCTTGGGCAAGAAAAAACTGATCCGGGAATATTCGAAAGGAAACCAAAAGAAAATCGGTATTGCGGCAGCATTGCTCTGCGAACCCAAGATTTTAATTTTGGACGAACCGTTCACCGCCTTGGATCCAACTTCCCAAATCCGATTGAAACGCTTCTTGTCGGAAATACAGGAAAAAACAGGTGTGACGATGCTGATTTCGAGCCACGATTTGAACCACATCATTGAAGTGTGCAAGCGGATTGTGATTCTCGAAAAGGGAAATGTGGTGAAAGATTTGACCACCAATGAGGATACGTTGAAGGAATTGGAAACCTATTTTGCGGTGTAGATGTCAGCTTTTATGAATATATCATTAAAATGAAAAAAATAGCCAACCTCGTTCTGATAGCACTTGTCGTGATTTCGCTCATTTGCGTAGCTAGCATTACATGGTAAATGCTTATCGCTTGATTAATGCTTATTTAACAACCTGAATAGGCTCGAATTGCAGACAAAACGTTAATTTTGCCGGAAGTATGCCGACAAAGCTTGTTTTCCGGCAGATTAAATCAAAGAAGAATACTAAAATAAGATGAAAATAGCTCTCGTAGGTTATGGAAAAATGGGACGTGAAATTGAGCAAATAGCTCTTTCGCGCGGTCATGAGATAGTGTCAATCATTGATGTGAACAACGAAGCAGACTTCGAGTCGGAAGCATTCAAGAGTGCTGCCGTTGCCATCGAATTCACATCGCCCCACAGTGCTTTGAACAACTTCCGCCGTTGTTTCGCGGCAGGTGTGCCGGTTGTGGCAGGCACCACAGGCTGGCTCGAACACATGGCAGAGGTGAAACAAGCTTGCGAAAAAGAGGGCAAGACATTCTTCTATGCCTCCAATTTTAGCTTGGGTGTCAACATTTTCTTTGCACTCAACAACTATTTGGCAAAGATCATGAACCAGTATCCGGACTACGACGTAAAGATGGAAGAAGTACACCACATCCACAAATTGGATGCCCCAAGCGGAACGGCCATCACATTGGCTGAAGGCGTATTGGAAAACATCGACCGCAAAAGTGCCTGGATGCTTGAAACTGCCGAATCGGAAACCGATTTGCCGATTCATTGCATCCGCCAGGGAGAAGTTCCCGGCATTCACGAAATCATCTATGAATCAGAAGTCGATACCATCAGCATCAAGCACGATGCCAAGAGCCGCAAGGGTTTTGCCCTCGGTGCTGTGGTTGCAGCCGAATTTACAGCAGGCAAAAAAGGATTTTTAGGAATGGGCGATATGCTCAAATTTTAATTATAAGAAAGAATGACTTTTAAAGAAAGAATTTCCGCGGCAAGCAAAAGCCAATGGCTGAGAATGTTGATAGTCAACATTGCATGTGCCTTGTTCGTATTATGGTCTGGCTATTATGTCCTGTTCCTGTTTCTGTTTGTCTTTTTTGATATTTACATCACGAAATACATCAACTGGGGAGGATGGAAAAAATCGAAGAACCCAGCTGTCCGGAAAGTTTTGGAATGGGTGGATGCTATTGGATTTGCGCTAATAGCGGTCTATTTCATCAACACTTTTTTCTTCCAAAATTATCAAATCCCATCATCTTCGCTCGAAAAATCACTCCTTGTCGGGGATTTTCTTTGTGTCAGTAAAGTGAGCTATGGGGCGCGTTCGCCGATGACTCCATTTTCGTTCCCGTTGGTGCAGCACACATTCCCGATACTGAACATCAAATCCTACCTCGAAAAGCCACAGCTTCAATATAAGCGTCTAGCAGGTTTCGGGCAGGTGAAGCACGGCGACATCGTGGTCTTCAACTATCCTTCCGGTGATACCGTGGCTTTGAATCGCCAAGACCAAGACTATTATGTTCTTTGTTTGGAAAATGGACACGACAATGTCAACAACCATCCTGAAGAATTCGGTAAAGTAGTTTACCGCCCGGTGGATCGGCGTGAAAATTATGTGAAACGTTGTGTGGGGCTTCCTGGGGATGTGCTTCAATTGAAGGAAGACAAACTATTCATTAACAACAAGCAAGTGGCTGATCCCGAAAACATGCAGCTTTCTTACTTTGTGCAAACAGACGGGACTCCAATTCCCGAGAAAGTATTCGACGAGTTGGGCATAAGCAAAGACGATTACATGGCTCCGACAGAAGCGGGTGGGGTCGTTCTCAAAAGCTGGAATCTAGATACCCAAGACAGCGCTCAATATCAAGCCATGGGCTTTGTTCGGAAAGATGGCAAACTCGGATTGGCATACCAACTGCCATTGACCAAAGCCATGGTTGCTGCATTAAAATCTAAGCCTTATATTATCGCTGTTATCAAAGACAATGTTGATTATGGTGTCTATTATCCAATTACGATAAAAAATAAGAGTTGGACCCGGGCCAATTATGGACCAATTTGGATACCCAAAAAGGGAGCCACCTTGCGTTTTGACAAAGATACCGAATTGGCCGTTGCCACCTATCGCCGCTGTATAGAGAATTACGAAGGAAACAAGTTTGAGTACCGCGATGGAAAAGTGTATATCAACGGGGTACAAACCAATTTCTACACCTTCAAATTGGATTATTATTTCATGATGGGAGACAACCGTGACAATTCGGCCGATTCGCGTGTGTGGGGATTTGTTCCCGAAGACCACATCGTGGGGCAACCGATGTTTATTTGGATGTCATTGAATAAAGACAAAACATGGCTTGGTGGCAAGATCCGCTGGAACCGTCTGTTCACAAGTGCTCATAAGAAGTAAGGAAGGGGCTAATGCGTTCGTTGCAAGCTCTTGTCATTGCGTTTCAAACAATACCTGAAGTATGCAGAACAAAACGAAATATCTCTTTTGGGGCAAGGCAATTCTGTTTGCCTTGCTTCTTGTTTTTGCTGTGCGTACTTTTTGGGTGGAATCTTTCGTGATTTCTTCGCCTCAAATGGAAGATGCGCTCAAAGAAGGGGATCATGTGATAGTCAACAAAACAGCTTACGGCCTTCGGCTACCGATCACGCCGATTTCGATTCCCTTCACTTTCGACAATTTCTTCGGATGGCAATCTTATTCCACCTCGCTCGAATTGGCCTACAACCGTCTAGGAGGCTGTAAAATTCCGGTAAACGATGTGGTCGTTTTCAATCATCCGCTCCAAACCGACCGTCCTCTCGACAAACGGACTTTGTGCATGGGGCGATGCGTCGCTCAGCCGGGCGATTTGGTTCAGATAGACGGTTTCGAATTGTATGTCAACGGCCGTCACTATCAGACATCTCCCGATTTTCGGTTGGAATATTCCTTGCCAATTCAGTGGAAAGATTCGGTGAAGCAGGTTTTGCACCAATTAAAATGGTCTGACAAAAACCTGGAGGTGAAGGACAATCAACTTCTCATCTCCATCAATAGGTTGGAAGCTTATTTGATCCAAGAATATTTGCCAGACACTCTGCTGAAAGTTGTCGGTAACACAACCAATGTGAAGTACGAAATCATCATTCCCCGAAAAGATTTGAAAATAAAACTGGATGAACAAAAACAAAAGATTTATACGTATCTCATTCAGCAAGAGCAAGGTAAAAGAGTAACAACTCGTGCTGGAAAACTTCTCTTGAACGGGAAAGTTCTCGAAGAATACACTTTCCAAGACAATTACTATTGGCTACTTTCCGACAATCAGTTGGAAGCTATCGATTCGAACCATTTTGGGTTTATCTCGGAGAAGAACATTGTGGGGAAAGCCTCGCTCATTTGGTGGAGCCGCTCTCAAAAAGGGATTGCTTGGAACCGCATCTTTTCATCTGTAAAATAAGCATTCACTATTAAACTAATTGTTATTTTGGATATTTATCTCTCAACCGCATACCTCGCTCCCGTTGAATATTACGCCAAATTAATAAGTCACGAACGTGTATTTATTGAATATTCAGATAATTACATCAAACAGACTTACCGCAACAGGTGTTCGATCGTGGCCGCTAACGGCATCATGCCACTATCCATTCCTATAGAAAAGCCCCAAACAAGCAAATGCCTCACCCGCGACATCCGCATTGCCGAGCATGGCAATTGGCGGCATTTGCACTGGAATTCAATTGTGTCGGCATACAATTCCACCCCGTTTTTTGAATATTACGAAGATGAATTGCATCCGTTCTATGAAAAAAAATTCAATTTCTTGTTCGACTACAACGAGCAGTTGCGGGAGTTGATCTGTTCATGGATCGGCATCGAGACAGGCCATATCCGTTACACCTCTGATTTCAAGATGGAATTTGCAGGCAACGAACTCGATTTCAGGGAAATCATTCACCCCAAAAAAGACTGGCAAAGCCTGGATTCGAATTTTCAGGCAGAGCCTTATTACCAGGTCTTTTCAGCAAAATTTGGTTTTATACCCAATCAAAGTGTTGTTGATTTGGTTTTTAATATGGGGAATGAGAGTATTCTGGCATTGGAAAAGTCAGCAAAAATATAAGAGCTAAAGCTAATAAATTGCGGGGGTAATTGAGTCAGCTTATGCCTCTGGATTTGGCTCCTAAATATCCGCCGTGATGCCGTTTGGCATATTCTTCACGGGTAAAACCAATTCTTTTCATTGTTCCGACTACCAATACGTCTCCTATTACTGTCATCACGGTGGTGGAAGTGGTGGGGGTCATTCCGAGGGTACACACTTCGTCGGGTTTGCCTGTCAACAAGCAAATGTCGGCATCCTTTGCCAATTGGCTTTCGCCATCGCTGGTGATGACAATGAATTGGATGGAGGGAATCAGATGACGGGAAAGGGTGAGCAGTTCAATGATTTCGCGGGTTTTCCCAGAGTTGGATATCACAAGCATCACGTCGTTTTCTTGTAGAACGCCCAAATCACCGTGCTGGGCTTCACTTGGGTGTAGAAAAATGGCAGGCGTGCCGGTTGAACTAAAGGTGGTGGCCATGTTTTGGGCAATTTGACCCGCTTTTCCCATGCCGGATGTCACTAGTTTTCCTTTCCTTTGATGTACATGGTCGATAATGAGGTCGATCGCTTTTCCAAATTTATCTGTTACCGGAATATTGAGTACGGCATTGGCTTCGGCTTGAAGTAAGTTTTTTATTTCGTCCTGATCCATGGATTTGTTTATTGGAGATACAAAAGAAGATGTTCGCTTTCGTATGGTTTTTATTCGAACACCTTCTTTGAGGTTTTGTTTTCTTAAAGTCAATTAGTTCACTTTAAATTTGTATTTCACTTTGCCCAAGTCTTCGTTGGCCTTTACAATTTTCTTTTTCAAGTCTTCTTTGTGTTCAACCAGTTTTTTTTGCAATTCCTCGTCGCCAGTTGCAATCATCTGGATAGCCAGTATGGCTGCGTTTTGTGCTGCGTTGATACCAACAGTTGCCACTGGGATTCCTGGAGGCATTTGCACAATTGCCAACAAGGCATCCAATCCATCGAGCGAAGAATTGATCGGCACCCCGATAACAGGCAATGTGGTCATGGATGCTATCACGCCGGGCAGATGGGCAGCCATTCCAGCTGCGGCAATAATCACCTTGATGCCTTTTTCTCTCGCACCTTTGGCAAATACTTCCACTTGTTCGGGTGTTCGGTGAGCAGAAAGAGCGTTCATTTCGAAAGGGACTTCCAGTTCGTCTAAAAATTTGGCTGCTTTTTCCATAATAGGAAGATCCGAGGTGCTTCCCATTATGATGCTTACAATTGGATTCATTTTGTTCGAAATATTTTTATTTGCCAATGATAGTCCTGTATTCTGCGGTGTTGAGCAGAGCGTCTAGCTCGGAAATATCGCTGATTTTCACTTTGATGATCCAGCCTTTTCCGTATGGATCTTGGTTTACAAGTTCTGGCGCATCGTTCAAATCTTCGTTGAATTCGACCACTTCTCCCGATAGGGGCAAAAATAGGTCGGAAACTGTTTTCACCGCCTCGATGCTACCAAACACTTCTTCTTTGGCAACCGTTTCGCCAATGGTTGTAACATCCACATATACGATCTCGCCCAATTCGTTTTGAGCATAGTCCGTGATCCCCACATAGGCGGTATCACCGTCAATGCGCACCCATTCGTGGTCTTTGGTGTATTTTAATTCTTCTGGAAAATTCATAAGCTACTAAATTGTTGTTTGACAGAGATTTATTTAAAAATATATTTCGGGTACAAATATACAGTTATAAGATTTTTCTTCGTGTATTTTGAGGTTAAAAAATTATATCAGCAGGTTGTTCCTGGCTAGAGTGTTGAATACTACAGGCATATTCCATGTAAATCGAAGATCAATTCAATAAATAGATTAAATATAGGAACAAAAATACGCTGGCAAAAGAAAGGATCCATCCAGTAAGAAATGCAACATACACTTGAATTTTGCTATACTTTCCCGAAGAAAGTTGTAGGGAACCAACCAATCCGCCTGCTAAAAACAGAAAAATAAACAGCACAAACGGATTTTCTCCTTTCACAAAATAACAGACGCACATCGTGGCTCCCAAAATTCCTCCAATTCCGAGCAATATTTGGCTCACCTTCCAAAAGAAATTGAGAATGGCTGTCGCTAAAATAACCACCATGGATGCCAGAAGCAGACCCAAGTACCACAGTGGAACTCCAATTTGGAAAAAGAAATAAATCAGGAATAAGGTAAATAAGGCCGACACGATATAAGGGATCAGGCGCAAAACGGCTTGGCTCAGGTGAGGCCATCTTTCTTTGGCCATCCGGAGAAAAATGTCGGTCGTTATCGGCAGGATAAATGTTGCTGTGGCTATCAATAAGAAGAAACGAAAGCTTTGGGATATGCTGACAAAATAGACGTCGGTGTAAAGAAATGGAAGAGCCATTCCATAAAGTGGCATCAAAAGCGGATGGAATATTTTTTCAACCAAACTTGCGAGAAACTCTTTCATAAAATTTTAGATTTATATTTTTTTGCGTAATCTAGCCACGGGAATGTTCATCTGTTCCCTGTATTTGGCAATGGTACGGCGTGCGATCAAATAGCCTTTTTCTTTGAGAATTTCGACCAATCTGTCGTCTGTGAGCGGTTTCTTAGGGTCTTCTTCTTCGATCGACTCCTTCAGGATTTTCTTCACTTCACGCGATGAGATTTCTTCACCTGCATCGTTTTGCATCGATTCGGAAAAGAAATACTTGAGAGGAAATATTCCAAAATTAGTTTGCACGTATTTGTTGCTTGTCACACGCGAAATGGTCGATATGTCGTAGCCCGCAAGCTCGGCCACATCTTTCAATATCATTGGTCTTAGCATCACCTCGTCTCCCGTGAGGAAAAAGTCATACTGCAAGTCGATGATTGCCTCCATCGTCCGTTGCATGGTTTCCTGACGCTGCCGGATAGCATCGATGAACCAACGGGCTGAATCGAGCTTTTGCTTGACAAAAAGCATGGTGTTTTTGACATCGTTGGATACTCCTTTTTTGTTTTCGGCATAGCCTTGAAACATTTCTGAGTATTTCCGGCTTATACGTAGTTCGGGGATGTTTTTTTGATTCATGTTGAGAATCACCTCTCCGTTTTGGGCTTCAACGATGAAGTCGGGAATCACTGTGTTCATCGAAACCGACAAGGAATCTCCCCAAGCGTTGCCCGGCTTGGGGTTGAGGGAAATTACCTCGTCAATCGCATCTTTGAGTTCGTCTTCCGAAATATTCAATTGTTTCAGTATGCGGTCGTAATGTTTCCGGGAGAATTCATCGAAATAGTCGCGTAAAAGAGTGATGGCATTTTGTACCGACTGGGTTTGTTCTTCCCGTTGAAGTTGCAAAATCAGGCATTCCTGGAGGTTTTGGGCTCCGACACCGGCTGGCTCAAAATCATGGATTATTTTCAGTATCTGTGTCAGCTTGTAGCGGTCTGTATCGATGTTCTGCTGAAAGAGCAAATCATCGCTAATAGCCGGAAGTGGACGTTCGAGGTATCCATTCTTGTCAATGTTGCCAATGATGTATTCCGCAATTCTTTCATCCGTTTCGTCCAGCTCAATCATGCCCAACTGCTCCAAGAGGTAGTCGTGCAGCGATTCGCCAACGGAAAACGGAATGTCTTCTCTTTGCTCGTACGATGAATGGTTGTTGTCGTTGAGGCGGTAGTCGGGAATGTCGTCTTCCGTGAGATAATCCCCTAGTGCCAAATCTTCCTGTGTTGTATCGCTACCTTCCTCGTTGGCATCTTGCAAATCATCATCCGAAAAAGAATCTTCCATCCCTTCCTCCAATGCCGGATTATCTTCCAACTCTTCTTTGATGCGTTCTTCAAGTTCCAGAAGCGGGAGTTCTGTGAGCTTGATGACCTGCATCTGGAGCGGTGATAATTTTTGTTGCTGTTTTAGCTGTAACTGCTGTTTTAGAGCCATTCTTTAGTATCAGTGTATAAGCATAGACAAAGATAATAAATGTTTTCGAGTAACCGAGAGTGAAGGAGGGAACAAGTGAACAAGTGCTTGTGCTGGAAAACAGCCCGATAGTTGGCAGCAAGGCTAACGGGACAGCACCGAGTTCAAGAACTTAACGCAACAGTTTACCAAAATTGACTTTGTTGCCCTAGCCAGCGAAATGGAAGTCGACCACATCACGACTTCAAATTTAGATAGAAAAACGTCAGCTGACAACAGCCAAATGATTTGTAAAGACTACAAACTCAGAAAACCGGTTAAATAACTAAAATACCAATATAATACCAATTTAGTCGTCCGAAATTCTAATTTAGAATCAATTTAGGCACAAAACTGTTTCATTGTTTTCTAAAAAAAGGAGTACTTTTGCACCGAAGTTCTTGTATCTTGTACTAATTTTTGTATCGCATTGACTCATACTGAAATAAATATCAATAGGTTAAGCCATCTTTTGAAACTCTACGGACTTTCAAAAGGCGAGTTATTGAGTAATCTGAACAAAGACCGAAAAAAAGAACTTTCCGAAAACGAAGTTTTCGGAAACAACATCAAAATTAGTGTCCTCAAAAAAATTGACGAGCTTTTTAAAAAAGGTTTAAGTTATTACATTGACCCAAAAGATTTAAAAGCATCAAAAGAAGAAAGTATCTTTTTTAGAAAAGATAAGTTCAATGCAGAGTTAAGTTTTGGAGCAAAACAAATCGTTACACATTTTGAAGAAGAAAAAATTGCTTTTTCTGCGTTTTCAAAACTTGCAGATTTCAAAACTGAAAGAACCTTACCAAGTTACAAAGTAACAAACAATCCAAAAAAAGTAGCCGAAGAAATTCGTAAATTTTTATATCCAAAATTCAATATAGACCGTAAGGCATTTTTAAAATCTTTAATTAGCAAGTTTGCGGAAAATAACATTGTAGTCTTTGAATTTATTGAAACTTGGAACAAAAAGGAAAAAGCCAACATCAATGGTTTTTATCTTTCGCCAAATGTGATAGTTCTAAAACGCCAAAAATCATACAGACGAGAGACTTTTACGCTCATTCACGAACTTGGTCATTATTTACTTAATGCTGAAGAAATTGATGAAAAAATTGGTGATGACTTTAACCACTATGAAAGTTTAGACAAAATTGAAAAATGGTGTAATGATTTTGCTTACTATTTTTTAGTTGGACATTTTGATGAAACTCTTTCTAAATTAGAAAAAGCAACAGCAAAAAACGACTATCATCACGAAATTATTAAGCAAATCTCTGAGGAAACAAATTTGAGTGAGTTTGCTCTTTTTACCAGACTTAGAATTAATGACACCATTTCATTTAATGATTATCAATCAGTAAAAACAGATTTTGAAAATCAATTTCGTGAGAATGAAGAAAAACTAAAAAAAGAAAGAGAAAAGGAAAAAGAAGAAGGTCGCCAATCAAATGCAAGAGCATCAAAACCAATTTTATCGCCTTTGTATGTAAATACTATTCAATCGGCATTTATTGAAGGAATAATTGGAGAAACAGAATTTTGCAGACGGCTAAATATTAAACCCGAAAAAATTGAAAATTACCTCAAATGACAATAATAATTGATACCAGCTCGCTGATGGCATTGGTTCGTTACTATCTGCCATTTGACAAAAACGATACATTGAAGAAATTTATTAAAAGTAAAGTTGAAAACAAGAATATTATCGTAATTGATAAGGTTTCATTGGAATCTAAAAGAACCGCAAAGGGGCTTATTGTAAATAGTTTGGATTTTATTGAGGATAAAAAGAACATCACAAAAACAGATACACTTCTTCCGACCCAAAGTTTTTTAAGAGATTTAGAAAATCGTTTTTGTTACACAGCACTTAAAAACAAACTCAACGAAACAGAATTTGAAAACCGAAAACAAGCATTTTTAGATTCAGCCGATGCAAAATTGATTTTGTTTTGCTCAACAACCAATAACGTTGACCGTTTGAAACTCGACAAAACCATATTAGTTACAGAAGAAACACGAACAGAAAACGACAATAAACTGTTTAAGAAACTTCCCGAAATTTGCGAATTGCTAGAAATCGAACATTGCAACTTGCCAGCTTTACTTGAAACACATTTCGGGCTGAAATTAAGTAAATATTTGATATAGACATGGAAAAGCCCAGCTGCCAACAGCCGCAAAACGATGAAGTTTTCTTTATTCGGAGCATCAAATATAATACTCCGTCGGATCGATAATCCCGGCTCGCATGGCATGTTTGGTGGCTTCGTGCACGTTGTTCACGTCCAATTTGCGGAAGATGTTTTTGCGGTGCGTGATAATGGTGTGGAAGCTCAAGTTTCTCTCGGCGGCAATTTCTTTCGTGGTTTTTCCCAAGGCGATGGCTTTCAGTATTTCCTTTTCGGTGGAGGTGAGCGCCGTCTCTGATTTTTCTTTTGCCGATTTATTGGCGTTCAATAGCTGGTTGCTCACCCTCGGGCAAATAAAGCGTTCGTGCCTCAAGGCATAAATAAAAGCAGATTGAATTTCTTGCATCGGCGACGATTTGAGCAAGATGCTGAATGTGTCACCCTCATATACCACTCGCTTGAGGAAATCATCAGTCAGTGTTTCCGAGAAAATAATCCAATCACTTTTTGGAAAACGTTGGCTGATAATCAGCATTTCATCGACACTCGAAAAGTCAAACAGCAGGTAGTCGATGATAACAATGGCATCCGCCCTATTTATCAAATCGTTTATTAAATCCCGTTTGTTTTGCACCGTTTCGATAGGGTTTATTCCATCGATGGATGAAACGAGGTATTTGATTCCCGCTTGAGTAATTTCTTGTTTGTCTGCAATAAATAGATTTCGCATTGCTTATTTTTTCCAATGATTAAGAAAGTTTGCTAATCTTCTTCGGGCTGATTATCGTCTTCTGAAATAATTTCTTTGGGGAGAACGAGATTCAATATTACATAACCGGCTAATCCGGATGCTATTGTCCCCAAAATAATGCCGAGTTTTGCCTCGCCCAACAATTCCGGATAATGCACGCCGAACGAAAGATTGGCGATAAACAGAGAAACTGTAAACCCCACACCACCCAGCATGCAGATACCGGCCAACGATTTCCAGTTTGTTCCCCGTGGCAGGTTCACTATTTTCAGTTTCACGAAAATCCAAGTGAAGGAAAAGAGTCCGATGAATTTCCCGACAAAAAGTGCCAAAAAAACAGCCAAAGTGACTACTCCAAAAAGACTTTGGTCTCCTCCGAGATGAACTCCTGCATTGGCGAATGCGAACAAAGGCATAATGAGGTAATTGACCGCTCCATGCAGTTTGTCCTCCAAATATTGCAGGGGGGAAATCACTTTGTCGGAATACTCTTCCATATTTTTCAGTATCCTGATTTGCTTGTTCGAAATAGTGGATGAAGTGGCCTCTTCATCAAAGAGATCAAGGCTCTCACGTGTTCTATCCACGTATTTTTTCACATCCAAGCGAGGGCGTGCGGGGATCGTGAAAGCCACCAATACGCCTGCGATCGTGCTATGGATTCCCGATTGCAGGAAGAAATACCAAACGGCAATGCCAATCAAGATATAAAGCGATTTTTGCATCACTCCCAGCTTATTCAGCACAGCCAAAACTCCGAGCAAAGCAAACCCAATGATCAAGCTTGTGATATCTAAATGTGCCGTATAGCCAACGGCGATCACTAGAATGCCGCCAATATCGTCCACCACGGCAAAAGCTGTCAGGAATATTTTCAACCCGATAGGCACCCGCTGGCCCAACAGGCTGATGATTCCTAGCGTGAAAGCGATATCGGTAGCCATCGGGATGGCCATTCCAATGGATTCGGGATGGGAATGGGCAAAAATAAAATATACTGCCACCGGCACAATCATTCCGCCGAAGGCAACAATCACCGGCAGGGATGCACGCCGTACACTCGACAATTCGCCGACTAAAATTTCTCGCTTGATCTCTAAGCCTACCAGAAAGAAAAAAATCGCCATTAGCGCATCGTTGATAAATGCAGCTAAAGTGAGTGGATTGCCGTGATGGCTGAACAGATTGAAATTGCCCAATTGCATCGAAATGGGATAGTTCCAGATTTCTTGATAAAGGCCGTGCCAAGGTGAATTTGCAACCACCATCGCCAAAAGTGCAACAGCCATCAGGATAATTCCACCGTTGATGCTGTGCCTGAAAAAGTTAGTGAGCGAATAGTTGAATGTTGTCTGTCGAATAGCCATTCCTCATTTTTTATGTCCGATTTAGTCGTAAAATTACAAAAAAAACAAATGCCAACCTGATAAATGATTGGGAACTCTGGTCAAGATTACGGTTTCACGTGCAAAATATCATGGAAAAAGCCGGTCTAGGTTTTTTGTATAAGATCTGATTATCAATCAAATGATATTTAAACATAGCATCTTGCAGAAGGGCAGAATGAGCTCTTTTTTTCTGTTTTAAAAACAATAAATTATAACTAACTTTGCCGCTAAAATTGGCAAACGAAAATTATGGAATATAACTTTAAAGAAATCGAGAAACGTTGGCAACAATACTGGATTGACCACCAGACCTATAAAGTGACAGAAGATGCTGCGAAGCAAAATTTTTATGTCCTGGACATGTTTCCTTATCCTTCCGGTGCAGGGTTGCATGTGGGGCATCCACTCGGATACATCGCATCCGACATTTATAGCCGATACAAACGTTTGAACGGTTTCAACGTGTTGCACCCCATGGGATACGATGCCTACGGACTTCCGGCAGAGCAATATGCCATCCAGACAGGGCAGCACCCGGCAATCACCACCGAAAACAACATCAATCGCTACCGCGAGCAATTGGACAAAATAGGATTCTCTTACGACTGGAACCGCGAAATCCGCACATCCAATCCCGATTACTATCATTGGACACAGTGGGCATTTATCCAAATGTTCAACTCATATTATCGCCTCTCCAATAGAGGGGGAAAAGGGAAAGCCCGGCCTATTTCGGGATTGATAGAGCATTTCGAAAAATGTGGAACGGATGGTATTCAGGTGGCTTGTTCCGAGGAACTGGATTTCTCGGCCACTGAATGGAATGCCAAATCGGAAAAGGAAAAACAAGAAATACTTCTCAACTACCGCATCGCTTACTTGGCCAATACGAGTGTCAACTGGTGTCCTCAATTGGGGACTGTGCTGGCTAACGACGAGGTGGTGAACGGCTTGTCGGTCCGTGGCGGTTTTGCCGTGGAGCAACGGGTGATGCGCCAATGGAGCTTGCGTGTCTCTGCCTATGCACAACGTCTGCTTGATGGGTTGGATACCGTGGATTGGAGCGATTCCATTACCGAAACACAAAAGAACTGGATCGGACGCAGCGAAGGGGCGGAGATATACCTCCCCCTAGCCCCCTCCAATAGAGGGGGGACGGGATTACATGGTTCTTCCGAAGAAAAAAACAATTCGCCGTATTATACAACGAATAAATTGGATTGGAATACCACCAATATTGGTAATGCCAGAGAAAATCGGAAGAATCCGACGGAGGCTGAAAATGCCCTTTGGCAAATGTTGAGGGACAAAGGCATTGGATACAAATTTAGACGGCAGCATTTGATCGATCGCTTTATCGTTGATTTCGTATGTCTTGAGAAATCGCTTATTGTCCAAGTGGATGGGGGATACCACGATAATCCGGAACAAGCCGAAGCAGACAAACAAAGAACTGAAATTCTCAATAACTTAGGTTACACTGTAATTCGTTTCAAGAACGAAGAGGTCATAGCCGACACAGACAACGTCCTCAGCAAGATAAAATCCTCGTGCGTCAGCCAAGTCCCCTCTATTGGAGGGGATTCAGGTGAGGTGCCCTCGTGCGCCAGCCAAGTCCTCCCTACTGGGGAGGATTTAGGTGGGGTGGTTGTCTTCACCACACGTCCGGATACTATTTTCGGTGTGACTTTCATGGTTTTAGCTCCTGAAAGTGAATATGTTTCCCAAGTAACAACGCCCGAACAAGCGAAAGCCGTTGAGGAATACCTTTTGGCCACAAAACGAAGAACCGAACGGGAACGGATTGCGGACAAAAAAGTGTCGGGTGTGTTCTCGGGGGCATATGCTGTCAATCCGCTTAATGGAAAAGAAATTCCTATCTGGATTTCCGACTATGTGTTGGCCGGATACGGAACGGGGGCGATTATGGCTGTTCCTGCGCACGACAGCCGCGACTACGCTTTCGCCAAACATTTCGCCTTGCCGATTATCCCGTTGATTGAAGGAGCGGATGTGTCGGAAGAAAGCTTCGATGCTAAAGAAGGGAAAATGATTAACTCCGGTTTCTTAGACGGATTGGACGTGAAGGAAGCCATTCAGAAAACAAAAGAATATATCCGTGAAAAAGGATTGGGGCGCGTGAAGGTGAATTACCGATTGCGTGACGCCATTTTCTCCCGCCAGCGCTATTGGGGCGAACCGTTCCCTGTTTACTACAAAGACGGAATGCCTTACATGCTTCCCGTGGACAGATTGCCGTTGGAATTGCCCGAAGTAGCCAAGTTTCTTCCCACCGAATCGGGCGAACCGCCTTTGGGACATGCCACTTTGTGGGCTTGGGACGAAGCCAACCAACAGGTGGTGGAAACTTCCAAGATTGACAACCAAACGGTATTCCCAATCGAATTGAACACCATGCCGGGATTTGCCGGTTCATCGGCTTACTACCTCCGCTACATGGATTCGAAGAACGACAAAGCCTTGGTGGACAAAAAGGTGGACGAATATTGGCGGAATGTGGACTTGTATATCGGCGGAACGGAACATGCTACCGGCCACTTGATTTATAGCCGTTTTTGGAATAAATTTTTGTACGACATAGGCATTTCCTGCGAAGAAGAACCCTTCAAGAAGTTGATTAACCAGGGGATGATTCAAGGGCGAAGCAATTTTGTGTATCGCATCAACGGGACAAATATATTTGTGTCTTTAAACTTGAAGAAAGAATACGAAACGACAGAATTACACGTGGATGTAAACATTGTGAGCAACGACATCCTTGATTTGGAAAAATTCAAGGCTTGGCGTCCCGAATTTGCCGATGCTGAATTTATCCTCGAAGACGGGAAATACCTCTGCGGATATGCCGTGGAAAAGATGTCGAAATCGATGTACAACGTCGTGAATCCAGACGACATTGTGGAAAAATTTGGAGCTGACACGCTTCGCATGTACGAAATGTTCCTTGGCCCCTTGGAGCAATCCAAACCTTGGGACACGAACGGGATCGACGGTGTGCACCGCTTTTTCAGGAAATTGTGGAACTTGTTCTATGTGGGAGATGACTTTGCGGTGACCGAAGAAGCTCCTACCAAAGAAGAATTGAAAGCCATCCACAAGTTGATCAAGAAAGTGACGTTCGACATAGAAAACTTCTCGTTCAACACCTCCGTATCAGCCTTTATGATTTGTGTGAACGAACTGACCACACTCAAATCGCGCAAAAAAGCCGTGTTGTCCGACTTAGTTGTCTTGCTTGCTCCTTTTGCGCCGCACATTGGCGAAGAGCTCTGGAACAAGCTTGGAAACGAAACCACCGTGTGCGATGCTGCATGGCCTGTTTGCATCGAAGCTTATTTGGCAGAAGACGCCTTCAAATACGGCGTAGCTTTTAATGGGAAAGTCCGCTTTGAGGTAGAATTTCCAGCCGACATCACAGGCAAGGAAGTGGAAGAAGCCGTTTTGAAGCACGAGCTATCTCAGAAATGGCTCGAAGGAAAAACGCCAAGGAAAGTAGTGTTTGTACCTCAAAAAATGATCAACATTGTATTGTAATCACCTCCCCCTCCAATAGCAGGGGGAGAGGCTTGCGCCAGGAACAAGTATATGTCAAACAAATATCTAAAAGACTTTTATTGGCGCGACTATGTCAATATCCTCTTTGGCCTTTTGCTTTACGCAGTGGGCTTGGTGGGCTTTATCAAACCTGTGGGTATTGTCACAGGAGGCTTGGCTGGGGTCGGTTTGTTGGTCGAATATGCTACCGGAGGATCTGTTCCTCTGCAAGCAACTTATTTCGTGGTCAACTGTCTTTTGCTGCTGTTTTCGGTAAGAATTCTGGGTATCAAATTTCTGGTGAAAACCATTTTCAGTGTGATTATCCTCACTTTACTTATATCACTTTGCCAGTCATTCTTCAAAGAAGCGATTATCAAAAACGAACCCATGATGTCGGGCGTGATTGGCGCCATGCTTTGCGGAGCAGGCATCGGATTTGTGTTCAACGCCAATGGTAGCACCGGAGGCACAGACATTGTGGTGGCGGTGATGAACAAATTCAAGAACATGGCTTTTGGGCGCGGCATGTTGCTGTGCGACTTCATCATTATCTGCTGTTCTTACATTGTGTTTCAAGACTATGTGAAAATCATCTACGGCTTGGTCGTGATGGGCGTGATGACGTATGTGATCGACATGGTTATCAACGGTTTCCGGCAGTCGGTTCAATTTCTTATCTTTTCCCGAAAATACGAACTCATCGCCGACGTCATCAACAAAGAACTGAAACGGGGATGCACCGTGTTGGACGGCACAGGTTGGTATTCCAAAACACCCACCAAAGTGATAGTGGTGCTTGCCCGCCGTTCTGAAGCAACCGAGATTTTCCGTGCCATCAAAAGCATCGACAGCGACGCTTTTATTTCACAAAGTGTGGTGAAGGGGGTGTTTGGAAAGGGATTTGACAAGATATAACCTGCCGGATCAATAGGTATCCAAGAAATGGTTTTTTGCGAAATAAGCCTTTGGTTCTACCAAAACCTTCTCAGAAACAATATAAGCAGATACACCACAAAGGTAACGACGATCACCCCTTGCGTATATATTCCGAAGACCAATAAACGGGAGGCTATTTTCCATTCTAAAAGACTCCCCAGAATACCCAATGCTGTCGGCACAAAGTAGAGCATTCCGACCAAGATAAGGATTTGTCTGTTGGAAAGTTTCTTCATATTTTATTTCGATGGATTTCTGGATGCAAAGATACATCAACAAAAGATGTCGAACACGCAAAAATGTTATTCTTTCTTCATGCGGATTTGCTTACTTTTCAATTTTGAAAGCACTACCTTTGCATTGCGAAACAAAAAACTATCAGCATGTATCAAGAATATATCGATTTTATCGTTCCATTGGCAAAACAGGTTGCCAAACTTCAATTGTCTTATTTTCGCACAGATCGTTTAGGCATCGAGACGAAATCAAACATCTCGGACGTGGTGACACGGGCCGATAAGGAAAGCGAAGAACTGATTGCCAAAGCCATCTTTGAGAAATACCCCGACCACAAGATCCTCGGCGAAGAGGGAGGCTTTCGTGGAAACGAGGACAGCCAATACCTTTGGGTAGTTGACCCCTTGGATGGAACTACCAATTTCAGCCAGGGAATTTCTATTTTTTCGATTTCAATCGCACTCCAATACAACGGTGAAACCATTGCCGGAGTGGTTTATGCCCCTTATCTCGACGAGCTTTTCGTTGCCACCAAAGGCGGCGGGGCTTACATGGCTTACCATGGTGGAGAACTTAAAAAAATACATGTTGCCGGAAAAAAGTACCTCGACAGTTCGGTGATTGCCACCGGTTTTCCTTACGACAAGGTGACCAATCCCGACAACAACACGAAAGAAGCCAGCCGTATAGTTCCCTTGGTAAGGGATTTGCGCAGGCTGGGTTCGGCGGCTCACGACCTGTGTTGCGTGGCAAGTGGCATATTGGATGGATATTGGGAAATGTCGCTCAAGATATGGGATGTGTGTGCCGGCATTTTGATTGTGGAAGAAGCGGGAGGTAAAGTTTTACATTACCGGGACGACCGCAGTTTGTCGGTGATTGCCGGAAATGAAACCATCGCACGGCAAATAAGGGAGATTATTTCGCAGGATAGAGATCTCGGTAAAAAGTAAAAATAGTTTTCCTCTGGATATAAAATGAAACTTAGATCAGGTTTGGAGCCTACTTTTTATTCACCTCTTGCTCCTTTGTAAACATTTTGTTTTTCATGCTAATAGTGTCTTGTCAATAAATTCCAACGTGCACTTGATAGGTTCAAGCCTAGAAGTCAATGTTCCTGTTTGCAAAAGAGCCAAATTTTTGTCATCCTCCAATTCCCGAATGGAATGGAATCGTTGGCAATTTTAGATTGAGGAAATTTCGATACTTTATGATAAAAATGTATTTTTGTTTTTGGAATATATTAAATTAAAAAGAATAAGATGCAATTATTTGAAAAACAAATCCATAGCCTAAATTTCTCATTTTTGCACGGAAGTGAGGATAACGGTGTATTGTTGACAAATGATTATGAAAACATCAATTCTAATATCGCATCCCCTGACATCCTCTTTGCACTTGAAACTGCAAAAATGAAATTTAATGCCGATGCTGTATATTTCAGGCATTTCTCAGATGGAAGAGGGAATATTCCCCAACTTTATTTGTTTGATTTCACCCATAAAAGTATAACAACTGAAGAAAAAAATCGCATTCACATTCAAATGTGGAATGGCTATCAGGTTCCAGCCTACATAATAATTGAAAAATCTTCAGTAAGCATCTTTGATTCACGTAAAAGACCTAATGAGGATAATGATGGCTATGCAAAAGAGCTGCTTACATTAACTGGACAAGCTTTAAGTGATTTTCGTGCAAAAGATTTTGATAATGGTTTGTTTTGGGATGAGCAAGACGAGAAAAAAGATTTCCGTTTTGAAGAATCAGCCACCCGGGACTTAATAAGAGGACTAAAAGAAGTGTATCTTGATTTTCAGAAAGAATCTGGATTAGATAGGCATGTAGCACTTAAACTTTTAGTTCAAAGCTTACTAATAAAGTATCTTGAGGAAAGGGATGAGAAAAGTGCAAGTGGTTATTTTGCTGTAGCTTATTTTAAAAAGCATTTTCAATGTTCAAACTTTTGCGACACAATTAGAGATGGTAAGTTACTTGATTTGCTAGACCAATTGGCAAAAGATTTTAACGGAAAAATTTTTGAATGGGATAAAGAAGCTGAAATTGAACAGCGAAATGCGATTCAACATACCGAGGTAAGAAAATTAGCTGACTATCTGGATGGAAAAATCCAAAACAATCAATATGTACTGTGGCGGTTGTACTCATTTACACATTTGCCAGTAGAAGTAATAAGTTCGGTTTACGAAGAACTCTTAACTGACAGTAAAGATATTGTTTATACACCCGAAATGATAGTAAGCACTCTGGTTGATGAGTGTATGCCTTTGAAACAACCAAAGGAAAATTTTAAAATAATCGATGTTAGTTGCGGTTCGGGAATTTTTCTTGTTAAAACCTACAAGCGCATTGTTCAATGGTGGAGATACAATGAATGGAAGAAAACAGGAAAACTTGTTAAACCATCTTTATCTGTTTTAAAGGAACTCTTACTAAAAAGCATTCATGGTATTGATATTGAGCAGGACGCAATTCGACTTTCAATATTTAGCCTTGCTTTGGCTATTTTAGATGAAGTGGATTTAGACCCGCCTACTTGGGGGAAACTAAAATTTCCTGACTTAAGCAATAATATTATAACCAAGGATTTTTTCAATTTCATTACAGCCAAACCAAAAGCAGATTTTGACTTGGTAATAGGCAATCCGCCATTTAATTTACCACCAGTAAACGGGAAAGAACCCAATAGAACAAAGTATTTCGAAGAACTAAAACAGAGTATTGGATATAAAAGTGAGTTAAATATTCCTGATGAAAACCCAGCATTACATTTTCTTGTTCAATCATTGCAATTACTCAATGAAGACGCTGTTTTATGTTTAATACAGCCATCTGTTCCACTTTTGTACAAGAAAAATACAGAATTTAGAAATGAATTATTTGAAAGATACAATCTTTTACAAGTAATTGACCTAACAAATCTTTCTAATAAATTATGGGGATCAAAGACAATTGCCACTGCCGCTGTCTTTTTACAAAATACCTTGCCGGATAGTGAAGCTGTTTTACATTTAGTTGCAAACAAGACATTTTCAAATCAGAATAGACTGTTTTTAGAGTTTGATTATTATGATTTTCATTTCGTAACAAAAGAGGATGTATTGACTAATCCTTATGTTTGGAAAGCAAATCTACTCGGAGGAGGTAGAATAAATAGTTTATTAAAAAGATTATCTAAACTTGAAACAATTGAGCAATATATAAAATCAAAAAAAACTTTAGGCTGGGAAAAGGGAGAAGGTTTTATTGATAATCCCATAACTGGAAAGTCTTGCAACTATATAACAGGTAAAAAGTATTTGCCAACCAAGGCTTTTTCTGAAGCAGGAATAAATATGGCACAAATAGAAATATGTGATATTCAAAAATTTCATAGACCTCGAAATAAATCAATATACACACCTCCTCATCTTCTTATTAGGGCGAACATAGGCAAGGTAGGGTTGATAGCTCATTTATCTGATGAATATTTAGTTTTTAGAAATAAAATTATTGGAATACATGCTCCTGAAAGTCAAAAAGCTGAATTAAAATATCTATATGATTTTTTGACAAAAAATGGAAAACTGTTGCGTTTTTATATATTAGCAACAAGTAGTCAAATAAAAGTCAATCGTCATACAGTCCCAATGACTGAAGATTTTATGGATTTACCCTTTTCTTTAAATCAGCATGACGTGAATATTAGCACTGCTGAAGATATATTAATTAATGACGTTTTAGATATTCAGATTAGTAATACCAATATTACAAAGTCATGCTCAGATATAGAAGTTATAGAATATTCAAAAATCTTTTGCAAGACCTTAAACAGTATTTACAAAAAAGAAAAATCCTTCCAATTATTTAAAGTAATTGATGCAGGAAAGTATTATGCTTTACATTTTGAATATACATCAGAAACACTAACTCCAAAACAGGAAAAAATTACTGATTTGGAACAATATATTGAAGAAGCAATCCCTACACGAAATGATAATCCGCAAAAAACGCATATACAAAGAATCATAAAAGCGTATGGACAAGACTCTATTATATTAGCCAAACCAAAACAACTGCGTTATTGGTTGCCATCTATAGCATTAAGGGATGCAGACGAAACTTTTGCTGACTATATAAAATCCCGTTATTAAAATGCTTAGAGATTCTTATCCGTCATATCAAACTCCAAGACCAAATGATTTGAGCGTGGACTCGAATCTAGAGGTAGATTTGATTTTGTCTTTTGTTGATAAAAACATTACGGGTTTTCCCGGTTACTACCAGTCAATAAAAGACTCTGAAAAAGAGAATCGGATAAGTGATAATTTGATACATCATTTCGAACTATGTAAAAACGAATCTGAAAGTTTTTTCCCTTTTAGATTTGGTAAAAATCCTACCCAACCAGAATCAGGTAAAGAAACTGATATTGGCGTTTTTGTTATGTCAAGAACGCAAAAGCCTGTCCCAATAATAGAATTTGAGGCAAAAAGACTGTCAGGATCATCTAATAACAAAGAATATGTATGTGGGGTTCGAGGCGGAATAGAACGTTTCAAAAGAGAACATCATTCATCTCACTTAAAAGTATGCGGAATGTTTGGGTATATTCAACACAAGACTTCCGTTGAATGGATTGAACAAATAAATAATTGGATTACTGAACTATCAAAACATAATTCTGATTCAACTATCGATTGGACAGATAAAAAGGAATTGTTATGTGAAATAGAGTCGTTTCCTCTTGTGAAAAAATTAAGTTCTATTCACCAAAGAACTTCACAAAAGGAAAGCATTAAGTTATTGCATTATTTGATAGATTTGATAAGTAAAAATTGATATTAAGGCCAATGCCATCATAGGCCTTGTCAAGGCGCCAAGAAGCAGACATCCGAAAAAGGATGGAGGTTTCAATGCATGAACAGACTTCTGACTGTAAAGTGAGAAAACCCAAAACGGATATAAAACATTTTGACGAAAGTGCCAATTTAAAAGTTGGTGCATTTAATCAAAATTGTAAAGGTTTGATAGGGGGATTGTTTTGGAATAGCAAGCGCTTTTCATATCCAAACGGCACGTTCTGTTGTTCTCTCAATTGGCAAGCCAGCATCTCTTTATATTTGATTATTGTAAAGCCCAATTTGCAATAATGGCATTTGCACATCAGATCTGACTAAAACGGTGTTAAAGAGAAAAAAACGTTTTGGATTTTATGCTCATAAAAAAAAATAAGCACTATATTTGTGACACTTTTCCAATAAAACAGTATTTAAGGTTTGAATGAATGAAATCAAATTTAATCGATTTTGTACCAATATTTTTACAAATAGCTTTTGCTGTAGTTTTTGTTTTTGGAACCATTCTTGCGTCAACTTTTCTTGGGCCAAAACGCACTGTGTCTCGCAAAAGTATCAACTTTGAATGTGGATTAGAGACTCTAGGAGACGCCCGTTCTCCATTTTCTATTCGTTATTTCCTCGTGGCCATTCTTTTTGTCCTTTTCGACATTGAGGTTATCTTCATGTATCCTTGGGCAATCACTTTTAAAGAAATGGCTTGGGACGGATTATTGAAAATGGCAGGTTTCTTAGCCGTATTGCTTATCGGTTACATTTATATAGTGAAACGGAAAGCATTCGAATGGGACAAATAGCCCTAAGTTTGGATGTCCAATCGAACCAACAGATCAACAAAAAAAGTGGTTCGCAGTAGAAAAACAACTGAACAACTAAAAGAAATGAGTAGCACAGATAATAATGTTAATGTTGTCCAAGCTCCTGATGGATTTCAAGGGCATGGATTTTTTGCCACCAAATTTGACTATGTCATCGGTTTAGCCCGTGCCAATTCTCTTTGGCCTATGCCGTTTGCTACATCTTGTTGTGGTATTGAATTTATGGCGACCATGGCGGCAACCTACGACATGGGACGCTTTGGAGCCGAGCGCAACAGCTTTTCGCCTCGTCAGGCAGATATGCTGATGGTGATGGGAACTATTTCTAAAAAGATGGCTCCCATTTTGCGTCATGTATATGAACAAATGTGCGAACCCAAATGGGTCATCGCCGTTGGGGCTTGTGCCTCTTCAGGAGGAATTTTCGATACCTATTCCGTTTTGCAAGGCATCGACAAGGTGATTCCGGTGGATGTGTATGTTCCCGGTTGCCCTCCACGTCCCGAGCAGATACTGGAAGGGGTGATGAAACTCCAGGAAATCGTGAAGCACGAATCCGTTTATCGTAGAAGCAGTGAAAGATACGAAGAATTGTTGAAATCTTACAATTTCGAATAATGGCATTAGATAACAGCGAAATACAACGACTCGTAACAGAAAAGTTTGGCGACAAAACATCAGGCTTTGAGGTGGTAAAAGACATTCTTACCTTCACGGTAACACCCGATGCGAGCAAAAGCCTGATTCAATACCTACACGAGGATTCAACTCTTCATTTCAACTTCCTGACAGACCTTTGTGGCGTGCATTATCCCGACAACCAGCCGGATAAGCAGTTTGCAGTGGTATATCTGTTGCACAATTGGTTCGACAACATCCGCATCCGTGTCAAAGCATTTATTCCCGGAGATAATCCTGAAATAGACAGCCTTGATAGCCTATTTTCCGCAGCCAATTGGATGGAGCGCGAAACTTATGATTTCTATGGAATCCGTTTTACTGGACATCCAAATTTGAAGCGAATCTTGAATCACGATGGTATGACCGTCTTTCCGATGCGCAAGGAATTTCCGCTCGAAGACCAGTTCCGCACCGACAAAGACGACCGTTTCTTTGGACGTGAAGTGAACCCCAACAGCGTAGGCCGCGTGGAATGAAGAAAGTAATGAAAAATCAATCGATGAAATAATTCTGAGCCCATGTTACCAGATATATTTATTAAAAATACGGAACATCCTTTTGAAAAATACATCAGGGAAAACAACCTGAAGAACGGAAAAGAACTTTCGATTCTGAACTTTGGACCTACCCATCCATCCACTCACGGTGTGTTTCAAAACATCCTGTTGATGGATGGCGAATATATTTTGGATGCCGACACCACAGTTGGCTACATCCACAGGGCATTCGAGAAGATTGCTGAACAACGCACATTCTATCAAATCACGACACTAACCGACCGCTTGAACTATTGCTCGTCGCCAATCAACAACATGTGTTGGTGGATGACCGTGGAGAAGGCGCTTGAAGTGGAAGTGCCAAAGCGTGCGCAATACATGCGGGTGATTATTATGGAAATCGCACGCATCACCGACCACCTTATCTGCAACGGCATTCTTGGGGTGGATTTGGGTGCCTACACGCCCTTCCTGTATGTGATGGAATACCGTGAATTGGCGTATGAAATTTTCGAAGAAATCAGCGGCGCCCGCTTGACCACCAACATGGGCCGCATCGGTGGATTTGAAAGAGATTGGAGCAAGGCTGCTTGGGAAAAAATCGACCGTTTCCTAACAGGTTTTCCAAAAGCTTGGAACGAACTCGAAAAAGCATTCCTCCGCAACCGGATTTTCATGGACCGCACAATCAATGTGGGAGCTATTTCTGCCGAGAGGGCGATCAATTATGGCTTCACAGGGCCAAACCTCCGCGCCACCGGAGTAGATTACGATGTACGCGTTGCACAACCCTATAGTTCCTATGAAGATTTCGACTTTGAAGTGCCGGTTGGGACTTCGGGTGACACCTACGACCGCTTCTGCGTACGTTGCGGCGAAGTGCGTGAAAGCCTCAAAATCATAGAGCAAGCAATTAAAAATCTGCCGGAAGGTAATTATCACGCAGATGTGCCAGAATATTACCTGCCTCCGAAAGAAAAAGTATATACAGAAATGGAATCGTTGATTAACCATTTCAAAATCGTCATGGGAGAATATCCTGTCCCTGTCACGGAAGTCTATCACTCTGTTGAAGGCTCCAATGGGGAATTGGGCATGTACATGATAACAGATGGCTCACGGACTCCTTTCCGGGTGCATTTCCGCCGTCCTTGCTTTATCTATTACCAGGCTTTCCCTGAAATGATTAGAGGCGGTTTGTTTTCGGACGCCGTGGCTACGCTATCGAGCATAAATGTCATTGCAGGAGAATTGGACGCATAACATACGCCTTGCTCCGTCAAGAGCAAGAGATGAATATAAGAAGAAACTAAAAAAGACATATCTCTAAAGGATCTCTCTTTCGGGGGATTGGGGAGGAATATATGGAAAGAGTAATTATTAAACAATTCACGCAGCAAGTCAACATCACCGATGAAGTGATGGCTCGCATCAACGAGCTGACAAGTCATTATCCCGAAGGAAAGCAAAAGTCGGCCCTTTTGCCCGTTCTGCATTTGGTGCAGGATGCGCACGACAACTGGTTGAGTGTGGACTTGATGAACAAAGTTGCTGAGATTCTCAAGATCAAGCCGATTGAGGTGTATGAAGTGGCAACTTTCTATTCGATGTACAACTTGAAGCCGGTGGCAAAATATAAGTTCGAATTCTGCCGAACAGCTTGTTGCAGTATTCGCGGTGCCGAAGATTTGATGGATTACACCTGTTCGAAATTGGGCGTCAAGCAAGGAGAAATCACTCCTGACGGGCTGTTCAGCGTGGTAGGTGTGGAATGTCTTGGTGCATGTGGTTATGCTCCGATGCTTCAATTGGGCGATTTTTACCACGAACACATGACTCCCGAAAAGATTGACGCATTGATTGAAAATTGCAAACAAGGAAAAGTTGAATTCTATTCTGAATAAACGATGGGAAAAAAGATATTAACAGAAAAAATCAATATTCCGGGTATTCGAGAATACGATGTTTATCGTCAGAATGGAGGATATCAGTCAGTAGAGAAGGCTCTCAAAGAGATGACTCCCGAGCAATTGGTGGAGTCGGTGAAAGCTTCCGGATTGAGAGGCCGTGGAGGTGCAGGTTTCCCGGTGGGATTGAAGTGGAGTTTTATCGATAAAAAATCGGGAAAACCCCGTCATTTGTTGGTGAACGCCGATGAATCGGAGCCCGGCACTTTCAAAGACCGCTACTTGATGGAATTCATTCCTCATCTGCTGATAGAAGGTGCGATTGTTTCCAGCTTTGCATTAGAAGCAAATTTATCTTACATATACATCCGTGGAGAATACATGTTTGTCTTCAAAATATTGGAGAAAGCAATCAAAGAGGCTTATGCCAACGGATGGTTGGGTAAAAACATTTTGGGAACAGGCTACGACTTGGATTTGTATGTGCATTGCGGAGCAGGTGCGTATATCTGCGGTGAAGAGACGGCCCAGATAGAATCGTTGGAAGGCAAACGTGGAAATCCACGGATCAAACCGCCGTTTCCCGCCGTGAGTGGCCTTTGGAACGAACCAACGGTGGTCAACAACGTCGAATCCATCGCTTCCATTCCTTGGATAACTTTGAATAGTGGGGAAGAATATGCGAAAATAGGTATTGGCCGTTCCACGGGGACCAAATTGATTTCAGCTTCGGGGCATATCAAAAATCCCGGCGTTTACGAAATTGAAATGGGGATGACAGTGGATGAATTCATGAATTCCGACGAATATCTCGGTGGAATGATTGACGACCGTCCGTTGAAGGCCTTGATTCCCGGAGGTTCTTCCGTGCAAATTTTGCCCCCCCAATATATTTTCAAAACGGCGAACGGCGAAGATCGTTTGATGAGTTACGAGTCTTGGGCCGATGGAGGTCCTGTCACCGGCTCTTCACTCGGATCGGGTGGGTTCATTGTTTACAACGATACGGCTTGTATTGTCCGTAACACATGGAACTTGTCTCGCTTCTATCATCACGAAAGCTGCGGACAATGTTCTCCTTGCCGTGAAGGTACAGGATGGATGGAAAAAATCCTTTACCGCATCGAACATGGGCAAGGCACAGAAGAAGACGTAGATTTGCTGTGGGATATACAGTCCCACATAGAAGGAAACACAATTTGCCCGCTGGGTGATGCTGCTGCATGGCCAGTTGCCGCTGCTATCCGTCACTTCAGGGAAGAATTTGAATACCACATTCGTTTTCCGGAAAAGATTAAAGACAGAAATCACTTCCGTGAACAACCGATGGAAAAAGTGCGCCAATTATTGGCGAAATAATTTTTTGATTGACTGATTAAAAAAACATTCCGGATATGAAACAGAGCGTGATTAGCATGATTTTCACTAGATCACGGAAATCAATGATTCAAAATCATGCGGTGTTACATGCCGCCTAATAGAAAGATTTAATCGCATGAAAATAACGATAGACGGACATACAATAGAAGTTGAACCCGGGACAACCGTCCTGCAGGCAGCCCGTATGATTGGTGGAGCGAGTGTTCCTCCCACCATGTGTTATTATTCGAAGCTGAAGGATTGTGGAGGAAAATGCCGTTGTTGCCTGGTGGAAGTCACCAAAGGCAGTGAACGTGACCCACGCCCTATGCCAAAACTTCAACCGTCCTGCGTGACGGGTGCTCAGGATGGCATGGAAGTGTTGAGTGGAAATTCGCAAAGAGTGCTGGATGCCCGCAAGGCGGTCACCGAATTTTTGCTGATAAACCACCCGTTGGATTGCCCCGTTTGCGACCAAGCCGGCGAATGCAATTTGCAGGATTTGGCGATGACCAACAAGGAGTTCACATCCCGTTTCAAAGAACAGAAAGTAACCACTCCAAGCGAAGACATCGGCCCTTATATTTCCCTCAACAAAAACCGTTGCATCCTTTGCTACCGTTGTGTGAAATTGGCTGAGCAACTGACTCCAGACCGAGTGCATGGGGTGCTGTACCGCGGCGACCACGCTGAAATTTCGGCTTACATCCATAATTCTATCGACAGTGATTTCTCTGGAAACATGATCGATGTGTGCCCTGTGGGTGCTTTGACTGACAGAACTTTCCGCTTCCAATCACGCGTTTGGTTCACAAAGAAATTCAACGCCCACCGCGATTGTCCTCACTGTACCGGAAAAGTGGTGCTGTGGACTTTTGGAAATGACGTTCTTCGTGTCACTGCCCGAAAAGACGAGTTTAGTGAAGTGGAAGATTTCATCTGCAACGAATGCCGGTTCGACCACAAGAAAAAAGAAGATTGGGTGGTGGAAGGGCCGCACAAATTTGGTAAGAATTCGGTGTTGAATATCAACAACAATGCCTTGGCCGCTCCAAAGGACGTGGAAATTCAAACTGAAAAACTCACCTTGGCGGGACGCGATGTTGACCGTAAGAAGATCAGCATGAGAGATGTTCCTATCGAACAGATTGAAGAAAACAAATAAGATTACTCCGGCAAAATAGGAATAAGAGAAACAAGATATGGATATTTATTTTATACTGGAAAAGCTCCTTTTGATTGTTGTCGCATTTGCCGTCACAATGTTCTTCGCTCTTTATGAAACATTGGCAGAGCGCAAGGTGGCAGGATTCATGCAAGACCGTTACGGCCCAAACCGTGCGGGTATCTTTGGCTTGTTGCAGCCCATATGCGACGGAGCCAAGTTGTTTGCCAAAGAAGAATTTATTCCCGATACGCCCAACAAGGCCTTGTTTATTATCGGTCCCGCTGTGTCGATGATTGTATCTCTTTTAGGCACTTCGGTAATTCCTTGGGCAAAAGAATTTCATTTTGGCGACCATGTGTTTATCCCGCAAGTGGCCGACGTGAACATCGCCGTGCTGGTGATCGTGGCAATCCTTTCGATGGGAGTGTATGGAATTGTGATCGGGGGGTGGGCATCCAACAATAAATATTCCTTGCTTGGAGGCATTCGTGCCGGAGCGCAAATGATTTCTTACGAAATTGCGATGGGGCTATCCATCATCTCTTTGGTGATGATGACCGGAACGATGAGCTTGGCTCAAATCTCGGAGCAACAAGCCGGAATCAATTGGAACGTGTTCTATCAACCATTGACTTTCCTTATCTTCTTGGTTTGTGCTTTTGCCGAATGTAACCGTACTCCCTTCGACTTGGCCGAATGTGAATCGGAATTGGTGAATGGCCACCACACCGAATTTTCGTCCATGAAAATGGGATTCTATATGTTTTCGGAATACGTAGCTATGTTTTTCTCTTCCCTTTTCATGTCGGTGTTGTTCTTCGGAGGATACAATTATCCGGGAATGGAGTGGCTGAGTGAACATGTTGGAGTGAATATCGCCAATACTCTTGGTGTTTTAGCATTGCTTGGCAAGGCGATTTGTTTCATCTTCTTCTTTATGTGGATCCGCTGGACAATCCCACGTTTCCGCTACGACCAGTTGATGAATTTAGGTTGGAAAATATTGTTTCCCTTGGCCATATTCAATATCTTGCTGAATGCAATTTTGATTTTGGTATTTAAGTGGTAATCTGAAAAATGATTCAATAGAAATGGAAGATTTAAAAAATATATCACTATCCGGACGCAAGAAAGCGGTTTCGAACAAGAAAATGACTTTTTTAGAAAGCATTTACTTAAGGGAAATCGTGCGCGGTTTGGGAATCACCATCAAGCACTTTTTTCAAAAGAAAGTGACCGTACAATATCCTGAGCAGAAACGTCCCCTGAGCCCTGTCTATCGCGGCCGCCACGTGCTGATGCGCGACGAACAAGGGCGTGAACGATGCACAGCCTGCGGCATGTGTGCTTTGGCTTGCCCGGCAGAGGCCATCACGATGAAATCAGCCGAAAGGACACAGGAGGAAGAACATCTGTACCGCGAAGAAAAATATGCTTCGGTTTATGAAATCAACATGTTGCGTTGCATATTTTGCGGATTGTGTGAAGAAGCTTGCCCCAAAGAGGCTATTTACCTGACCAAATCGCAAGATTTTGTCATGCCCACCACCAACCGGGAAGAGTTTGTGTATGGCAAAGACAAATTGGTGATTTCGTTGGAAGATGCCAAATCAAAAAAATTTGGTGAAGCTTTTGTCAAATAAGGAGAAAACATTCAAAAAATGATAACAGTTATTTTTTACATCTTATCGGCTATCACCCTTGGCGCTGCTTTGTTGACGGTGTTGAGCAGAAATCCGATTCACAGTGCGATCTACATGATTGTCTGCTTTTTTTCTATTGCAGGTCATTACATGTTGTTGAATGCGCAGTTTTTGGCAGTGGTTCACGTGATTGTCTATACGGGTTCGGTGATGATCTTGTTGCTTTTCACCCTCATGTTGTTGAACCTGAAAGAAAAGCACGAACCGCACAAAGCAATCATCAGCAAAATAACGGCCGTGTTAGCCTCCTGTTTGATGGCTTTCGTGTTGTTTGCCGCATTTATGAAAGCGCATCCCGTGATTGAACAATACAAGGAAACCGGCGTTGACTTCCAATCGGTGAAAGTGCTGGGCAACGTGTTGTTCACAGACTACCTGGTGCCGTTCGAATTTGCTTCGGTGTTGCTCTTGCTGGCAATGATTGGCGTGGTAATGATTTCTAAAAAGGATTTGAAACAAGATGTGGATTAATTTCGCGTCTGAAAAAAGATAGAATAATGGCTGAAAATGTTTTAAAGCTCATCGGTATCGATTCGTACATCTACCTCACCATTTTGCTCTTTTCGGTAGGTATCTTAGGGGTACTGTTCAGACGCAGCATGATTGTGTTGCTGATGTCGATTGAAATCATGTTGAACGCGGTTAACTTATTGCTTGTGGTGTTTTCGGTATATCACCAGGATTCAGCAGGGCAAGTTTTCGTGTTCTTCTCGATGGCGGTAGCAGCCGCCGAAGTTGCGGTTGGTTTGTCAATCTTGGTATCTATTTTCAGAAATGCCGGTTCGATTGACTTTGCTACATTAAGAAATTTGAAAGGATAAAATACGGATGGAAACAAGTTTGGTACTTATACTTATTTTAAGCCCATTTATAGGGTTTCTTTACAACCTGTTTGCCGGGAAGAAGACCCGTGAAGCTTCGGGCGTTATCGCCACCTTGGCAGTCACGGTTTCGTTTGTGATTTCGGTTTATTTATTTCAGCAGGTGTATGTCTCCAAAACCCCGATTGTCGTTCATCTGTTCGATTGGATCTCGTTGGAACGTTTTACCATCGGGCTTGACTTCTTGCTCGATCAGCTTTCCCTCCTCTGGCTCTTGTTCGTGACGGGCATCGGAGCATTGATCCATCTTTATTCCATCGGCTACATGCACGATGACGAGGACAAAGATCGGTTTTTCGCCTACCTGAATCTTTTCGTGGGATTCATGATGATGCTTGTCATGGGAGGAAATCTCTTGGTGACATTCATCGGATGGGAAGGAGTAGGATTGTGTTCTTACCTATTGATCGGATTCTGGTACAAAAATCAAGATTATAACGATGCCGCAAAGAAGGCATTCATCATGAACCGTATCGGTGACTTGGGTTTCCTGATCGGGATGTTTACCCTGGCTTATATTTTTGGAACGTTGGATTATGCGCACTTGAAAGCTGATTTCAGTTTGGCTCCATTGACATCGCCCACCGTATTTGCGGGATTGACTTTAGCCGGAGTGTGCCTCTTCATTGGAGCGACGGGCAAAAGTGCCCAGTTGCCTCTTTACACTTGGTTGCCCGATGCGATGGCCGGGCCAACACCCGTGTCGGCTCTTATCCATGCTGCCACGATGGTGACGGGAGGTATTTTCCTTGTCACCCGCATGGGATTTCTCTACAACGTGATACCCGATGTTCAGCTATTGATCGCGATTGTGGGAGCGGCAACGGCCTTGTTTGCTGCAACCATAGGACTGATGCAGACCGATATTAAGAAAGTGCTTGCTTATTCCACCGTTTCGCAGCTTGGCTTGATGTTTCTTGCCCTTGGCGTGGGAGCCTATTCGGCAGCCGTGTTCCATGTGGTCACACATGCGTTTTTCAAAGCATGTTTGTTCCTTGGCGCAGGTTCTGTGATACACGGATTGGGTGGCAACCAAGATATACGCAAAATGGGCGGTGTGAAATCGGTGATGTTTGTCACTTTTATTACTTTCTTCATCGCGACACTTGCCATTTCGGGAATTTTCCCATTCGCCGGATTCTTCTCCAAGGACGAAATCTTGTTATCTACTTTTGAACACAACAAGCTTCTTTGGGCAATCGGATCCCTGGCTTCCATCATGACGGCATTCTATATGTTCCGTGCATTGTTCCTCACTTTCTTCGGAAAATTCAGAGGCACGGAGCAAGAGAAGCATCACATGCACGAGTCTCCAAAGACGATGACTATCCCGTTGATCGTATTGGCCATCTTGTCAACCCTTGGTGGGCTACTTGGCATTCCCGGGTACAGTTGGATCAGTGAATACCTGGCTCCGGTGTTGCCGGGAGCTCCGGCAGAAGCGCATCATTTGGGCGCTTTGGAATACACATTGATGGGTGTAGCCTTGCTTGGTGCCATTGTTGGTATTGCCATCGCTTATTTCCTATACATTTCAAAGAAGAATATTCCTTCAGCCGATGAAGAAAAAGAAGGCTTCGGGAAAATTATTTACAATAAATTTTATGTGGATGAATTGTACAATGCTTTGATTGTGAAGTCTGTTTATGCTTTATCCTCGTTGTTTACGAATGTATTTGAAAAGGTCATTGCCTACATTGTCGATGGAGTAGGAAGTCTCACGGGATATATTTCGACTCAGGCCCGATTGATTCAAGATGGAAGCGTCGGCACCTATCTGGTGGCATTCGTTGTAGGCTTATGTGCGATTCTAACCTATTTATTCATCCTTTGATTCCGGTAATCGTAACGGAATCTTGAATTTGAAATTAAAGTAAAAAATGAATATAGTAGCTGTCTTATTGGTCTTGTTAGCTGGGGTGTTTCTCACATTCGTCTCAGGAAATAAATTGGCAAAGAAATCGGCGTTGTTGTTCAGCGTGCTCACCTTGCTCTCATCCATTTGTTTGCTGCAAGGTTATTTGAGCGGCGTGAATGTCGGGGCAATGATCCCTTGGATTTCATATCCTCATGTTTCCTTGTCGTTTAAGATTGATGGTTTGGCACTTGCCATGGTGCTCCTGACCACCGTGCTAACACCGATTATTATCCTCACCACTTGGGATAAGGAAATTAAAAATGCGAAAACGCTTTATTCGCTGATTCTCTTTATGGCGTTTGCCATGATTGGAACTTTCACCAGCAGCGACGGTTTGATGTATTATATTTTTTGGGAACTTTCCCTTATCCCGATCTACTTTATCATTCTGGTTTGGGGCAACGGGGAATTTGAAAAGCGGAAGAAAGCTGTCCTCACTTTTTTCATCTACACATTTGCGGGTTCGCTTTTCATGCTTTTGTCCCTGGTTTACCTTTACACACAAGCAAAAACCTTTTCTTTGGATGCTTGGTACAACCTCAAACTTCCCGTTGAAACGCAATATTGGGTATTTGCAGGATTCTTCCTTGCTTATGCCATCAAGATACCAATTATCCCCTTTCATTCCTGGCAGGCCTCTACTTATCAGAAAGCCCCTGCTTATGGAACCATGTTGCTTTCGGGTATCATGTTGAAAATGGGGTTATACAGCATTATCCGCTGGCAATTACCCATTGCTCCCGCTGCCGCTGAATGTTTCAAATACATTTTGATTGGCGTGTCGGTGGCCGGTGTGATTTACGGTTCCATCATCACCTTGAAACAGCGCAACATCAAACGCTTCCTGGCCTATTCGTCCTTGGCGCACGTTGGCCTCATCGCTGCCGGTGCCTACACCTTGACGGTGGATGGTTTGCGTGGGGCAGTGCTTCAAATGCTGGCGCACGGTTTGGTGATTGTCGGTTTGTTTTATGCCGCTGACATTATTTACAAACGCTTGGGAACAGCCAACATCGATGAAATGGGAGGAATCAAAGCACATGCCGGAAAATTCAGCACAGCGTTTATTGTGCTTGTGCTGGCTTCTGTTGCTCTGCCACTCACATTCAATTTTATTGGGGAATTCACGGTGCTTTATAGCCTTTTGCAGGTGAACCTCTGGTTTGCCGTTTTGGGAGGCCTCACCATTATCCTGGGAGCTTTCTACATGACGCGGATGTTTCAGCAAGTGATGTTGGGTCAGGCGAGTGCCAAACCCTTTTTCGATTTGAAATTAGGTGAAATATTGGTTTTCTCACTGATTATCGCCCTGGTAATTCTTTTCGGGATTTATCCGCAGCCGCTGATTGAGTTGGTTGACCCGGCCATAAAGGAAATTGTAAAACAGATTGTTTCATAGAGGATATGCCAATGCCAATTGTTGAGTCCAGATACGACTTGCTTGGCATCTTCTATTGTCACATTAGCAATTAGCATATTATCACATTAGATATAACAGAAAATGAGTTTACTATTAGCCGTAGCTTTTTTGGGGGTGCTTTGCCTCGTTCTTGAGATTTTGAACTTAAAGAAAACGATTGTCCCGGTAGTTGTGATCGCGTTATTGGGCTTGTTTGGAGTCACGGTGAACGATTTGCTCACACACGGTTCGCTTCTCGATATCGTTTCATTGCCGGGAATGTTGGTTTTCAATAATTATGCGAAAGCTTTTTCCGCATTGTTTGTTTTGCTTACATCCTTGATATTGTGCTTGATACCTTTTTGCACACGCGAAAGAACCGGACACTACACCGACTACACCGCCATCATTCTGTTCCTCCTTTCGGGAGCCATTGCCATGGTGTCATTCAGTAACCTCTCGATGTTTTTCATCGGCTTGGAAGTATTGTCCATATCCCTCTACCTGCTCTCGGCAAGTAATGTGAAAAGCAAAAGGAGCAATGAGGCGGGGATGAAATACTTCCTGATGGGCTCTTTCGCATCCTCCATCATTTTATTCGGAGTAGCATTGATCTATGGAGCAACTGGCACATTTGATATTTCCAAGATAATAGAAATTACACACGCTTCTACGCTTCCAATCTGGTATTCGCTAGGTTTGACATTGATATTGGTGGGAATGCTCTTTAAAGTGTCTGCCGCACCGTTTCACTTTTGGGCACCGGATGTGTATCAAGGTGCGCCTACCATCATTACCACGGTGATGAGCACATTGGTGAAAGTGGCAGCCGTGGCTACCCTCTACAAGCTGATGGATATTCTTGTCCCTTCCATTTCGGAGCCTTCGCGCATCATCATTCTGGTTATTTCTATTTTGACCATGACCATCGGGAACATCACGGCAATCAAACAAACCAACATCAAGCGTCTGCTCGCATTTTCTGGAATTTCACATGCCGGGTTCATGTTGATGGCTCTTCTATACCTGCATCAAAATGCAGAAATATTGTTGTACTACACGGTCGCCTATTCATTGGCTGGTGTGGCTGCGTTTTCTGTCGTTATTGCGGTGTGCCATGCCAAAGGAAAACAAGATTTGGAGATGTTTTCGGGCTTGGGCAAAACTAATCCGCTGATGGCTGTTGTACTCACCGGTGCTATGTTTTCAATGGCAGGTATTCCAATCTTTTCAGGCTTTATGGCCAAGCTTTTCCTGTTCAACGAAATGTTGGCCATTGGAGAAATAGGCTTGGTTGTTGTCGGAGTTTTGAATTCCATCGTAAGCGTTTTCTATTACTTCCGGGTAGTGAACTTGATGTTTACCAAAGAGCCCGATACAAGCCATGTAATAAAGTTCCCGATAGAAGTAGCCTTTGTCGCAGTTGTTGCTATCGTCTTGAATATTTTGTTGGGACTCTACCCTTCAATCATTACTAGTCTTACGCTTTGAAATATAGAATCAGAACTCAATAAACCTTTTTCAATAAACATTGCAAAACAGGGCTTTTCGATACTTTCGGAAGCTCTGTTTTGTTTTCTGTCTATACAGAGGAAGTATCCTAAAACCATTCTCAAAGATTCGGTTCAGGTTGTATGCGAGATGAAGCTTATCTACTTTTTCAGCACTTTCATCACCCTTTTTGTTGAATGGGTTGCTACAGACAAGAGATACGTTCCTCTTGGCAACGAACTCCAATTGGTGGTGTTGGCACTTCCATTCCATTTCCATTCTCCTAATTTCTGACCCGCAATTCCGTATAAGCCTGCGGTGGAGTTTTCCCCTTCAAATTGATTTATTATCAAAAATTCGCCTGAAAAGTATGCTGTTGTATTCTCGGAAACAGCATTGGAGGATACGCCGGTGTAGATTCTGTTTTCATCGTATAATGCATATACATTTGGAATACCATAGCCCAAGGAATCGTTTGGCGATTGGTATAAAGATGAATACCTTTTCATTAAGTTGATAATTTCGATATTATTCAAATGGGGCAGCGATTGCCACGCACAGGCCGCCAACCCCGCAATGATCGGCGATGCAAACGATGTTCCATAGCTCTGATAGACTCCATACTGGTTGGCGATGGTTGTTTGATAGCCTACCGCACTTACGTCTGGCTTGATTCTCCCGTCCGAAGACGGCCCATAGCTGCTGAAATTGGCGTGGTTTCCGTTGAGGTCGATTGCTCCCACGCAGAGGATAGAATCGGCGTCAGACGGGGCGGAGATGTAGTGCCATGATTTGTTGCCGTCGTTGCCCGCGGCATTCACGACTATCATGCCTTTGCGTGCTGCGAGATTTGCCGCAATAGAAGCCCGCGAGGTTTTCCCGTCCAGAGTTTGGTAGGAATAATTCATTCCCGAATAGTTGAATTCCGTGTAGCCTAGCGATGAGTTAATGATGTCCGCGCCTACGCTATCGGCAAACTCAATTCCGGCTACCCAGTTGTCCACTTCAACGAGGTATTCCGTTGGAGAATATTCTGTCCGGATGAGCCAGTAGGATGCATCGGGCGCTGTGCCTATCATCTTTCCCGGTAGGTTTGCCGCCATGGTTGAAAGCACGCTTGTGCCATGCATTTCGCTGATGGAAAAAAAATCCGTACTGTTGTCTGCGAAGTTTTTGACCCCCAACAAGCGGCTTTGTTGGCGTAGGCTGTCAAAAACAGAGATTTCGTCCGCTTTGTAAAAGCCGCCATCAAGAACTCCGATAACCATATCTTTGCCTCTGTATCCTGCTGAATGCAGTTTTCTACCATTATGGATATCTATTTGGGCATAGGCATCACCATAGGTGGTATCTATGGTTGCCTTCGTTATCTTAGCAGCTTTGGATATTTTGGACGCAGTGTAACCCGATGGCACCAGCGTCAATTCAAGGCGTTTCACAAAGGGCAAACTCCTGAATTCGGCCAAAGCGGAAGTGTCATTCATGGTGACTGTTATTCCATTCAGCCATTTGCTCAAGTTTTTAAGCGTTACTCCTTTGGCTAAAACTTGGCTGACATAGAGCTGGCTGACGGGCAAATCTGTTGAGTCGATCTGGATTTGTTGTTTGGCCCTTCTGTAGATTGCCTTTTCCGACAAATAGCTTGTCGGCTGGGAGAATGTTCCCGTTGTTCCGTGTTTATCCTTGAATTGGATCCAGCAAGCATACTGGGCAAACGACTGGTCTGCCAGTGCGAAGAAAACAGATATAAGTAGCAGTTTTTTCATTCAGAATAATTGCTTGAAAATTTAATTGCGACCATTTACGGACTAAGATAAGAAGATTTTTTGTTCAAGGGGCTGAACCTCTGGTTTTTCTTCTCGCAAAGTCAGCGCATGTCAATTGGGACCTGTGGAATTTTGTTTTTTTATCATCTTGTTTGGCGTGTTTATATGTTAAAGTATTAGATACAACAAAATATTCAATTTGCCAAAAAAATGACGAGTTTGTTGATAAATTTCATTTTTGGAAAACTTTTTGTCTATCATGAAAGTGTATTTAATTAATAATCAGTATTTTGATTGTAGAAAAGGAAAACTTTCATTTTTATTGAAATTAAATTGCTTTCCATTTTAGTATTCCAAATTTATTAATTAATATTGCAGTAGCGGAAAATAATTGCTCTTCAGTAAGTATTTTCCTGATAACAAACGACCTAATTTTTTAATTGATATTTACACACACATAAACGATGCCACAGAAGTCTTATACCTTTGATGAATCTTACAACGCAGCATTGGAATATTTCAATGGAGATGAATTAGCAGCCAAAGTATGGGTCAGCAAATATGCCCTAAAGGATGCCGAAGGAAACATTTATGAACAATCACCTTTGGATATGCACTGGCGATTGGCAAATGAAATTGGACGCGTTGAGAAAAAGTTTTCCAACCCCTTGTCTGAACAAAAATTATTCGACCTGTTCGACCGATTCAAATACATCGTTCCGCAGGGAAGTCCCATGACGGGAATTGGCAACAATTTCCAGATTGCTTCTTTGTCCAACTGTTTCGTAATCGGAATGGATGGGCCCTCCGACTCTTACGGGGCTATCATGCGGGTGGATGAAGAGCAGGTGCAGTTGATGAAACGCCGTGGAGGAGTGGGTCACGACCTGTCCCATGTGCGTCCAAAAGGCTCCCCTGTCAAAAATTCGGCGTTGACCTCCACCGGGTTAGTCCCATTCATGGAGCGATATTCAAACTCCACCCGTGAGGTGGCGCAAGATGGTCGCCGGGGTGCATTGATGCTGAGTGTTTCTATCAAACACCCAGATTCCGAATCGTTTATCGATGCGAAAATGACTGAAGGGAAAGTTACTGGCGCCAATGTGTCGGTGAAGATCGACGACGATTTTATGAGGTCGATTGTTGACGGAACGCCTTATGAACAAAAATACCCGATTGACAGCGCAAGTCCGTCATATTCGAAGACAATAAACGCTAGCAAGCTTTGGGAAAAAATAGTTCACAATGCCTGGAAATCGGCAGAGCCAGGCGTGCTGTTTTGGGATACGATTATCCGTGAGTCGGTACCCGATTGTTATGCTGACTTGGGATTCCGCACGGTTTCTACCAATCCTTGCGGCGAAATCCCGTTGTGCCCTTACGACAGCTGTCGTTTGTTGGCAATTAATTTGTATTCTTACGTGATTGACCCATTCACGGAAAATGCCCGTTTCGATTTTGACCTCTTCTTCGAGCATGTTGGTTATGCGCAACGCATCATGGACGACATCATTGATTTGGAGTCGGAAAAAATTGAAATGATTCTTACGAAAATAAATGCTGACCCCGAGTTGGAAGAGGTGAAAAACGCAGAAAGGCATCTTTGGGAAAAAATCCGCACAAAAACCTTACAAGGCCGTCGCACTGGAGTGGGGATCACCGCCGAAGGAGATATGTTGGCAGCTTTGGGTTACAGGTATGGAACAGAAGAAGCTTCCGATTTTGCAGAAAAAGTGCAGCGCACATTGGCATTGGCTGCATACCGCTCGTCGGTGAACATGGCGAAGGAAAGAGGAGCGTTCCCGATTTTTGATGCGAAACGGGAAGCTAAGAATCCATTTGTACAACGTTTGGCAGAGGCCGATCCGCAATTGTATAAAGACATGGAGAAATATGGCCGCCGCAACATTGCATGCCTGACAGTGGCCCCAACGGGGACGACCAGCTTGATGACGCAATCCACTTCGGGCATTGAACCGGTGTTCTTGCCTGTTTACAAACGCCGCCGGAAGGTAAACCCAAATGAAATGCAGGTGAAAGTGGATTTCATCGATGAAAACGGGGATTCGTGGGAAGAATACGTTGTTTTCCACCACCGGTTTATTACCTGGATGGAAGTGAATGGGTATTCAACCGACAAGAAATATACGAATGAGGAAATTGACGAGCTTATCGCCAAATCTCCTTATTATAAAGCTACATCTAACGATGTGGACTGGCTGCAAAAAGTGAAAATGCAAGGACGGATCCAGAAATGGGTGGATCATTCCATCAGTGTCACGATCAATCTTCCTGCTGATGCCACCGAAGAGCTGGTAAACAAATTGTATATCGAAGCATGGAAAAGCGGCTGCAAAGGATGTACTGTTTATCGTGACGGCTCTCGTTCGGGTGTGCTTATATCGAACGATGAGAAAAGCAAGAAATCAGACGACCAAAATGAAGACTGCTACGAACGCCCTGCAATAGTCACCACCCGGCCCCGCGAATTGGAAGCCGATGTGATCAAGTTTCAAAACAACAAGGAAAAATGGATTGCCTTCATCGGGTTGTTGGACAACCGCCCTTATGAGATTTTCACTGGATTGGTGGACGACGACGAGGGAATCATGTTGCCCAAAAACATCACCCACGGACACATCATCAAGAATTACGATGAAAATGGCAAGAAACATTACGACTTCCAGTTCAAAAACAAACGTGGATACAAAACCACGATTGAAGGTCTGGACGAAAAATTCAATCCTGAATATTGGAATTATGCTAAATTATTCTCCGGCGTGCTGCGCTATGGAATGCCAATAGATCAGGTGATTAAGCTGGTGCAAGGTCTTGACCTGAAGAGCGAGACCATCAACACTTGGAAAAATGGGGTGGAGCGCGCCTTGAAAAAGTACCTTCCGCTTGGAGCTGAAGCAAAAGGTCAAAAATGCCCTGTGTGCGGTCTCGAATCATTGGTTTACCAAGAAGGATGCCTCAAATGCAACAATTGTGGAGCATCAAAATGTGGCTAATCCCCGAAGTTTGCCAGTAACTTTTTCAATCTAGGTTTAGTGCTGCGGACATAATAATAAACTGTGCCGGCAAAGAAGGTAGCGATACCAACTTGGCCGGCATTTTTTGCATTCAGCTTTGCAAATGCTGAGAAAATACCAGCTGGAACACGATTCAGCCGATGAACCGCTTATTCCATCTCAGACTCTTCACGAAAAAGTAATTCGTTTTCATTATTTTCTTCATTTTTGCTAAATATTCCCACATCATGAAAAAAATTTATCAGGGTAATGTAGCATCTATGAAGCTTCAATGCTTATTGAAATAATTGATTTTAAGGGAGTTTATCCTCTTTGTTGGTTCTTACAAATACTTAAATAACCCTTTTCGAAAATCATATTACCTCAAAATATAAAAAAATGCTATCTCGACTGAACAATTTCGTATTTTTGTCCGTTTGTTTATGTAGAATAAATCTAAATTAATCGATAGTAATACGTTAAATTTATGGCAGAAATAGCAAAAGACAAGTTGCTTCATATGTACAAGCTTATGCTTGACATTCGTAACTTCGACAACAAGGTGAATCAGATGGTAAAAAAAGGCAAGGTGCCTGGAATGACACACTTTTCTGTGGGAGAAGAGGCTGCCAATGTGGGTGCAATAGCAGCTATTAGTCACGGCGATCTTATCACTTCCAATCACCGCGGACACGGACAAAGCATTGCCATGGAGATCGACCTGAACGGAATGATGGCCGAAATCATGGGCAAAGCCAACGGAACTTGCAAGGGGAAAGGTGGTTCCATGCACATCGCTGATTTGGACAATGGAAATTTAGGCGCCAACGGAATTGTAGGTGGAGGTATGGGCATGGCCATCGGTGCAGCCCTGACTCAGAAGATGAAAAACACGGGCAAAATCGTTGTGTGTTGCTTTGGTGACGGAGCTTGCAACGAAGGCACTTTTCACGAATGCGTGAACTTGGCTTCCATTTGGAAACTTCCGGTGATCTTCTATTCCATCAACAACAAATATGGCATCAGCACTCCTATCAGCAGCGTCATCAACATCGAGTACAATTATCTTCGTGCTGCTTCTTACGGCATCCCCGGATATCTGATTGAAGATGGAAACGATTTGCTAGCCGTATATGAGAAATTCCAAGAAACCGTAAAATACGTGCGCGAAGGCAATGGACCGGTCTTGCTTGAGACACTTACTTATCGTTGGTTTGGACACTCTTCGTCTGACCCGGGAAAATACCGCACCAAGGAAGAGGTGGACGAATGGAAGAAAAAAGATCCAATTGTGAGAATCAAGGCTTACATGATTGAAAAAGGGATCGCTACCGAAGCAGAATTGGATGAACTGGATGCGACATCAAAAGCAACCGTGGAAGAGTCTGTGAAATTTGCGCAAAGCAGTCCTGAACCGACTTTTGAATCTGCCTTCGAGGATATTTTTGCAGATTAGCCATGAGCACCAATAACCAACTATTGAAACTTCAAAAAAACAAAATAGAGACATTAATATAATGAATAACGAAACAAAATTAATGACGGTCAGAGACGCGATCATTACTGCCATGTCAGAAGAGATGCGTCTGGACGAAAATGTATTCCTCATTGGAGAAGATGTGGGCATATTCGGAGGTGATTTTGGAACATCCGTAGGTATGCTCGAAGAATTTGGCAAAGAACGCGTGCGCGACACTCCTATTTCGGAAAATGCTATTTCGGGTGCGGCTATCGGTGCTGCCATGACTGGAATGCGTCCCATTGTGGATGTTACTTTCATGGACTTTATTGTTTACATGATGGACAACATTGTCAACCAAGCTGCAAAAACCCGCTATATGTTTGGAGGCAAAGGGCAAGTGCCTGTGGTATTCCGCTGTGCCGCCGGTTCGGGTGTCGGTTCGGCCGCCCAACACTCCCAATCACTCGAATCTTGGTTCTGCCACATCCCCGGATTAAAGGTCGTTGCTCCTGGAACCCCTGCTGATGTCAAAGGCTTGTTGAAGGCTGCTGTGCGCGACAACAATCCCGTAATCTTCCTAGAATACAAGGCGCAATACAACGTAAAAGGAGAGGTGCCTACCGATCCTAATTTTGTGTTGCCGTTAGGAAAAGCCGAGATCAAGAAAGAAGGAAAGGATGTGACGGTGGTGACTTATGGCCGCATGCTGGAACGTGTGTTGCAAGCTGCTCAAGAAGTGGAAGAATCGGACGGGGTGAGCGTGGAAGTGGTCGATTTGAGAACACTTATTCCTTTGGATAAGGAAGCTATTCTTGACTCCGTGAAAAAGACCGGGCGAGTGCTGCTGGTGAACGATGCACACAAAACAAATGGTTTCATCGGCGAAATTTCGGCAATCATTTCCGAAAGCGATGCTTTTGACTACCTGGATGCTCCTATCTTGCGTTTGGCCGCTGAAGATGTGCCAATCCCATACAACCACGCACTTGAAAACGCAATGATTCCGAATGTTGATCGTATTAAAAAGAACATCCTCAACTTAGTAAACAAAAGATAAAGAAAGGGGATTATGGAAGATAAAAAACTTAGGGCAACACCTGCAGCCCGCGCCTTGGCCAAACGCTTGGGGGTGGATCTGTTGAATGTGTTGGGCACCGGAGCCAAAGGCCGCATACACAAAGACGATGTGGCGGGCTTCAACTACGAGAAAAAAGTGCATGTCTCTCCGCTGGCCCGTCGCATAGCGGAAGAACACAATATTGATCTGGCTGGAATTACAGGTTCTGGACACCACGGGAAAATCATGAAGGACGATGTCCTTCAGTTGGTTTCGGATCCGAAAGTGAAAGCCTTGTTTACCCGTGACGAGTTGCATGGTACTCCTCTTGCGGTGAAAGCTGCCGCCGCCACAAAAGCAGCAACATCTGCTCCTGCAGCTCCATCCCCATCAGCGGCCGTACCTGGCGAAACAGAAGTGGTGCCGATGACCATGATGAGGAAGATTATTTCCAAACGTATGGCAGAAAGTTATTTCGGGGCACCTACCTTCATCCAGACATGGGAGGTGGATATGAAAGAGATGAACGCGCTACGTGCCAAGCTGCTCGACCCAATCAAGGAAAAGACCGGCAAAAAAATTACCGTTACCGACCTCATCTCCCTTGCTGTGGTGCGCACATTGGTGAAGCACAAATGGATCAACTCCAGCCTTTCTCCTGACGGAAATGAAGTGACTTTCCACAACTACGTCAACCTCGGTGTTGCAGTAGGTATGGAAGACGGACTGTTGGTGCCTGTGGTGAAAAATGCTCATAAGATGTCTATCAGTGAGCTGGTTATTGCCATGAAGGATCTGACCGAACGCACTATTTCTAAAAAATTGAAACCGGACGAACAAGCCGGAAGCACATTCACTATTAGCAACCTGGGCATGTATGGCGTGAGTCATTTCACGGCTATCATCAACCAGCCCAACGCAGCCATCCTGAGTGTCTCTTCAACTGTGAAAAAGCCCGTTGTAGTCAACGACGAGATTGTCATTCGCCCGATGATGAACATGAGCCTCACCAGCGACCACCGTCTGATCGACGGATTGGGTGCTGCCAAATTCATGACCGATTTGAAGGCTTTGATGGAAAATCCGTTTACATTATTGATTTAATGTACAAACGCATCCAATTGCGTCTTGAAAACAATCGATTAACAACAAAAAGAAAAATAAAAAACAAAAATATGGCTTTTGAAATAATCATGCCCAAAGCGGGAATCGATATGACCGAAGGGCAAATCGTAAAATGGCTAAAACAAGAAGGCGACCAAGTCACTGAAGGGGAAATTATCCTCGAAATCATGACAGACAAAACAAGCATGGAGATCGAAGCGGAAACTTCGGGTGTCTTGCTCAAAATTCTCCGTCATGATGGCGAAACTGTGCCTGTCACAGAGGTGATTGCTTACATCGGCAAACCAGGAGAATCGTTGGATACTCAGACTCTGTCGGAGGACTCAGTGCCAGCTCCGCAACCTGTAGCGAGCGAACAACCTCTTGCCAGCATTGCTGACGACAGTTACCACCTAGCTGTGATTGGCGGTGGGCCCGCAGGGTATTTTGCGGCCATCCGTGCGGCTCAATTGGGTGCGAAAGTGGCTATCGTGGAGAAAAAAGTGTTTGGAGGTACTTGCTTGAACGTCGGTTGTATTCCAACCAAAACGTACTTGAAGAATGCTGAAATCATCGAGGCGATAGAAATTGCTGCCGGACGTGGTATCAAGTTTGACAGCACCAAGTATTCCATCGACATGGAAAAAGTGGTTGGTTTCAAAGACGGTGTTGTGAAAAAGCTGACCATGGGTGTTGAAGTCTTGCTGAAGAGCAATGGCGTTGACATTTTCCGTGGCGTGGGCAAGATCAACAAGAACAAGGATGTGGTTGTGAACGGCTCTCAAATCATCAAAGCCGATAAGATCATTTTGGCAGGTGGTTCGAAAGTTTCGAAAATCAATATCCCGGGCATCGAAAACCCACGCATTCTTTCCAGCGATGAGATTTTGTCCCTCAAAGAAGTTCCGGAAACGTTGACCATCATTGGCGGCGGTGTTATCGGCATCGAAATGGCTCTTGCCATGCACGCCATCGGGAGCAAAATCACCGTGGTGGAGATGATGGATCGCATCGTTCCGGCTATTGATGCGGAAGCTTCTAAATTCTTGGCCGATACCTTGAAGAAGAAAGGAATCAAGATTTTGACTTCTGTCTCCATTGTTGGCATCGAAGAACGCGGCAACAAACTCCAAGTGAAATTGGCAAATGGCGAAGTGATCGAATCGGACAAAGCCCTTCTTTCTATCGGACGTGTGCCGGATTTGGATGGAATCGGAGAAGTGGAATTTGAAATCGAACGTGGCAAAATCAAGGTCGATCCATACATGGAAACCAGCATCAAGGGGATCTATGCACCGGGCGACGTGAACGGCATCAAGATGTTGGCACACGTGGCATTCCGTATGGGAGAAGTAGCTGCAGAGAATGCCGTGAAAGGCAACCACCGCACGGTGAAATTGGCTTCCGTGCCATCTGTTGTTTACACCTCTCCGGAAGTGGCCATGGTGGGATTGACCGAAGCACAAGCCCGTGAGCAATACGAAAACATCCGCATCGGGCGTTTCGATTTTGCGGCCAACGGTCGTGCCTTGGCATCAGGCGACAATCACGGTTTCGTGAAAGTGATTGCCGATGCTAAATATGGCGAGATCCTGGGCGTGCACATCGTGGGACCTTCGGCTGCCGAGATCATCAACCAAGCCTCTTCGATGATGGAATTGGAAATCACGGTGGATGAAGTGGTGAAAACAATTTATGGCCACCCAACGTATTCCGAAGCCCTATACGAAGCTTTTGCAGACGTTTTGGGAGAATCCATCCACGTGCCAAGAAAGAAAAAATAAGGCAATGACATAAAAAAGAACCTCATTTTTGATTTATATCCGGTTTGCCATACTCGACAAATGAAATCATGAGGTTCTAAAATACACTTTAATCATTTGAGAGAACCAATTCTCGCTTCTTTAGGGGTGGGAATTGGTTTTCTCTTTTTGGGAGAGGGCGAGTTGCACTGTATCGGTAAAGGATAGGGCAATATGTTTGCTTACCGACACGGTTTGTTTTGACTAGGGCTTTGATTGCAAAGTTTTTCGATATAAGGTTTTAGAACCGGTGAAATCGGGTAGGACTCTTTCTGCTAAAGATGGAGCTTTTGCATCTTTGTTGAAAAACATTCTTAATGCAGTGTCAGAAGGAGAAAAAGATGCTTCTGTAGGATAAGTTTAGTATATTGTGTGGGAGGAAGGCAGGAATAAGCCATAGGAATGGAATTCCGAAGAATTGTCATGAAATATATACAAATAACAAGAGGATATATATGAATGATAATTGGTGAAATATTAATGAAATAGTCGTATATACAAATGAATTGTGAATATAGATAAATGCTAATAGATTAAATATTAATACGGATAGCCTAAGTATAAATGAATTGTGAATATAGATAAATGTGAATAGATAAAATATTAATGCAAATAGCGTATATATAAATGAATTGTAGATATATATAAATGCAGATGTGATAAATACAAATGCGTATAGAATATACACAAATGTGGATGCCTGATACTCTTCTCAATTGGGTAAAGAAATTAAATAGTTCACTCAAAAAAACACTACAATGTATTGCATAATAAAGAAACTTGGTTAATTTTACGAAATTGTTCTAAGGATTGCAAATCAAAGGGATGGCTGCATGAAGAGGAATTCTATGACAGCAGAGAAAGAGACTTTGAAGGCTATACAATAGGATCTCTCCTGCGGACTATATTTGAGGCGACAAAATAAATTGCTTTTTCAAATATGAAATGGGCCTGGATGCGCATACGAGCGTGAAGGAATAAAAGTTGTATATGTGCGTCAGAGCTGTTTTTATGTAAAAAGGATTAAGTGCTATATTATCAGCAATATATACAAGGTATATAGTTGGTGTAATTGCGAAATATGTGCGATAGGGTTGCACATATACAGATGTTAGCGGTAAGCAAAAAAAGACACCACGAAATAGATGAAAATGAAACAAATAAAAGAAGACAATAGACTATTAGCATCATTAGCTGTATTCAGAGAATTATATAACGCGGAAAAAGATGTTTATGGAATTATTTCGGTATTCTTAAATGACTTAATTGGCTTAGAGAAATTATATAGTTTTGATGCCAATGAGATAACAAATAAACTGAATGATACATTTGAGTTTGAGATACCAAAAGCTGTAGTTGAGACTTCCTTAAGTAGATTAAAATTCCTTGAAAAAAATCATGGAAAATATAGCGTTAATGATATCTCAAAAATTAACAATAAAAACGTTCAAACAAAGCAACAAATAATTCTATCGTCTAATGAGACTATAATTGAGAGTCTTTTTAAATTTATTGAAATTGAAAAAAAAGCATCATTGTCTAACCAAAACAAAGAAAAAGTTTCGCATTCTTTTTCTTGTTTTTTACTTGACCTAAATAACGGTGACGAATACATCGAATACATTACTTCCTTTATTCTTAAAAACGAAGCTGATGTAGGTTTTAAAAATCAGTTGAATCTAATTAGAGAAGGAGTTATTTTATATAGTGGAATAAAATACAATAACAATCTTAATGACCTTGGAACTTGGCGAACAGAACTAACTATTTTTATAGATACAGAAATACTTTTTCATATAGCAGGTTTTAATGGAGAACTTTATCAAAATTTAGCAAATGATTTTCTTTCCTATGTTAAAGAAATCAACCAAAAAGCTCAAAAGAAGCTAATTAAATTGAAGTATTTTGAAGAAGTTAAAAATGATATTGAAAATTTCTTTTCAAAAGCAAGATACCTTTTTGAAGGTAATGAAAAAACAAATCCAAATGTCACAGCAATGGTGTCAATTCTTAATGGATGCAAAACCGTAAGTGACATTTTAGAAAAAAAATCAGACTTTTACACCTTGTTGAAATACAACAGCATTGAGGAGGATAATTACAAAGACTATTTTAATTCTGATAATCATAACTATAATATTGTAAGCCAAGAAATAATTGATAAGGTAAGTGAAGAAATAGGCAGAGATGCCGAGCCATTTTTGAAATTTTTAAATTATGTTTCTATTCGCAGAAAGGAAGCAAACTCAAACAATTTTGAAAATATTGGTTATCTGCTTTTATCAGGAAACTCAACAACATTAAAAGTTGCTTGGAATGAATTAATGAAAGAAGACGGATTTGTTCCGATGGCTTCACATTTAAACTTTCTCACTAATAAATTTTGGTTTAAACTCAATAAAGGATTTGGGAAGTCATCACTTCCTAAATCTTTTGATATTATTACTAAAGCTCAAATTATACTATCTAAAGTTTTAAATGATAGTGTTGGAGAAAAATTTACTGAATTACAAGGTGAATATAAGAGTGGAAAACTAACAGAAGACCAAGCAAAAGCAAGAATTATTGACCTTCGCAATCAAGTAAGAAAACCAGAAGAAATTAAAAATGATATTGTAAATGATGTTCTAAATGCAATAACGGAAGACAGTTTAGAAAAATTCGTTCAAGAGCAAAGCCATTTTAAAATTAAAGCAGAAAAGCAGAAAGAAGAAAACATTAAACTGCTTGACGAATTAGAAAACAAAAAAGATATTGAAAAACAATTCCTAAATTCAAGAGTAGATTTATTATTTGAAAAAAATAAATTAAAGGAAACCTTAGAACGACAAAAAAAACCTCTTGAAAAAAAAGCAAAGAAAAAATACAAAAATCTAAAGTTTACAATTGCAAGCATTATTATAGGCTATTATGTTTTGTTGATTGGTTCAATATTTTATTTTACTTGGAACACTATGGAACAATTTACTTATATTTTAGGTATTGTTCCAATTGTAATTTCTATAATATACTCTTTGATAGCTGAACAAACAATAAACCCTTTTAAATATTTAACAATTCAGCAAGAAAAATATTTACAACGAACTTATGAAGAATTTGATTTTGAATTGACTAAACTTAATGAAACCGAAAAAGCAATAAGCAGTTTAAGCGACGAAATAGATAGACTAAAGAAAGCCAGCAGGTAACATGCGGTATAAAAAATTGCCGGTTCAGTAAGTTATGCAAGGGTTGTAGTCCGCCGCAACATTTGTGTAACTTGAAAGGAAATCCTTAATACGACTCAAAATGCAACCAATAGTTCCTATGGGCAAACTTTGCTATTTGGGTTTAATGAGTTCTATAAAACATGGAAAACTGTTGAAACTGATAATTTCCACTTCCATTTTCAGCATATGGAAGCTTCCGAAATAGAAAACTATGTTTCAAAAAGAGAGGTTGCGTATAAAAAGATAAATACCTTCTTTAAAAGCACGCTGCCCAAAAAGATTGATTTCTATGTTTGGGAGTCGAGGGAGGATGCCATGAGAATTTTAAAAGCAAACCTGGGCTTCGCTAAACCAGACTTTTGTATCGTTCATACGCATTATCAACAAACAATAGGACATGAAATGACCCATGTTATTTCAAACTTTTCGACCAAGTTTTTGAATAAAGCAGGATTAATAAATGAAGGTACGGGAGTATGTTTTGACCAAACAAATCATAATAGAGAGCAAATTGTAAAAGATTGGTTAAAAGCAAATGGCAAAAAAGTCTCAATCGTAGAGATTTGGGATAATTGGAAAGGTTATCCAGAGGAGTTGACATATCCGCTTTCCGGATTATTTGTAAAAGAATTGATTGATAAGTTTGGACAGGAAAAATTTATTGAGTTTTTTTGGCAATCAAACATATATGAATGCAAAATTAGTATTGGGTGGTGGGCTGGATAACTTGATTAAAGATTTTGAAAATAGGATCAATACATAAAACTGCATCGGTTACCCCTAAGGCTGTCTTCGTGTTCATTTACAAGCGATTAACGACGAAAACATCCTTAGCAGCCATTTTTGTTATAAAAACAAAGAACCAGTAACCCCTCGTTGCAAACGAGGGGCAGTGAGTGGGTAGCAACTCGCAGGGCGTGAAATTATTCCGTTGGGAGAAAACGAACCCGAATTAACCAAAGACTGAAACAATTCTGTCTATTATCTGTTCTTATTATTGCTTTATTCTTGGGCGGATGAACTTGTGTCCAAGATTCAAAAAAAGGAAGAAAACATGATCTATATTCTTGGCAAATCCCACCGTCCACAATTCAACTTGGCCATGGAGGAATATTGTTTCCGTAAACTTGCGCAGCAGGATAAAATCTTCATGCTGTGGCAAAACGAGCCTTCGATCATTGTGGGTAAGCACCAAAACACGCTGGAGGAAATCAACACGCAATATGTGAGGGAACAGGGGATACACGTGGTTCGCCGTGTTTCAGGAGGCGGCACCGTTTATCACGACCTCAACAACCTGAATTTTACGATTATCTCCAACGAGAAGAACGGAATCGGGTTCGACCTCAAGGAATTCACCAAACCGATAATCGAAACACTCGCACGATTGGGGGCCATCGCTGAATTATCTCCCAGAAACGATCTCCGCATCAACGGAAAGAAGATTTGCGGCACAGCCCAAGCCTATGTCAACGGACGGATGATGTTTCACGGCTGCCTGCTTTTTGATTCAGACCTTTCGGCACTCTCCAAGGGACTGAAAGAACCCAAAGAGGTGATCCTGTCCAAGGGGGTGAAATCTGTGCGGAGCGAGGTGGATAATATCCGGCCACATTTGTCCGAAAAAATATCTGTGCATGAATTTGCCGGTAGGATTCTCGAAACGGTGAAGCAGTCCTATCCCGAGATGACCGAATACCATTTCAACGAACAAGAACTAGCTTTGTTTGAAAAGGAAGCGGACGGAAAATATTCCGATTGGGAATGGAATTATGCCCAGTCGCCACCATTCACCATCGAAAAGAAAACAAATTTCACCGATGGAGAGATTTGGGTAAAAGCCTCTGTCAAAATGGGGCGTATCGTTCAAGTGGAACTGCAGACTCCTTTTGGCGAACTAACACAATTGGAACAAACTATTCCTGGAGTGAAATATACCCACGAAGATTTGAAAGAAAAATTAGAGGAAATAGGAGCCCGCAAGTGGATCCCGGAGTTTTCCATCGATGAACTCGCGGAAGCCATTGTACGGTAATTACTTTAATGTGCCAATTAGTTAATGTGCCAATTGGCCAATATGAGAATTTGTACATTATCATATTAACTCATTAGAAAAATGATCTACGTTGTCAGCAAATCATACAAGCCGCAATTCAACATTGCGATGGAAGAATATTGCTTTACCAAGCTAACGCAATACGACAAGGTATTCATGCTCTGGATCAACGAGCCTTCCATCATCGTGGGCAAACATCAGAATACGCTGCAAGAAGTCAATATGAATTATGTGCGGAACAACGGCATCCACATCGTTCGCCGGATTACGGGCGGTGGAGCCGTTTACCACGACCACAACAACTTGAATTATACGATTATCTCGAACGAGAAAAAAGGGGCTGAATTCGATTTCAAAACCTTCTCCGAACCAGTCATCGAGACGTTGAGCCAATTGGGCGTGGAAGCAGAGTTTACTGGGCGGAACGACATCGTGATCGACGGCAAAAAGGTGTGTGGCAATGCGCAGGCGTACAAGAACGACCGCATCATGCACCACGGCTGCTTGCTGTTCAACACCGATTTGTCCGTTCTGTCGGAAGCTTTGGAAATACCCAAAGACATGATCGACTCCAAAAGCGTGAAATCTGTGCGGAGTGCGGTGGCGAACATCAAGTCGTTCCTGAAAGAGGATATCAGCGTGGAAGACTTTTCGGGGAAAATCCTTCACTACATGAAGCAGAAATTTCCGGAAATGGAGGAATATATCTTCAGTGAACAAGAACTGGCAGAAATAGGCCAGATAGCCGAGACAAAATTCTCCTCCTGGGATTGGAACTTCGGTCATTCTCCAAAATATACCTTGACGAGAAATACCCGTTTCACCGGTGGAAAAATCCAAGTGTATCTCACCGTCAAAAACTCGGTCATAGAACACATTCAATTCTTCGGTACATTTTTCGGCAACAACAGTGATCTCTCCCTCGTGGAAGAAGCTTTTGCAGGAGTGAAATACACGTCGGAAGCCATCCGGGAGAAATTGGCGACGATCCGCACCGCAGAATTCTTTGCCGGATTTACGGTGGATGAATTGGTGGAAGCCATTGTGCAATGATTTTGCCCCCTGTCGGAATCTTCGGAAGGCAGCAAAAAGGCCTCTGAGCCTCTTTCGGTAGATTTCAGCGTCGAACGGCAGCAATATTTCTTTATGCAGATTGTTTGTGAGCCGAATACTATGACCGAAAAATACCCAAAAGGCTGCTTCGTTCACTTCTATAAATAATTATCTTTGTAGAAGATAAAACCAGATTGGATCAGTTAATTTTATACCCACTCATTCTCAGATAATGGTCAGTCAGAATCAAGAACAAGCAATACACTCTAATCAACCAAACGCCTCTCGGTGGCTGGGTCAAAGATTGGCCGAAGCAAAAGGGGCATACATTGTGGCTTCAGTACTTACCCTTTTAAGCGCAGGATGTTTTATCGTCTTTAGCTGGTATTTGTCCGACTTCGCTGCTTTGTGGCTTCAAAAGGGACAACTCACGCCCAAATTTCTGATTTATGCCTTGGCATTTCTTGCGGGAAGATATGTTTTTGCCCATTTCGCCTCACAGTCCAACTATAACGCCGGCAATATCATTGTTTCCAAGATTAAAAAGAAGCTCTACCCGATGTTACTCAACAACAATCAATCGGACTCCGTGTCGAGTACCCTGTTTGTGACCCGGATAAGCGATGACCTGAAGCCCTTTTTCGCCTTCTTCATTCCCTATTCCATTGCCTCCGTATTGGTCAGTTCGTTGGTGCTGGCAGTAAGTTTCTGGGTGGAGAAGTGGGTGGCACTGATACTGCTTATATCGTTGTTGGTGATTCCAATGCAGATGATCGTCATCGGCTTGGGGGCGGAGGCTCTTCACCAGAAGCACATCAACCTTTTCTTGAAATATTCCGCAGTTTTTTACAACCGCCTTCAAACCATAGCAGAGATTGTCAATCTAAACAATTTCAAACCCCAATACAACTTCTTGTCGAAAAAGAGCCGCGAGCTGAACAAAGCGACCACCAATGTAATGCAAGTAGCCATTTTGTCGTCGGCTGTCCTTGAATTGTTTGTCTCGATTTGTATTGCCGCAGTGGCGATTTACTTGGGAATGAGCCTGCTCGGAATTATGACGGGACCCAACTATGGCAAAGGCTACGAGTTCCGCACCGCACTATTTCTACTCACCCTTGCTCCCTATTTTTTCTTCTACCTGCGAAAGTTTGTGAGTGCCTACCACGACCGCAACAAAGCCATCGCATCGGCCAAATTACTCATGCCATTGCTCCGCGAGGAAACAGATGCTCCGCTCGTTGATGCACCAGAAAAACTAGAATCCTTTGAGATCAATGGCCTAAGCTATGCCTATCCCGATTCGCCGGTGAAAGTGCTTCACAACATTTCATTACACTTGCCCGCCAAAGGATTGGTGCTCGTGAAAGGAATTTCCGGTTCGGGAAAATCGACCTTGCTCAAGATTCTCACCGGAAGCCTTTTCCCCCTAGAGGGTATCGCTTCGGTCAACGGCCGAGACAATGGATGGTCGCACCAATGGTTGAAAGCCAATTCGTCCTACATGAACCAGTTTCCCTTCATCTTCGATGGGACACTCAAATACAATGTATTTCTGGAAAAAAGCACTGAAAAGAGGGAATGGTATCCCGAATTTCTCGACAAAATCATAGGAAAAAAAGAACAAGGCTGGCAAAGCGAATTGAGCCACAATGGGAAACAGCTTTCCGGAGGTGAGAAACAATTGGTTACCCTTGCGCGGATGATCCTGCACCCAAGGCAAGTGGCCATCTTGGACGAGCCTACGGCAAATCTGGATTCCGGAACGGTGGAAATAATACTTCCCGAAATTTTGAAATTAGCTAAGCAACAATTGATAATCATCGCCTCCCACGAGAAAATCTTTGACTCTGTTGCCGACACGATCCTTAACTTAAATTGGGGGGAACAAATGAACTATGAATAAATTTATTGTAGAAAATATACTCCAGCCCTTAGCCGGCAGGTGGCTGAGAGGCTTTTCATTGTTGCTGTTGTGGACAGTCGCATTCATCGCCCTACCTGGCATATCCGGATGGTTTCTGGCAAGCTGTAGCCTTGCCTTCATCCTGTCAAACACTTTGTTTGCATACCTGATCCCTTCTGCCACCATCCGCCTGCTGACCTTGTTGCGGACAGCGACAAGGTATTTCGAACGATTGGAAAACCACAAAAGCACACTAGATGCCCAGCAAAAGCTACAGCTGAAGGTTTTCGAATCGGTTGCCAAGTTTTCTTATTTTAAGAAACAAGTCAATAAGAACTCCGCAATACTTGAAAACAGCACATATGGCATAGACCAAGTGCTAAACCATGTCCTGCTCTGGCTTTTGCCTTTTGGTTCGCTTATACTTTCGCTTAGCTTCTACTTTATTTTCCTTGGCGTGTTTTCACCCGTGATTGCAGCGGAGTTTTTAATTCTATCTTCAGTCCTACTGTTTGTCATTCCCCAGCTCATTTTCCGTACAAACAAAATACTATACGAACAGCTAAAGGCACACCGTGAAGAGAGCAACCAAGCATTCATTGAAAGCTTCAGAGGGCGTATAGAAATTTCAAAATACGGCTTGGAGGAGAAAGCGATAAGTCAATATGAACAACGATTGCTGGAGTACGAACGTTTGGAGAACAAACTTCAGACCAATTCATTCTTGCTGCAACTGATCGCCGGGCTTGGATTTAGTTTCATCGCCCTGTTCTTATTTTGGAATGCAAGCAATTATGGCATCAAGGCTGAATTAGCGATCGGTATTTTCTTTGGCATCATGGCGCAAGCCGAATTGGCGGAGATGCTTTTTTCCGGAAAATCGGAGAAAAGTTCTGTTGCACATCAAATCAGGGATCTGGATGCAATTTTCAAAGAAGGCGGCCAAACCGTTGCACCGGTAGAGGTCCGTTCCCGCCTGGAAGTTTTGAGCGTAAAGAATCTGGGTGCGAAAATCCCAGAAACCAATGTCTCCACTTCCGATATTTCGCTAGAGATAGAAAAAGGGGAGTGGATTGCGCTTTTTGGTGAAACAGGAAAAGGGAAGACAACTCTCCTCAACAGCCTTTTTTATCCTGAATATAGGCGGAGTGGTTCATTGAGTTGGAACGGCGAGACGGAACTGCAACGCTTGCCTGTGCCTGAATGTATCTACGTCACACAAAAGGCTTATCTGCTTACTGGTACATTGCGTGAAAATTTTGAAGGACACTCCGACCAAGAAATGGAACAAATACTGGAAACGGTTGATTTGGCAAGCTGGTTCTTGTCTCTTCCCAACGCTTTGGATAGTTGGCTAGGTGAAAATGGTGAAACCTTGAGCGGTGGGCAACGGAAGAAACTGCTGCTTGCGCAAGCACTTCTCCGGAAACCTCAATTGCTAGTGGTGGACGAACCTACGGCAGGCATCAGTTCGGAAAACGCAATTGCCATCTTCCAGAATATAAAACGCCTGTATCCCGACACGGCTATTCTGATGGCAACCCACTTGAAAGATTTTGAAGCAGTTGCCGACAAAGTGATTCGGATTTAGATTCCAATCCTGGCATGCAAGATCAGATGGTGTTCTTCATGGGTGAATCTTTTAGCTTTGATCGAACAAAGAGGCAGAGTCGGGTGGAATTCGCCCCCCCAGTCACGTCAATTATCAATCCGTCACATGTAGAGCTTGCAGAAAATCCCCAACTGAGAATTTATAGGCTCACTTGGTAGCTTGGCCGCATGGTTACTCTTTTTTTCATCAAAAGAAAGCGAGCCTTTCCAGTTCCGCACCGAAAAAGCCCGCTAAATGGTATTAAGATTTGTATCTCTTATTTCTTTTTTCCTTGGTTTGCCACTGCGTCCATCAACTTCTTGATTTCTTCCGGATCGCCCAAGAAATAGTCTTTTACTAAGTTTAATTGATCGTCGAATTCGAATACGTAAGGCACAGCCGTTGGCAAGTTCAAGCCAATGATGTCTTCGTCAGAAATTCCTTTCAAATATTTGATGATGCCACGAAGGCTGTTTCCATGAGCAGCTACAATGATGTCGTCGTGATGAACCAAAGAAGGATAGATAACTTCTTGCCAGTAAGGCAAAATACGTTCAACTGTGTGTATTAATGCTTCAGTTTCAGGAACATAAGCAGGTGGTAGATCTGCATAACGCACATCCTGGGAAGCAGAACGAGGATCAGTTGGCTCGAGTGGAGCAGGTGGCACATCGTAGCTACGACGCCATACAAGCACTTGCTCGTCGCCGTATTTCTCTGCTGTTTCGGCCTTGTTCAAGCCTTGCAACATCCCGTAGTGTTTTTCGTTCAAACGCCAAGACTTGCTCACCGGAATCCAGTCCAAATCCATTTGGTCGAGGATGTTGTTCAATGTTTTGATTGCCCTTTTCAGGTAAGAAGTGTAAGCGATCGTGAATCGAAAGCCTTCCGCCTTCAACAATTGACCGGCTTTCAATGCTTCACCGACTCCTTTTTCCGACAAATCCACGTTTGTCCATCCGGTGAATCGGTTTTCCTGATTCCAAACACTTTCACCGTGACGAATTAATACAACTCTTTTCATGAATGTTTATTGTTTTATTAAATTGATGTATGATTGCAATTGCAAGACTATCAAATAAAAAACCACGACAGAGGCAGTTTCGAGAATATCTGCAAAGCTATCGATTTTTGCTGAAATACGCAAGAACAGTTAGCAGTTATTGGCTGCAAATGGAGCTGCCCCCACTATTTGGAATTCACTCTTTTCCGCCTGCCAAATAGCGGTAGGCCAGATATGCCATCACGCCCACCGATGTTTTCAGTGCTTCTTCGTCGATATGGAAAGTCGGCGTGTGCAGGCCGCCGCATTGTTGCGAGCCAATTACACCGAAACGGTAGAAAGTGGCGGGGTATTCCTGCGAGAAAAATCCGAAATCCTCGGAAGTCATCCGCTGTGGCAAGCCCAGCACCTGCTCTTCTCCCAAATATTCTGTAGCGAACGCCTTCATCAAGGCCGTCACTTCCGGGTCGTTCTTCGTGCAGGGATAGCCATCATACACTTCGATCTCGCATTCGCAACCGTAGGCTTTTGCCGTTGAAATGGCTATTTCCCGAATAATAGGCTTCATCTTCGCCCTTTCATCTTCGTCCATGCAGCGGAATGTTCCCGCCAAAGTCACTTCATTGGGGATAATATTCGTTGCTCCATCAGCGATGAACTTGCCAAACGTCACCACCATTGGCTTGAAAGGATTTGAACGGCGGCTCACGATTTGTTGCATCGATACAATCACTTGGGAGGCAGCCAGCACAGTATCATTCAGAAGATGAGGAAGTGCGCCGTGACCGCCTTTTCCTTTCACTTTGATGTGTATCTCATCTGCCGAGGCCATGATGATTCCTTCCTGAAATCCGACTTTGCCCACTGGATAATCCACATAAGCGTGTTGGCCGACAATCAAATCGGGTTTTATTCCGTCAAAAACGCCGTCTTTTAACATCAGGGATGCTCCTCCGGGATGCTTCTCTTCCCCCGGCTGGAAAATGAGCAGAACAGTGCCACTAAATTCCGATTTCATCTCGTGAAGTATTTTCGCCACAGTGAGCAGCGACGAAGTGTGCGTGTCGTGCCCGCAGGCGTGCATCACACCCTCGTTTTGGGATTTGAAGGGTAAGGCGTTGGCCTCCGTGATGGGCAAGGCATCCATATCGGCACGCAGGGCGATCACCTTCTTGCCGGTATTTTCCCCCTCGATCCTGCCCAGAATGCCGTATCCCCCGATATTTTCCCGATAAGGGATTCCTATTTGGGTTAGCACCGATTTCACGTAGTCCGCAGTATCTTTCTCTTGAAACGATAGCTCGGGGTGGCCGTGGAGGTGGCGGTAGTGGGCGAGGGTGGAAGGGTGGAGCTGCACAACCTTGTATTTGATGTTATCTCTTGAGTGGTTATTCATTTAAAGGCTTATTTGTAAATTTTTATTATAGCAAAGGTACAAAAAATGAGTTTTGAAGCTCTCTATTTTGAGCCAAACTGTTGCTTGCATCCCGCTGTATGCTATGCTTTTCGTATAAAATTATAACATTTGTTGTTTCTTAATCTATCTTTATGGCTAATTAGTCTAAAAAAAGTAACGAAACCGTAACAGTTGCTGCATGCTCTTTTTGTAACTTTGCAAGCAGTTAATTTTAGCTCTCAATGTGAAACAAATATTAATTACATATAAGCAAATATGAAAAAGACTATCTATGTTATTATTATGTGTATGGCTTTTCTGTTTTCAGGAATAGCTAGAGCACAAGTGACAACTGCAAGTGTCAATGGCAAGGTTGCTTCAAATCAAGAGGTAATTATTGGAGCAACAGTTCAAGCAATCCATCAACCATCAGGAACGAGGTATGGTGCCGTGACTAACGAAAAAGGTCGCTATTCTATTCAAGGTATGCGTGTTGGAGGACCATACAAAATCATAATTTCTTACATTGGTTACACCCAGGTAGAGTATGATAATGTCCAACTTTCTCTTGGGGATGCCTCTACATTTAATGCCAATTTAAAAGAGTCTTCTAAGAATTTGGGAGAAGTTGTTGTAACCGCAGCATCTGGAGTGAAAAGCGCAGCAGGTGGTGCAGCAAGCAACTTCAATGAAACGCAAATCAGCAATACCCCCACGGTTGACCGCAATATCTATGATATAGCAAAGTTGTCGCCTTTAGTCTCGGCTTCTAAAATTGGAGGGTTGTCTATTGCGGGTTCAAACAATCGGTATAATTCATTTCAGATTGATGGTATGGTGAGTAACGACGTGTTTGGGTTGGCCGGTACTGGAACGAACGGTGGGCAGACTGGAGCAAACCCAATATCACTTGACGCAATTCAAGAGATTCAGGTAGTTGTCTCCCCCTTCGATGTTCGTCAAAGCGGTTTTACAGGAGGTGGTATCAATGCCATCACTAAATCTGGAACCAATGCCTTTAAAGGTTCTGGATACGCATATTTTACAAACCAAGACTTGTATGGAAGTTGGAGTCAAGTGAATAGCGTCAAGTCAAAATTGGAGAGTCAATCTACAAAAATAGCTGGATTTACTTTGGGAGGTCCTATCATAAAAGACAAGCTTTTCTTTTTTGCAAGTGCCGAATACAAATACGATACATACCCATCCGACTACCATCCAGATTATACGTCAGGTTATATAACTGAAGCTGAAGCTGCAGTTATTGCTGCTAAATATGCAGAGATTACAGGATACACAGAAACTTATGGTCAGCGGGATGTGAATACAAAAGCTCTCTCTCTATTGGGACGTATTGATTGGAACATTAATACCAATAATAAATTTGCATTTAGGTACCAGATGAATGACTCATACAAAGATGTTTACGGTTCCGCATCCTCTTCTTACTATTTTGGTAATAGTGGCTATAGGATGATAGATAAAACCAATTCGTTTGTTGCCGAACTAAACACACATATCAGCAATTCTTTGTATAATGAGGCACGTGTAGGTGCCACTTATGTGCGAGATAGCCGTAAAGTTGCTTACCAGGGCCCAAGTATTACCATATACAACCTTGGCGGCAACTATGTTGACTCAACAGCAACTTGGACTACTGGTAATATCACCGGATATATAGGCACCGAATATTCTTCAGGAGCCAACAAATTGAATCAGGATATTTATACATTCGAAGACAATCTTTCTTTGTCTAGTGGAGATCATACCTTCACAGTGGGAACCCACAATGAATTGTATCGTATGTATAACCTGTTTATTCAAGCAAGTAACGGAGCGTATTATTATAAGTCTTTGGATGACTTTCTTAATGATAATGCTTATCAATTTGCTTATAATTATTCTGATTCTACTTTAACTGGCACATACCGGTGGGGGGCAACTGTGAAAGCAGGACAATTTGGAGCTTATGTCCAAGACAAATGGAACATAAATAACAATCTGAACTTAACTTATGGTATCCGTTTTGATGTGCCCGTGTTTTTGAACAAGCCAACAGCCAATGATACTTTTAATGCAGATAGTACCTATGCAACCACTTATGGCGTAAAAGTGGGAGAAGTACCTTCCCCTAAAGTAATGATTTCACCACGTTTAGGCTTCCGTTGGTACACTAATGATGCTCATCAAACCCTAGTGCGTGGTGGTGTTGGACTTTTTACGGGTCGTGTTCCGTTTGTTTGGATTTCCAACAACTGGAGTAACACAGGTGTCGAGATGAAAGGCACAACTATCACAAGTAGTGTACCCTCCTTTTCTACTTATGGCAATGACCCTGTGGCGGCAATGAATTCAGCCACCGGTACGGCTTCAAAACCGACCATCAATACTGTGTCAAAGAAATTCAAATATCCGCAAGTATTTCGTATTAACCTAGCTTTGGAACATACTTTGCCTTATGGTATCAAAGCGACACTTGAAGGCTTGTATTCAAAAACATTGAACAATGTGTGGTTTGAAAATCTTGCCCTTACTGATGAAGGAACAAAAGTATATGCAGTAAGTGCAGACTATGAAAATTCTGCCACAACATATTTTTCTAAAGATGCTGGCAGCTACTATGCTATTGTTAACTTGAAAAACACGAACAAAGGCTATACATATTCTTTGAGTGGAAAACTCGAAAAATCATTTAACTTTGGCCTTGACCTGCTGGCGACCTATACCTTTGGACATGCTTATTCTGTAAACGATGGAACTAGTTCCGTAGCTTATTCAAACTGGAAATACAATTATTCTAAAAACCCCAATGATCCAAACGAGCTTTCTTACTCTGCGTTTGATGTTCCAAATCGTGTAATGGCACAAGCCACCTATACTACTCCTAAATATTTGAATGGACGTCTTGCAACGGTTGTATCTCTTATTTACAACGGCAATAATGGTATGCGTTATAATTTGACAATGAGTGAAAGTAAAGATTTCAATGGTGACGGGCAGTATGGAAACTCATTGCTTTATATCCCAACTGCAGATGAGTTAGCCAGCATGACTTTTTCATCTGATACTTATAGAACCAGTTTTGAAAGTTGGATAGAAAAAGACAGCTATGCTAAGAATCACCGTGGTCAATACGCAGAACGTTATTCAAACACTGCTCCATGGGAAAATCATGTAGATCTACATCTAGCCGAAGATTTTTTCTATTTTAAAGGAGCGAAAGACCGAAAGCTTTCTCTTACATTGGATGTGATAAATTTCGGGAATTTGATTAACAAGAACTGGGGAGCTTATTATGGCAGCGACTACAATGTACAACCTTTAAAGGTTACAGCTCTTACTAAAAATACCGATGGAAATTATATCCCAACATATTCTTATCAAGATGATAAGGTGTATAAGAGTGATTTCTATAGCCGTTGGCATGCTCAGATCGGATTGAAAGTAACATTCTAAGGAAATACTATAGATATAAATAGAAAAGAGGGTACTTTTGTATCCTCTTTTTTTGATTGTAAGGATGTTTCTCCTTTATCTTCACAAACGCTTCATAATCTAGCGTATTATCCAGGATGTCTTGTCTGCAACGTTTTTTTTCATAGATCTAAGGTTTTCGTGGTGAAATATTTTACAGAGAAGAGTTTAAAAACTGGATGCTTGATTTCCTTGTATATTTTAATTTTCCGTTAATATTAGCGAATCAGTCATGTCTTATTTGTTTGGCTTGTTGCTTTCAAAGAAAAGAAGGACTGCCTTCATGAGGTTAGAACGCATCGCAGGTTTCACGCTCTCGAACGGAATCCCTAGCACGCAAGACGAATAGCTGCCCTTGAAGGCAACACCAGCGCTCAGATTATTTTCTGAATAACGAAAAATAGTGTAGGCTTCTCTGCTTGATGGCTCAATGGCATCCGGATGCTCCACCGCATAGGATTCCTCGTTTAACTCGTTGTAATATTCAAATTGCCCTTTGAACGCCTCGAATGGCGATGCGACAGCCTTGAAGCGGCCGGCAACTGCCCCGTTGTTGGTTCTCCATTTGATTCTTAGAATTTGTGTGGCCCAGTCCCGGTCTGCTTTTGTGGCTCGGGGATTATCCCAGAGGTCTGTGGCGAGATAGGCGCCTGTTACGAGCAAATTTCCACCTTCTTGGCAATACTTTGTGAGTGCTTCTTGCAAGCCCAAGGGAAAAGTTTTGAATTGTGGCGATTTTGCACCATAAGATACAGTCCATTCTCGCTCTTTCCCAAGAATAAGATCTACAACATCGTATCCCTCCAGCCCAAGTTGCTGGTTGGCTATGCTCGACTTGCTGGCCGACACGAATGAATAGCCGGCTTCGGCGATGCAGGCGCCGTGCAGGGCGGGATAGTCAAATGTGTTGCCGGCAATGGCTTGTTGCTCATAGTTGGCATTGCTTCCCCCGAAGCCGGGGGCGTCGTCGTCCGTCCAGGCTTTGCTGCGGTAAAACTCATATTGGCTGCCGACATAGTTGAATTCAACTTTGTCGGGAACCCCGTGGTCTATGAAATCGGCAAAGCCCGTAATTGTATCTTTGGCAGGCCAGCTTGCAGGCGCACTTACGCGGGTAAAGCCATTCACAATCATTGCGACTCCTTTTTCGTAGCTTTTCCTGCACACAGATAAAATCTCGGAAGGAAAACTAATGCCCCCATCGTTGGCGGCCATTATTTTGAAACTATATATTTTATCTTTATCAATATCCACAGTACATGAGGTTTTTCCCTTAATGACTTTCCCGTTGTCGAAGCCCCCATCGCCGATCCGTGTGTAAAGGACATAGCTTGTTGGTTGTGAAGAAGGTTCCAGGCTGTCATTTACGGCTTTCCACTGGAGCTGCACTTGCGTGTCTCCGACAAACCGGCTGCTGAAAGATTCAACAGGGAGTGGCTGCACCACATATTTCGAATTGTATTGGCCGGCTAAAAACCGAAGCATTCCTTTATAAATCGCCCGGCTCACAGCAAACCTGAATTTCGGATCCAACCCATAACGCATGTCGGCATAGTTTTCATGCGACAGAAGCTCAAGCAACATGGATGGCACATTTGGCATGCGGGCTTCGCTATAGGATTTATTCCACATTCCTCTCCTTGTCCATTTGGGTTCGAAGGAAGAACGGATTTCCTGCACGATCTCGTCCATGACCAATGTTGTCAAATCGCGCGAGGCCCAGCGGGATTGACCATTCTCAAACACTTCGTTGTTATGGTGGGTCATGTAAATGCCGAGCGTGCCTACAATCGAGTCGTTGGGTGAATCGCCTGCATCGGTGTGGAAAGCAAAGGAAAGGTCAACGGGGATGCGGAGCCCTTCCTTAGCGGGCAGCACGGGCGAACCTCCGGCCAAATAGTTGACCCAATATCCTCGGCTTTGGAAATCATCCGAGTAGTCGTTGTTGAAATGGGTACGGCTATACACGCTGTCGGGGACTCCTGCCCATTGCAGCCAATAGCGCGCGCCTTCCGTATAGCGGGGTCTCCCGCTCACTTCCGGAGAAAACGGGATAGGCAAGCCCGGGGCGATTGATTCCCTTTTTCCTCCATCCAGGTGCTTGGAAGTGCCTTCCATATATCCGTCAGCATTGGGGGAACGGGCTATGTTCCCGATGCCTCCGCCGATTTTTACGGCATCGGCCGTCACTATCGCTCCTTTGTTGTCGGACAGGTTGGACAGGGTAATCCTGCATGCTTCGTTTGCACCTTTTCCGAAAGTGAATGTCCCCAGGTAGATCCAAGTTCCCCCTCCCATTTTTTGGTTGACTTTGAATTCTGTTTTTCCTCCAAGATGATGAATGGTGTACCGGGCATCGGTGGTGCTGTTTGGAAATGACTTATAGGAAACATATACTGCGTAATCCCCTTTTTCGGGCATGTTTGGAATCCATTCTGCCAGACTTGTATTTTTCTTGGTTGTCGTGCGTGTTTGGCGGAACGAACCTTCCGAAAATGGATTTTCTCCATTCAGGTAAAAGTTTTTCTTTTCGGCAAATCCACATCCTGAGCCTTGCGACCAGCTTTCAGCATTGTTTATCTCGCGGTATATTGATCCATAGCGTGAGGCATCGTTATCCACTATCACCTCCTCCCTATGGTAGTCTCTTTCGCGGGGCAACAGGACATTTGCTCCTGCATTTTCAAGCATAGGCACTAGGTATGGCACAACAAAGCTCATAGGAAACAGGTCTTCTACTGTTTGGAACATACGGGCCCGCTGCCATTCCCAGCGAGCCAGCTTTTGCTCATAATACCAGCCATGGCTTGGCCAAAGTGCAATATGCCGCCCAGACAGCCCGTCCCTGATCTGGAATGGTTGTGACTCCCGCCTCACCAAGGGCACTTTGTTTGCTTTGTTGTTGAATATGCGGCTTTGGTCTTTTTTGCCTGAACGATACACGTTCGGGATCAATTCCGAGATTGGCTGCCCGTCGGAGATGAGGGTCAACCGGTATTTCTTAAGGCTGTCTTGGAGCAAGTTGCGGACACAAGTTTCTATTTGGGACACAAGTTTGTCCGTAAACGGCAGGTAGGCCAGGTTTTCGTCCACCGTCACGGTGAGTTGCTTCTTGCCTGCATCAGCAACGATGGATTTCACGGTTGTTTTTCCTGCAATTTGCTTCCTGATGTACATTGTCAATGAATCCGACATGACTTTCTTGAGACCGGGATCGTCCATTTCCTGAGCCGGCAATTGTGTGAAAAACATCGATAGCAGGCAACATGCCAAAACATCCCAAAGGATTGATTTCATTTGGTTACAAGTTTAATCGTTAGGTAGAGGATAAATCCATGTCATTCGACCTTGTTTTCAAATCTTCCTTACTCCTATCCCAGGGTCATCGGTCAATGTTATTTTCCCCTCAGTGAGTTTCATCCCGCTGAAACAATCGTTGGCAATAAGCAAATTCCCATCCAGATCTGCAAAATCCATCTTCGGGGATAGCTGGGCAGCGGCCGATATTGCGCATGAAGTCTCGGTCATGCAGCCAATCATCAACTTCATGCCGAAGGATTGGGCCATGTTGATCATTTTGTTGGCTTCGCGCAATCCGGTGCATTTCATCAGCTTGATGTTGATACCGTCAAAAACGCCTTTCAAATGCGGAATGTCCTCCAATCGTTGACAAGATTCATCCGCAATCGTGGGCAGGGGACTTCGTTCGGTAACCCATGCCATGTCTTCCAAATTGTGTTTGGGTAAGGGTTGTTCCACGAAATCCACATTTTTCGTCGCCAGCCATTCGATCATTTTTAATGCGTGATGTTTATCTTTCCACCCTTGGTTTGCATCCACCCGGATAGGTTTGTCTGTCACCGAGCGGACGGCATTAATCATCATTTTGTCTGTCGCTTCATCCACGCCTAATTTCACTTTGATAACTTTGTAGGGAGTAGTTTCTTTTGTTTTCTCCTTCACTACATCCTCTGTATCAATGCCAATGGTAAAAGTGGTCACGGGTGCTTTTGAAGGAGTATATCCCCAAATCCGATGCCAGGGCTGCCCTATTAGCTTGCCCACCAAATCGTGCAAGGCTATGTCAACAGACGCTTTGGCTGCGGTGTTGTTGATTGCAATTGAATCCACATATGTCAGGATATCATCCAGTTCGAATGGGTTGTGGAATTGCTTGAGATTTACTTTTTCCAAGAATGCCATCACGGAAGGGATGTTTTCACCAAGATAAGGGGGCATGGAGGCTTCGCCGTAGCCAGTGATGCCGTCATAAGTGACTTCTGTTAGCACAATTGGAGTCGTGGTGCGGGTGTATCCGGATACCGTGAACGGATGGATCAGTTTTGCCTCATAGGGTTTGAACGTAATCTGCAGAAGCTTGCTGCCGGGACTGCTTTTTTGCCGTGAAGCTTTGATCGGTTGCGAGAACAGAGACTTGGGGGCAATCAAGGAATATGCTGTAAGCAATGCAGAAGCCTTTAGGAAATTTCGTCGTGTTGTCATATTGTTTGTCCTTTTTGTTTATCTTATGTTCAATGTCCGGAAAGTACTTTCTTGGTAGGGCAGTATCATTATTTACTCGACTTTATAATGGAGTATTTGCAAATTTACCCTTTAGCTGAAGGCCGACAAAGAAACATCGCATTTTTATACTGGTGTCCAAGAAAAAACAGGATAATTACCTGTACATCGGATGGTTCTTTAGCGAAACAATGTTCGGATCCTTATCTATTTCCGTGATGATACGTTTGGCGAGCAACAACCTGCCTGCGTTCCAAGAATCATAAAGGGGAGACTCGGGCAGCAGGCTGCTTGTACGCACCGAACCTGAAGAATGAATAAATTCACCATTTCCGATATAAAGTCCAACGTGCGTTACCTTGTTTTGCCCATCCTTGCAAGAGCCGAAAAACAGCAAATCTCCAGGACGCAGGTTGCCATATCCTGTTGAAATATCGACAGGATCTCCAGTCTGGGCCTGTTGCGAAGCATCCCGGAGCAAGACCACTCCGTTCAGGTAATAACATGTTTTTGTGAATCCGCTGCAATCCAACCCTTTTACCGATGTTCCGCCCCAAGAATAGGGAAAACCCATAAAAAGGCGTGCCGTAGCGATAATATTTTGGGGTGTAGGATTGCGGCTCGCCAGCCATTTGCCGAATGGCATGGCCGCTCCCTTTTTCAAGAATGCCGACCTTCCGTCGGGCAACTCCACTTTGTAATAAGCACCTGTTTCTCCTTTGCTTTTCACCAAGTCTCCTTTTACGACATCGCACACAACGGGAGATTGGTCGGATGCCTTTTGGTGCAACACCGTGAAATAATCGGTAACGAATAATTTTTCAGCCTTGTTCCATTCCCGAAGTTCTTCTTTAGTGACAAGGCGAACGCTAGATTCCGGGCTCCACGAAATATATCCTTCGGGGGTTTTTAGCTTGAGCCATCCGTCTTGCAAGTCAAGCACCTCTAATGGCATCCCCATGAGTGCTTCGGTACCCATCTCGCTTTCGAATTCCGGATTCAGCCGAAGATCGATGGTTGACTGTGTCGCAATTCCATATTTAAGCTCCCCTGTCCCATGGAATGATGCCGCTCCAATTGGCAAGCACAAAAAACATGCTAAGGACAATATCAAATTTTTATTTTTCATGTGTTTTTTCTAAAAAATGAATAATTATATTCCATGGAGTGTGTCCATGTTTGGTTTTGTTATTATCTCTTCGAAGCATCCATATTCCTTCCAAATGTGGATATCCTATTGAAAACAAGCCGTCCGGATGACAGGGTATGCCGTGTATAAGCTGAATATTCTTCTTGATAAAGTTAGTAAAGGCATACTGTTCAAAAGATAATAAAATAGACATGGCAGCTGTCATAGACTTTCTTGGTCTCCCTTTTCTATTAAAGATTCATAAATAGCCGTTTGTATTTTCGCCCTCATCTTGGAACTTACGATTTTCGTATTATTCCTTGTTGGATAAACCCTGTTTGAAAGGAATATATAGATCAGATTGCAAGTTGGATCCACCCACACCACTGTGCCAGTGTAGCCTGAATGCCCAAAGCTTTCGGGACTCGCCAGTTCCGAACAATAAGAATGCCCGACAACTTTTCCCTCTTTCACATCCGGCTTGTCAAAACAAATACCGCGCCTCACCCCATCGCTTTCAAAAGGGCAGGAATTGAATAAATCAAAGGTCTTTTCGCTGAAATAACGCTTTCCTCCATATGTTCCTTTTTGAAGGTAGAGTTGCATCAATTTTGCCAAATCGTTCGCCTTTGCAAACAAACCGGCATTTGCCGAATGCCCGCCCATGATTCCCGATGTCTCATCATGCACATATCCATGCAATTGGGTATGCCGAAAATAATTGTCGAGTTCGGTAGGGACAATTCTGGCAAGCGGAATTTTTCCACAAGGGTTGTACATCATTTCTGAAGCTCCGAGGGAACGGTAGAATGTTGTTTGGAGGAAATCCTCGAAAGGCTGGTGTTCAATTGTTTCCACTACCTTTGGTGTCATCACGAATGGCCAGTCAGAATAAACATATTTATGCTGCGGATAGGATGGCAACAACGGCGATGCCGCAATGGCATTGTATATGTATTCATCGATATCCTTTCGAACATAAAGTATCGGGCTGATTTTCACCGAAAATTCTTCCGACGGTGTTGACCTTATAAAATCGGGATTGAAGTTCCCATCCGGATTTATCCAGGCCTTATAGAAGGAAGAATAGGCTTGTAGTCCCCCTACGTGGCACAATAACTCCTTGACGGTTATATTTGCTTTGTTGGAGTCTTTTAGAAGAGGAAAATAAGCGCTGAACTTTTCATCAAGCTTGATTTTTCCCTCGTCCACCAACTTGAGGTAGGCCAAGCAGCCGGCGGCCACTTTCGTCACCGATGCCAAGTCAAACAAATCTTCAGCCTCGGTCTTGCGGTTCAAGACATCGGCTTCATATTGTTTGCCTTCCGCTTTGAGGTAGGTGTGATATCCGTAAGCTTTATTAAAGATAATCTTTCTGTCTTTTGCTACCAAAACCACGCATCCAGGAAATATTTGCTGGCGGATCGCATTGCTGGCCAAAGAGTCTATTCTAAGTGTGAGCTTTGCCCCGTCAATCCCGGCATCTTCGGGGAACGTATATTTGAAGCGGGTTGGCTCGGTAGTCAGCCCGAACCCTTTCGGGAATCCCCGAATTGTTTTTTGCAATTTTCCGCTAGCGGCAATTCCTCCAAATATAATTTCAGCAGCTACACGCTCACAAGCAATGCTCGAGTCTGGGGCAACAATCAACGAACTACTTTTGCTAATTGACTTCAACCATTGAGCAGGATTGGCAAAAGCACAAACGATGAGTTCTTTCCTGCAATTCTTCAGAAAAGTTTGTTCTTCTACAGACAGTTGTTCTTTGTAAATCGCTACCACATAAACAGGCTGGAGGTTGGCAGTTGGATCTGTTGGGTATCTGGCGGCATCTCTGAACCCAATAGTGTCCACATCCATGTAATTTGCCAATGTCGAAGAGAATTCATTGGCTGCCTTTTTCCCAACTGATATGGTGCGGATTTGTATTTTGTCTAAATTTTCCAAAGGGATTTTTGGTGACGTGTTTTTTAAAAGCACAACATCTGCCTCCGCTCTCTTAAGCTGGACCAATGATAGTTGCCCGGCTTTCAGGCACAGGCTGCACGTCAATATAGTTAGACATATAATTGTTTTCTTCATATTTTCAATAGGAATAAATGGCAGGCGGGGCACTGTTCTATGCAAGCCTGCCTGCTCCGCGCCCTGCCATATCCAAATATCTGCTTCGATGGTATCTTCGATCCATGTCTCGTGTTTCTATGGGTGTGCTTTTTTGTGGCACACCCATTATCCAAGTCTGTTGTAGGTACAGGTTAGCTTCCTTTGATGTAGGCGTAGTATTCGGTGTCGGTGGCGCAATCCCACCATATTGGGTAACACCAAATGTTTTCGTCTCCAGCATGCACATTCATCGCCAGGGCATTCGTCCCGTTGTAGTTCAACTCGAGTGTTGCCGGGAGCATCCACCTGCGCATCCAATATGTAGGATCTGTTTTAGAAGTTCCTGTCACTTTCGAGCTTCCTGTAAACAAAGGTCCTCGGTCATAATCCGGATAGACAACGCCATAGCTGCCAATGTCGCCGGTGCTAAAGTTGAAGCGACGCATGTCGTTCCAGTTCTCGATGCTACATCCCATCGCCAAATATTTTTGGAGCATGATGTCGGACATTGTTAGTTCGCTTGCACTTTGGCAAACAGCAGCGCTGCTCAGATAGCTGGAAATGTCAGTTTCAGACATAGGCCACATATCCGGGTTTTCGTACCCAGCTCCTTCCCATTCGGTGAGCTTGGCCTGCATCATATTTATATGTGCTTCTATGCCTGCCTTATAGGCTTCAAGGGCTTTATCGGTCTCCCCTTCCCTGAAATACACCTCGGCTTTGATGAAGCACATTTCATGATAAGTGAGGATTTCCTGATCCGAATTTGGACGGATCTGGAATGACCCCGTAGATCCTACAGCACCTGCTGTCATTGCAGCCGTGGAGAAGTACCAGTTCATATCCATGACCCCCAAAGAGGAATTGCCTGTCAGGTAGGAGTTGTTGCGCAATGTCACGTAGATAGTGTCCCCGGCATACAGGTAATTAGTGCTGTTGACGTATATCGACCCTTTTGGATAAACCACAGAGACAGAAGTTCCACTTTCTGTTACCGAATGTATTGCCTCCATGCTGGCAACGAAATTGGCGCGGGCAGTTTCATCCGATATGGTGTACGTTATGGTTTTGTCCACATCTGCAAATGTAGGCAACTGGATCGTAGTCGCCCCAGTGCTTACCAATCGGGTCGATTCCCCATAGAAATCAACGCCTTTTGACCGCAACCAGTCGTAAGACGAAACCGTTCCATCGCTTCCCAGCTTAATATTAGTCATGGATGCAGGAACGATTTTACTCATCCGGGGATCTGTGACACTTGATTCGCGCATGTTTGTCAAAAGGTTGTAATAGTATTGCGATATACGTTGGGTGCTGCCGTATGCCGCATAGTCCCAGTTCCCGTTGGTCATCACAGGATCCCCCCATATATAATCGGTGACATCCGATTCGCTGTTGTAGCATGTTGCAACTGCATTGTCATCATTGGATTGCGGCCCATTCTCCAGACATTCTAAAATTGTTTCAGGGTCGTATAGGTCGGATTTCTTCGATAGTTTTAGCAGGTATCTGGCTTTTAGTCCATAGCAGAATTTGATCCACTTGGTGGCATCGCCTTGAAACCACATATCCCCATCGGCAAAGCTTGTGGCTGTCGATGCCTGGGTCTCACCAAATAGGGTTATTGCTTCATCCAATTTTGCGATACAACCATAAAAAATGGTCTTTCCATCGTCATAAGTAGGGCTTGCAATCCCAGACAAGGCTTCGGTGTAAGGCATTTCTCCATAAAGGTCCAGCATTTCCATAAAACCCATGGCATGGATCACATCGGCAGCGCCCATGTAATAATAGGCTCCTTCCGACTCTGCTTTATCGTACAAGTCGGTCAAATTGGCTGCCGCTCCGACAAACCACGTCTGGTAAGGAGTGGTGGTTACCCCTGCGACACAGTTCCATGTCACATTAATTGTATTTACGTTTCCATTGCTGCTGTAAAACACCCCGGCTTGGGCCGATGTCCGGAAGTTGGTCACTCCAGCAGAATACTGATAGTATCGCTGAATCCAAGGTAACCTGTTTGATACTGCAATAGTTTCGCTGTTTGCAGAATCTGTATCAACATTCACATCCAACCAGTCAGTGCACGAATTTAAGCCTATGGCAAGAGCAAAACCCAACGCTATGTATTTTAGATTCTTCATAATCTTTAATTTTTCTGTTTAATTTAAAATGTAAGATTTAACCCAAACGAAATACTTGAGGTGGCTGGTACGCCCAAATAGTCAATACCTGTTGAACCCGATCCTCCGGTTCCTCCGGCTGCGCTTACTTCCGGGTCCATGCCTTTGTAGTTTGTCCAAGTGAATAGGTTTGTTGCGGAGATATTTACGGACATTCCCTTTACTGCTTTTTGCGACTTCAGCATTTTTGTGAAATCGTAACCTACATTCAATGAGCGTAATTTCAGCCAATTAACAGACGTTATAAAGTTCTCGGCATTATTTGCATAGTTGGCCCAATAACTTTGAATAATATATTTTCCTGATTGGCTCGAACTTCCTATCGTGTAGGTTTCGTCTGCATAATAGGTTTGATCAAAATCTTCGCCAGTTGAGCTATTCACCCCGGATACGGTAATATATTCGCGGTTATTGGCTGTTGTGAGTTTGCTCAATCCGTTCGATACCATATAATATTCTGTTCCGTTATACACGTCTCCTCCAATCCGGAAGTCTAGCAGGAAGGAGAGTGTCAAGTCTTTAAATCTGAATGAATTGTTCAACCCTCCTATTAGCTTTGGTTCACGGTTACCAACAATTTCGCTGTTAGTGGTGGCCGAAAGCTTGTATAGCCCGGTGGTTGGGTCCACTTGATAACGGCCGCCTTTGATTTCGTTCCCGTCCGTGTCCGTTTCTCTCAGCACGCGGCGTCCTGTCAAAGCCAAGAAATGTCCTCCATTCGGGATGGATGCCGCTTTGACGGTTCCAAACTGTGCATCTGTTGCGTAAAAGAAAGATACTCCTTCTAGAAATTCACCCAGCTTGCCCTTGTTGTATGAAGTGTTTAGCACAATAGTCCAGTCGAAATCTTTTTTTGCGATGGCCTTTCCTGTGATAGAAATTTCCATACCGTCGTTGATCACCGAACCCGAGTTAATCGTGGTGAGTATGTAACCGCTGGCATTAGATAATCGTGGTTGGGCAATTTGATTTTTAGTTTTGCTGTGGTAATAAGTATAATCAAGCGATAGACGTCCTTTCAGAAAACGAAATTCCCCGCCGATTTCCCAGGCCATCTGGAGTTCGGGCTTCAAGTTTGGATTGCCACTTGTGTATTGATTGCCGATCCCGGTATATGAACCAATAGTGATAGGATCTGTTGTGCCTGTAGCTGTTTTTTCAGGGTCGGTAGCCTTACCTGCGCCGGCAACACTTGCACGAAGTTTTCCGTAAGACAAGATATTGCTTTTAGGCATAAGCTCCGTGAAAATAAAGGATGTGCTTGCCGATGGATAAAAGTAGGATTGGTTGTACACCGGAAGGGTTGAATCCCAGTCGTTTCTCCCTGTTAATGTCAGGTATGCGAAGTTTTTATAGCTAGTCCTGAATTCACCATAGGCTCCTACCAGTCGTTTTTTAGTGGTAGCTTCTTTCAAGAACTGGTTTGAACTTGAGATGTTGTTAAAGCTGATCGTCCCGGCTGTGACGAAATTATATCCATACCGGATCCGGTTAAAAGTCTCGGTGTCTTCGGTGGTAGTTCCCAACAGCAAGTTTAGGTCAAAATCCGAAAAGGTTTTATGAAAATTGGTCATCAAATTAGTTGTCAAATAGGTGTAATCATAATTTGTCTTGTTCAATCGTCCTCCCTGGTATATTTCGCTTACTACAGATCCTGGTGCAATGTAGGTGTAGGTTTCCGTGCTGTATTGGTCGTAACCAAGACGAGCGGTAAAGTCCCACCAATTCGTGATTTTTAAGGCGGCGTTTACAGCACCTGTAAGACGTTTGGTTTTGTCCGTCAGCTTATCTTTGTACAAAATCCAATAGGGGTTTTCTGTATCGTCCGCCAAATCCAGAGTTCCGTCAAAAAGGCGGTATTTTGTTCCATCATCGTTCAAATATTTCGCCATGTTTTCGGTCACAGGCCATAGATATACGGCACTCATAGTGCCATTTCCACCTCCTCCGTATAACCCTGAGCTGGTCAATGTCTTGTCTGTGTTTGCAATGGAATAAGCGGTGTTTACCCCTAATGTCAGTATTCCATACTTTTGCTCCGCATTCATTCGGAAAGTGGTTTTGTCATAATTAGTTTTCCGCACTATGCCCGATTGGTTGTAATTGGATCCAGAGAAGAAGTAACTGCCATTTTTAGATCCACCCGATACGCTCACGCTGTTATCGATCAGCATGCCATTCTTGAAAAAATTTCCGATATTGTCATATATTGCCGTACCTTCTGCAATGGCATCTCCCCATGAGTTGTAGGTTACGTCGGATAAGACTCCTACGGAAGAATATGTTCCACGGCCAAAGGTAGTCTGTGCCTGCGGCAACTTGTTTGCCCACGATGTGCTTAATTTGGAGCTGAAATTAATCTTCGTAGCGCCTTCCGATCCTTTCTTTGTTGTAATGATAATAGCCCCGTCCGCAGCCCGAGAGCCATACAAGGCCGCCGCGGCCGCGCCTTTCAAAACAGACATTGTTTCTATATCTTCGGGGTTAATGTCCATCACGCGGTTCGAGAAAGAAGTGTTGCTGCGGGACATTCCGTCGTAGGCTGTATTGCCGGTCACGGTTGTGGAGTTGTCATAAATTATTCCATCCACCACAAACAAGGGTTGGTTTTGCCGGCTCTCCGCACTTGAGTTTCCGCCACGGATAGTTATCGACGCACCAGCTCCGGCAGACCCGCTGCTTTGCGTGATGTTCACTCCGGGGATTTTTCCCACCAAAGAATTGACGATATTTGTGTTTTTGTTTTTCATTAGCTCCTCGGCGTTGAGGTCCGAAACGGAATAACCCAATGCTTTCCTCTCCTTTTTTATTCCCATCGCAGTAACAACCACGTCGTTCATCTGAACGCTCGACTCGCTAAGAATTATTGTAAATGAACTCTTCGTGCCTACTTTAATTTCAGTAGAACTGTAACCTAGGAATGAACATAACAGCACGTCACTAGGTGATGCTTTCAATGAAAATTGCCCGCTCTCATCCGTAAACGTTCCCACTGTTGTGCCTTTGATCTTTACGGATGCACCTGTCACTGGCTGATTTGATTTGTCAACCACTTTGCCACTAATCGACTGTGTTTGTGCATATGATCCCACTGCGGTGAGCAGTTGGAACAACAAACAACAGCATAGATAGAACCATCTTTTCTTAATTGCCATAGCTGTAATTTTAGGTTTTTTGATGAAAAATCTATTTATTAATATAATAATATATCAGCAAATATTCACAAATGATAGGCGTGGCTATTGATTGTCAATATTGCGAGTAATTCGAATGGGGACTTGTTGTTTCGATCAATCGATGTTTATATGGTCTTGGCAGCACGAAGGTGTTCTACCATATTGGCCATATATTGTTATTATGCTTGATCAAAATGGAATTATATGCACATGATTTGTGTCTATATGATAACCATGAGGCAAAGTTAATTTATTTTTGTAGAAACAAACAGAATCTAGGACATAATATTTGTGTTATGGTCTTATTTTAAAATAAATTAATATTCAAAAACAATAATTGATTTATTTTTTCGTTTGAAAACATATTTGTTCAACCGAGGGAAGATCAATGTAAAGATTATGACGAATAAGCTTGACGCAAGGCTATGACTGGATAACCTAGCCCGCCAAGCCTCAATAGCAGAGGCAATTATTGCTCTGGCAATAGGTAAGCGATGGATACGCTAATTTGCACATATAGGGTCGTAACCAACTTGATTCCGGATACCAGACACTATTTTTAGGTAGTACTCACGCCAAATTGGTTTGTGCCGCATGCTGCATTTTCCATGAATGCCATTACTCATATGCTCGCCAGATTATCTTAGCCAATCCTTTTTCTGCCCTAGATAAGATTGAAGACCCCGGATGAGGATTGGGAATGCCGAAAAAGAGGAAATAAGGCAAGCGAATATGAAAATTTAAAGCACTCCTCATCAGTGCTTGATTAATGAAACCAGACTTGTGAGTGAATCTTGATGCTGGGCGGATCACCTACAATATCAATACTAACTCTTATACGGAGATTTTCTCAAGAGATGCTAAGTATTCCGCATCCATCGAAGCTCCTAAGCCGGGTTGGTCGCTCAAGCTTATTTCTCCTCCTTCCCCGTAGCTAATGCCTCCCACAACGGGATCGTGTTCAAACATGAGAGGTGTATCAAAATCAAAGAATTGGATTAGTTCGTGGACGAATGCCAAATGTGCGCAAGCGGTGAATGCCAAGCGCGACTCCAGGAAACCGCCGATTTGAATCCGGGTTCCAGTGTTTTTTGCCACTTCGATTATTTTCAAAGCAGTATGGATTCCACCGGACTTTCCCAGTTTGATATTCAACAAATCGCATGCGCCAATCTGAAGAAGGCGTTGGGCGTCGTGGTGATTGCTACATGACTCATCTGCCATGATGGGTATTGGGCTATGCTTCCGTATATGAGGCAATTCCATAAAATCCCAACGGGCAATAGGCTCCTCGCAGAATTGAATATTGTAGGGTTCGAGCTTTTGTAGAATTCCCAATGTTTCTTCTGGTTTCCAGCCTTGGTTGGCATCTATTCTCAAAGGAATCCCAAGTCCGATCTTTTCCCGGATGAGTTGTATTCTGAAGATGTCTGCCTCCGGCGACTCTCCGAGCTTGACTTTGATGACTCGAAACCCTTTTCCCGCTATTTCATGTGCGTCGTTTGCCATTTTGTAAGGGTCGCCAATGCTGACCGTGTAATCAGTCTGAATCGCTTTGTCTTTTTTTCCTCCCAGAAATTTATATAGGGGAAGATTGGCGTGTTGTGAAGCGATATCATGCAATGCTATGTCAAAAGCACTTTTGATGCTTGTATTGCCATAAATGACGTGGTCGATCGTGTGGATGCAGTTCTCTATCTCTAAAGGATTCCTTCCTTTCAAAACCTTGGCAATGTATTGCGCGACAACGAAACAAGTGTCCATGCTTTCCCCATTGATAGGCATGAACGGGCTACACTCTCCGAATCCGGATATGCCTTCATCGGTATGAACTACTACGACTACATTTTGGGCATACTCGAATGTCCCAAGAGAGATAATGAAAGGTTCTTTGAGTTTAATCGGAGATTTAAATATCTCAACAGAAGTAATTTGCATTTGCTATATATATTTATTTGTTTTCAACTGATTGCCCAACCAAGGCTGCGCCATCGAAAATAAAAGAGCAAGACGGCGGTTTTTGGAAAAAATGTGGTGTGCAGGCAACCACTCCATCGTGCTTGGCTCTTTTCGCTTCTTTTTACTTAAAGTATAGAATCATATATACTTAAAAACCGTAAGGGTTTCTTTCTCATTTCGCCATCATCTCTAGCAATCCATTCATCAGCTCGTTCCTCTTTCCCTCATCTTCCACCGCCTCTATCGGAAAACCAAGCACGCAGCTTTTATAACTTCCGCTGTAAAATATTCCAGCCCCAAGGCCTTTTTCAGGATATTTTAGGATGGTGATGGCTCTCATGTCCGTTGGCGAAATGGCATCGGGAGATTCAATGGCAAGGGTTTTGTCATTCAATTCCTGGTTGAAGTAAAAAAGACTTTTGTGATTCCTGTTGCCGGGAAAAACTCCTTCCACCTCTCCTTTATTCGTTGCCCTACCTGTTTCCAGTTTGTATTTTAATATTTTTGAGGCAAAGTTGATGTCTGCAACTTCGGGCATTCCATTTTTCCACAAGTCGGTGCCCACATAAGCTCCCGATATGAGAATACTTCCCCCTTTGGAGCAATAATCTGTAATTTTCTTCTGGAAATCAGTCGGAAATGTTTTGTATTTTGCAGGCTGGGTTCCGCGTCCGATTTTGGTCTGCTTCTGTTTGCCGAGGATAATATCCACCACCGGAAATTTATTCATGCTCACTTGCCCGTTTGCCACCGCATCCCGGCTCGAGGACACAAAAGAGTAGCCTGCAAGGGCGATCGATTTGCCATGCAGGTAGGGATAGTCGAAGGTGTTTCCGGCAATCACTTTTCCAATGAAATTGCTGCCACTGGCCCCGAATCCAGGTGATTCGTTGTTCCGGAATTGAGCCTTGCGGTTAAACTCCGTTTGAGGCCCTACATAACTATATTGGTTGATGTATGGCACGCCATGATCCACATAATCTGCAAATCCGGCACTGTTTTCTTGCTGAATATCGTAACTGTCGGGTGCGGAGACTCTGTCGAATCCATTGACAATCAAAACGACACCTTTTTCATTGGATTTTCTACATACGGAAAGGATTTCGGAAGGGAAACTTTCCCCTCCATCATTCACCGCCGTCACCTTGAAGCTGTAAACTTTGTCTTTCTCTATTTTCAGGCTCACGGCATTCGTTGTGACAAGTTGGCCATTGTCAAAATCGTTGTCGCCTTCGCGCACGTAAACGATGTATTTTGTAGGCTTGGCTGTTGGCTCTGACGGGTCGCTCACTGGCTTCCAGCCCAATCGGAGAGAATCCTTGTCAGAAAATCTGGTGTAAAATGCCGTGACAGGCAAGGGTTGCACCACGTAATCGGTTTGGTGCTGTTGTGCCAAAAACTTCAAAATCCCTTTGTATATGGATCTGCTCACGGTGAAGCGGAAACTTGGGTCTAAGCCATAACGCATGTCGGCAAAATTCTGGTGCGAGAGCAATTCGAGGAGCATGGTTGGCACATTCGGCACTCGTGCCTCGCTGTAGGAGCGGTCCCAAAGCTGGCGGCGTGTCCATTTGGGTTCAAAGTTGCTTCGTATATCATTCACCACTTCATCCATAATGTATTCTGTCAAATCTCTCGAAACCCAGCGGGTTTGTCCGTTCTCGAATCGCTGCTTGTTGAACTGCGTCATGCAAATGCCAAGTGTTCCCACAATGGAATCGCCGGGCACACTCCCTGCATCGGTGTGAAAGGCCAATGCCAAGTCAATAGGAACATTCAATCCTTTTGAATTTGGCAAAACGGAAGAACCTCCCGCCAAATAATTTACCCAAAAGCCGCGGCTTTGGAAATCGTCCGAATAATCATCTCCGCCTTTTGTACGGCTATACACCGAATCCGGAGCCCCTGCCCATTGGAGCCAATACCTTGCCCCCTCCACAAAGCGAGGAAAATAGCTGGGCTGCGGCTTTAGCGTCTGAAGCAATTGAATTACAGTGCTATCATTCACGACGGGTGGTTTCTCTAAAGGCTGGCGGGCAATATTCCCCATCCCGCCGCCTATTTTCAGGCCATCCGCGGTGAGAATTTTTCCTTTTTCGTTACTCAAATTAGTAAGTACTACCTTGAAATGGCTATTCTTCCCTTTATCAAAAAGGAAAAATCCGAGGAATATCCACGTGCCGCCTCCCATCTGTTGATTGATGCTGAATTTGGTCTGTCCTCCCAAATGATGCACCGTATAGATTGCATCTTGGGGACTGTTCGGTAGCGATTTGTAGGATATATAAACCGCATATTTCCCTTTCTCGGGAATATCGGGGATCCATTCGCAAGAAGATGCATCGGGTATATTGTCGGTGGTTTCTATTTCACGGTAGGTGCCCATCCGGAAAGGATTTTCCTTATCGAGATAAACGCTCTGCTTGTTTGCAAAGCCTGAATCCACGCCGTTTTTCCATATTTGTGTTTTGTTTTGTTCGATATATTCCGACTTGCTGGTGGAGCCATCGTTGTCAATGATCACTTCATCGCTGTGGATATCCCTTTCGCGGGGAATAAATACGTATGCGCCTGCGTTTTCGAGCATTGGTGCGAGATAGGGCAATACGAAACTCTGCGTGAACAAATCTTCCACTGTTTGGAAAAGCCTTGCTCTCTGAAACTCCCAACGTCGGGAAGGTTGGCTATAATACAATCCGTGGCTCTGCCATAGCGCAAGGTGTGTGTCGAACAAGCCTTTGGCGGGGATGAAAGGGCGGGAAAGGTTTTCCACAATAGGGGTTACTTTCGGATTTGCAAAAAGATCCGCCACGGCACGATCGGAAGTTACGAAAAACTCGATGGGCTGGGTGTCGGTGATGATTTTCAACGGCGATCTGTCCAAATCTGGCGACAAGAAGGACTTCACGTTTTTGTAAATTTCGTTCACCGTTCGGTTGTCGAATCGGATATACGAAAGGTTGATATTCGCATACAGGCGCAGTCCGGCAGAATCCTGAATGGCGGAATCCAATTTTATATCGGGAACGAAAACCGTTTTCCGCGCAGCTTGGGTGAGGTAGCTTTCGATTTTGGCCTTTGTGGTTGGTGGCAAGACTTGCGCTGGGACAAATTGGTTGCAAAGGGCATATAGAAAGAACAATAGAATCTTGCGCATGCTGAAATGTTTAAAAATAAATATGAATCTTCGAGCGTTGGTTTCTGATAGTATCCCGATGTGTTTAAGTATGAAACAGATCGGGTACAAATTTAATGCCTTCCTTCCATTTGTCGGTACACTGTGTTTTCATCCCAGTTTTTCCGTGAATCAGGCCGGCACTCCTCCCTGTTGCAGGAAATTTTTCTCCTAGGAAGAAATTTCACTCCTCCCTGTTGCGGCAAAATTTTCTCTTAGGAAGAAATTTTGCTACTCCCGTATGCCGTGGCGGCGGAAATGAATTGCCTGTTTTTTTCACATCGGGCTTAGCCTGGAAAGGCAGAGATCTGAGAAAAATTGTTCTTGTTGATAGAATTCATATTTCCAAGACAATCAACAAGAACAAGTTAAAGGCATCAGTAGAAAGGTGAGAATGTCGTTGTTCCTTTATAAGGAAATGGCAATCACCTTTTCAATTACAATGCGAGAGATCTCTCCCTTCTCAAGCATCTATTTCGATGTCCTTAAAATAGCGGTATGTGCCGACTCTTAATTCTGATGTTGCCTCTTCATCGCAAACAATTATTCCATTTTGGTGCATTTGGAGAGCGGATATAGTCCACATCTGACTGACCCCGCCTTCTACAGCTTGAGCCAATGCCCTTGCTTTGTTTGCCCCATTGGCAATAACGACAACTTCTTTTGCATCCATGACTGTTGCGACTCCTACCGTAAGAGCTTGCGTCGGGACATTCGACAAATCATTTCCAAAGAAGCGCGAATTGATGACGCGGGTTTCAGTGGTTAATGTTTTCAGGCGTGTGCGGGAAGTCAAGGAAGAGCCTGGCTCGTTGAAGGCAATGTGTCCATCTACACCAACGCCACCCAAAAACAAGTCAATGCCTCCCGACTCGATTATCCGTTGCTCATAGCTTTTGCATTCGGCAATCAAATCTGGCGCATTTCCGTTGAGGATATGCACATTCTCCGGCTTTATATCAATGTGGCTGAAGAAGTTATTCCACATAAACGAATGGTAGCTTTGTGGATGGTCTTCCGGTAGGTTGACGTACTCGTCCATGTTGAATGTAACTACATTGGCAAACGAAACTTGCTGGTTGTTGTAAGATTCTATCAGGTGTTTGTAAACCCTTAATGGGCTTGAACCAGTTGGCAGTCCAAGTACGACAGGCTGATTGGAACCGTTGATTTTTTCAATTATATGATTCGCAGTCCATCTTGACAGCGCATCATAGTCTTGTTTTATGATAAGTCTCATGTTTCTTTTTTTTGACTATAATTATAATGAAGATAAAGATGTAAATGTATTTGCTTTATAGTGGTTTGTATTCCACAAATGCCTCGATGGCTTCATAAGAGGCTAATCCGAGTTTACGATACAATTCTGCAGTTGCCCTGTTTCTCTCTTCGGCACGCTGCCAGAACAAGCGTTCGTCGTCTCCAAGGTATGGGGCGCTTTCCATTTGCGACTGATGGCGTAGAATAGAAAGTCGCTTCTGCCTAAGTTCTTCCGGGGAAATTGGCACAGCCATTTCGATGTGGTCGATTCCCCACTCTTGCCATGCGCCGCGGTACATCCAGAACCGGCATTCATCGAGCCATTCCGTGTTGGCATGTTTCAATTCATCGACAGCGGCAAGAATCGCATCCAAACACACCTTGTGGGTGCCGTGAGGATCTGCAAGGTCTCCGGCAACGAACACTTGATGAGGTTGTATCTTTTCCAGGTAGTCTTTGATAATATCCACATCGGCTTGGCTTATGGGATTTTTCTTGATTTTGCCTGTTTCGTAGAAAGGGAGGTCAAGAAATGTTATCTGGTCGTCACGCAAGCCGATAAAGCGACTTGCGGAAATAGCTTCCTCGCGCCGGATGCGTCCTTTGATGAATAATATTTCCCGAAGTTCGGCCTCGTCATCTTTTTTCGCCTTGTTCATCAAATAACCTAACGCCTTGTCAAGTTCTGCCTTCAGCGTATCATTCTTTGGGTCGTAATGCAACCGGACATTTTCCATTAAGGAAACATAACGGATCACATCTTCATCCCCCACGGCAATGTTTCCCGAGGTTTGGTATGCAACATGCACATCGTGGTTTTGGTTTACCAACCGCTGGAAAGTTCCACCCATCGAAATCACGTCGTCGTCGGGATGCGGGCTAAAAATGACAACACGTTTAGGGTAGGGGGTGGCTCTCTCGGGGCGGTTGGTGTCGTCGGCATTGGGCTTTCCTCCAGGCCAGCCGGTGATGGTGTGTTGCAGGTCGTTGAATATTTTTATGTTGACATCGTAGGCCGACCCGAACTTGGAAAGCAATTCCCCCAGCCCGTTTTCCTGATAGTCTTTATTGGTGAGTTTCAGGATCGGTTTGTCCACTTTGAAGCATAGCCAAACAATAGCCCGGCGAATCAATTTGTCAGTCCACTCGCAACTTGTCACTAACCAAGGTTGGCTCAGACGGGTGAGCTCATCTGCTCCGCTGAGATTTGTGATGATTTTGGCGTGGGGATGATTCTGCAGATTCGTCGCAGGGAGGGTATCGTTGATCTTGCCTTCCACCATCGCTTTTAAAACTTTTGCCTTGTCTTCACCCCAAGCAGCCAAGGTGATTTTCTTCGCACTCATTATCGTGGAAATTCCCATCGTGATGGCACTTTCCGGCACTTTTTCAATAGAATAGAAGGTGTTCACCGCTTCTTTTCTGGATTGTACGTCGAGCATTACCAGCCGGGTGATCGAATTTACGCTTGAACCCGGGACATTCAATCCGATGGAGCCGCTTCTGCCCAAGCCTAGAAGGGCATAGTCTAATCCACCCATCTCTTTGATCCGTTCTTCGTAGGATTTGCAAAAAGACAGGAGCTCTTCTTTGGGAATGGTTCCGTCCGGTGAGAACACGTTGCACAAATCGATGTCGATGTGATTGAGAAGCAAATCTTTTAGAACTTTCAGGTTGCCCGAAGATTGCGAGCTGAGCGGATAAAATTCATACACATCGAAAAGGACAACATTTTTGAAGCTTAGCTTTTCTTCTTTGTGCATTCGAACCAATTCTTCGAATATGCTTCTTGGAGAATGGCCTCCGGTGACAGCCATGACAAATTTTTCACCTGAATCGTGCTTCTTCTTTATTTCCCCTGCAATCTCATGAGCAATGGCTATCGAGCCTTCTTTGGCAGATTCGAAAATCCGCGTGTTTATTTTCTCGAAACGAGTTAGAGCGACTGATTCCAAAGCGTCCTTAGGCCTAAAATATTTTTCGGGAATTCGCTCGAGTGTGATTTGTGAGCTAAGATCTGTTTTCATTTAGTAAACCTGTTTTTATTTGATAAGTAACTTTTCATAATTAAGCAGTATTATGCGCATAGTTGATTTTCACATCTCTCCCGATTGCCGCCCACGCCCTGTTGATTGGATAGAAGAGCGTATCAGCACAGG